>Ga0196972_1000235_pt1 | contig 39311 bp, 37 predicted proteins | sample S1v_2013CmetaG_FD_148618 | JGI IMG/M metagenome (GOLD analysis project Ga0196972, IMG submission 148618) | Soil microbial communities from Anza Borrego desert, Southern California, United States - S1+v_20-13C | ecosystem: Environmental > Terrestrial > Soil > Desert | place: USA: California...
CGGACAATACCCCACGCGTCAGCGGCAAGACGCTCCTGGACATGGAGCATGAAGATTACAGCGACAGTACCACCCAGACCCAAAGCAAGTTCCTGATGCGCTACTTGCTTGCGCATCATTTAGGCGGCGCACCACTCAATACCCGGCAGATTCTGATAGATTTGATGCAGTTATAAGTTCATTCTCCTCTTCTAAAAGCCATGAGCCTCCTACATCCCACCACCCCGGTAATCGACCTTGGCGTCAACATCGACCATGTGGCCACGCTGCGCAATGCACGCGGCACGACTTATCCTGATCCGGTGCAGGCAGCCTTGCTGGCAGAGGAGGCCGGTGCCGATTGCATCACCTTGCATATGCGCGAGGACCGGCGCCATATCAAGGATGCGGACGTGGAGGCGATTCGGCCGCAACTGCGCACACGGATGAACCTCGAGGCTGCCGTGACGCGCGAAATGCTCGATTTCGCATGCCGTATCCGACCGCAGGATGTCTGTCTCGTCCCCGAGCGCCGCAACGAAGTAACGACGGAAGGCGGGCTCGACGTCGCAAGGCACTTCGCGGACGTCCAGGCAGCGGTCCGACAGCTGCAGACTGAAGGCATCAGGGTAAGCCTCTTCATCGACGCGGAGCCCGAACAAATCCGTGCTGCGGCCGAAGCGGGCGCGCCTGTCATCGAAATCCATACAGGTCGTTACGCGGATGCGACGAGCGAGAGCGAACAGCAGAAAGAGCTTGAGCGCGTTCAGGTAGGTGTCCTCGAGGGTGTGCGGCTTGGTTTGAAGGTCAATGCGGGGCACGGACTGCACTACACGAATGTACAGGCCATCGCCGCCATCCCCGAAATTGCCGAGCTGAACATCGGCCACGCTATTGTTGCGCAGGCGGTTTTCATCGGCTGGAAGAATGCCGTCAAGGAAATGAAGGCAATCATGGTCGCAGCGCGCCTGGGCCTTCATAAGAAATGATCTACGGCATCGGCACCGACATCATTCAGATTGCGCGCATCGAGGCGGCGCTCGTCCGCAATGGTGACCGATTCGCCGAGAAAATTCTGGGACCCGAAGAGCTGGATAAATATCACCGCCGCAAGTCAAAGGTGGAGACGCGGGGCATTCGTTTCCTTGCCACACGTTTCGCGGCAAAAGAAGCGTTCTCGAAAGCGATCGGACTCGGCATGCGGATGCCGATGACCTGGCGAGCAATGCAGACGCTAAACGCCGCCAGCGGCAAACCGGTCGCCGTGACTAGCGGGGCGCTGAAAGAATTTATGGAACAGAACGGACTTACCGCGCAGGTATCGATTACCGATGAAGCCGACTACGCGGTGGCCTTCGTCATCGTGGAGAAAAAATGAAGAACGTGGCGGTAAACGCTAAGCAGAATCTCGGGCCAGTGATGCTCGACGTCGTTGGCACCAGTTTGAATGAAGACGATATTCGCCGGATTCAGCATCCGCTCACCGGGGGCGTGATCCTTTTTGCAAGAAATTATAAGAATCGCGAGCAGTTGGTGGCGCTGGCAAAGGCCATCCACGATGCACGCCCCGGTGTACTGATCGCCGTCGACCATGAGGGCGGCAGGGTACAGCGTTTCAAGACCGACGGCTTTACCAAGCTGCCGGCCATGCGCAAGCTTGGCGAGATGTGGGACAAGGATGTGCTGGGAGCGATCAAGGCTGCGACCGATATCGGGTTCGTGCTCGCCGTCGAACTGCGCGCGTGCGGAGTCGACTTGTCATTCACACCGGTTCTCGATCTTGACTATGGTGAATCCGGCGTAATTGGCGACCGCGCGTTCCACCGTGACCCGCGTGTGGTCAGTGTGCTCGCCAAGAGCCTCAATCACGGACTGATGCTGGCTGGCATGGCCAACTGCGGCAAGCATTTTCCCGGCCACGGCTTCGTCAAGGCGGACTCGCATGTCGATATTCCGGTTGACGAGCGCAGCCTGAAGGAAATTCTTGCTGACGATGCGGCACCTTACGGCTGGCTTGGCCTCAGCCTGGCCGGCGTCATGCCGGCCCACGTGATCTATCCGAAGGTCGACAAGAGCCCGGCGGGCTTCTCTAAAAAATGGCTGGGCATCCTGCGGCGCGATTTCGGCTTCGAAGGCGTCATCTTCAGTGACGATCTCAGCATGGAAGGCGCCAGCGTAGCCGGCGGCGTGGTCGACGGTGCGCATGCAGCCCTGGCAGCGGGATGCGACATGGTCCTCATTTGCAATTCTCCGGACAAGGCGGATGAACTGCTCAGTGGACTGAAGGTGAAGGCGGGAGCCGCCGCGAAAGCTTCCGCATTACGCATTGCCGCACTGGTACCGCAATCGCCCGCGCCGACGTGGGAAGAACTGCAGGACGATCCGCGCTATCGCGCCGCCAAGCGGACCTCGGAGTCCTTTAACAACGCCTGATCCGCATGTCCGAGAACGCTGCTCCGGATCCGCGCGCGGCCCTCCTGGAGATGGTCGCGGCGCTTCCGCACCTGCCCGGGGTCTACCGGTATTTCGACGCTGACGGCAAATTGCTGTATGTCGGCAAGGCGCGAGACCTCAAGAAGCGCGTATCGAGCTACTTTCAGAAGACGCTCACCAGTCCTCGCACCGCGATGATGGTGGAGCGGATCGCTCGCCTCGAAACGACGGTCACGCGCAGTGAAGCCGAGGCGCTGCTGCTCGAGAATAACCTCATCAAAACCCAGCAGCCGCGCTTCAACATCCTGTTTCGCGACGACAAGTCTTACCCATACCTGAAGATTACGGCCCAGGAGGCTCCCCGCATGGCGTACTACCGTGGGGCGGTGGACAAGAGGAACCAGTTTTTCGGTCCGTTCCCGAGTGCCTGGGCGGTGAAGGAATCGATCCAGATTCTGCAGAAGGTATTCCAGCTGCGCACCTGCGAAGACACAGTATTCGCCAATCGCACAAGGCCTTGCCTGCTGCACCAGATCCATCGCTGCAGTGCGCCATGCGTCAACGCGATCAGCCGCGAAGACTATGCGCACGATGTCGAGAATGCGGCCAAGTTCCTCCGCGGGCGGCAAAAGGAAGTGCTGGACGAACTGGAAGCGAAAATGCACGCATTCGCTGCGGAACTGAAGTTCGAACAGGCCGCTGCCGTGCGCAACCAGATCACCGCATTGTCGCGCGTGCTTCACCAGCAGGCGATGGAAACCGTCGGCGATGCGGATATCGACATCATCGCGGTCACCGTGCACGGCGGTCGGGCATGCGTGAATCTCGCCATGGTTCGCGGCGGCCGGCACTTGGGTGACAGGGCTTATTTCCCGACGCATGTCGACGATGCCATCGCCGATACGCAGGCCGATGTCGAAGCGGAGGTGCTCAAAGCCTTCCTCGCACAGCACTACATCGACACCTTCGTCCCTTCGATCCTTATCCTGAATGTGGAATTCGACGAACCTGCCCTGATGATGGCGCTCATGGAGCAATGCGGCCATCGCATCACGCTTGTCTTCCAGCCGCAGGGCCAGCGCCGTCAATGGCTGGAGATGGCGCAGAAGGGCGCAGAGATCGCGCTTGCACGCCTGCTGTCGGAGCAGGGCTCCCAGAAGGCGCGGACCCGGGCGCTTGTCGATGTCCTCGGGCTGGATACCGCCGACATCGATGCACTGCGCATCGAATGCTTTGACATCAGCCATACGCAGGGCGAGGCGACCCAGGCCTCCTGCGTCGTTTTCCATCATCACGCAATGCAGAACGGCGAGTACCGCCGCTACAACATCAACGACATTACGCCCGGAGACGATTACGCAGCGATGCGCCAGGTACTCACACGTCGCTACGAAAAGGTGGCGAACGGAGACGGTGTCATGCCGGATGTCGTACTGATTGACGGCGGCAAGGGACAGGTGGAAATGGCACGACAGGTGTTCAGCGAACTGGGCCTCGACATCGGTCTGCTTGTTGGTGTCGCCAAAGGGGAGGGGCGCAAGGTCGGCCTCGAAACCTTGGTTTTCGCAGACGAACGGATGCCGCTCGAACTGGGCAAGGAATCGGCGGCGCTGATGCTCATTGCGCAGATCCGCGATGAGGCGCACCGTTTTGCGATTACCGGCATGCGTGCGAAGCGGGCCAAGGCACGCCAGAGTTCGCGCCTTGACGACATCGAAGGCATCGGCGCCAAGCGCCGGCAGAAGCTGCTCGCACGCTTCGGCGGGCTCCGCGGCGTGGCGGACGCCAGTGTGGAAGAACTCGCATCGGTCGAAGGCATATCGCGAAAACTGGCCGAAGAGATCTACCGGCAGCTGCATTGAACCGGCGCGCCTGCACAATGCCATTTGCGGGGAAGACGATTTCCACGCGATAATCGGCATTATTCATAGGCGCCAATCATGCCCTTCAATATTCCGATTCTGCTGACCTGGCTCCGTGTAGCCCTTATCCCGCTTGTAGTCGGCGTGTTCTATCTGCCGGATGCCTGGCTGACTCCGTATGCAAAGGGTGTGGCATCCACCGCGATCTTCATCGTAGCCGCGGTAACCGATTGGTTCGACGGTTTTCTCGCTCGGCGCTGGAATGAGACTTCCGCGTTCGGCGCATTCCTGGATCCGGTCGCGGACAAGCTGATGGTCGCTGGCGCGCTGCTGGTGCTCGTTGAATTCGACCGAGTCAACGCGGTCATTGCCTTCATCATCATCGGTCGCGAAATCGCGATCACTGCCTTGCGCGAATGGATGGCACAGATCGGCGCATCGAAGTCGGTCGCGGTCAGCTCGATCGGCAAGATCAAGACAACAGCGCAGATGATCTCGATTCCCATGCTGCTGTATAGCGACATGCTGTTCGGCGTTGTGGATACGCGCCTCTGGGGAGCATGGTTGCTGGTGATCGCGGCTGTGCTGACAGTATGGTCCATGTTCTACTATCTGCAGAAGGCATGGCCGCTGATCAAAGAGAAGGCCGGACCGCGCATCTAAATCGTGCGGTGCACTTGACAAAAAATGGCAGGTGTCTATAATGTGCGTCTGTTGTGAACGACGCGGGAATAGCTCAGTTGGTAGAGCGCAACCTTGCCAAGGTTGAGGTCGAGGGTTCGAGACCCTTTTCCCGCTCCAAGATTCTGAAAGGAAGCTTACGCAAGCTTCCTTTTTTATTTCACAAAATTGGACGCTGTGCGCCGATGTTTGTGAGATGGTATGAAGGTTCACGCGGGAATAGCTCAGTTGGTAGAGCGCAACCTTGCCAAGGTTGAGGTCGAGGGTTCGAGACCCTTTTCCCGCTCCAGATTCAAGTGGAAGTCCATGCTTCCATGCTTGTTCGAAGGCTTTCTGGATTGGAGAGTCGGAGGATAAAGCAGCGATTCGGTTTTGTGGTTAAAATACCCTCCCGTGGCGGGGTAGCAAAGTGGTTATGCAGCGGCCTGCAAAGCCGTCTACGCCGGTTCAATTCCGACCCCCGCCTCCAGTTTTTCAAAAAAAAGCGCCGCGTGCGCTTTTTTTACTTGTGCGCTCGGTCTATCGCTCAGTTTATCGATAGTGCACAGGCCCGAGTGGTGAAATTGGTAGACACAGCGGACTTAAAATCCGCCGCTTACCCGAGAGGGGGCGTACCGGTTCGATTCCGGTCTCGGGCACCACTCACGATCCATCCTTTCTTCAGGAACACCTCTGTGCCGCCGGTGTCTTACCCGGGCAACTGTTTTGCGTTCCTTTGCACACAGCGGCGCCATCTGCATCTCCTCGCATCTGTCTCCGAATATCCGGGTATTTATTTCGCGTTCGATAATGAAATAAATGCAGGTCGATTTTTTCATTAATCGACAAAATATTTGCACGGAATTTGTATATCAAATGTTTTTGTAGTCCTATTGAACACAATAAAAACATGGAACGCTCTAAAATTTTGCCGCAAGAATAAGCCGCTCTGATGGCGCCAAAAGCGCTCCCGCAAGAGCGCTGTGAAGCCCGGACGAGGGCGTCTGCAACTGGAGCGACAAGCGTTCCGTCCCTGCGGAGAAAATGTTTTCCCTATTGCCACCGGCAGTTTGATCAATCAATTTTTCAGGAGATGAGAAGATGAGCAAGACCGTATACACGCAGGAACACGAATGGCTGCGCATTGAGGAGGACGGTCTGGTCACCGTCGGCATCACCGACTACGCTCAGGATCATCTTGGCGACCTGGTTTTCGTGCAGCTGCCGGACGCCGGCAAGGAAATCGCAAAAGGCGAAGAGGCCGCGGTCATCGAGTCCGTCAAGGCGGCGGGCGAAATCAACATGCCGGCAGCTGGCGTCATCACCGAAGCGAACGCATCGCTGGCAGACGACCCGGGCAAGGTCAACCAGGACCCGATGGGCGAAGGCTGGTTCTTCAAGTTCAAGGTCAACCAGGCAAGCGACCTGGACGGTTTCATGGACGAAGCTGCTTACAAGGCATTCCTGGAGTCGCAGGGCTGATACCGCTGCGGACTTCGCGCCGCCATGATCGGCGGCACACCCCATTTTTTTCGTATTGAGAGGTAAACATGGTTCAGAAACGGGCTGCTTTCGAGGATTTGCAGCAGCGTACGGATTTCATCGACAGGCATATCGGACCCGGCGAGGCCGACCGAAAGGCCATGCTGGAGACGCTGGGCTTCGAGTCGATGGATGCCTTCATAAGGAAGGTCATTCCGGACGCGATCCATTCCGAGGCTCCCCTGAACCTGGACGGCGCGCGCAGCGAACCTGAAGTACTCGAGGCGTTGCAGCGGATCGCCTCGAAGAACAAGGTGTTCAAGTCCTACATCGGCATGGGCTACTACAACACCCATACACCGACAGTCATCCTGCGTAACCTGCTTGAGAACCCAGCTTGGTACACCGCATACACCCCGTATCAGCCCGAGATTTCGCAGGGCCGCCTGGAAGCGCTGCTGAACTTCCAGACCATGGTGTCCGACCTGACCGGCATGGAGATTGCCAACGCGTCGTTGCTCGACGAGGCAACCGCTGCTGCCGAGGCGATGACCTTCTGCCAGCGGCTGTCGAAGAGCAAGAGCAAGGTCTTCTTCGTCTCGCAGGATTGCCTGCCGCAGACCATCGACGTGGTGCGCACGCGCGCCGAGCCGATCGGCGTGGAAGTGGTCGCCGGCGACCATCGCAAGGACCTCGAGCAGATCGAATGCTTCGGCGTGCTGCTGCAGTATCCGGCGCTGAATGGCGAAATCAACGATTACGCTGATACGGTCGCCAAGGCGCACGCCAAGAACGCCTTGGTGGTGGTATCCGCCGACCTGCTGGCGCTGACGCTCCTGACACCTCCGGGCGAATTCGGCGCCGATGTGGCAATCGGTTCCGCGCAGCGTTTCGGCGTGCCGCTCGGCTACGGTGGTCCGCATGCTGCCTACTTCGCGACCAAGGATGAGAACAAGCGCGTGATGCCCGGCCGTGTCGTCGGCGTGTCAATCGATAGCCATGGCGACAAGGCCTACCGTCTCGCGATGCAGACGCGCGAACAGCATATCCGTCGCGAAAAAGCGACCAGCAACATTTGTACCGCGCAGGTGCTGCTTGCGAACATCGCGAGCATGTATGCGGTCTACCACGGCCCGCAGGGTCTGAAGACGATCGCCCAGCGTGTGCATCGTCTGACCGGCGCCTTGGTGGAAGGCTTGCGCAAGCTGGATCTGGATGTCCCGACGGCGTCGTTCTTCGACACGATCACCGTGCGTACCGGCGCACGCACGCAGGATATCCATGTTGCGGCTCGCAGCAAGTCGATTAATTTGCGCGAGATTGACGGCGCCACGATCGGCATTTCGGTCGACGAAACGACGACGCGCGAAGACGTTGAAGCACTGTGGTCGATTTTCGCCGGCGGCAAGGCTGTTCCATCCTTTGCAGATTGCGAAGCAAACGCAGCGGACCGCATTCCCGCCGCGCTTGTGCGCACCAGCGAGTACCTGACGCACCCGGTCTTCAACAGTCACCATTCCGAAACCCAGATGCTGCGCTATCTGCGCGCACTGGCGGACAAGGATCTCGCGCTCGACCGTACGATGATCCCGCTTGGTTCATGCACGATGAAGCTGAATGCGACCACCGAAATGATTCCGGTGACCTGGAAGGAATTCGGCAATATCCATCCGTTCGCGCCGCTGGAGCAGGCGCAGGGTTACCAGCAGCTGATTACCGAGCTGGAGCAGATGCTGGTTGCATGCACCGGCTATGACGCCGTCTCGCTGCAGCCGAATGCCGGCTCGCAGGGCGAATATGCCGGCCTGCTGGCTATCCGCGCGTACCACAAGAGCCGCGGGGACGCCCATCGCAACGTGTGCCTGATTCCGAGTTCGGCACACGGTACCAATCCGGCGACCGCTCAGATGGTCGGCATGCAGGTTGTCGTCGTTGCGTGCGACGAGCGTGGCAACGTCGATGTGGCCGATCTGAAGACGAAGGCTGAGAAGCATGCCAACGACCTTGCCGCGATCATGATCACCTATCCGTCCACGCACGGCGTGTTCGAGGAAGCAGTACGCGAAATTTGCGAGATCGTGCATGCGCATGGCGGTCAGGTCTATATCGACGGCGCGAACATGAACGCTATGGTCGGTCTTTGCGCACCGGGCAAGTTCGGTGGCGACGTGTCGCACCTGAACCTGCACAAGACCTTCTGCATTCCGCACGGCGGCGGCGGACCGGGTGTGGGGCCGATTGGCGTGAAGTCGCACCTTGCTCCGTTCCTGCCGGGCCATCGCGTCATGGAGAACAAGGCGGCGCCCGTGTGCGCTGCGCCCTGGGGAAGCGCAAGCATCCTGCCGATCAGCTGGACCTACATCAAGCTGATGGGTCGTCAGGGCTTGAAGGAGGCGAGCCAGGTTGCCATCCTGAACGCGAACTACATTGCGAAGCGTCTCGCCCCGCATTATCCGATCCTCTATGCGGGCGAGAACGGCATCGTTGCGCACGAGTGCATCGTCGACCTGCGTCCCCTGAAGGACGCGACCGGAGTGACAGTGGATGATGTGGCGAAGCGCCTGATGGACTTCGGCTTCCATGCGCCGACTATGTCCTTCCCAGTGCCGGGCACGCTCATGATCGAGCCGACCGAAAGCGAGTCGAAGGACGAACTCGATCGCTTCTGCGACGCGATGATCGCGATCCGCGAAGAAATTCGCGCGGTCGAGAACGGCAGCGTCACCGCCGAGGAGAGCGTGCTGCGCCATGCACCGCATACCGCCATGGATATCGCCGGCGAATGGAACCGCAAGTACAGCCGTGAGCAGGCGGCATTCCCGGTCGCTTCGCTGCGCGGCAACAAGTACTGGCCGCCGGTCGGGCGCGTCGACAACGTGTACGGCGACCGCAACCTGGTCTGTTCCTGCCCGCCCATGTCGGACTACGAATAAGTCCAGGTCAAACCGTCTTGCCGCTGATCCGGCAAGACGGTCTGTTTTCGCCGGAATAAGGGCATCCGGTTCTCGTGCCGATCGGCACAGCTGCTAAGGCGGAAGAAATGGCCATCAGTGTTTTCGAGTTGTTCAAGATTGGCATTGGGCCGTCGAGCTCGCATACTGTCGGCCCGATGCGGGCAGCGCTGCAATTTGCCACAGGCTTGAAGGAGTCGGGCCGGCTAGCCCAGGTCTCAGTGCTCAAGTCCGAGTTGTACGGCTCGCTGGGCGCGACTGGCAAGGGGCACGGAAGCGACAAGGCGGTCATACTCGGCCTGCTCGGCGAGGCGCCTGACCTGGTCGATACCAACACCATCGACGAGCGGTTGGCTCAGGTGCGCAGCAGCAAGCGCATCGCGTTGTTGGGCGAGATGGAAATCCCCTTTATTGAAAGCGAACACCTCCTGCTCTACAAGCGGCAATCGCTGCCGCATCATCCCAATGGTATGCGGTTCACGGCTTACGATGCAAACGGTGCGGAGCTCGACAGCAAGGTGTACTACTCCGTTGGCGGCGGTTTTGTCGTCAACGAGGATGCCGTCGGAGCGGATCGTATCGTCCCTGATACGACCGTCATCAGCCATCCCTTCAAGAGCGCGGAGCAACTCCTCGCCGCATGCCGGGAGAAGGGGCTGTCCATCAGCCAGCTCATGCTCGAGAACGAAAAGGCATGGCGCCCCGAAGAAGAAACCCGTCGCGGCCTGCTCCGCATCTGGCAGGTCATGCAGGAATGCGTGAAGCGCGGCTGCGAGAAGGAAGGCACTCTCCCGGGTGGCCTGCAAGTACGGCGGCGTGCGGCCGAACTGTACCGCAAGCTGTCCAGCCAGCCGGAAGCCAACCTGCGCGATCCGCTGACCACGATGGACTGGGTGAACCTGTACGCGCTCGCCGTGAACGAGGAAAACGCCGCGGGCGGCCGTGTCGTGACGGCGCCGACCAATGGCGCGGCCGGGATTGTCCCGGCGGTCCTCCATTACTACCACCGCTTCGTTCCCGGGGCGACAGAAGAGGGCGTCATCCGCTTTCTGCTGACTGCCGCCGCCATTGGCATTCTCTACAAGGAAAATGCGTCGATTTCCGGCGCGGAAGTCGGCTGCCAAGGGGAGGTGGGCGTTGCCTGTTCGATGGCGGCGGGTGCGCTGGCGGAAGTGATGGGCGGAACGCCGGAGCAAGTCGAGAATGCAGCGGAAATCGGCATGGAGCACAACCTCGGACTGACCTGCGATCCCATCGGCGGACTGGTGCAGGTGCCATGCATCGAGCGCAATGCGATGGGTTCCATCAAGGCGATCAATGCGGCGCGCATGGCCTTGCGCGGCAACGGGCACCACTTCGTTTCTCTCGACAAGGTGATCAAGACCATGCGCGAAACCGGCGCTGATATGAAGATCAAGTACAAGGAGACTGCGCGCGGAGGGCTCGCGGTCAATGTGATCGAGTGCTGACGACTCGATCTTCTGCGATTCAACAATAAAGGAACGAAGATGGAAAACACGCAAGCGCTGTCCCGTACACGGCTCTACAACCTGCATGTCGAACTCGGCGCAAGGATGGTTCCCTTCGCAGGCTACGAGATGCCGGTCCAGTACCCGACCGGTGTACTGAAGGAACATGCGCATACGCGCGCCCAAGCCGGGCTGTTCGATGTGTCGCACATGGGGCAAGTCCGCTTGTCCGGCCCGGAGGCTGCCGCAGCCCTCGAGTCCCTGATGCCGGTCGATATCGTCGACCTGCCGGCGAACATGCAGCGCTATGCAATGTTTACCGACGAAAAGGGCGGCATCCTCGATGACCTGATGGTCTCCAATGGTGGCGATCATCTGTTCGTCGTCGTGAATGCGGCGTGCAAGCAGCAGGACGTGGCCCACCTAAAGAAGCATATTGGCGATCGCTGCAAGGTGGAAGAGCTCGCGGATCGCGCATTGCTCGCTCTGCAAGGGCCGCTGGCCGGCGAGGTGATGGCACGCCTCGCGCCGGAAACAGCAAAGATGATCTTCATGAACACCGCGAAAGTGACGCTGGTGGGCGCGGAATGCTTCATCAGCCGCTCCGGCTATACCGGTGAAGACGGTTTCGAAATCTCCGTTCCCAACGACAAGGCCGAGGAACTGGCACGCGTGCTGCTCGCGCAGCCGGAAGTGGCGCCGATCGGCTTGGGCGCACGCGACTCACTGCGCCTCGAAGCCGGCTTGTGCCTGTATGGACACGACATGGATGCCGGCACCACGCCGGTAGAAGCAAGCCTCGGCTGGGCACTTTCGAAAGCACGTCGCGCCGATGGGGCGCGCCCGGGCGGATATCCTGGGGCCGATATCATCATGCGCCAGATTGCTGAAGGCGTTTCCCGCAAGCGCGTCGGTCTGATGGTGAAGGACCGCATGCCAGTCCGGGAAGGCGCTGAACTCGTCGATGCAGAGGGGCGTGTGGTCGGCAAGGTAACCAGTGGCGGTTTCGGGCCGACGGTAGGCGGACCGATTGCGATGGGGTATGTGGAGACGGCACAGTCAAAGCTCGGTACTGCATTGCAGGCAATCGTGCGCGGCAAGCCGGTGCCGGTGGAAGTGGCCAAGACGCCGTTCACGCCGCAACGCTATTACCGCGGTTGAGAGAGCGCGATGAACGAAACGAAACCAGTAGCGGACAGCCAGCCTGCGCAGCAGCGTTCCGTGAAGGCGGGCGAAAAGATGCGCGGCGCCGAAAAAATGGCGCGTATCCCGATCAAGATCGTGCCAACAGAGCCTGCGCAAATCTTGCGCAAGCCGAAGTGGATTCGCGCGGAATTCACCGGCTCCCGCGAGGTGCAGCGCCTCAAGGCAGTCCTGCGCGAGAACAAGCTGCATACGGTGTGCGAAGAGGCGAATTGCCCGAATCTCGGCGAGTGCTTCAAGAGCGGTACAGCTACCTTCATGATCATGGGCGATATCTGCACACGTCGCTGCCCGTTTTGTGATGTCGGACACGGCCGCCCCAATCCGCTCGACCCGGATGAGCCGAAGAACATGGCAGCTACCATCCAGGCGATGGGGCTGAAGTATGTCGTGATTACTTCCGTTGACCGCGACGACCTGCGCGATGGCGGGGCAGCACATTTCGTTTCCTGCATCACTGAAACTCGACGCCTCAATCCCGGCATCGTCATCGAGATCCTTACACCGGATTTCCGCGGACGAATGGAAACGGCGCTGGAGATCCTGGATCAAGCCCCGCCGGATGTGTTCAATCATAATCTCGAGACCGTGCCGCGCCTGTACAAGCAGGCACGCCCGGGTGCCGATTACGACTTCTCGCTGGACCTGCTCGAGCAGTTCAAACAGCGCCATCCATCCGTGCCGACCAAGTCGGGTCTTATGCTCGGCCTGGGCGAAACAATCGAGGAAGTGGAAGCAGTGATGCGTGACATGCGCAGTCACGGCATCAACATGTTGACGCTTGGACAATATCTCCAGCCGAGCGTGCATCATCTTCCGGTCCAGCGCTATGTCACGCCGGAAGAGTTCGACGCGCTGCGCGTGACGGGGGAAAAGATGGGCTTTTCGCATGTGGCATCGGGGCCGATGGTGCGTTCTTCCTATCACGCTGACTTGCAGGCAAAAGGTGAGTTTGCCATTCAGAAAACGACGTGATCGGCATTGTCAAAATTGCCAATTGCCTATTCGAATGACCCCAATGTTTTTCTCTTTGAAATCAACACGGTGTCCCAGTATTAACAAGCTTATCAACAGAGTTGCCAACAGTTGGCGTGGATAACTATTGAGACTGGTCAACAGCGGTACAGGCGGGGGCAAATTCATTGTGTAAACGCAAATCGAATCGCAATGAAAATTTCTATGATGACCTTGGTCCCTTAAGCCTCCCAGGAAGTATTTGCCCGCCATGTGCGGGCATCTTTTTTTTCTACACGGATTCTTTTTCAAAGACGTTGTATCCGAGTGGAATCGCTTTCTTGTTGTAATTCTTGCCCCGGTTACATGTTCTTACATGGCGGTTGAGAATTCTCAATTATTGCCGTAGGTGCAGTCGGCATACTTCCCCTCAGCAAATTCCATCACCACATGACGAAGCGCGAGGCTATGAAAAAGAAGCTTGATTCCGACGATGTCATCGAGAACTTGATTACCGCGACTCTTGGCGAATGTGCATCTGCACGACAGCGGCATGTATTTCGCGAAAGTCTGCGTGGCTTGGTTCGACTGGCAAAAGCAGAACAGATTGTTGAAATAAAGGCAAGTGTTCGTCGGTTGACTGGTGCGCTCGAATCGCACTCGGCACGTCGGCGAGCAAAGGCCTTGCTGCTTGCACAGCGCCTGCCGGGAATTCTCGACCATGGGCAACAGCAGTTCGAATTCAAGCCCTGACCTTCCAGACATCGCCACCTCTTGCAGGTGGCGATGTCGTTTTCGGGGTTGGCGAGCCTTGTCGTCAGGATGCCGAGCGGATAGAGACGGAAGGAAGTAGAATGTATTCAATCGTTTGCCCGCATTGTTCGGGCATCGAAGGAACAGCTTTCCCTCCATTGGCTTCACCACATGAAAGTCTACAACCTCACTTGCGAGCACGACCACCGCTTCGAAGGGTGGTTTTCCTCTGAAGAGGACTTCAAGACGCAGTCCAATACGCAGAAGATCGTTTGCCCGCTCTGTGACAGTCATGTGATCCGGAAACTACCGAGTGCGCCGCGTCTTAGCCTTTCCGGTGCGCAGGAACCAAAGGCCGACGTCGCTGACGTCGAACAGATCCAGAAGCAGGTTGTCGAGATGATCCGCAAGATCGTCGCCAATACCGAGGACGTCGGCGAACGCTTTGCCGAAGAGGCCCGGCGCATTCACTATAACGAGGTTCCCGAGCGCGCTATTCGCGGCGTGGCGACCGTCAAGGAATTCGAAGCGCTTGCCGACGAAGGGATCGATGTGATGCCCTTGCCACTCCCCGGTTCCCTCAAGCAGCCGCTGCAGTAACGCATTCCTGTTGCCGGTTGCAAGGCCGGCGCCCCCTCATTCTCGCCAACACCAGTTCCGTTGTTCCTTGACAGGACGATAACGGTTGTCGATCAATATTTTTTATTCGACACGCATTGCAAAAATCCGCGCTATAATCATTTTCGAACGGTCGTGCTTTTAAGCCGGGACAACTAGGAGACAGCATGGATTTGAACTACACGGCGGAGGATCTGGCCTTCCGCGACACGGTTCGCGCCTTCCTGGCGGCGAACCTTCCCAAGGATCTGCAGCAGAAGGTCCTCAACCACAAGCGTTTGTCGAAGGAAGACTACGTCCGCTGGCACAAGATCGTCGCCAAGCAGGGCTGGGTCGGCATCGGCTGGCCGGTCGAATACGGCGGCACGGGCTGGACCGCGGTGCAGCGCCATATCTGGGAAGAGGAGTGCGCACATGCCGGCACACCGGCGATCCTGCCCTTCGGTGTCAACATGGTCGCCCCGGTGATCATGGCCTTCGGCAATGAAGCACAGAAGCGCCACTATTTGCCGCGCATCCTCAATTGCGACGATTGGTGGTGCCAGGGGTATTCCGAGCCGGGCTCCGGCTCCGACCTGGCGTCCCTGAAGACACGCGCGGAGCGCCAGGGCGATCACTACATCGTCAACGGCCAGAAGACCTGGACCACGCTGGCCCAGCACGCAGACATGATCTTCTGCCTGGTGCGCACCGACCCCAACGCACGCAAGCAGGAAGGCATCTCCTTCCTGCTGATCGACATGCATACCCCAGGCATCACGGTGCGCCCGATCATCATGCTCGATGAAGAGCACGAAGTGAATGAAGTGTTCTTCGACAACGTGAAGGTGCCTGTCCAAAACCTGATCGGCGAAGAAAACAAGGGCTGGACCTATGCGAAGTACCTGCTTGGCCACGAGCGCACCAATATCGCCGCAGTGGGCCGTGCCAAGCGCGAACTGGAGTTCCTGAAGCGCGTCGCCAACAAGCAGATGAAGGGCGGCCGACCGTTGCTGGAAGACCCGGTGTTTGGATCCAAGGTCGCCAGCCTCGAAATCGAAATCATGGCGCTCGAAATGACCGTGCTGCGCGTGCTATCGCAGGAGAGCGCGAAGCGCGGCCCGGGCCCGGAGGCCTCGATGCTGAAGGTCAAGGGTACTGAAGTGCAGCAATGGCTGACCGAACTGATGGTGGAAGCCGTCGGCCCCTATGCGATGCCTTTCGACCCGGCCTACCTGGAAGGCGAGCACGAGCACAGCGTGACGCAGGACGACGACGCCGCACCGCTCGCGCCGTACTACTTCAACTTCCGCAAGACATCGATCTACGGCGGTTCGAACGAAATTCAGAAAAACATCATCTCCCAGATGATCCTGGGACTGTGAGGCGACAATGGACTTCAATTACACACCAGAGCAGCAACAATTCCGCGATGCGCTGCGCCGCTTCATCGACAAGGATTACACCTTCGAGCATCGCAACAAGATCGTCCATTCCGAGAAGGGCGTTTCCGACGACGCATGGGCCACGCTGACCGAACTCGGGATGACGGCACTGCCGGTTCCCGAAGAGCAGGGCGGCTTCAACGGCTCCGCCGTGGACATGATGGTGGTCATGCAGGAGCTGGGACGCGGCATAGTCGTCGAGCCGTACTTTGCCACCGTGCTCGGCGCGCAATTCCTGAAGCTCGCGGGTGGCCATGACGATCTGCTTGAGCAGGTCGCCGGCGGCAGTCTGAAGCTTGCTGCGGCCCTCGGCGAGAAACAGTCCCGCCATGAATTGTTCGATGTCGCGACGACTGCGAAAAAAGACAGTGACGGTTACGTGATCAACGGTACTAAGACCGTTGTCATCCACGGCGCGCAAGCCGACAGCATCATCGTGTCGGCCCGTACATCCGGCGAGCAGCGCGGTACCGAAGGCATTTCGCTGTTCGTCGTCCCGGCCGGTACAGCAGGCGTTACCCGTCGCGACTACCGGACCATCGATTGCCAGCATGCCGCCGACATCACTTTCTCGAATGTGCGCGTGCCGGCCTCTGCACTGCTGGGCAAGGAAGGCGCCGGCTGGGAAATCCTGGACGCCGCGGTGGATTACGGCACGGCCCTGTTGTGCGCGGAAGCGGTCGGTGCGATGGACGCGTTGAACGGCGCCACACTGGAATACCTGAAGACGCGCCAGCAGTTCGGCGTGCCGATCGGTAAGTTCCAGGCGCTGCAGCATCGCATGGCGGAAATGTTCATGCAGGCCGAGCAGGCCCGCTCGATGGCTACTTTGGCTGCAGTCAAGGTGTCGTCGGAGGATGCGAACGAGCGCCGCCGTAATGTGTCTGCCGCAAAGGCGCGCGTCGGCCAGGCGCTGAAGTATGTGGGCCAGCAGGCAGTGCAGTTGCACGGCGGTATGGGCGTGACGAACGAACTGCCGGCGGCACATCACTTCAAGCGCCTGACGATGATCGAAGTGACTCTGGGCGACACCGACTATCACCTCGCGCGTTTCACATCCCTGCCGGACTTCCGTAAGGCAGCATAAAACCCAAGGGGGGCAACCATGTCGCAACTGAAGTGGTACTTTGAAGATTTCGAAGTTGGCAAGACCGTTGAAGTGGGCTCGCGAACCGTTTCCGAAGAAGAGATCATCGATTTCGCGACGAAGTATGACCCCCAGCCTTTTCATGTCGACAAGGCCGCCGCCGAGAAGTCGATCTACGGCGGCATCATCGCCAGCGGCTGGCATACCTGCGGGATGATCATGCGGATGATGGTGGATGGCTTTCTCAACGAAGCGGCCAGCATGGGATCTCCCGGCGTTGACGAGATCCGCTGGATCAAACCGGTCCGGGGAGGCGACACACTGCACGTTACGACAACTGCTCTTGACGCAAAGCCATCAGCGAGCAAGCCGGATCGCGGCGTAGTCGTCACGATGTGGGAGGCCAGGAACCAGCATGGCGAAGTGGTCGCGACGATCAAGGGCATGGGCATGTTCAAGCGCCGTCCGCATCATTAACATGACCTGCCAAAAAATGGAGACGACATGCGACATATCGCATCGGTAGAAGAACTCAAAACCTTGATCGGCCAGGAAGTCGCAGCGACGGACTGGTTCACGATTTCTCAGGAACGAGTCAACCTGTTTGCAGAGGCGACAGGGGACCACCAGTGGATTCATCTCGATGTAGAGCGCAGCAAGAAAGAGTCACCCTACGGCACAACGATTGCCCACGGGTTCCTCACGCTTTCATTGCTGCCGATGATCATGCAAAGCGCGGTGTCGATGCCGGAAGCAAAGCTGAGCGTGAACTACGGACTCAACAAGGTACGTTTTCCGGGTCCTGTGCCGGTGGGCAGCCGGGTTCGTGGTCGCATGGCCCTCAAGGATGTTGAGGATATCGAAGGCGGCGTGCAGGTCACCTGGACGGTGACGATCGAGCGCGAGGGTGGCGACAAGCCGGTCTGCGTGGCGGAGTCGATTGCCCGGCGGTACGAGTAACTTGTGTGAATGAAAAACCTCCACGAGAGCTGCGGAGGTTTTTCGTCAGGTTGCGAGCGCGACTATGGACGGTTAGTGCCTCTGATATTGAGTCGCGCCGAACAGAACTTCCATCGCTTTCGCATCGGTGATCGGCTTGGTGTCCGCCGCCAGAATTTCGACGCCGCGTTTTACCGCCGGGCGCTGTTCGATCTCGTCGAACCAGCGTTTCGCATGCGGATAATCGTTCCAGTCTATTCCTTGATTCTTCCATGAGCGTAGCCAAGGGTAGGTTGCGATATCGGCGATCGTGTATTCCTCGCCCGCCAGGTAAGCGTGTGCCGACAGCTGCTTGTCGATCACACCGTAGAGGCGCTTTGCTTCGTTTGTGTAGCGGTTGATCGCGTACTCGATCTTTTCTGGCGCATAGTTGCGGAAGTGGTGGGCCTGCCCGAGCATCGGCCCGACACCGCCCATCTGGAACATCAGCCACTGCAGCGTGACGAACTTGTCGCGGTCGGTCTTGCCGAGGAATTTACCTGCCTTGCTCGCCAGGTACACCAGGATCGCGCCGGATTCGAAGAGCGAAATCGGCTTGCCATCCGGGCCGTCGGCATCGACGATCGCGGGAATCTTGTTATTGGGGGAGATCGCCAGGAAGTCGGGCTTGAACTGATCGCCTTCCCGGATATTGATGTGATGAACGCGATACGGCAGACCGCATTCCTCGAGCATGATGTGGATCTTGTGGCCGTTTGGCGTGGCGGCCGAATAAACGTCGATCATTCTTTTTCTCCTGGGCTGGAATCAAAACCGCTGCATGAATTATGCAGCGGTTCGGATTTCCTTGCTTTGCCCAAGGCAGTCGTTCAGGAACGCGTGATCGGCAGTTCCAGGTCTTTCGATGGGATGGGAATGTGCTTGGCCAGCTCCAGCTTGGCGATCGCATTGCGATGCACTTCATCCGGGCCATCGGCAATGCGCAATGTACGGTTACCCGCCCACTGTCCCGCCAGCGGGAAGTCGTCGCACACGCCACCGGCGCCATAGGCCTGGATTGCCCAGTCGAGCACCTTCTGCGTGACGTTCGGTGCCAGCACCTTGATCATTGCGATTTCGGCTTTCGCATGCTTGTTACCGACCGTGTCCATCATGTACGCGGCCTTGAGTGTCAGCAGGCGTGCGGTGTCGATCATGATGCGCGATTCCGCGATGCGCTCATGCCAGATACTTTGCTCGGAAATGCGCTTGCCGAATGCAACACGGCTGTTCAAGCGTTTGCACATCAGTTCGAGCGCACGTTCCGCGACGCCGATGGCGCGCATGCAGTGGTGAATGCGGCCAGGGCCGAGGCGACCCTGAGCGATCTCGAATCCGCGGCCTTCGCCGAGCAGGATATTCGATGCCGGCACGCGCACGTTCTCGAACAGGATTTCGCAATGACCGTGCGGCGCGTCGTCATAGCCGAAGACGGGGAGGGGGCGCTTGATCGTCACGCCCTTTGCATCGGCCGGCACCAGGATCATCGATTGCTGCGAATGGCGCGGCGCATCGGGATCGGTCTTGCCCATCAGGATGAAAATCTTGCAGCGCGGATCGCCCGCACCCGAGATCCACCACTTGTGACCGTTGATCACGTACTCGTCGCCATCACGCTGGATGCGCGTTGCAATATTGGTCGCGTCGGAGGAGGCAACGGCCGGCTCCGTCATCGCGAATGCGGAGCGGATCTCGCCGCGCAGCAGGGGTTCCAGCCACTGGCGCTTTTGCTCTTCGGTGCCGTAGCGTTCGATCGTCTCCATGTTGCCGGTGTCCGGCGCGGAGCAGTTGAACACCTCGGGCGCCCAAGGCACGCGTCCCATGATTTCGCACAGGGGCGCATAGTCGAGGTTGGACAGGCCTTCGGGCGCACGGGCGGACTTGGGAAGGAACAGACTCCACAAACCCTGCGCGCGCGCCTTGGGCTTCAGGTCCTCGATGATCTGGGTGGGAATCCAGCGGTTGCCTTTTTCCCTGCCGTTGCGGTCGATCTCTTCGTTGAAGGCTTTCTCGTTCGGATAGATGTGCTCATCCATGAACTTGAGAAGCTTGTCCTGCAGCTGCTTGCAGCGGTCTGAGTATTCGAATTCCATGCTGTCTCCTCGAACTGTCGGCAATGCTTGTTAGTTATATTTGCCCTGCAATCGGTTCTATTTGCCCGACGCGTATTTCCAGCCCATCTCCGCCATCGGTCGCGCGGCTTGGCCGGCTTTGAGTGCCTGTTCGCTCGACGCGGTGCCGTCGACATAACGCTTCATGATGCCTTGCAGGATGCCTGCCATCCGGAACATGTTGTAAGCGAGATAGAACTTGAAGTCTTCCTTGCGGATGGTCTTGCCGGTGCGCTCGCAGTACTTCGCGATGTACTCTTCCTCGCTGGGTATGCCGAGCGCCTTCCAGTCGAGGCCGCCGATGCCGCGGAACTGGCCCGGGGGAATGTGCCAGCTCATGCAGTGGTAGGAGAAATCCGCCAGCGGGTGGCCCAGCGTCGACAGTTCCCAGTCCAGCACCGCGAGCACGCGCGGCTCGGTGGGGTGGAAGATCATGTTGTCAAGGCGGTAGTCACCATGGACGATACTTGTGTCGTCCCCCGGCGGGATATTGTTCGGCAGCCATTCGATCAGCTTGTCCATGGCTTCGATCTTTTCCGTTTCGGAAGCCTTGTACTGCTTGGTCCAGCGGTCAATCTGGCGGGCGAAGTAATTGCCGGACTTGCCGTAGTCGGACAGGCCGATGGCCGCATAGTCGATGGTGTGCAGTTGGGCGATGACGCGGTTCATTTCGTCGTAATGAGCCGCGCGTTCAGTCGGCGTCATGCCCGGCATGGACTGGTCCCACAGGACGCGGCCCTGTACGAACTCCATGATGTAGAAAGCGCGGCCGATGATCGACTCATCCAGGCACAGCGAATACTGTTTTGCTGCCGGGAAGCCGGCCTTGTTCAGCGCATCCATGACGCGAAATTCGCGATCGATCGCATGGGCGGACGCCAGCAGCTTCGCGGCCGGACCAGGCTTGGTGCGAAGCACATAGCTCGTACCGTTGGCCGTCAGCTTGAAGGTCGGATTCGACTGGCCCCCGTTGAATTGTTCGACGCTCAGGTCGCCGCTGAAGCCTTCGACATGCTCGCGCATGTACGCCTGCATTGCACCGACATCGAACTTCTGGCGCTCAGACACCGGCCGTGTACCCATGAACTCTTCGAACATCTTGTCTCCTTTGCGAAAACGTGCGGAATGGTTATCGGCACATTCTACAACAGAAAAACGTACGGTCGTGCTGTTTTTGGGTTTTGCGCATTTCTGCGCAGAGCGGTCAAAGGCCGCGGGACTTCTTGTATTGCTCGAGAAGGACTTCCATGGTGGTGTGGCGGGATTCGCCCTGGAGTTCCGAGATCGGTGAATAATTAACAATACGCACTACCCAGTCGGCATGGGCCTCGCCCACGTCGATGGCGTTGATGCAGCCCGCGGTCTGAGCGAGGTTGCCCAGGAACAGCCGCTGGTTGGTCAGCGCATAGGACAGGATCGCGCGGTTCACACCGCCATGCAGGACGAGGAGAACGGTGTCCCAGGACTTGTCTTCGCGCAGCCGGTCGATGCACGGATGGATGCGATCCATCAACTGTCCGATGGTTTCGCCGCCGAGGAACTGCCTGTCTTCCGGTACCAGGCCGTCGAAGGCGCCGACAAAGGCTTCCTTGAGGCTTTCGTCGGGGATTGCAGACAGCTTTCCGCCGCGCAGCTCTTCCAGCTCGCTCCAGCGTTCGAGTTCGATCTGCTGGCCGGTTTCCGCCAGCACACGGGTCGCTGTTTCGACCGTGCGCGGCAAGCCCGACACAATCACGCGATCGAACTGCAGTCCCGCCTGGGCGAAGACCTCTCCGGCAGCCGTCGCTTGCGCGCGGCCGAGTTCATTGAGGGGAACCTGCTCGGGAAGAAAGGGTTTGCCTTGCTCGTCGAAGTAAGTAACGCTGCCATGGCGCATCAGGTAGATGCGCCGTCTCTTGTGTTCTGTCATTTGTATTGTGGTTTTCTTTTTTCAAGGAATGCCGTGATGCCTTCAAGGGCATCGCGGTGATGCAGGCTTTCCACGAAGTGGCGTTTTTCCGCTTCGAAGTGCTGCGAGAGGGAATTGGCCTGCGCTTCATTGGTAAGTGACTTGATTCGCTCGATTGTGTTCGGCGAAAGCGCCGCCAGTTCGTCCGCCCAGGCAAGTGCTGTCGCCAGGGCAGTACCGTCAGCAACGACGCGATTGACGATGCCGAGATCGTGCAGGCGCGGTGCGAGGATGGGCTTGCCTTCGAGCAGCAGTTCGGCCGCAAGCTGGCGCGGCAGGGTACGTGTGAGGAACCAGGAGGCACCGCCGTCCGGCGTGAGTCCGACCTTTACGTAGGACATGATGAACTTTGCCGATGCGCCGGCAACAATCATGTCGCAGGCCAAGGCCAGCGAAAACCCGGCCCCTGCAGCGGTGTCCTCGACGGCGGCGATGACCGGCTTCGGACAGTCGCGGATCGCTTCGATCCAGCCATGAAGGTTGTCGATCGATTCCGCCTGCACGGACGGTGTCTTGCTGTGGTTCTCGAGCAGGCGATTGAGGTTGCCGCCCGAGCAGAAGACCTGATCGGCACCCGTCAGCACGACAGCGCGAACGGTGTCGTCGCGTTCCGCGGTCGAAAGCGTCTCGATCGCCGCCGCATACATATCCGGATGGAGGGCATTCCTCGCACCGGGGTTGGACATCGTGAGGATCAGCGTGTTGTCTTCACGGGATGCTTGAAGTTCGGCGGACATGGCAGTGATGTGTAATGGATGTAATCAGCCAATATTATTGCCGAAATGAGTTGCACGGGTTGGATATTGCGCAGGACGTCACATCCTGCGGTAAGCTTGACCTCCGCCACCATTCAAAAATATAAGGAGACAGCATGCTGAAACTGTGCGGATTCGCCGGAAGCAACTACTACAACAAGGTCAAGTTTGCTCTGCTGGAGAAGGGGATAGCCTTCGAGGAAGAATTGGTGTGGACCGACCGCTCACCCGAACTGCTGGCGCGTTCGCCACTGGGCAAGGTGCCGTTTCTCGAAACCGAGCATGGCCGCATCGTCGAGTCGCAGGTCATCATGGAGTACATCGAGTCGGCTTGTCCGGAAAAACCCCTGTTGCCCAAGGAGCCGTTTGCGGCTGCCAAGGTGCGCGAGCTGATCACCTTCATGGAACTCCATCTCGAACTGGTCGCACGCGAAGTGTATGCCGAAGCGTATTTCGGCGGGAAAGTCTCAGAAGAGATCAAGACGCGAACGCAGAAGCTTCTGACCCGGAATGCGAAGGCATTCGGCAAGCTGGTGAAATTTTCGCCCTATATCGCTGGTTCGGAATTCACCATGGCGGACTGCGCCGCACTCGTCCATCTGCCGATAGTCGGCATGACATCGAAAATCGTCTATGGCGAGGATGTCCTGGCAGACTTGCCGGTACGGGATTACCTCAAGATGCTCGGCGAGCGGCCGGCGGCGCAGCGGGTCAATGCGGACCGCAAGGCGAACCAGGAAGCGATGATGCAGCGTATTAAGTCCAAATAAACACCTACAACGCCGCTTCCTCCCCCCAAAGCTGCTGCATGCTGAAACGCAGCACAGCCTGCTCGCTCAAGAGCACATCGCGAATGGCGTACAGCTCCTTGCCAGTGTCGCGCTGGATGGGAAAGGAGAGCGGTGCGCCGCGCGGCCCGATGAAGGCGTGCACGACCGGTGTCGATGCGTTGGTGCCGCGGCGCGTGACCACCCCGATCTCCCCATTCTGGAGGCGTACGAAGCTTCCCGGAGGGGTTGGGCCAAGCGCCTTGATGAAATAAGCGGCGAGCATTGGGTCGCTGGGCTTGCCGCCGGCGACCAGCACGTCACGCAAGGCTGCGCTCGGCAGCAAGGTTTTGCGGTACTTTCGGACGGAGACCGAGGCGCAGTAGCGGTCGGAATAAGCCAGGATCTTGGCATTCTGCGGGATTTCCTTGACTTCTTTCCCGAGGGGATAGCCGCTGCCATCCTCGTTTTCATGATGCATCAGGACGTAGGAAAGCCAGTCGGAACGGGTGATGCCGGATTGCTTCAGCAATTCGACGCCCTGTGTGGGATGGGCGCGGATGGTTTCCGTTTCGCGTTCCGTCAGTGGTTCCTGCTTGAGCATCAACTGGTCCTGGTGACGCAGCATCGCAACGTTCATGGTCAGGGCGGCTGCCATGATGATTTGCGTTTCTTCCGGCGCCTTGCCCATTGCACGCGAAATCATGAGGGCGATCAGGGCGGTGTCGATGCAATGCCGCACCGTGTAATTGCCGGCCGCGTGATTCAGGAAAATGCTGGCCAGCGCGACATCGGCATTGATGTCCATCGCATAGCTGAGCGCTTTGGCCACTTCGAGGATCTTGGCCTCGGCATCGGCTTCGTTATTGAGGTTGTACAGCAGGCGCTCGAGCCGCTTGTTGGCAAGATTGATGAAGCGCAGTGCGGAAGGAGTTTCGCGTTTGGCGGTCTGCTGGGCTTCCTTTTTCGCCTGCGCGGCGCGTTCTTCCTGGCCCGCATCGATAAACAGGCCTCGTTGCACGAGTTCCTCCGCCTGCTTCGTGGTCGCGACGACCTGGCCGCGGCGCAACAGCAGCTTGTTGCCAGCTGCATACACATCCCATGGCAGTGGCTCCCCGATCACGATATCCGCGAGGCTTAGGCGTCGCTGGTCAATCATGCTGCCCCTCCCTCAAGTGGCCTGCAATGATGAATGATTCGCTAATTATTTGGCGGACGTGTCATGCAGGCAGCGCGGGCCTGCATTGGATTGTTATTCCGGCGGGGCAGGCCGCCGGCGAACCTGATAGAAATATCGGCCGTTTTGGACGGCATCTTGAGTGGAGAATAAGCAACTTCTTAAAGGGTTGCAAGTCTTTCAAGTGCGGTGCGGAGGGTCTCGTCCTTTTTGGCAAAGCAGAACCGCGCGACGCCCGACTCCTTCGGCTGGTTGTAGAAGGCCGAAACCGGGATTGCGGCGACGCCGATCTCGGCGGTCAGCCACTTCGCGAATTCTGCCTCGGGCAGCGAGGAAATCGAAGAGTAGTCGACGCACTGGAAATAGGTGCCGTCGGAAGGCAGGAGCCTGAACTTCGTTGTCTTCAGCCCTTCGCGGAACAGGTCTCGCTTGCGCTGGTAGAAGGCCGGCAGTTCGAGGTAGGGCGCCGGATTGGCCATGTAGCGGGCAATGCCGTGCTGTACCGGGGTGTTGACGGTGAATACGTTGAACTGGTGTACCTTGCGGAATTCGGCGCTAAGCGGAGCCGGGGCGGCGACGTAACCGATCTTCCAGCCGGTCACGTGGTAGGTTTTGCCGAAGCTCGAGATGACGAAGGCGCGCGCAGCCAATTCCGGATGGCGGCAAACCGACTCGTGCCGTGCTCCGTCATAGACCATGTGCTCGTAGACTTCGTCGGAAATGATCAGGATATTCGTTCCACGCACGATGTCGGTCAAGGCCCGGATGTCGGCCTCCCGCAGGATCGAGCCGGTCGGGTTGTGCGGGGAGTTGATCATGATCAGCCGGGTCTTCGGCGTCACGGCCGAGGCTACCTTCTGCCATGGCACGTAGTAACCCTTCGGCCCGATTTCCATCTGCACGAACACCGGCTTGCCGCCAGCCAGCTCAATGGACGGCACGTAGCTGTCGTAGACAGGCTCAATCACCACCACTTCGTCGCCTGGATGCACGCAGCACAGGATCGACGTCAGGATGGCTTGGGTTGCGCCTGCGGTTACTGTGATCTCGGTGTTGGGATCGTAGGCATGGCCGTAGATGCGTGCGATCTTTGCTGCAATGGCTTCGCGCAGGGCGGGTACCCCGGTCATAGGCGGATACTGGTTGAGCCCGGTGCTCATGGCCTGTGTGACGGCTTCCACCAGTGCCGGATCACAGTCGAAGTCGGGAAAGCCCTGACCCAGGTTGACCGCGCCTTTTTCCGCGGCCAGCGCCGACATCACCGTGAAAATCGTCGTGCCGACATTCGGCAGGCGGGACTGGGGAACGGCCTGTTGTGCGGCGGCGGAAAGGGCGGGGGATGTGGGCGTGTTCATGCTCGGTGAAATCTGGACAAAGAAACGATTTTAACCAAGCTCTACACCGGCCGCCCATTTGTCTGGCGGAATGATCGCGAACAGCCCGGCGCGGGCAGTCTTCCGCGCGAGTTTCAGCAGCGCCTTGTCCTTGGTGATCAGGATGTGGGCACGCGCGTCGCGCGCGACCTCAAGGAATTTCTGGTCGTCGGGATCCTTGCACACCGGGAGCGGGACATCGGCGCGCGCCTGCAGCTGGTCCCGCGGAATGCAGGCGATCAGCGCGTCGAATTCCTCGATCGCGCGTTGCCGCGAATCGGCGTCCAGCGGAAGGTGCGGATAGTCGAGAACCATCCGCCACTCGGTACGGCAGTCGTCGCGCGTAACCGCTTCCACGCTGCCGTCGCGCAGCGCCGCGAGCAATGCCGACCAGCGTGGATCGCGGAAAACGAAGAGGTCCAAGCAGACGTTCGTGTCGATTACAATGCTGCGCTTCGGTATCATTGCCGCCATTCTTCTTTCTGCCGCACCTGGTTCAACATGCTGATTGTTCTTTCGCCCGCAAAAACCCTCGACTATGACACACCGTCGACGACCGACGAACATACATTGCCGGATTTTATCGAACATGCGGCGGAGCTGATCGACGTGCTGAAAAAGTTGTCGCCGTCCGATGTGGCGGATCTGATGGATATTTCCGACACGTTATCGGTGCTGAACGTCACGCGGTACGCGACCTGGTCGCGCAAGTTCACGAAGAAGAACTCCAAACAGGCGATCCTCGCGTTCAACGGCGACGTGTACGAGGGGCTGGATGCCGGTAGCCTCACGGCGAAACAGCTCGTGTACGCACAATCGCACATCCGCATCCTGTCCGGCCTGTATGGCGCGCTTCGCCCGCTCGACCTCATGCAGCCCTACCGCCTGGAAATGGGCACACGCCTCGCCAATCCGCGCGGCAAGGACTTGTATGCGTTCTGGGGCGGCATTGTGACGGAAGCGTTGAACAAGGTTCTCGCCTCCCAAAGGCGCAAGGTCCTGGTCAATCTCGCATCGGAAGAATACTTCAAGATAGTCAAACCGAAGCTGCTCGATGCGGAAGTGATCACTCCGGTTTTCGAGGACTGGAAGGGCGGGAAGTACAAGGTGATCTCGTTCTATGCAAAGCGGGCACGCGGACTGATGGCGCGCTATGCGGCGGCAAAAGGCATCACCCAGGCCGACAAGCTCAAGTCGTTCGACGCTGAAGGGTATGCCTTCGATGAAGCCGAATCGACCGAACGCCAATGGGTGTTCCGCAGGCGGATCGAATCCTGATAAGAAAAAAGCCTCCGGTCAGGAGGCTTTTTTCCGGGGCGAAGAAACTTACCAGATCTTCCACCACGGTGTGCTGACTTGAGGCCCGCCAGAGAAATAAACGCTGTTGGGGAAAGTGGCTTTCATGACGCGCTCGGTATCGTTGCGCAAGTCGTGCAGTCCCATCGCTTCATAGGACTTCATCATCACGTACAGCGCTTCCTCGATCGCCGGCGCGTCACGATATTCGGTCACGGCTTGTTGCGCGCGATTTGCCGCCGCTACATAAGCGCCGCGGCGATAGTAGTAATTGGCGACATGTACATCGTGCTGCGCCAGAGCGTTCACCAGGTACTTCATGCGGGCAATCGCGTCCTTGGTGTAGATGCTGTCCGGGAAACGTTCAGCCAGCTGCTTGAATGCGTCGAACGCGTCACGGGCAGCTTTCGGGTCGCGCTCGCTGGGATCCTGCTTGGACAGGAAGTCGAGGAAGCCGGCCCTGTCATTGAAGTTGATGAGGCCGCGCAGGTAATACATGTAGTCCACGTGCGGGTGGTTCGGATGCAGCTTGATGAAGCGGTCCACGGCCGCCAGCGCCTGTGGCGCCTCGCCTTGGCGGTAGTAGGCATAGGCGATTTCCATCTGCGCCTGCTGCGCATAGGTGCCGAACGGATAGCGCGACTCCAGCTTCTCGAAGTACTGGATGGCCTTTTCATATCCGCCGGCCGCCATTTCATCGCGTGCCTCCGAGTATAATTTCGACGCTGACCAATCCTTGGTTTCGTCGACTTTCTCGGGGAACAGGCCGCACCCGGACAAGGACAAAGCTAGGGCGATGGCAGCGAATTTCAACGAACTTTTTTGCATGACGTTTGCGCGAGCACTTCGGGACAAGGCCACGATTATAGCCGATGGCGCATTGCTGCAGCGATACCAGACGAAGCCCCCATTTTGACGACCGACCTCCAAGAAACCGATATCGATGACGGCGATGAATACGAAGGCGCCGCGCCTGCGTCGTCCCCGATTACCCTCAAACTGACCGCGAAATTCTGCGGCGTGCGCCTGGACAAGGCCTTGTCGCAGCTCCTGCCGGAGTTTTCCCGCAGCCGTCTCCAGCAATGGATCGACGCCGGTCACGTGTCCGTGGACGGCCAGCCCGCAAAGGGCAAGACGCCGATGCTGGGCGACGAAACCATTGTGGTCGAACCGCAGGAAGCGCCAGAAGAGCAGGCGTTCAGCCCGGAACCGATGCCGCTCTCCATCATTCATGAAGACAAGGCAATCCTCGTGATCGACAAACCCGCCGGGCTGGTGGTACATCCGGCCGCCGGGAACTGGACCGGTACCTTGCTGAACGGCTTGCTGCACCATGCCCCGGCACTTGCCAGCGTGCCGCGGGCGGGCATCGTGCACCGCCTGGACAAGGAAACCAGCGGGCTTATGGTGGTGGCGAAAACGCTTCAGGCGCAGACCGACCTTGTTCGCCAGTTGCAGGCCAGGACGGTCAAACGCGAATATCTCGCCCTGGTCTGGGGGCAGCCGCAGTTGAGTGGCAGGGTCGAAGCATCCATTGGCCGCCATCCGCGCGACCGTATCAAGATGGCCGTGTCGCAGCACGAAAGTGCCAAGCCCGCGGTAACCCACTATCGCAGGATTGCATCCGGTACCCTGGATGGCCGCCAGGTAAGTCTTTTGAAATGCCAGCTCGAGACGGGGCGCACCCACCAGATTCGCGTGCACATGCAATCGATCGGATTCAGCCTGGTCGGCGACCCGTTGTACGGCAAGCCGCATCTCGCGGCCGTATTCCCGCGCCAGGCGCTGCACGCGTTCCGGCTTGGTTTGGTGCATCCTTCGTCCGGCACGAACATCGAGTGGGCGGCGGGATTGCCGGAGGATTTATCAGCACTGCTGGACCGGGCCGGTGTCGGCAAGGTGGACCTGGAGTAGGGGCGGCATGGAACTGATCATCCCAGAATGGGCGGGAGCGCCGGACAACGTCGGAGCCCTCTCTACGACGCGGCGCGGCGGCAGCAGCCTTGGTCCTTATGACGATGGCGCCGGCGGAGGCGGCATGAACCTGGGCGTCCATGTCGGCGACGAACCGGATACGGTGCGTCGAAACCGTGCCCGGCTGAGGTCTGTGCTCCCGTCGGAACCGGCCTGGTTGTCCCAGGTTCACGGCACGCGGGTGGTCGATGCGTCACAGGCGGGGATGGTGCCAGAGGCGGATGCCAGTATCTCCACCAGGCCCGGAACCGTATGTGCGATCCAGACCGCCGATTGCCTTCCCGTGCTCTTTTGCGACGCCGGCGGCAAGGTGGTCGGTGCGGCGCATGCCGGCTGGCGGGGGCTGGCCGGAGGTGTGCTTGAAAACACGGTGGCTTGTATGCGGGCCGAAGGCGCATCGGAGATTCTTGCCTGGCTCGGCCCGGCGATCGGGCCGCAAAGCTTTGAGGTGGGGCAGGATGTCCATGACGCATTTGCGGGGAAGGACGGCGGCATGGTGAACGCGTTCCAGCCAGTCGCAGACAACCCCGGGAAGTACCTGGCGGACATTTATGCGCTCGCGCGGCATACGCTGGAGTGGGTTGGCGTTAAGCGGATTTCAGGCGGCGGACTATGCACCGTTTCGGACCAAAGCCGCTTCTACTCCTATCGACGCGACAAGTTGACTGGGCGCATGGCCTCGTTGATATGGCTCAAGTGAGGAAGGGAGTTTATCGGCGATGATGCCGATCAACATCGTCCTCAGGTCGACTCACTGTCTTTTTCCGATGCAAGCGTCTCGTCTTTTGCCGCCTCGGCCCGCCTCAATTTTTCCGCCCGTTGCCGATCCCTTTTCCGTTGGGGCGTTCCCATCAAGTATAAAATGATCGTCAGAGGCAACACGCCATACAGCAGGAAGGTCATGACACCGGCTACAACAGAGTCCTCGGTGATCGACATCATGAGGACGACATAAATCCATGCAATGGCGACGATGTACATAGCAAACAAAGCTCGATTTCCGACATAACCCCGTAACCTTACGCGAAAACAGAGAAACAAGCATGAACATGTTCCCGCCTCCGACTGGCGCCGGTGCCGCCTGGATGAATCAATTCGTTGACCCGAACGCATGGCAGGCCTGGCTGATCAAGAAACCGCCCATCGATACCAAGCCCATTACCAACACCGTCAAGGAGTTCGGCGCCACGATCGACCCCTCGGTCGTAGCGCAACTGCAGAACGACTACATGCAACAGCTGACGGGACTCTGGCAGGAAATGCTCGCTTCGAAGACACCTGCGGTAGCGGACAAGCGGTTCGCTGCACCGGAGTGGCAGGCCAATCCACTTCACGCATTCAACGCAGCCGCCTATCTCCTGAACGCCAAGTTCCTGATGTCGATGGCCGATGCCGTCGAAGCGACGCCGCGCGCGAAGCAGAAAATCCGCTTTGCGATCCAGCAGATGGTGGACGCGATGTCGCCGGCAAACTTCCTGGTTTCCAATCCGGAGGCGCTGCAGAAGGTCATCGACACCAAGGGCGAAAGCCTGACGCGTGGCATCACCCATATGCTGGAGGACATGCACAAGGGGCATATTTCGCAGACAGACGAATCCGCATTCGAAGTCGGCCGGAATGTTGCCACCTCTGAAGGTGCGGTCGTATTCGAGAACGAACTCTTCCAGCTGATCCAGTACAAGCCGCTTACGTCCAAGGTCTACCAGCGCCCGCTGCTGCTGGTGCCGCCTTGCATCAACAAGTATTACATCCTCGACCTGCAGCCCGAAAACTCGCTGGTGCGCTATGCGGTCGAACAGGGGCACACCGTGTATCTGGTGTCCTGGTGTAATCCGGACGAATCGCTCGCCCACGCGACTTGGGACGATTACGTACTGAACGGCGCGGTGAAGGCGATCGAGGTTGCCAAGGAAATTTCCGGGCAAGACCAGATCAATGCGCTCGGCTTCTGCGTCGGCGGGACGATCATTTCCAGCGCGCTGGCTTTGCTGTACGGACGAGGTGAAAACCCGGTATCGAGCCTGACGCTGCTGACGACACTGCTGGATTTCTCGGATACCGGCGTCATCGACGTGTACATCGACGAAGCCCAGGTCGCGATGCGCGAGCAATCCATCGGCAAGGGCGGTTTGATGCCGGGACGCGATTTTGCGTCCGCTTTCTCCAGCCTGCGTCCGAATGACCTGGTCTGGAACTATGTGAAATCGAATTACCTGAAGGGCGAAGATCCGCCGCCTTTCGATTTGCTCTACTGGAATGCGGACAGCACCAATCTGCCCGGCCCGATGTTCTGCTACTACCTGCGCAACATGTACCTCGAGAACAACCTGCGGGTACCGGGCAAGGTGAAGGTCGGCAACGAGAAGATCGACCTGTCGAAGGTGGACACACCTGTCTTCATTTACGGCTCGCGCGAAGACCATATCGTTCCGTGGACGGCTGCCTTCGAGTCCATGTCGCTGCTCAACCCGAAGAAGCGCGCCCGTAACCGCTTCATCCTGGGCGCATCCGGCCATATTGCCGGCGTGATCAACCCGCCGACGAAGAAGAAGCGCAGCTACTGGACCAATGACAAGGCTGCATCCGGTGCGCAAGAGTGGCTGGACGGCGCGAAGGAGCATCCAGGCAGCTGGTGGACGGAATGGGCGGACTTCCTCGCGCAGAACGCCGGCAAGCAGGTCGCAGCGCCGCGCAAGTGCGGTAATGCGAAATACAAGGAAATCGAACCGGCTCCGGGCCGCTATGTAAAGGTCAAGGCGGAGTGACGGTGTCGAGGGAGCTGGTGCAGGGTGTCTTGCCGCTTCCTCGAAGTCGGTAATTGGATATTGGTAACTGGCGGTCATTTTTGCAAAAATCGGGACAACGAGCCATTGTTTTCCCGATTGCATCGCAAAACACCTATAAGAAACCTCGTAAAAGTTGCGTAAATCTTTGTTTTCACGCACTATAATGAGTGGAGGAGGGGGCGAACGCATGTTCGCTTTTTTTACGAATCGGCACAAATGCGTTGCGACGCAATAACTGGAATATTCGATGAATAGTGCAAAAAAGATTTCAGAGCGCTTGATCAAGAAGTATCCGAATCGCCGCCTTTACGATACCCAGACCAGCTCCTACATCACGCTGTCCGATGTGAAGCAACTGGTTCTCGACAACGAGGAGTTCACCGTCGTCGACGCAAAGACCGATGAAGACCTCACGCGCAGCATCCTGTTGCAGATCATCCTGGAAGAAGAAGCCAACGGCACCCCGATGTTCTCCAGCAGCGCACTGTCGCAGATCATTCGCTACTACGGCCATGCCATGCAGGGCATGATGGGTTCCTACCTGGAGAAGAACATCCAGGCGTTTATCGACATCCAGAACAAGCTGGCCGAAAGCTCCAAGGGCTTTTACGAGGGCAAACCCTTCAACCAGGAGATGTGGACTCAGTTCATGAATGTCCAGGGGCCGATGATGCAGGGCATGATGAGCAACTACATCGAGCAGAGCAAAAACCTGTTCATGCAGATGCAGGAGCAGATGCAGAACCAGACCAAGAGCATGTTCGGCACCTTCCCGTTTGCCCAGAACGACAAGAACAAGAAGTAAACAGTGTCATAACGACAATCCTTCCTCTCGGCGTGCCGGGCGGAAGGTCAATGAGAGGTACAATAGCGGATTCGCTTTTGTACCTCTTTTTGTTATGTCCAACGCTTCACAAAACCCCAAAGTCGGCTTCGTCAGCCTAGGATGTCCCAAGGCGCTCGTCGACTCGGAACAGATCCTTACCCAGCTGCGCGCCGAAGGTTATGACACCGCCAAATCTTACGACGGAGCCGATCTCGTCATCGTCAACACGTGCGGCTTCATCGACGCCGCCGTGCAGGAGTCCCTGGATGCGATCGGCGAAGCCTTGAAGGAAAACGGCAAGGTCATCGTGACCGGCTGCCTGGGTGCCAAGAAAGATGCCAACGGCAACGACCTGATCCAGGGCGTCCATCCGAAAGTACTCGAGGTCACCGGCCCGCACGCCGTCGGTGAAGTCATGTCCGCGGTGCACAAGTACCTGCCCAAGCCGCACGACCCGTTCATGGATCTGGTACCGGCACAGGGCGTGAAGCTGACACCTAAGCACTATGCCTACCTGAAGATTTCGGAAGGCTGCAACCACCGCTGCAGCTTCTGCATCATCCCGTCGATGCGCGGCGACCTCGTGTCCCGGCCGATTGCGGATGTGATGCTGGAAGCGGAAAACCTGTTCAAGGCTGGCGTCAAGGAACTGCTCGTGATTTCGCAGGACACGAGCGCCTATGGCGTCGACGTGAAATTCCGCACCGGCTTCTGGAATGGCAAGCCGATCAAGACCCACATGACGCAACTGGTGACGGCGCTCGGCGAGCTGGCTGCGCAGTATGGCGCATGGGTCCGCCTGCACTACGTGTATCCGTATCCGCATGTCGATGACGTGATTCCTCTGATGGCGGAAGGCCGCGTGTTGCCTTACCTTGATGTCCCGCTGCAGCATGCGCACCCTGACGTGCTCAAGCGCATGAAGCGTCCGGCAAACGGCGAGAAAAACATCGAGCGCATCCAGGCATGGCGCAAGGTCTGCCCGGACATCACCATTCGCTCGACCTTCATTTCCGGCTTCCCGGGCGAGACGGAGGCGGAGTTCCAGTATCTGCTCGACTTCCTCAAGGAAGCCGAGATCGACCGCCTCGGCTGCTTTGCGTATTCGCCGGTGGAAGGTGCGACTGCCAACGAACTGCCGAACCCGGTGCCGGAAGAAGTGCGCGAGGAACGCCGGGCGCGGGTGATGGAACTGCAGGAAGGAATCTCGAAGAAGCGGCTGCAAGCCAAGGTCGGCAAGACCATCCGTGTGCTGCTCGACGAGGTTGGCCCGAACGGCGGCGTGGGACGCTCGGGTTCGGATGCGCCGGAAATCGATGGCGTCGTCTACGTCAAGCCACCCTACGAACCGCATCGCAAGCTGAAGGTCGGCGAATTCATCGATGTCAAGGTCACCGCGGCGGATGCCCACGACTTGTGGGCGGAAGCGTAAATGAAGCGAATCGCCGCGCTGTTACTGATCGTATCGTCGTTTGTCGTACCGGCTTCATTTGCTGCCGCTCCTGTGGCTGAGGCAGGCAAACTGCTGTTTGTGAAGCCAGTCGCGTTGCGCGGCACCTTGGGCAACGAGCAGATCCAGCTGAACCTGCGCACCAAGGCTGAATTCGAAGACGGTATCGAAGGCGATTACTTCGTGTTCGGGACCTCGCAGAAGGTCCTGCTCGCAGGCGAGGTCGAGGGCGATGAATTGTTCCTGGAAGAGTCGGTCAACGGCACCGACGTATCGGGCCAATGGGAAGGCAAACTTTCCGGGGATGCGATTGCCGGCGAGTGGCAGTCCGCCGACGGCAAGGTGTCCAAGCCATTCCAGATCCGCTTTGTCCGTCCGGCAGCCAAGCAAGGTCAGGCGCGAGCGGGCAGCCAAACCAGCCGGTAATTCGTTCGGAGGCCGTGCGTGCCAGACAGCAAGTCGCTTCAAACATCGATCATCCATTCCGAGTACACGCCGCCGGAAGGCTTCGGCGCCTTCCCGGTGCCTGTCCATCGGGCGTCGACTGTGGTGTTCAAGGATGTAGCGGCACTGCGCTCCCGGGATTGGCGGGAAAAGAATGCCTACACCTATGGCCTGCATGGCACCCCGACCAGCTTCACGTTGGAGGCGCGCCTTGCGCAGATCGAAGGCGGCAATCACTGCCTTCTTGCGCCCAGCGGACTGGCGGCGATCTCCATGGTGAACTTCGGGCTGCTCAAGACTGGCGACGACCTCCTGATCCCCGACAATGCCTATAACCCGAACCGCGACCTGGGGCGATGGCTGGCGCAGGATTTCGGCATTTCGACACGTTTCTACGATCCGCTGATCGGCAGCGGAATCGCCGGCCTGATTCAGCCGAATACCCGGCTGGTGTGGACGGAGGCGCCCGGATCGGTATCAATGGAAGTGCCGGACATCCCGGCCATCTGCAAGGCTGTGCGAGACAGGCGTGCGGCGGGGCAGGATATCCACGTCGCTCTCGACAATACCTGGTCGGCGGGCATTGCATTCCGGGCATTCGACCATGGCGTCGACATCTCGATGCAGGCGTTGACCAAGTACCAGTCTGGTGGCTCCGACATCCTGATGGGGGCGGTGATCACGCGCGACAAGGAATTGAATCATCGTATCGGCATGTCGCACATGCGCATCGGGTTTGGCGTCAGCATGGACGATGCTTACCTCGTGCTGCGCGGTTTGCCGACCATGAAGCTGCGTTTCGAGACGCACGATGCCGGAGCGCGGAAGGTCGCCGCCTGGCTGAAGGCACGGCCGGAGATCGCTCGGATATTGCACCCCGCATTCGAGGACTGTCCTGGCCATGAAACCTGGAAGCGCGACTTCACCGGGGCGGGAGGCTTGTTCTCGGTCGTGTTTGACGAGCGTTACAGCGAAGCACAGACGGACCGTTTCATCGACAGCCTGAAACTGTTCAAGATCGGCTTTAGTTGGGGCGGGGCGCACAGCCTTTGCATTCCCTATCGTATCCAGACGATGCGCCGGCAGTGGAGCGGGGCAGGGCAGCTAGTGCGCTTCAATATCGGCCTGGAAGATCCGGCCGACCTGATTGCAGATATCGAGCAGGCGCTATCGGCCTTGGATGCCGGTTAAGACGGTTTCAAACCGGCATTGGTTTGTTGTCGTTCAGGTCCAGAAAACCCTTGAGAAGGCGGTAGGCCTTCCAGACCCATGCGGCCAGCCAGATCAGGTAGGCGAGAGGAATGCCGATCACGGTTATAAACAGGACGCCACCGATCACCATCCAGAACAGATACCACCAGAACGACCGTATTTGCCACCGGTGATGGCTGTACACAAACGTACCTGACGCCTCGTCGCGCTTGATGTAGTTGATGATCAGCGGAATCCAGGAAAACGCACCGAGCGAAAACAGGAAGCTGATGCCGTGTGCCATATAAAGCCACCAGGCAAGGTTCTTGGCGGATTGCAATCTCGGGTCTAGCACCAGTTCCTGAACCATTCGGCCTCCGTTCGTGATCAAGAGAACAACGGTAGGACTCCATCCAGCCCGACAAAATTCAATGCGACATCGGCTTGCGCCCGAACAACCGGTTTGGCGCGGAAGGCGACGGACATACCGGAGATGCTCATCATCTTCAGGTCATTGGCGCCGTCGCCCATGACAATGGCCTGTTTGGAGGAAATGCCGAGTTCTGCGCAGACGCGCTCCACCGTGTACTTCTTCTCGTCCGCATCCACGATGCCGCCGACGACTTTGCCGGTCAGCTTGCCGTCGACGATCTCAAGCACGTTCGAATGCGTGTAATCGAGGCCAAGGCGGGTCTTCATGCGATCAGTGAAGTAGGTGAAGCCGCCCGACACCAGCAGGGTTTTCAGGCCCGCGGCCTTGACGGCATCCAGCATCTTTTCCGCGCCGGGGGACAGCTTCAGGCGCTCGTCGTAGACACGCTGCAGGGCGGACGCATCCAGTCCCTTGAGGAGCGCCACGCGACGGGTAAGGCTTTCCCGGAACTCGATCTCGCCGCGCATGGCTGCCTCGGTGATTTCCGCGACCTGCGGCTTCAGCCCTTGCATGTCGGCAATTTCATCGATGCACTCGATGGTGATCAGCGTCGAGTCCATGTCCATCACGACCAGCTTGAAATCCGACAGCTTGCGCTCGCCGTTGACGAAGGTGCAATCGAGCCTGGCGGCGAGACATTCGTCATTGATCCGCTGCTTGAGATCTTCCGAAAATTCCACATCCTCGCAACGGAAGGCATTGGCGTTGATGGAAACGATGCGGGCGGCGCTCGCCATCGCGGCAATGCGTTCAATCGTGGGGCGGTCGGCGCTCAGGCCTTGCAGGATCAGGTTCATGTCGTGCTGCTACGGAGTAGGGATTGCTAAAAGTTTACGGTACGAGGGAGCGGATCGTCGCTTTCACTTGCGAGACGCGCGCTGCCAGGTCGGGCATGCTGGTCGTGATGCGCAGCTTGTCCTGCCCATGCAGCTTGATATGCCGGTTTTTCTGGATCAGTTCGATGATGCGCATCGCGTCGATTGGCGGGTTCGGCTGGAAATGCAGGACCGCCGATTCCGCATGGGCATCGATTTTAACAATGCCGACGGGAATTGCGGCAATTCTCAGGCGGTGGGTTTCGATCAGCGCTTTGGCGGGTTCCGGCATCTTGCCGAAACGGTCGATCAGCTCTTCCTGCAGATCGTCGATCGCGCTCTGCGTTTCGCAGTTGGCCAGGCGCTTGTACAGGGACAGGCGCTCGTGTACGTCGCCGCAATAATCCTGCGGAAGCAGGGCCGGGACGTGCAGGTTGATTTCGGTCGTGGTCGACAGCGGCGCGGCGAGGTCAGGTTCCTTGCCGTTCTTGAGCGAACGCACTGCTTCGTTGAGCATGTCGGTGTAGAGCTGGAAGCCGATCTCCTGCATCTCGCCCGACTGGCTTTCACCCAGCACTTCGCCAGCGCCGCGGATTTCCAGGTCGTGCATCGCAAGGTAGAAGCCGCTGCCCAGCTCTTCCATCTGCTGGATGGCTTCCAGCCGTCGTTGCGCCAGCTTGGTCAGGCCGTGCACATCATGCACGAGCAGGTAGGCGTAGGCCTGGTGGTGCGAACGGCCGACGCGGCCACGCAATTGGTGCAACTGCGCCAGGCCGAACTTGTCGGCGCGGTGCATGATGATTGTATTCGCGGTCGGCACGTCGATGCCGGTTTCGATGATGGTGGTGCACAGCAGGATGTTATGTCGCTGCGATACGAAGTCGCGCATCACCTTTTCCAGCTCGCGCTCATGCATCTGGCCGTGGGCGACTGCCACGCGTGCCTCGGGCAGAAGTTCTTCCAACATCGCCTTGCGATTGAGGATGGTCTCGACCTCGTTGTGCAGGAAGTACACCTGGCCGCCGCGCTTGAGTTCGCGCAGGCAGGCTTCGCGGATGACGGACGATTCTTCGGAGCGGACGAAGGTCTTGATCGCGAGGCGCTTCTGCGGCGCGGTGGCGATGACGGAGAATTCGCGCAGGCCCTCCAGCGCCATGCCCAGGGTACGCGGGATTGGCGTGGCTGTCAGGGTCAATACATCGACCTCGGCGCGCAAGGCCTTCAGGGCTTCCTTCTGGCGCACGCCGAAACGGTGTTCCTCGTCAATGATGACGAGTCCGAGCCGGGAGAACTTCACCTCGTTTGACAGCAGCTTGTGGGTGCCGATCACAATATCGATCGTACCTTCGGCCAGGCCCTTGATCGCCTGCGTCACTTCCTTGCCGGTGCGGAAGCGCGACAGTTCGGCAATCTTCACCGGCCAATCGGAAAAACGGTCGGCGAAGGTTTGTGCGTGCTGTTCCGCGAGCAGCGTGGTCGGCGCAAGGATGGCGACCTGCTTGCCGCCCATGACGGCGACAAAGGCCGCGCGCAATGCGACTTCGGTTTTGCCGAAGCCGACGTCGCCGCAGATCAGGCGGTCCATCGGTTTTCCGCTGGTCATGTCCCTGATCACCGCGTTGATGGCCGCGCTCTGGTCGGGCGTTTCCTCGAAGCCGAAGCTTTCGGCGAAGGTCTCGTAATCCCGTGCCGAGTACTGGAAGGCGTGGCCCTGGCGGGCGGCGCGGCGAGCGTAGAGGTTCAGCAGTTCGGCTGCGGTGTCGCGGATCTGCTGCGCGGCTTTCTTTTTGGCCTTTTCCCATTGACCGGAACCAAGCGTGTGCAGCGGCGCGTCTTCAGGCGAGGCGCCGGAGTAGCGCGAGATTACATGCAACTGTGAAACCGGCACGTACAGCTTGGTTTCCTTCGCATATTCGAGATGCAGGAATTCCGTCTCGCCTTCGCCGAGGTCCATGCTCAGCAGGCCCATGTAGCGGCCGATGCCATGGTTCACGTGCACGACCGGATCGCCGATCTTCAGTTCCGACAGGTCGCGCACCATTGACTCGACCTGGGTGACAGCTTCCTGCTTGCGGCGTCCGGCACGGCGGCCGGTGCCGGCGTACAGCTCTG
>Ga0196972_1000236_pt1:2500-39302 | contig 39302 bp, 34 predicted proteins | sample S1v_2013CmetaG_FD_148618 | JGI IMG/M metagenome (GOLD analysis project Ga0196972, IMG submission 148618) | Soil microbial communities from Anza Borrego desert, Southern California, United States - S1+v_20-13C | ecosystem: Environmental > Terrestrial > Soil > Desert | place: USA...
TTTACGTTTGCCCGTAATTTCTGAGTGTTCGCCTTCTCTCAATTTTCATACACCCAGCGGTCATTAAATCTGGCAAAACAAGCCTCATGACACATTGTCACAATTTCGTAATGTTACGGTAACGAAATCGTCATAGTTCCCTCGTAGGCTTTTGTTGCTTTAACGCGATCGATTGTTGAGTTGTAACCAACAACTCAACAGCGGGCATACGCAACACAACAGAGCCAACTTTAAACATACGCTTCCTGGAAAACATTCTTACGTTGGGGGGACCAATGAGATTCAAACGCTTGGCATATGCCATTTCACTCGCTATTGGTGGAGCCGGTGCACCTACTGCCCAGGCGCTCGACCTTTATATGGAGAGCAAAACCAAACAGATCTATGCCGAACCGGGGCCAGGGCGCGTGAAGCTTGGAAACTTCGAAAAAGTTGACGACGCAGCAGTTGAGGAATCCAGACCCGCCAAAAAAACCGCGAAGGCCAAGCCGGAGGGCGATCAAATTAAGGCTGTCGAAGACCGTCTTAATAAGAAAATTGATGCCCTAGCCAACAAGCCGAAAGCGCCGGATGACGCAAAAGTCACTCTCGGCGCAAAGGGACTTCAGTTTCAATCCAATGACGGCAACTTCAAATTTAGCCTCAACGGCCGCCTCCATGCGGACGCCGCCATTCAATCCGGGGACAAGTTCACCACCTGGAATGACAGAAACAACAACGGCCTAGTCGATGATCCAAATACCACTAGGAATGGCAGTACCACAATCAATGAACCGGTAAGCAACGACCTCGACACTGGCACCGAAATCCGCCGTTTCCGCATGGAGTTCGCTGGCCAGTTCTATAACGACTGGAGATTCAAGCTGCAACCGGATTTCGCCGACGAGCAAGTCAGACTCAAGGATGCGTTCGTACAATATACCGGCTTCGACTGGGGTACCTGGACCCTCGGCCAAAGCAAGCAACCGTACAGCCTCCAGCAAATGATGAGCTCCAACGATATGCCGTTTATGGAGCGTTCATTGGAGTACGCATGGACGGACGTATCCGTGAATCGTGCGATTGGTCTCCGCTACGATACGTACGGTCACAACTGGACCGCTGCCGCCGGTATATACGGTGACACAGCCACGAGGCAAGCTGAGAGCGCAGCCGATGACGAAGGCTGGGGCGCATCGGGGCGCGTCACCTGGACGCCTTGGTATAAACCGGGCGAACTTATCCACGTCGGCGCGTCTGCCGCTTATCGGGTACCGCAACAGGCTGACAAGACCGTTCGATATCGCATCCGCCCAACCCACATCGATCATTTCTTTCCGATCGACACCGGGACTATCGCGAATATCGACGACGAGGTGTTTTTCGATGCTGAAGCGGCAGGCGCCTACGGTGCCTTTTCTTTTGAAAGCGAGTATAACGTGGCCTATCTACAACGGACCGGCGCTGGAATCGAAGACGCCAAGTTTGATGGTTGGCACTTCGATGTGATGTACAGCCTGACCGGCGAATCGAGAGCCGCCGCTTACGATCCGAGAGATGCTGTCTTTAAACGCTTAACCCCCAATCGGAACTTCGACTTGGCCGGCGGTTGGGGTGCCTGGGAACTCAAAGGCCGCATTTCCCAAGTCAACATGGACAAGCTTGGTACGACCAATCAGCACGGCGGACGCGAGACAGCGGCGACCTTCGGCGTCAACTGGTATCTCAACCCATGGTTCCGCTTAATGCTGGACTATACCCACGTCATCGACATCGATCTCGGCACCGCCGGGTCAAGCCGGGCGCTTTTGGAAGGAGATCCGTCAGACCTCGACACTGTCCAGATGCGCGGCTCTCTGGCCTTCTAAACCCGCTCATTCCCTCTCTGCCTAGTCGATGAACCCCGTTTTTGCGGGGTTCATCGTTTAAACGCCAATAACCTTTGCTTTAGCACCCGATCAACCGACCACCTCATTGTGCCTGCTTTCTCACGGTTGCTATGATTCCTAAAGCATTTCAATGCCATAACTCGTCTAAGCACAGCAGCCTCACCCAAACTTATCGAGGAATGCCGTTTTATGGAATTCAAGGATTACTACAAGATTATGGGCGTATCGAGGGATGCCTCGCAGGAGGATATTAAACGGGCCTATCGCAAGCTCGCCCGGAAATATCATCCCGATGTCAGCAAGGAACGTAACGCCGAGGAGCGATTTAAGGAGCTAGGCGAGGCTTATGAAGTATTGAAAGACCCGGAAAAGCGCGCCGCCTACGATCAAATTGCGTCTGGTCATCAACATGGTGAGCGTTTCACTCCACCACCCGACTGGGCGTTTGACTTTAACTTTGGCGGCGGCGGCTTTACCAGTGGAGACTCAACCGGGTTCAGCGACTTCTTCGACAGTTTATTCGGCCAGAATACAGGCCGCAGAAGACGAGAAACCCGTGGCGGTTGGAGCGGACCACGCCCTGGCCAGGATCAATACGCCAACATTTACATCAGCCTTGAAGAGGCTTTCTCCGGAGGGACTCAAACGGTCGCTCTCGCAATTCCGGAAATTGATGCGCAAGGTAGGCTTGTCAACAAAACCCGCACATTGAACGTCAAGATTCCGAAAGGCATCAAAGAAGGACAACGCATTCGGTTGTCCGGACAGGGCGGACCGGGATTACAGGGTGGTATGGCGGGAGATCTTTACTTGGAAATACGATTTAAACCTCATCCATTCTTCCGTGCCGAAGGCTCTGATATCGCGCTTGAGTTACCGGTAACGCCGTGGGAAGCCGCACTTGGCTTGACAGTCACCGTTCCTACTTTAGGCGGTAAAGTCGAACTCAAACTCCCTCCAAACTCTCAAAACGGACAGAAGCTGCGCTTGAAGGGACGGGGACTGCCCGGTAATCCACCGGGAGATCAGATTGTAACCCTGCACATCGTAACCCCGGACGCCGGAACCGCGGAGGCAAAAGCTCTATATAGAAAGATGGCCGAGGTCATGCCGATGAACCCACGAGCGCACATGGGAGTGTAGATATGACGAATAAGACCGCAACCGCTTCGTCCGGCATTGTTCTGGACGAAACCGTTAAGTTATCCCTAGTCGATGTGTGCGAGGCATGCAGAATCGATGCTGAATCGATTTTCGAAATGGTTAACGAAGGGATTGTCGATCCAGAAGGCTCGGAACCGATGAGTTGGCAGTTCAACACCACCGCGTTACGGCGATTGCAAACGGCACTTCATCTGCAACGCGATCTTGGGGTTAACTTGCCCGGCGCGGCGTTGGCTTTGGATTTACTCGAGGAGCTCGAGGCTTTACGACGACGGCTTATCTAAGTTCTGTTGACATTTCGAATTGGAAAGCCGTCATTCCGGCACGGATTACAGGAGTCCAGGAGCTAGCGGCCAGGGAAGACGACCATGCAGCCGGCACTCCCTGCCGTCATCACACCGTAAAAAAATTTCTACGCATTTCTTAACGAGCGCGCTGAACCGGGTACACCACCGGCCTGCGCTAGGCTTTGCCTTCGTTTGCCAAGAGCTAGTCCGCCTTGAAACAAAAAACGTCCCATTCGCTCACTCGCTTTACACCCCGCGTGACCGGCGGCGAACATTAGACTTCAGGTGAAAAATTGATGCTGGCGCTTCGCATTGAGGTTTATTTGTATTGGCAGCGCAAGAGGAGAGAGTTATCAAATTTTGTTTAAGAATTCAGGAGACGATTGTCTTGGTTGAAGTAAGCGTGTCCCGCAACGCCAGATCTAAAGTCTCAAACGAAAACTTAAAGCGTTCACCCTGAAAACGCCTGGGAAGCACCCGTTGACTACTCAGCATCAGCTCCGCCATTTCGCCCGCGCTCAGCCTGAGAAACCATGCCGGTATGCTTAGGAACGCGGGGCGGCTCAACACCTTTGCCAAACGTCGCGTAAACTCCTCATTGGTTACCGGCTCAGGTGCCGTTAGATTGAACGCTCCGCCGAGCATCGGCGATTCCAATAAATACTGCGTCATCGCAACATGATCTTTTATGTGAACCCAAGACATCCATTGCTTACCATCGCCAAGCCGCGCACCTAACCCAAGCTTGAACGGAAGCAGCATTTTTTGTAGAAATCCTCCATCTTTGCCGATTACCAATCCGGTCCGAAGTAAGCATACCCGCACGCCAAATTCCCTAGCTCTCGATGCAGTATCCTCCCATGCCTGGCATAGCTTTTGGCCGAAATCATCCGGCGCCGGAACCGATTTCTCATCCAGCAGGGCATCCCCCTGATTACCATAGACTCCGACCGCCGATCCACTGATAAGAACCTCTGGTTTGGACTCGGCGTTATGAATTTTGTCGATTAGATGCTCGGTGAGGGTAACCCGGCTGTCCCATAGGATCTGTTTACGCCGCTCGCCCCAACGGGAACCGATTATGGGCTCCCCCGCTAAATTGATAACGGCGTCGAAATGTTGATCAGACGTCCATTCGGCTAAACTTTTCAGCGCGGCTACTCCGATCCCGCACTTTTCGGACACTGTCTCTGGCTTTCGGCTAAAAACAGTCAACTGATGACCGGCTCTGAGCAGCGCTTTGCACAAACTTCTACCGATAAACCCAGTTCCACCAGTAATGAGGATTCGCATATCTCTTCCACCTCCTGTGGCGAGGACGCAAACGATCGGCCATGCCAGTCGACGAGCCGCTTTCCTAAGGCAGGAGCCGTTCGGAACCGAAACAGCCCGCCTAAGAGAAACGAGCGAAGATGATTATAACGGGCGGTGGGCCTAAAGCGCCAAAATCGACCGTTTTTGAAAGCTGCCAGGTTGTATTACCAGGCACGGGTGGGAGGAGAGGAACTAAAAGGGAATTTTACGAGAGAGTGGCAAGGATAGGATTGTTAACTAAGATCTATATTGAGATAACACCTATGCTTGCCACATTGGGCAGCTTATTTCTGATCGTCGTCGCTGAAAACCCAGCGAACGAAGAAAACGGCAGCGGCTATAACGACGATGGTAACCACTATACCCATCGGCGATCTCATTTTTTCAACTAAATCTAGTATGGCTCCCATTTCTTAACCTACCTTATTTGGTTTTATCGAAAGTCTTAATAGCAGAACGATGCTATCGCGCCGGTTATCTTACCGTCTAAGCTAGCGCTGTCAAGTCGCTAGACGTCTGTCAGAAGTAGCTGATCGAATTCATCCGCAAATCTCATTGCCAGAGATGCAGCGCATAAAAGTCCTGCCTTCATTATTCAAGGTCATAAAAAAACCTGGATGAAGAATCTCCATCCAGGTTGATATCAGTGCCTTTAAAGGCTAATGCTATTTATTAGAAGCAACTGCCACTTCGTACAAAGTGCAGAATAGCTCAATAAGAAATTATAGGCTCGGGGATACGGTGGTCGAGATCTTCTGTTTGTCACCGTCCGGAGAGTTACCGCAAGCAACGATTCCCAGAGCAACCATAACCAGGCTGACTACGCATAGCAATTTTTTCATAAGATCCTCCTCAATTTCCAAAGCTTTAAGATTTTTTAGTTGGTAGTGCATATAGCACGGAATCTTTTATAAAGAAGATTTCCCGAAAATGCAAGGGGGCAGAACAGATGGAAAGTTCGAACACAAGCGCCCATCTGGCGCGGGCAGCAGATAGAAGGTATTGATTGGATTGTTCAGAACGAAAGCACTTCCAGCCCGGCAGCGGTGGAAGCATCTTGATTGACGGGCACGCTGCCTCGCGCCTGATCGAGCCCGATAAAGTCGAACAAATTGCGATCCGCAAGCTGAGATGGCGCTACATTCTGCAGCGCTGTAAAAATAGTTTCCAAGCGCCCAGGGAACTGTTTTTCCCATGACTGCAGCATTTCCTTCATCGCCTTACGCTGCAAATTCTCCTGCGAGCCGCACAGGTTACATGGGATAATCGGAAACGCTTTGATGCGCGCGTATTCCTCGATATCCTTTTCCCGACAGTAGGCGAGCGGTCGAATGACAATATGGCGCCGATCATCGCTCAACAGTTTAGGCGGCATTGCTTTAAGGGTGCCGCCGTAAAACAGGTTGAGAAAAAAAGTTTCGAGGATGTCGTCGCGATGGTGGCCTAACGCAATCTTGGTAACACCATGCTCAGCGGCATACCGATAAAGCAACCCACGCCGCAGTCTAGAGCACAAACCGCATGTCGTCTTGCCCTCCGGCACGACCCGCTTGACGATGCTATAGGTATCCTGCTCGATGATATGGTAAGGAATCCCGCGACCGGCGAGATACTCCGGCAGCACGTGCTCGGGAAATCCCGGCTGCTTCTGATCCAGGTTAACGGCAATGATGTCGAACTGAACCGGGGCATTCAGCCGAAGGCTGAGCAGGACATCTAGAAGCGTGTAGGAATCCTTTCCTCCCGAGAGGCAAACCATCACCTTGTCGCCGTCCTCGATCATTCGATAGTCGGCGATGGCCTCGCCGACTAAACGGCGCAATCTCTTTTGCAGCTTATTGAATTCGTAACGCTGCTTTTCGGTCAGAGCGCCTGCCGCCCTATCCACCATAACGTCTAAAAATCAAACTGGCATTAGTCCCGCCGAAACCGAAGCTGTTCGACATAACTGTGTCGATGTGAGCATCGTCGATCCGCTTCCGCACGATAGGCACGCCTTCTGCGCCTGGATCCAGCGTTTCGATATTCGCTGAAGCGGAAATGAAGCCGCCATTCATCATTAATAGGGAGTAAATCGCTTCGTGCACACCCGCCGCCCCCAAAGCATGGCCTGTCAACGACTTTGTCGAGCTAATGGGCGGAACCTCATCGCCGAAAACGGCCTTTACGGCTTGCAACTCCCTAATATCGCCGATCGGTGTGCTCGTTCCATGCGCATTGATGTAGTCGATTTTGCCGCGGACGCTCTCCATAGCCTGCCTCATGCACCGCACCGCCCCCTCGCCGGACGGTTGAACCATGTCGAAGCCATCGGAAGTCGCGCCGTAACCGACAAGCTCCCCGTAAATCTTGGCTCCACGAGCCTTAGCGTGCTCCAGCTCTTCGAGCACCAGAACCCCACCGCCGCCCGAGATGACGAACCCATCCCGGTCGGCATCATAGGGACGCGATGCAACTGTGGGATTGTCATTATATTGCGAAGACAATGCCCCCATTGCATCGAAGAGCACGGTCATCGTCCAATGCACTTCCTCTCCGCCGCCGGCGAAAATGATGTCCTGCTTGCCCAACTGGATAAGCTCCGCCGCGTTACCGATACAGTGAGCGCTGGTCGCACACGCGGAACTGATGGAGTAATTGACGCCCTTGATCTTGAACGGCGTAGCAAGACAGGCGGAATTGGTATTGGACATGGTCCTAGGCACCATGTAAGGCCCAACCTTCTTGACGCCTTTTTCGCGATAATTGTCGAATGAAAGCAGGAGATTTGCCGTGGAAGGGCCGCCCGACCCCATGATCAAGCCGGTCCTGGGATGCGATATTTCGGATTCGTCCAAACCCGAATCGGCGATCGCCTCCTGCATGGCGATATAGTTGTAGGCGGCACCATCCCCCATGAATCTGCGAATCTTGCGATCTATAAGATCGTCCAAATTCAGATTGATGGAACCGAAGACCTGGCTGCGAAACGCCATCTCACGATATTCTTCACTGGACCGAATACCGGAACGCCCCTGCCGCAGAGCCTCGGTTACCTCTTGTTGATTGTTACCTATGCTGGAAACGATACCGATGCCGGTTACAACAACGCGTCTCATATCTGTAGAGTTCCCTCAGAACGCATCTGTGGAAGTAAACAAGCCAACCCGAAGATCGCTGGCTTCATAGATGATTTTGCCATCGCACTCCATTTCCGCATCGGCAAATCCCATGACCAATTTACGCATCATCACTCGTTTAAGATGAATACGATAAGTCACAAGCCTGTGATGGGGCAGCACTTGGCCGCGAAACTTGACCTCTCCCACGCCCAGAGCACGCCCACGGCCTAACCCGCCCATCCAGCCGAGATAAAATCCGATCATCTGCCACATGGCGTCGAGCCCAAGACAGCCGGGCATCACCGGGTCATTCTGGAAATGGCAGGAAAAAAACCAAAGATCCGGTTTTATATCCAGCTCGGCGATGATCATGCCTTTGTCGTAAAGTCCCTCGTCGGAACTGATGCGGGTAATACGATCAAACATCAACATCGGGGGAAGCGGCAACTGAGCATTGCCAGGGCCGAACATTTCACCCCGGCCGCATTGAATCAATTCGTCCCGGCTGTAACTGTTTTGTCTCTGTTGTAATCTAGATTCCTTAACAATCATAAAAGTGCCCGATATCGATGTTGTTTTATGTTGCCTCTCGGCACCAGCGGGTTATCGGAGGCGACCAGGCCGCTTACCAAAACTCCAAGCCGACGTATCACGCCTTATCGTGGGCAAAAGTCTATTTCTCGATGAGAACTTCCGAATAGCATCCTTAGAACGCACGAAAGTTTATTTACCGTCAAGGCTTAGCAAAGAAAAGGCTTATTGTATCAGGAAAACATGAATTCCAGCAGCGCGCGAGGATCAGCATTGACATACCGCTGCATTTCCCCATGGACAATCGGGTCTATCAAAGCCTTCATTATGTGGACTTGACAGCCGGCTAGGGCGAGCCTCGAAAGCTAGAGGCCGCGGACCTTGGCTATGATCGGACCGATATATAGACGGTCTGAAGCTTATACAGACTGAAATGAATGACCATCACACATAGTTTCATGACAAACTTACTTACGTTTTTCTCCACCCGATTCGGGATTGCCCGCTGAGAGCGTGCCGCTGATCTATCCCGCCCCTAGCTCACAACGGCTTATCGAAATGGCTTCCGATTCCGTCCCTCAGAATCCCCAGCGTTTTACCTGGGCTTACATCCGATCCGTCGCACTGGAGCACAAGCGCGAATTGTTCGCCGCGCACTTGATCGCTGTGCTTGCGGCGTTGAGCGCAGTTCCTGTCCCTTTGCTCATGCCATTACTGGTAGACGAAGTTCTGTTGAACCGGCCCGGCATGGCTGTCGGCACGCTCAACCGGCTCTTTCCCGCCGAATGGCACGGCCCCGTCTTGTACATTTCGGCCATACTAGGGCTTACCTTACTCTTGCGCCTGATCGCAGCGGTCTTCAACGTTTGGCAGACACGGCAATTCAGTTTCATCGCCAAAGACATCATTTATCGTATCCGTTGCCGGCTGATCGGCAAGCTGCAGCGCATCTCCATGGCGGAATACGAGAATCTTGGCAGCGGCTCGGTCGTGACCCATCTGGTCACCGATCTCGACACGCTCGATACGTTCATCGGCACCACCATCGCGCGCTTTGTGGTCGCCCTGCTGTCCCTGACCGGCACCGCCGCCATTCTGCTGTGGATGCATTGGCAGCTCGCGCTGTTCATCTTGTTCCTGAATCCGATCGTGATCTTTTTCACCAAAACACTGGGAAAACGGGTGAAACACTTGAAGCGCGAGGAAAATTCCGCGATCGGCGTATTCCAGCTCGCACTCACCGAAACCCTGGACGCCATCCATCAAATCCGGGCCAGCAACCGGGAAAAGCACTACATGGGACGGCTGATGGAGGCGGCGCAAAAGGTTCGCGAGAATTCGGCCGCCTTTGCCTGGAAAAGCGATGCCGCCAACCGGGTCAGTTTTCTGGTGTTCCTGTTTGGGTTCGACGTCTTCCGCGCCTTAGCCTTTTTCATGGTGATCTACTCCGACCTCACCGTCGGCGAAATGATGGCGGTCTCGGGCTACCTGTGGTTCATGATGACCCCGGTGCAGGAGATTCTCGGAATACAGTACGCCTGGTTCGGCGCGAAGGCGGCACTGGAACGGATCAATCAGTTGAGTGGCCTGAAACAGGAACCGGAATATCCCCATCTGATCGACCCCTTCGAAAAAAATCGGAGAGTGGGCATCTTCATCGAAGATCTTCACTTTGCCTACCCGAACGGCAACGAGGTTCTACGCGGCATCACCATGGACATCCGCCCCGGCGAGAAAGTCGCCCTGATAGGCGCGAGCGGCGGCGGCAAATCGACCTTGGTGCAAGTGTTGATCGGCCTTTACCCGCCAACCTCGGGCATGGTCTATTTCAACGGCGCGCCTATGGACAAAATCGGCATGGACGTGGTGCGCGAACACGTAGTCACCGTCTTGCAGCACCCGGTGTTGTTCAACGATACCGTCCGCGCCAATCTAACCTTGGGTCGTCCCGCCCGGGACGAGGAGCTCTGGCGCGCGCTCGACATCGCCCAACTCAGGGACGTGGTGGAAGACAGCCGTGACCGGCTAGATACCATTGTCGGCCGGCTGGGCATGCGGCTTTCCGGCGGCCAGCGCCAACGGCTGGCGATCGCCCGCATGATCCTGGCCGATCCCAAGGTGGTCATCCTCGACGAGGCGACCTCGGCCATCGACAACGAGACCGAAACCCGTTTGTATGAAGGTTTGGACGAATTCCTTAAGGATCGCACGACGATCATCGTCGCCCACCGCTTGAGCGCGATCAAACATGCCGATCGCATTTACGTATTTGAGGACGGACGCATTTGCGAGCAAGGCGACCATGAAACCCTGGTTTCCGGCAAAGGTTTGTACGCGCGGCTCTACGGCCAGAAACCGGCGGTGCGCCGTGCGCGGGACCTGTCGTTCACGCCCTGAGTGAGATGCGCCGGCTTGATCTGCCGTCGGAAGCCGAAAAACGATGACCATAAATCGAGTACAATGCCCGGCTTTCCGGATTTAAACCTCGGGCGTGTCTTTGTACGATCTCCACACCCATTCCACCGCCTCCGACGGCGCCTACCCGCCGAGCGAATTGGTTCGCCAGGCCGCAGCCGCGGGCGTGACCGTCCTCGCCCTCACCGATCATGACTCCACGGCGGGCCTCGACGAGGCGGAGACCACCGCACTCGAAGTCGGCATTCAGCTGATTCCCGGCGTCGAAATCTCGGTAACTTGGGCGGATAAAACCATTCACATCGTCGGTCTGCGCATCGATCGCCACTGCAATGTTTTAAAGCTAGGACTGAGCCGTCTTCAGGCGACGCGCCTCGAACGGGCGCAGGAGATCGGCCGGCGCCTCGACCGCTACGGCGTCCCCGGAACCTTCGAAGCCACGCGGGATATGGCCGGCGATGGCATGATCACGCGCACTCATTTCGCGCGTCATCTCGTGAGTCTCGGTCTAGCAGGAAGCGTAAAAGACGTGTTCGAGCGTTTTTTGACCCGCGGCAAACCCGGCTACGTCCCGACCCGGTGGGCCGAAATGGCGGATGCCATCGCTTGGATTCGCGAAGCAGGCGGTGGCGCCGTGCTGGCCCATCCGCAGCGCTACAAACTCACCGCCAGTTGGATGCGACGGCTGATCGGCGAATTCAAGGAGTGCGGAGGCGAGGCGATCGAGGTCGTCTCGGGAACGGCCTCTCCGAACGACACCCAATCCAGCGCCGAATACGCGCGGCGTTTCGGATTGTGCGCCTCCAGCGGCTCCGACTTTCACAGCCCGGAAACAGCCTGGCTGAAACTGGGCCGATTACCCCCACTTCCGTCCGATCTGACCCCGATATGGACTCTTTGGAACAGTTGACTCGTTGCACCTGGGCCGAGCGCAGCACGCTGGAACGGGCCTATCACGACCACGAATGGGGGACGCCCGTCCACGACGACCGTCTGTTGTTCGAATTCTTGATTCTGGAAGGCGCACAGGCCGGGCTTTCCTGGACCACGATTCTTCGCAAGCGAGATGCCTACCGCACGGCATTCGATAGCTTTGATCCCGAACGCGTGGCCCGTTATGACGAAACCAAGATCGCCGAACTGCTGGCTAATCCCGGCATCGTTCGCAACCGTCTTAAAATTGCCGCGGCGGTAAACAATGCCCGCCGCTTTCTCGAGGTGAGAGAGCAATTCGACAGCTTCGACGCCTTTGTCTGGCGCTTCGTCGACGGCCGTCCCAGGCAAAATGCCTGGCGAAGCATGGCGGGCGTACCGGCTAGAACGCCCGAATCCGACACGATGAGCAAGGATCTCGAGAAACGCGGCTTTCGCTTCGTCGGCTCCGTCATTTGTTATGCCTACATGCAGGCGATCGGCATGGTCAATGACCACACCGTCGATTGCTTCCGCTGGAGTCAATTGCATCCGACCAGGTCACTGTAAAACCTACTTTACACATCCGAGCATCATCTCCCCGTTCCTGCCGCGCTGAAACACCCTCTTTGAGGGTGTCGCCATCCAACGACTTGGGAGCGAAACATCGCCCGTGCTATAAGCCTTTTAATAGTTTATGGCTCGGACGGTCCTTCCCTAGCCCACATCGGATGTCGCCTTTACCACATCTCCATTTGTCGGAGAATTTTACAGTTGGCGACACCCTGACCACGAAGTTGCCCCAAACTTGCAGGCCACACAAGTGCTCCAGACCTTTGGCACATACGCTGCTTAACCAGCGCCATCGGTTTCAGAGAACCCAATGTGATTGCGATTCAACTTCTGCTTGGTTGGCTACTAAGCATCAGTGCGACGTTTGTCCTAGCGCAGGACCGCATCGACGAGGCAAGCGAGCTGCGCGCCTCGGCTCAGCGCTACGAGCACGGCCGCGGTGTCAAACAGGACTATGCCGAGGCTTACCGTCTTTACTGCAAGGCGGCGTTGCTCGGCGATGCGCAAGCGGCGTACAACCTCGGCTGGATGTATTTCAACGGCCGTGGCCTTTCCCGCAAGGCGGATGTCGCCGTAGGCTGGTTCATGCGTGCGGCCAAGACCGGCGATGTTTATGCGGCACGCATGCTGGTGCGTTATCAAGGGATAACCCCGGCAGATGACCCCAATTGCCAGCCCGAACCGGCACCGGTTACGGCAAGCATCGAGCCTGGTTCCAATCCGAGCCGTAGGCTCGTCGAAAGCTGGGTCGGCCAAATCGCACCGCAGTATTCCATCGATCCGCAGCTGGTCTTAGCCGTCATTCAGGCGGAATCCGGTTTCAACCCGGTGGCGTTATCGTCCAAGAACGCTCAGGGATTGATGCAGCTCATCCCGGCGACGGCAGAGCGTTTCGGCATCAAAGATATCTGGAATCCGGTAGAGAACATCAAAGGCGGAACCGCCTATCTCCATTGGCTGTTGCGGCATTTCGACGGCAATGTCGAATGGGCGGTGGCGGCTTACAACGCAGGCGAGCGAACCGTGGAACAATATCAGGGCGTTCCTCCGTATCAGGAAACCCGCAATTACGTGCGGCGCATCCTGGCGGCTTACCAGAAGACCTTTCATCCGGTGCCGCCGCCGCGATCGGACGATCGTTTGTTCTAATCGGCCCGGAACCGCTCTCCGTCCATCAAAGCCGCCCCGCATCGGCGATCGGCGAAACCCAATAGTGAATCGCCGATCCTGCGAAATCCGTCTTTAATCGATCCAACAACATCTCCAGGTCGGGGCCGGCGAGCTGCACATCGAAGCGGACCTGCCGCTTGCGTCCGGTCACCTGCTCGACCAGGGTCAAGCTTTCCGGGCCGCTCGAATGGCCGTTGATCGGAAAGCTGCTGAATCCGCTCGGATGCTCGTACTGCAATAGCCAATCCACCAGAGTCTCTTCGTGGCCGGGCGGGGCAATCAGGGTGAGGAGAAAGAATTCGCTCATGGGATGCTCCGAATGGGTAATTTCAAATCGCTTTCAATCAGGCATTCATGTTTGGGTGGGTTAGGCCGCGAGGCCGTAACCCACCGAGCGGCCTCGAATCGGCAGGTTACGCGTCGCTATCCCACCCTACGATTAATGATCACTCGAATGCCGAATGGAATAAGGAGGAAATCATTGTTTTGGCTCCCCCACCCTAATCTTCTCCCTGAGAGAGAGGAGATTGGACCCGACTTTGGACTCGCCGTAGCGGCGGTAGAGAATGGGCAGCAGCACCAAAGTCAGCAGCGTCGACGTGAAGAGTCCACCGACGCCGACCACCGCCAGCGGCCGCTGGATTTCCGAGCCCGGGCCAGTCGCGAACAACAGCGGAATAAGCCCGAAGGCGGCGATGCCGGCGGTCATCAGCACCGGCCGGAGCCGGCGCATGGCGCCCACCACCACCGCTTCGTCCATCGGGAGCCCCAGTACCCGCAGTTGGTTGAAATAGCTGACCATCACCACGCCGTTCAACACGGCGATGCCCAATAGGGAAATGAAGCCCACCGAGGCCGACACCGAGAGATATTCCCCGGAAATCCAGACGCCGTACACGCCGCCGATGAGCGCCAGGGGAACATTGGCAAGAACGAGGATGGCCTGGCGCACCGAGCCGAAGGTGGAGAAGAGAAGCAGGAAGATCAGCCCGATCGACACCGGAATGACTACAGCCAAGCGGGCGGCGGCCCGCTGCTGGTTTTCGAACTGCCCGCCCCACTGGATGTAATAGCCGGTAGGCAGCTGTACTTGGTCGGCCACGGCCCGCTTGGCCTCGCCCACAAAGCCCACCAGATCCCGCCCCTCGACGTTGCTGCGCACCGATGTGTAGCGCTGGCCCCGCTCACGGTTGACCGCCACCACGCCTTCCACCGGCTCGATTTTCGCGACCACCGACAACGGCACCCGGCGCCCGTCGGGCAGGGCGATCTGCAGGGTGGACATGTTGGCCGGCTCCCCGGAACCCCGCAGCAGTAAGGGCGTGCGGCGGATGCCTTCCTGGACGATGCCGAGCTTGAGTCCCTCGATCTGGGCCCGCAAAGTGTCGGCCAGGGAATCCGCATCCAGTCCCAAGCGTCCTGCGGCCAGCCGGTCCACTTTCACCACCAGGTACTGCATGCCTTCGTTGCGGATGGTGAACACGTCCGAAGCGCCGGGAATCTTCCGCATCACGCCGGCGATTTCCTCGGCCTTGGCGTTGAGCACGGCGAGTTCCGGGCCGTACAGCTTGACCGCCACGTCGCCGCGCACCCCGGTCAGCATCTCGGTGACCCGCATCTGAATCGGCTGGGTAAAGCCGTAAGCGATGCCGGGAATGGTGTCGAGGACTTTACGGATTTCCTCGATCAGCGCGTCCTTGCTGTCCATGCGCCATTCGTCCGGCGGCTTGAGGACGAAGAAGTTATCCGTCTCGTTGAGTCCCATGGGGTCGAGGCCGATCTCGTCGGCACCGACGCGGGATACGGCCCGCGTCACTTCCGGCACATGCTCCAGGATGGCTTTTTGGATTTGCTGATCCAAGCGCACCGACTGCTCCAGCGTAATGGACGGCAATTTCTCCACCTGCACGATGATGTCCCCCTCGTCCATGGTAGGCATGAAGGTCTTGCCGATCTGGAAATAAACGCCCACGCTGGACAAAAGGAGCAGTCCCGCGCCGAGCAACACGGTGCGGCCATGGACGAGCGACCAGATCAGGACCGGGCGGTACCATTCCGAAAGCTTCCGCGCCAGCCAAGGCTCCTCGTGTTTGACCCGCGTCATCAGGAAAGAAGCCACGACCGGGATCACGATCAAGGAGAAGATCAGCGATCCCGTCATGGCGAACACGTTGGTGAAGGCCAAGGGCTTGAACATTTTGCCTTCCAGGCCTTCCAGGGTAAACAGCGGCACGAATACGATGCCAATAATGATCGTGCCCGAGACCACGGGCATGGTGACCTCGCGCATGGCCCGGTAGATCGCGTGCAGCCGGGGCAGGCGGTTGGTCTTGCCGTGCTCGGCCAGATGGGTGGTGATGTTTTCCACCACCACGACCGCCGGATCGACCAGCTTGCCGATGGCGATGGCGAGCCCGCCGAGGCTCATGAGATTGGCCGTCAGGCCGAAGTAATTCATCAGCAGGAAGGTGAACAGGGCCACCATGGGCAGAATGAAGGCAACGGTCAGCGCGGCCCGGAGATCGCCGAGGAACAGAACCAACAGGATCAGCACCAGCACGGTGGCTTCCACCAAGGCCCGAACGATGGTGTTTATGGCTTTCCCGACCAAGTCGCCGCGGTTGTAGAACACGTTGACTTTGACTTCCTTGGGCAAGGCCGGGCGGATTTCCTCGAGCTTCTTCTCGACCCCTTCCACCACTTGCCGGGCGTTCGCCCCTCGGAGACTCAGCACCAGGCCCTCGACCGCCTCGCTTTGGCCGTTCTGGCTCACGGCGCCGTAGCGGGTCAAGGCGCCGATACGGACGTCGGCCACGTCGCCCACGGTGATGGCAGTGCCGTTCCGCTCCGCGACGACGATGGTGCGCACATCGTCCAGATCCACGATTCGCCCCTCAGTACGCACCAGAAGCGCTTCCTCGCCCTGAGCCAGACGGCCGGCGCCGTCGTTGCGGTTATTGGACTTGAGCGCCTCGGTCAGTTCCCCGATGCTCACGCCGCGAGCCGCCATACGGATGTTATCGGGAACGACCTCGAAGCTTCTCACCATACCGCCCAATGCGTTCACGTCGGCGACGCCCGGCACCGTGCGCAGCGCCGGGCGAATCACCCAGTCCAGGAGGGTTCGCCGCTCGGAGAGGCTCAAGCCCTCGCCTTCCACGGTGAACATGAACATCTCGCCCAACGGCGTGGTCATAGGCGCGATGCCGCCTTCCACGTTGGCCGGAAGATTTCCCCAGACCCCGTTCAGGCGCTCCGCCACCTGCTGCCGCGCCCAATAAATATCGGTGCCTTCCTGGAAGTCGATGGTGATGTCGGTGAGAGCGTACTTGGCGATGGAGCGAAGCATAGTCTGCTTGGGAATGCCGAGCATGTCCACCTCGATGGGCGCCGTGACGCGCGCCTCCACCTCTTCCGGGGTCATGCCGGGCACTTTGATGATGATCTTGACCTGAGTCTGCGAAACGTCCGGAAACGCATCGATGGGAAGATTGGCCGCGGCGAACCAGCCGGCGCCGGCCAGGAGCAGGGCGCTCAGCAAGGCGAACAGACGTTGGGTCAGGGCGAACTGGATCAGGCGCGCAATCACTCTTCCTCTCCCATGCCGAGCCAGGCGGCCTTCAGCGCGGCCACGCCTTGCACGGCCACTTCCTCACCCGCGTCCAAGCCCTCGTGAATGACGACGCTGTAGGCTTCCAGACCGGCCACCGCCACTTCCCGCGCGGCAAAGCCGTCGGGGGTTTGCACGAACACGTAGTTTCGGCCTTCGTGGCCGATCAACGCCGCCACCGGAAGCCGGAAAATGCGATCGGTGCTCTTGTGCATCAGTTGCACATTGATGTGCATGCCCGGCCGCAGATCCTCCGCTTGGCGGTCGACTACGGCCCGCACCAAAGCGCTTTGGCTCTTGGGATCCACATGCTGACCGACCTCGATGATGAGGGCGGTGGCCCGAGAATTTTCCAGGCCGATGCGGTCTCCGATCCTTACCTCGTGCAGCCGCTCCTGAGGCATGTCGACCTCCAGCCACAATTCGTCCAGCTTGCCGACCCGAAACAGCGGCGCGAGCCGATCCACCCGTTGCCCCACCACGGCCATGCGCTCGAGCACGACGCCGTCGATCGGGGAACGCACTTCTATCAGACTGCTGAGCTGACGATGGGTCTTGAGCCGCTGAACCTCGCCTTGCCCTAGTCCTGAAGCCACCAGGGTCTGCTCCGCCGCCCGCAGCGCCGCCTGAGCCTTGTCGAAATCGCTCTTGGTTTCCTGCCAGCGCAAACGGGAAATGATGCCCTCCTTGAGCAGGGTCTCGTCCCGCTTCAGACGTGCTTGGGCCAGATTGAATTCGGAAGCGGCATCGAGCAATTCCCGTTGCAGGCCCAACAGATCGGGACTCTGGATGCGGGCAAGCACTTCGCCCTGTTTCACCTTGACGCCCAAGGGCACGGCGACGTTGCTGATCACCCCGGCTTGCGGGGAACTGACGACAAATTCCTTTTGCGGCGGTAAAACAACCCGGGCCGGCGCTCGCGCCAGCGGCATGGCTGCGACTTCTTCCGGCTTTACCGTGCGGATTCCCAAATGTTTCGCTTGCTCTGCCGTAAGCCGAACCGCATTCTCCGCCGCGAGTCCCGTCGCGCAAAAGCACAAGAGCATGGACAAAAAGACGAGTCTCATGGCGTGACTCCGACGACTTGGTTGTAGATCGCGATATCCCGCTGCAACAGAATGGCCCGTTCGGCGGCATCACGAATCGCGGCCTGAGCCGTGGCCTGGATCTTGAGATAATCGATCAGCGAAATCTCTCCGGTCTCGAACGCGAGACGGCTCATTTTGAGCTGAGATTCGGCAATTTCCCGCCGCCTTTCGGCGATCGTCAGGGCGGCGCGATCGACCTCGAGATTGTGTACCGCCTCGTGCAGCGCCTTTTCCAGCTGCCGCAACAAGATGTCTCGATCGGCTATGCGTTGGTTCAGGATGATATTGGCCTCGGCAACAAACGGCGCGTTATAGGCCTCTCCGCCGATGGGAATTTGGAGCACGAAGTTGGTCTCGTTGTTATAGCCTTCTTTACGGGTACCCCGTTCGTGCTGAGTACCGACCAGAATCGTTGGCTGGTTGCCTTGCTTGGACCTGCGGGTGAATTCGACTTCCGCCTGGGCGCGTTCGATCAATGCGTTGGCCACGGCCAAGGCCGGGTGGCTCTCATCGAACATCATCAGAGGGCTTTGTGTCTCCTCGAAAAATTGCGGCGCACGCTCCAGGCGGGTCAGATTGGAATAGCTCTTGCGGGCATGCATCACCTCCGCTTCGGCCTGAACCACTGCGGTCTTTTTCTCCAGCTCGTCGCTTTCCGCGAGCAACAAGTCCGCCCGCGCGAGATCGCCGACATCGACACGCCGTTGCACCAAGGCGGTCAACTGTCTGGAAACGTCATAGATACGTTTAGCAAGCTCGAAACGATTTTCCACCAGCCTGAGATGCCAAAGCGCATCGCGCACGAATCCCGCCACCTCGTGCTTTAGCGCCCGCGCGAACAACGCGGTGCTCTGCTTCGCTTCCTCGGCCACGGTTTTGCTCGCCGCCCGCTGGCCCCACATCCAGACCGGAATCTGATAGCCGGTTTGTATTTCGACCGCGCCGCGATCGTTAAACGCACGATCGTCGATCCATTGCAGATAAACCGCAGGGTACCCCGCTATCCAGCTGGCACTGCGGCGCTCCAGAGCTTTCGCCTCATTCTCGAAAGCCGCGACGAGAGCGCTTTGCGGGTATTTCTCGAAAGCGGCCTCGATGACTTGGCCAAGGCTCAGCGACTCGTCGAACACCAACTCATCGTAATGGTCGACGAAACGCTCTTCGGAGGCGACCGGCGCGATCGCGAAGAAACAAGCCGCACCTGCCGCGCACACTAAAAGTTTCATGATATTTTTTTCTCCCAAAGTCCCGAGCCGGGACGACGGCCGCCGCTGGTCAAGCTTGACGGGAAACGCTCCCGTGCCCCATTGTCCGCCCCCCCGTCGGGTTCTTTTTGTGAACGGCCGCCCACTGCGCAGACGCCCGGTCAAGCCAAGAACAGAGAGCGAAAGTCCTTTAAAAGACGAATTTGGTCAAGCGCTTAACGGTGGGGCGCGCGGAGCGGTGTTGCGGTAGAAACACGAACCCGGCGAGGGTGATTCCTCGACAAGAGATGGGGTCGCGATTCGTTGTGATCGCCGAATCGACGCAGCGACGGAGGGAAGGCAAGGCTGATCATCGGCGATCGGCGAAAACTTGGCTTTACCGGCCTCTCCCCAGAAGCCGGCCTGAACGCTGATAATGACGTCCTGATCGAGCGGCGGCGCATCGGCTCGAGCCGATGTCTCTCCGCTCTTCGAGAGGAATTCCAGCCCCGGCAGATGCAGAAAGCCGCCCGTTTCGCCCCCCGTGTGCGCATGAACCCACGGCGCGATGACTTGCATCAGCATCAAGAGGGTTAAAAGGGGCGCACGGGAAAGGCGGGTGGTCACGAACTGATCCGATAATCGAACGGCTGGTGAAAACTCGTACAGTATAGTCCTGATAGGGCCCCGAAAGAATCGGGCGATGCGGCGAGACAGTGATCGTCCAAGCCTCTTGGTCGCAGAATCGGTCGGCAGGCCGCCAACTTTTTTGACCTACGTCCGGCAGCTTCGTATCACGAGGCGGACAAAAACGTTGCCGCCGAAGGCAAACTTTTCTCAGTCCAATCCCAGGAACGAGTAGATCCGCAGTTGATCCCGGGTCCACAGCGCAAGCCCGGCCCGCTGCCCGACCGTTTCGACGGACAGTATGGCATCGGGATCTTGGAAGTCGATCGAGACCGGCGTTCCGGCCTCGTTCAGCTTACTCAGCAGAAACTCGTCGAGAAAGCGCTCCTCGTTCTGGCTGGACAGGCGCCCGGCGAATCCGCGGCGGTGCATGCGCACATGGAATCGAGTGCCGGCCAGGTCCGGCAGCCAACGAGCGGCGGCCTCTCGCGCTTTCGCTTCGAACTCCGCCGGGGTTTGAAAGCCGAACAGAACCGTGAGGGGAATCGCGCGGGAAATGCACTGCGTGAAGATGTCGGGATCTTTGGCGGACCAATCCTTCAAGGTCCGCAGAAATCCTTCCGTATCGTCGATCTTCATCACCAGCACGTTGAAATAATCGGTTTTTTGGACGGGACCGATCGGCTCGAGCAGATCGCGGGCACGCTTAAACCCAGGCTCGAACACCGAAACAACGACATTCCAGTCGTGCATACCGCCTCCCCGAAAAAGTGGCTCAAAATTCGAAACATCCGGCCGCAGGAGTACAACCTACGAGCGCTTATTGCTCATGGCCGATTTAATCCTGAAAAGTTCCCTCGGGAGCGGGGCAGTTCTGACGCTCAAATGTTTCCATCTATGCTTGCCTTGCGTTATGGTCAGACCTTAAAGGCTGGAATCAGCCGGCGCTCTGTGCATCACGACTCGGGAACATCAGCGTGAGACTACTTTTTCTTGAACATAAGGACGCTACTCCCGCGCCAAAATGGAAAACGCGGTGACGTCCTCGATGAAAATCAATGAAATCAGAAACTATGTCGCTCTTTCCAGCGAACTGGCGACTGGGGGTCAGCCGACGGAGGAACAGCTTCGGCTGCTGGCGCAGGCGGGTTTCGAGATCATCATCAATCTCGGGCTGCTGGACCCGCGCTATTGCCTGGCTGACGAGGCCGGCTTTGTCCGCTCCTTAGGTCTGGCATATCACCACATTCCGGTCGATTTTCAGGCGCCTAAGCAGGAAGATTTCCACCATTTCGTTGAACTGATGGATAGATCAAAGGGCAGGAAGGTGTTTGTCCACTGTGCAGCCAATTACCGGGTCTCGTGCTTCATCGCACTGTATGGCCAAGCTCGGCTGGGTTGGTCTCTTGATCAGGCCCAAGCGCATATCGGACGCATATGGGAACCAAACGAGGTCTGGACGAAATTTCTAGCCACTTCCGGCCCGGCAATAGACCGGCTGGTACAGATGAACGATTCGGAGAGAAGGACATATGAAAATAGACCCCGAGAAGATTGACGAAGCGGCACTCGCTTTACTGTATCTAGGCCTTCATGACAGTGTTCGGGCCTGGAAATCCTTTGATTGGGACGTTATGAACCGGCTTCATGAGAAAGGATATATCTCGAATCCGATCGAGAAAGCCAAGTCGGTGGCATTCACCGACCAGGGCCTGCGCGAGGCCGAGCGTCTTTTTCAGAATTTCTTCGCAGTAACCGGACAGGATCGAAGTTGATTCACGCAGGGGTCAGGCTCTGCGTTTTGGTTTGAAATAAGGCCGCCCCTTGCCCTGTCCGACCGGACAGGGCAAGGGTTTGAAGCCGATACGAAAAAGGCTGATCGAGTGACCTACCGGCCTTTCCGGGATTGCCGAGCAAAAGCACGTAAGCAAGAACGGCAGAGACGCTCACGCGCACCTCTCGTAGTCTATCTGTTTACGACCGTGATGCCGTGCGGCCGTGCAGGGCCTGTCGGAATGTCGCGGTTTAGATCGAGATTGAAATGAGGATCCACGACCAGTTGATCCCCGATGATATTTAGCGCATGTATCTTGTGATCTCCGTCCACCCGGACGACCCCACTCGGAAAGAGATCTTGCACAAGGAAATAGTCGGCGACAACAACACGGTCTTCGTTCGGGCTGAAGGCAACGTAATGAGGGCCTGAGTTCTCGCCCAACTCGACAACGCTGAGAATGGTCGGATGCTCCGGGTCCTCGATATTGAGCCACACCACTTTCCCGTCGAGCCCCTTGTAATTCAATGTGAGCGCGAGGCGCGTGCCGGCCCGGTTGATCTTGAACAAGTGCGGCCACGGATCGGGTGCGCCCGGTAGCGCGAACTGGTTGAAATCAACGACGGGTTGAGCCGTTCCAGCTTTCGGGTCAACGAGATAAAGCTTGCCGTCAAATACTCCGGTTACATAGGCGCGCTGCAGCGGATCGTTCGGAATCAGCTCGATGTTGATGGTGCCGGGCGGGTTGTTCGGGTCACCTACTGTGATCGTCTTCGTGATCTTTCGCTTATCGAGGTCCCAAACACGCACGCTGCCGCGGGCGAGGATTTGACCTTTGACAACCCCCGGGACGAGATTGAGCGTGTGCAGGGGGCAAACGAAGTCACTCGTCAGCAAGAGATTATGCGCCTCGTCAATGGCAATACCGTGTGGGTTGAAGCCATCGGTTGGGGGCACGAGCGGCCACTGTCCTGCCACGTTATAGTTGGCATCGTATTCCACGACCCGTCCCGGTGCATCGCCTGCCGCCCCGCCCATAAAGGTCGTAAAGAACCCGCCGCCTGCCTTCGGTACCCATTCGTCGGCGATCGAAGCCGTGACCGGCAGGGTGTTTGCCTTTAAGAATTTGGGAGCACGCGGGTTCGTGATATCCCAAAAGAAGGCTTGATTCTGTCCCCGTAAAATGCTGAGAAGCCCGCCTCCCGCCAGTGTTCTCCCATCGGCTGATACGCCGACATGATGAGGTTCGTTGCCGATCGCTCCGTTGCTGAGCGGAATGGCGCTGGGCAGTGATTCTGGCAATGGCGAGATGCTGAGCACCTTCCCATAGGTCGGTGAGGCTTGGTCGAAGTCGACAACGGCGAAGAAATCCGGTGCATTGTGAGCCGCGTCGCCTGCCCACACGAACAGAGTGTCTTCGGCTTTTGCGGCGGAGAGTGGCAGAAGCGCCGCCGTGGTCATCGCGATGACAGTGAGCGATTTGAAAAGAGATGCCTTATCCATGATGCCCTCGTAGTATTTTGCGGACAATAAACACGCTTGTTGGCGATGAGGAGAAACTGGCCTCCTCAGATCACCTGCCTAAAGGCATGATCGATAAACGCAAAGGTCATGCCGACCAGTCCTTATCGGTGAATTGCGTTCTGGGCGCTGATACGTGTTGCTGACGGTACAGAATATGTTGCGTTGATGTTGCAGGAGCCGCAGAGAAAAGGCGGAAAGATGTCAGGCGTTCTTCGTTTGACCGATGCCCCACAGTCGGAATGTTCGTTTTCGACCGTGCTTCCTGTCGTTCAAAGCCGTTTGCTTAAAAGCGGATTGCGGCTTGAATGCTGCCTGTCGAGCAAATATCAATGCCGTTATCACATGTTGAAGTTTTTTGCGTAGCGTCTTTTTGTAGATGCTCGTATTAGGCACTTTTCGTATGCATGCGGCATGTGGTAACGGGCTCTGACCCAGCCAATCCGGGTTCGAATCCGAGTCGCTCGCCAACATGAACCGGGTCTTACGGGAAACTGTAAGGACCTAAGGGTCAGGCTTTGCGCTTTTTGCTTCCGGTTTCGCTAAGTTTCAAGAGACTTCGCCGGCCCTTTAAAGAGAATATGAAAGCTTGCCCCTTGATGCCCCCCTTAAGTTATTAGCGCCCGCATTCATCGGTATGCGCCGATCCGCCCTCGGCGCTGCCGAATGACTCCGAGTCGACCGGCTTTGCGCTCGCACGGAGTGTCCATGAACTTTCTTACCTTCTGCTGAGTCACTTAGGAATCCTCTCGCATAGGAGATAGCCATGAGGATTCATCGTCAATTCGCATCAGGAAGCCTATTGGTGGCATCCCTCGTGGCAAGCTCGGCACTCGCCCTGGAACTGGGCCAAAGCGAGCCGAAGCGGCTTTTTTCGACGGGCGATTCCATGACGCGGGGATTCAATGCCAATATACCCTTGGATAATCTGAACCTGAGCTGGGTGAACGGTTATCACGGCTTTTGGGAAGATCTCTTCGATTTGCCCGATGTCGAGTCGCACAACCAACGCATCGATGCCAACTTCGGAGATGGCGATCGCAGCAATCAGACGGCGGCCGAAAACGGTGCGACGATGGGCGATCTAACGGCTCAAGCCGCCGGCACGGCAGGCCAGAACGTGATGTATGCCACGGTGCTGCTGGGTTCGAACGATGTCTGCAAGGATTCCATCGCCGATTTGCCGACCGATGAGCAGTTCAGGACGCGGTTCGAGGGCGGCCTGGATACCCTGTTGGCGAACTTGGCTGCGGGCGCCACCGTTCAGGTGGTGGCAATCCCCAATATCATCGAGGTCTATAACCAAGGTCGGGTCAAGCAGGCGCTGGGGCTCGTCGATTGCCCGGACGTTTGGACAAGGACGGGCAGTTGCGGCTCGGTGCTCTCGCCTCAGGCGACCGATGCGGATCGGGCCTTTGCGCTGTCCCGAATCGTGGCGTACAACCAAATCCTCCAGGAAGTCACCGCGAGCAAGGCTGCGCAGCATCAGGACAAGTTCATGTCCTTTACCGATATAAGCTTCACCTATCCGTTCACGCAGAGCGAACTCTCCAACCTCGACTGTTTCCATAGTTCCTGGGAAGGGCAGAAGGCTCTCTCCCGGGAGACTTGGAATAGCGGTCCGTTCAAGGATCATCAGGAACTTGATTGAGGCGTCATGAGCCGGATCGCCGCATTCTTATCGGGCGCCGGAGTGGCGGGCGCGATCGCGGCAGTCCTTATTGCCCATTCACCGCCGGTTCCGATCGGCGATGAGGTCGAGCGTTGGCAGGCACGCGCCGAGAAGGCGGAACGGGAACTCGCAATGCTGCGCGCCCGGTTGGAATCCATGACTGCGCGGCAACCGGCGGCCTCCTCTTCATCCTTTCCGACGGCTCCGAGCTACACGCCGCCCAATCCGATTCCTTCATCAACAATCTCTCCGCCGACTCCCGATCCCGATGTCACGTTTGATCCTGTGCGCCACGAGCAATGGGACGCCCTGGTCAGCAGCGCGCTCGAACACGAGGTAGAGCAGCGTCTGGGCGAAAGGCTCAGCCCCGAGCGGCTGGAGCGGCTGCTCGAGACGCTGCGACGGCTGCGCGATGCCTCCGCCGGATTGCGCTCGGAATTGCTCGATCCCCAAGACCCCGATTCTCTGCGCGATCATTTGGCGCGCACGCTCGTCCTGGTGGAATCGGATCGTCTTTTTCGCGAAGAACTCGGCATTGGCTTCTCGGATTTCCTGCGGGGACTCAGCGGCAACCCCATCGAGGAAGTCCATCCGGCGGAGCCTAACAGATCGCTTCGATAACAGCGTTCAATGTGGATCATCCTCCTGATGCTCTTGGCCGGAAGCCCAGTCGCTCTTGGAGACGAGGTGGCGGCCAGAATCAACGGCCAGGCAGTTTTGTTATCCGAAATCGACGCGCCTTCGCGTCCGAAGATCGTCCGGTTGCACCAAGCTTTGGCCGATCAGGCGGCCCGAACGCTCGACCGGCTGATCGACCGGCACCTTCAGACGTCCTCAGCGGCGGCGAAATCACCCTCGCCCAAGCCGGTCACGGATGACGCGGTCCGCGCCTTCCGCTCCTCGCGAGCGGAAGACTTCGAGGGCCCCTTCGCCCCGGTCGAGACCACGCGCAACCCGGCAGCAGGAGAGCCCGCGATCCGGCACTATCTGGAGCAGAAAGCGCTCGAAACCGCGGAAGCCGAGGCGCGCCACCATCTCAGGGAAGGCCATGCCATCAAAATCCTGCTCCCGGAAGGGCCGGAACTCGAACAGCCGCTGCCCCCTGAACGAACCGTGGCGCTGGTGGATGATGTCCCCATTCGGGCCGGGGCGCTCGAGCAAGCCGCTGCGCTTCGCCTCTATCGGCTGAGAAAGGAGATCTATCTCGAGCGGCAGCGCAATCTCGAAACGGCCATCGAGCGTCGGCTCCTGAATGCGGAGGCCCGGCGACGCGGTGTCTCCACCGAGGATCTACTGGCAAAAATGGCGCAGGACACGACAGTCGGCGACGAGGAATTGCATGCTTTCATCAAGGCGGAAAGCGCGGCGGGCCGGCCGGTATCGGACCCCGGACGCACCCGCCAATACTTGGCGTTCCGCAAGGCCTATACTCGCCGCACGGCATTGGTCGAGAGGCTGCGAGCCTCGGCCCGCATCGACATCCTGCTCAAGGAGCCTTCTCCACCCCGTCTTCCCATGACCGAGGCGAATGCCCCTGTCTTGGGTGCGCAGGGCGGGCCACGTCTCGTCATCTACACCAACTACCGCTGCACGCCGTGCCGGGCCACCCATCGGGAAATCGACCGGCTTCTGGCCGCCGATCGAAAAGTGCGGGTCATCTTCCGCGACTTCATCCCGGTGTACGACCCCGTGGCCAATGAGGCGGCCCGCTTGTCCCGCTGTGCCGACCGGCTGGGTGCCTTCCGGCGCATGCGCAACGAGCTTCTGACGCGGGATCCCCCGGCCTTCGGCGAAACCTGGTACCAAGACGATGCCCTCCGCTCGCTCTCTGGCCGGCTGGGGATCGATGGGGCCGCTTTGGTACAGTGCCTTTCCTCCGCCGAGATCGGCGAGGCTATCGAACGGGATACCGCACAGGCGCTCGAATTGGGCTTCGAGGAGGCGCCCTCCTATATCGCCCGAGGCATCCCGTTCTCGGGCATGCAGTCGGCCGAAAGCCTGGCTAGAATCCTCCGCTCGAGAATGCCGCAGGGTGAGCCGCATCGGATCGAGCGCGGAGTGAATCTCCACTGAGGCCTGAACGACCGGCGTGTGGTTCTTCGTTTAGGACGAGGGCCGTAGGCGCGCTCGCCTGAGTTAGTATGTTGAGTCGTTAATGCGTGTATGGAAATAAAAAGATGAGTTCGATTGTTTTACTGCTCGTTGCTGTCGCCGCCGCGGTAGCCGTTTTGGCTTTTCTCAGAGCCAAGGCGCAAGGCGACGCTGACGATAAAGTCTGGCCGTTTTACGCCAAGAAGCCTTTTTCACAGCCAGAGCAAATTCTTTATTTCCGGCTTGTTCAGGCCTTGCCGGTACATATCATCCTCGCTCAAGTTCAACTTTCCCGATTGCTCGGCGTCAAGAAAGGCAACAACTATCAGGCGTGGTTCAACCGCATCAACCGCATGAGCGCCGATTTCGTGGTGTGCAACAAGGATTCGAGCATCGTCGCCGTCATCGAACTCGATGATGCCACGCACCAGAGGAAAGATCGTCAGGCCGCCGACGCCAAAAAAGACCGGGCCCTTGCATCGGCCGGCATTCGCGTCCTGCGTTGGCAGGCAAGATCGCTTCCGGACATCGCCGCCATCCGATCCACGTTCATGCCTGGTTCTGCCGTCAAATGGAACGCCGCCAACCTTCAACGGTAGCGTCCGATCGAATGCCTCTCATCGACCGTTGGCGGCAGACATGGAAGGCCTTGGGTGTCGCCGCAGCCGATGAAGCCTTGTTTCGGGACCTGATCGCCCGATACGCCGAGCCCCATCGGAAATACCACACGATGCGGCACCTCGACGAGTGCTTCGACAAGCTGCGGGAAATTCGGGCTGCCGCCGTGCATCCCGAGGAGATCGAACTGGCGCTGTGGTTTCACGATGCGTTCTGCGACGTGAAGCGCCGGGACAATGAGAAGAGAAGCGCCGATTGGGCTCGTTCGATAGTTCTTGCGGCCGGTCTGTCACGTTCAATCGCCGAGCGCGTCCACGCCTTAGTCATGGCAACGCGGCACGATGCCGTGCCCAGCGATATCGACGAGCGGATCCTCGTCGACGTAGACCTTTCCATTCTCGGTGCCGAGCCCGACAGGTTCGACGAATACGAACGACAAATCCGTGAGGAGTACTCTTGGGTTCCCGACTCGCTGTTCCGATCCGAACGCCGAAGACTTCTCACGGCATTTCTGGAGCGCCCGAAGATTTTCAACACCGAGCAATTCGTCAATGCCTATGAAGCTCAGGCAAGAGCAAATCTTCAGCGGTCGATCGAGAGACTCGATGGCTAGAGCGCTTTCTGCTTTGGTGTAGCGCCCGCGGCAGTGGGCAATACCGATCGTTTGCCCGATTGCGCCGTCGCCCCATTCACATCCAATCTTTCGCCTTTTTCCTGACCTGTTCGTAAAACGCGTCCATCACTTCGACGAAGGACACGTCCTTGGGCCAGAACGGCGGGAAATCGCCCCCCTTTTTGACCAGAATGCCCGAAACCGGGGCGGGCTCCGGGGGCTCTACGCCCGAGGACAGCTTCTTGGTGCCGCGCCAATAGTCTTTGGGAGCAACGGCTTCGGGCACGGCGATGGGCTTCGGACGGCTGAAGTAGGATTCCGCCGAACACAACTCTCCCCCGTTCTCCGTCAAAGCGATGGCCAGGGCGGCGCCTAAAGGCGTCTTCTGGAGCCGCCGGGCTAGTTCGGCACGGGGCAGCCCTCGCAGCTCGAACAATAGAAAGGGATCGTGATCCAGCCGCGAGGCGAGCAGGTAATACAGCGCGGCGATGTGCTTGCACGGATTTTCCGGATCGGGACAGGAACAGCGAGTCTTGATGTCTTTCCGGCTCCTCGGCAGGAGATCGACGTCCAAATCCTCGAACGGCTTCTCGATCTCGTCCGGCATTTCGTTGAGCAGCAAGCGGGCCAGAAAACCCGCCCGGCTCCCGATGAGCCGGATGGCGTTATCCCAGGCGGACTCCGGCAGGGGCAAGAACTCGATGTGGATTTCATAGATGGGCTCCTCGTAAAACCCGAGGTAAGGGCTCATCCGTCCCCGCACCCGCGCATGGACTTTGTTCTGCTCCACCCGCCAGCCGAGAATGCGGTGGGTGCTGAGATATTGGCGTCCGCGCATCAGCCGCTTCGGGTCGGTAAACGTCTCCATCGCTTCGATAAAGCGCTGGCCCCACCAGGTTTTGCCGATCTTGCTCATGGGCTACTCCATCACTGCTTGCTGATTGAGGGCGATCAGCTCCTTGAAGGCCTCGTTGTCCAGTCGGGTCAGCCACGATTCATCATTCCCGACGATCAGCGAAGCCACCTGCTTCTTGTCTTCGATCATGCGATCGATCCGTTCCTCCAGCGTCCCGAGGGTGATGAATTTGTGGACGAAAACATTCTTGCGCTGCCCGATTCGAAAGGCACGGTCGGTGGCTTGGTCCTCGACTGCCGGATTCCACCAGCGGTCGAAATGAAACACGTGATTGGCCTTGGTGAGCGTGATGCCCACTCCGCCCGCCTTCAGCGACAGTATGAACACGCCGGGCTCGGTGTCCGGATCCTGAAACTCGGAAATCATCCGCTCGCGCTTCGCCGGCGGCGTTCCGCCGTGCAGGTAAAACACCGGGCAGCCGAGGGCGTCGCGCAGATACTTGTACAGGCTCTCGCCGACTTCGGCAAACTGAGTGAACACCAGGGCGCTTTCGGTCTCGGCGATCACGTCGGTCAACATGTCGTGCAGCCGATCGAGTTTCGGAGAACGCTCGGGCGTGAACTCGCTGCCGTCACGCAAAAATTGGGCGGGATGATTGCACACCTGCTTGAGCCTCATCAGTGCGGACAGCATCAAGCCTTGCCGCCCGATGCCCTCGGCCGCCGCCAGGCGCAACTCCACGTCCCGCACCACGGCCTCGTAGAGCGAGGCTTGCTCCTTGCAAAGATGGCAGAATTGTTTGTTTTCGACTTTGTCGGGCAGGTCCTTGATGATGTTGGGGTCGGTTTTGACCCGCCGCAGGACGAATGGCTCGATCAATTGCTTCAATGTCTCGGTTTGCACCGGATCGTTGTCCCGCTGAATGGGAAGCTCGTAATGCTGGCGGAACTGCGTCTGCTTGCCCAGATAGCCGGGGTTCAGAAAATTGAAAATCGACCACAGGTCGAGCAGCCGGTTCTCCACCGGCGTTCCGGTCAAGGCCAGGCGATGCTCGGCGTTGAGCCTCAAAACCGCCTTGGTCTGGGCGGACAGGGGATTCTTGATGTTTTGGGCTTCATCGAGCACGACCCGCGCCCACTGGACCTGAGAAAACAGTTTTTCGTCCCTCCGGACCAGAGCATAAGACGTGATGACCGCGTCCTGTTCCAGGCACATCTGCCGAAACCGTCCGACGTCCCGAAAACGGCCGCCGCCGTGATGGACCATGGCCCGGAGACCTGGCGCGAAACGCTCGAGCTCTTTCTTCCAGTTGCCGATCACCGAAGTGGGCACGACCAGCAAGGTCGGCGCATGCTGATTCATCTCGACCCGCTCCTGGACCAAGCGCGCGATCACCTGCACGGTCTTTCCGAGGCCCATGTCGTCCGCCAGGCAGCCGTTCAGCCCGAGACCTTCCAGATAGCACAGCCAGGCGAGCCCGCGCCGCTGATAATCCCGAAGCCGCGCGATCAAACCCGGCGGGTCGTCCACCGGCTGCAAACGGCTGTGATCGCGGAGCTTCTCCAACATCTCCAGCAGAGCCCCCTGGGGATCGATCTCGAACAGCTCCGAATCCTCGGCCGTCTTCCGCATCAGCTCCGGCAGACTCATGCCGCCGTCTTCGCTCCGGTGCTTGCGCCAGAATTCCAGCATCGCGCGCATCTTTTCCCGATCTAGCGTGAGCCACTGACCGCGATAGCGAACCAATGGCGTCTTGCTTTCGACCAGGCGCTCCCATTCGGCCTCGTCGATGGTCTCCGTTCCCAGCGCCAGCTCGTAGCGGTACGCGATCAAGTTCTGCAGACCTAAATCGCGGCGAGTGCCCGAGTCCGAGGGGCTGCGGCGGCTGGCGTAGAGGCGGATTCTGGCGCGTCGACGCCCTTGCGGGGTCCACCAGGTAGGCACCATGACGGTAAACCCGGCATCCTCCAACACCCAGGCATCTTCTTGTAGAAACACGAAGGCTTCCTCCAGGGCCAGATCGACCCCGGTGGGGCGCGCCTCGTCCAAGCCTTCCCACAATTTGGGATAGATCCGAGCCGCCTGACCCAGCCCGAGCAGCAGGTTTTTTTCGAAATCCGCACCGACCGGCTCGGCGAAAGCGTGTTTCTCCGCGGCGCTCAACATCCAGTATTCGGCCAAAGGCAAGCGCAAAGTCGGATCGCGGCGCGGCGAGAGAAGAATTTCCAGCCGCCAGGCGTCGTCTTCGGAGGATGCTTCCTGCAAACGGAACACCAATTCGAGATCCGCTTCCTCGCGCCGCCCCAGCAGATTGCGTCGCCAGCCGAGCCATTGCCGGTAAAGCTCGACGCCCTCATCCACTTTCCAGGGATGGCCCGCCGGCGCGCCATTGCGGCAAGCATTCAACAGCGTGCCCTCGATCTTCCGGCCCTGCTTGATGGCGGATGCCGCGTGAACGACGATGCGGTGCACCAGGACATCGGCACAATGCCTGAGCAGACTGGTGTTCTCGTAGACGACACGTCCGGCCGACGCACAAACCGGCGGCATCCGCTCGACAGCTTCCCGAATCAAGCGCTCGTAACTGTCGGAAACGATTTCCCAGCCGGCATAGATTTCATAGCCTTCCGGCGGCATGGTCCGGTAGAACAGCGCCGGTATATAGCGATCCTTCACGATCACCGATTTGAGCGATTGCGTGAAGTAATACCAAAACAGCAAATCGACGCCCGCCTTCGTCTGCGAGGTCCGGTAAGCCGACAGAAAGCGCAATTCGCCGAGCTGTTTGAAGGGGTGGGCCAGGCGATAACAGTCCACCTCCCAGCACGTTAAAGCCGCCTCGCCAAGCTCCTCGTCCGCGCCGCTCTCCAATTCCGAGCCTGTCAGCGGCATACCGTCGACGGTCGGCAGGAGAACCATCTGCGGCGCGAAGTGGAACCGGCGTTCGTAAGGTGAAATGTCTAGCCCTAACTCGCCTTCCAGAAAGGCGATCAGTTCCGCTTTGGCGAGACTCCCGGGATGGCGGCCCGGAGGCCCCGAAACGTTAGCCGGGCCGTCGCTGCGTTCTATCCACAGCCAAAAGTCGCCCGGCTGGACGAATTCGTCGGTACACTCGGGAATCCATGTGCAGTGCAGGACTTTCATGTCGCTTATTTCGCAAGCCGAAAATCGGCTATTGTACCCGGCAAGAGCCGGTTTTCGCCGATCTGTGAATTATTCGTTATATCTGCGGTGAATCCGCTTCAGCTCAGCCTAACAATAAAGCACCATGCACGACCGAGCGCAACGGTTATCCATTCGGCTGACCGGCCTATCTCAAGGTGTCGGTTTCCGTCCCTGCTGTCGATAAGCGGAAAAGCATGGCGATTGAATCGGCGGCGTTCAGCTTCCGGCCGATGCCGGAAAGGGAACGGCGGTGGCAAGGAATGGCATTCGCTTACTCCAGAGCATACGACGAAGCGCGCTACCGGTGCAGCTCATATAGGATGTGCTGAACGAAGTGAAGCGCATCAATCGCAAACGGTCGCTTTAATCGCGCCCCTTCCTTCGTCAGCGTATCCTAATGTTCTTGGAGCGACGAATTAGGTCGATTCTTCATCGAAGTAGTCAGTATCAAGCTTTGGCACCTTGACTGTGCGGGATGAAACCCCAACTTCGTGATCGATCATTAACTCTGCAAGCCGCGCCCCGTCTACCAGAACGATACGCTCAACAGACCTTGCGAACTCAACTGCCTGCGTTGTGTAGGACGAAGTCGTAATAAACACGCCTTGATTTGCGCGTTGCCCGGCAAGCGCACCGTAGAAGGCCTGAACCTCAGGGCGACCAACTGTTTGCTGCCAACGCTTCGCCTGAACATAAACTTTCTCTAAGCCGAGCTTGTCTAGTGAAATGATCCCATCGATTCCACCATCGCCGGAGCCTCCAACCTGTTGGAGATCTGCACGGCTTGCGCCATATCCCATGCGATGCAGAAGATCAAGGACAATGGTTTCAAAGAATTTCGGGGAAACAGCGGATAGCGATTCAAGCAGCTCCGCTGCGACGGAGCGACGAAGCTCAGCAATTGCCTCGCCGAGACGGTCATCAGGACTAGCTACGGCCGAGATCGAAGGCGTCATGGCTTGTCCTGAAGGGCTAAGTGGGTCTGAATCTAAAGGCTGGCGTAGTCGAACGTCCATAAATCCAATCGCAAGCTTTTCAACCTCTTCGAGCGGTAATGGCGTGGGATGACTAGCAGCGTATGCCCTCCCTTCAACGGTTAGCTGCCAATAGCCACGACGCGGGCTGCTGGAAAGCCCTGCTCTTTTCAGCCTGTCATGAGCCCAGCCTGCACGGTTTTTATACACTGGTTGCGTTCCGCTCGGCAGTAGTTCCTGTTTGTCGCTTTCTGAAATACCAAGTGCGATAGCTGCCGATTCATGGGCCTCTCGTGCAGGCGCACCATCTGGTCGTAAAGCTAGGAATCGAAGTATTGGTTCGATGAAATTGTCGTAAGTTGGAACTGCCATTTTTCTTTTGTTTTCCTCATTGATGCTGCCAGCATTAACTAAAATATCTACCCCAAGTACCTAAAACTTTACGCTCCCTGAGGCGTATAAATCTCTGTACAAATAAAGAAGCGATTCAGCCGCTCAAACGTCCCACAACGCACTAACCTACGCCACCTCCCGCTTCGCGATATCCACCCATTCCTTGTTCAACCGGTAGCTGTGTCTCGACGCCGCTTTGGCGTCCTTGAGAATGTCTTCGAACAGCGCCCGCGCCTCGGACGTTTTTCCCAGGCGTTTCAGCAGCAGGGCATGGCGGCATTTGGCCTCGGCACCGGCGGAATATTTGGCCAACGCGCGGTATTCGTCCAAAGCCCGATTCAGTTCGCCGAGCGCTTCGAGGGAGCGGGCGTAAAGCAGGTGCGCCTCCTGGTTTTCGAATTCGGGATTGGCTCCGAACAGCGTTTCGAGCGTTTCCCGCGCCCGTTCGAAATTTTTCGCTTCGACCAGCGCCTTGGCCAGGCCGAACAGGAGGTTGGGATCGGTGCGGTACATCCCGGTGAGCGAGCTCTCAAAAAGTGCGATGGCATCGTCGAGCATGCCGTGCTTGAGATATTCCTGTGCCAGTGCGCTCCGGTTGTCGATGGTGTCCGACATTTCCAGCGCATCGCGCCGTCTTCTCAGTTCTTTTTGGGGATTGAGAGTCTTCAGCAAGGCCTTGGAGCCTCGCCGGGCAGTGCGGCTCTGGATGATCTCGGGCAGCAGCACCATCACTAGATAGAGAATGCAGCCAAGCAACGGCAGGAAGATGATCAAGAATACCCAGAACAGCGACTGGCCGTGGCGAATCGCGTGGACGGCGAAGCCGATCTGGATGAGCAACATGAAGATTCCGGCAATTTCCATCAGATGTCTCGTTTTTTGTTGTTCATTAAGGAAGTGGACTCGGCTATCGAGCCCCACTCGATGGACAGGCAATAGTGAGCTTGGTTCGCACATGACTCCGGATGGCCTCGTTCATCAGCGGTGAATCCGGCGTTTGCCGGGTTTCTTGCACCGAAGAGAACGGCAAAGGACTGATCGTATCATGTATGGGGAATACCGATGATCGAAGCGAATCGATGGATCCGGTAAATCGTTCGCAAAACCGCTCCGGAATCGCCGGCGCTCGCGCGCGGTCCAAACCACTATGAAATTTCGCCTCTTCCAACTCTGGGAGACGCTCCGTTCGAGCTACTGGTTCGTCCCCGCTGTCATGTCGGTGACAGCGGCAGCACTGGCGGTATTGCTGTTTCTGATCGATCGCGAAGCCCGCGAGCGATATCTGCCGTTTCTCTCGGATCTTTACGTGATGGACGCCCCCGGAGCTCAAGCCATTCTGTCTACGCTGGCGTCCTCGGCGATCACGGTGGCCGGGGTGGTATTTTCCATCGCGATGCTGGTGCTCTCCAATGCCTCGGCGCAGTTCGGGCCGCGGCTGCTGCCCAATTTCATGCGGCAAGGCGGGACGCAAATCGTGCTGGGCGGGTTCATCGGGACTTTCATTTACTGCATTCTGGTGTTGACGCGGGTCCGTGCCACCGAGAGCGGGGCGGGGATTCCGCATCTCTCGGTCAGCATCGCGCTGGTATTCGGGGTGTTCAGTTTCGGGCTGCTGATCTATTTCATCCACCGGGTCGCTACATTCATCCAAGCGCCGAACATCGTCGAAAATGTCGGCACACGCCTGATCGAGACCTTCGGCAACTTGTTTCCGGAGGCCTCCGCCTCCGAGGGGCGGGATCATCCTTCGGAGGAGGAGCGGCAATTGCCAGACGATTTCGCGGAGCATGCCTCGAGTATTCCGGCGCCCGGCAACGGCTACCTCGATGCCATTGAACTGGAGCAGGTTCGGGATATTGCCGAACGGCATAACCTGCTCGTTCATCTAGTCAAACGACCGGGACAATTCATCATCCAAGGCCATGCTCTGGCGTTAGCCTCGCCACCCGAAGCGGTGACCGAGAGGATCGTGGAAGAAATCGGAAAATGCTTTCTGCTGGGACCGCAGCGCACGCTGATCCAGGATGCCGAGTTTGCCGTAGACCAACTGGTGGAAGTGGCGGTCCGCGCCCTTTCGCCCGGCATCAACGATCCCTTCACCGCCATCACCTGTATCGATTGGCTGGGCGCGGCGCTGTCGTTTCTCGCCGGCCGGAATCTGACCTCTCCGCTCTGCCGCGGTGCCGATGGGCGGATCTGCGTCGTCACCGATCCTTACACCTACGAGGGCATCCTCGATGCGGCATTCAATCAATTGCGCCAGCACGCCCGGACGAACGAAGCGGTGGCAATTCACCTTCTCGACATGATCGCCGTTCTCGCGGAATCCGAGCTGCCGACGCCGTATCGCCACGCGCTGGCGCGGCACGCCCGCTTGATCTATCAGGACACGCTGACCAATTTGCCGGATTCCCGCGACCGTGCCGATCTGGAGGAACGCTATGGGCGTGTGTTGAAAATGTTACCGAATAGCAGTTCTCGGACGGATTAAGGCAGAGACGGTCTCAGATCGAGAGGACCACATCAAGGCTCTTCGATATCATCCACGTACACCGACTCCGCGACACCCGGAGCCGAGACATGAACCGCCCCTCGGCGAGCGGAGGCGGTGGATCGAAGATGTGCCCGATTCTCACCCACAGCGTTTCCGGAAGACCATAGCGCGTGCTGAAATAGTCGCCCGTATACCAGTCGTGGCCCTCTGGGTTTTTCCGCAATCCAATCTATCGCTGATGCCTCGAATTTCAGTCTACAGACGGTGGCGTACAACAGTTGCGCGGCGCTTCGGCTCAAAAGACATATTGCAAGCCCAAAGTCACCCGCAAGTCGGTAGACGTGTTGCCCACTCCGATGCCCGTGCCTATCGAGAGGATCGTGGCGGGCTGGAAAAGCTGGCGAATGCCCAGTTCGATCATCTGGTTGGTTTGGTCTTTCTCGATCTCCTGCTCCCGCAGATAACTGACGATCACCACAGTGGACGGCTCGAACCAGTGGCTGAAACCGGCGGCGACCAGATAACGATGGTCCCGCTCGTCGGGATAGTGATCGTCGTTCCAGAGCCAAGCCGCATTGACATGGACCCGGCTCGTACCGGAGGCTCCCAGAAATTTGGTCGCCATCAGCCTCAATTCGGTGTCCACCCCCGGGTGGCGCGTGCCGCCGGAAAATCCGCACGGACCGAGAAAGCGAAGGCGGGCACATAGCCGAACTCCGGGTTGATGGCATGGAATATTTCCAGACTCGGATTGCCGCTGCCGGTCCGGTCGTCTCGGCCGAACAGG
>Ga0196972_1000237_pt1 | contig 38986 bp, 28 predicted proteins | sample S1v_2013CmetaG_FD_148618 | JGI IMG/M metagenome (GOLD analysis project Ga0196972, IMG submission 148618) | Soil microbial communities from Anza Borrego desert, Southern California, United States - S1+v_20-13C | ecosystem: Environmental > Terrestrial > Soil > Desert | place: USA: California...
ATTTCATTAATTACAACAAAAATTTTGATAGCCTCCTTTTTCTTTTGTTGCAAAAGCGAAGGCAGTTTTTTGTAGTGGAAGAACTTACGCTTCGCAGGACTATTGGCTTAAGAGCAGGATATATTCCAGGGTGAAAAAATGAAATGGGGGTTATTATTTACGCGTTGTTTTGGCGGAAATAAGCCGTTAAAAAACTTTCCAAAATCGTTTTTTTCTCCTGGTTTTGGTTTCCTGGTAGAGGAGATTTGTGTTTTGATCGATCATCTGGAGCTCCGTTGGTGAGAGAGAAAAAATTAGCTGAACAACCGGTTGCCGGGCAGAGGGGGGTGGACTGAAAAAAATGATGCTTAGTGCGTCACGGACAGTCATTGCCAGGGCAGGAAAAAATGGAAGGTTGGAAGGCGGGGGAGGGAGGGCCCCGCAGGGGCATAATCCTCCTTAAGAAAGGGGAAATAAGGAATCGGGAATTATTAAGCGCGAGAATTTAATATCACCGAATCAGGAATTTGGAAGGAATCTCAATTCCCAGATTCTTCTGGAACCGCAACACATCAGTCACCTAATATCTGAAACTGTCCTCCATCGACATCCGACATGCAGATCGGTCAAGTTTCATCGGAAACCATTCATCGGGCAATTTTTATCGGTCAACTTTCATCGTACTACAACTAAGTTCCGACACTGACCCCTGACATCTGGTCATACATCGAAATCACTCAACCTTACCAAAGCCAACTTACGCCTGTCAAACTTCCATTGGTCAACTAATCTCCCACTCGCATCCGCGATCAGACAACCGACAATTGACTACCGATACCCGACAACCAACCTCCGGCAACTGACACCCGGCCACTAACAACTCCACCTACAGGTTCCGGTTATAAAAAATAAGGTTCTCCCATTTCGTCTCACAATTAAAATCATACTTCGTTATCGCATTGAAAAGGGATTTAGAAGAGCCTGGTTGCATTCTGTCATGAAGTTCCACTATCAGTAATCGCGTTTTTGGAAGCCAAGCCTCATAATTACTGGCAAATACCATTTTTTCAGCCCCTTCAATATCAAGCTTAACAATATCAAGAACTTCTACATTTTCCTCCTGCAACACATCATGCAACGAAATAGCCGGTATTGTTCCCGCCATGGGAGAATCGACACGCTCTACCATGAATGCATTTTCACCAGCTCCCTCATTCACAATCTTCAGGTAGCCACTTTCATTCCACACCCCTTTGCATACTGGCCTAACATTTTTAAAGTCGCGGGTATTATATTTCAGCAACTCAAAATTTTCCTGGCTCACCTCCAGTGAGATAATTTTGGCATTAGGATATCGCAAAGCATAGTAGATTGCCGACATTCCAATATTAGCGCCTCCATCAATAATGATTTTTGGTTCAAAGTTGACAGCAATATCATATTGGTTCAAAACGAATACGTGCTCATATGTATCAAAATCGGTTGACTTTGGTCGCAATCGGAAACTCGTATTCCATTTTGATGCCCGTATCTCGCCCATTTTTCCTGATTTCGTTTTACGATAAAAAGCGAGTCCATCTGAAAAGCCAAAGAGGCGGATCATTTTTTTAAGGCGAGACATGAATATCTTTAAAATTTGAAAATTTGAAAATGAATTTCGCTTTTAGAATTACAAACTGCCTGGTCAATTGAAAGTGAAACTACTTACTTTTATACTACCTAAAAAAAAGAAAACGACTTAGGCCAATTTTTAGCCATTTGACTGTACTCGCATTTTCAAATTTTCAAATTTTCAAATTGAGAATAGCATTCCTCTCTTACGAATTCCCCCCTGACACCGGAGTGGGAGGTATTGCCACTTATGTACGACAAATCGCCACCTTGCTGTCAGAAAGAAAAGTTGGCGTAGAAGTAATATGTGCAAGTCCTCATCGGGAAGAAACTGTACAAGAGAATGAGTTTTTAAATATTACATGGATTCGCTGCAATAGCACTGAAGAATTCCGAAAATTATCACCGGTAATTGCTGCAAAGAGACATGCGGAAAATCCTGTTGACATGGTAGAAGTTCCGGAGTACGGAGCCGAGGGACTTCATGTTAAGGAGCACCTTCCCAAATTGCCCTTAATTGTAAAATTACACACGCCCAAATTTCTTATTAAAGATCTAAATGACCATTATTACAATCAAATAAATATGCGCCGGATCAAATCCTTTATCGGTCTTAGATACAGGCGTGAAAGCGATCCCGAGTATAAGGCTATCCGGTATGCCGACCACATTCTTTCACCTTCCCGTTCATTGATTGATATAGTTTCACATAAATGGTCCATTAGCCGCGAACGAATACTACATGCCCCGAATCCTTATTTCCCATCAAAAAAGCTTATGGATCTCTCTGCTAATCCTGGTTCTAAAACCATACTTTACATTGGCCGTCTCGAGACCCGTAAGGGAGTTTATAACCTTGCTAAAGCCGTCCCCCAGGTGGTAAATGCATTTCCAGATGCCAGGTTTGTCTTTCTTGGAAAGGATAGTCGAGGTCCTTACCGTGAGCACTCTATGAAAAAGGTTATGATGAAAGAAATGGCTTCCGTTTCAGTGAATGTCTCCTTCATCGATCATGTTCCTCTTACAGAAGTACATTCAGTAATAGCGCAATCAGGGATTTGCATTTTTCCAAGTCTCTGGGAGAATTTCCCCAATGTATGCCTGGAAGCGATGACCGCAGGAAGGCCCATAGTAGCCAGTCAGGAAGGTGGTATGCGCGATATGCTTGAAGATATTAATGGAGGCGTATTTATAGACCCCCATAATCCACAATCCATTGCCCGGGGCATAATTGAATTATTAAGCGCTGAAAAATTCAGGCATGAGGCGGGGGAAAGAAACCGGGAAAAAGCAATTGAATATTACGGGAAACGGTTGCCAAATGAACTATTGAATACTTACCAGTCATTCCTCATCAAGAAAGGATGAGATGCGATAAGAAAAACGAGGGTTGAACATTATTATTAAACTCCAGGGATTTAATTAGCCAATTTACTGGCTTGCCATTTGTGGCGTTTTCTGAAAATCAACTTCAGTATGAAAAAAAAGAAAATAATAGTAGATTTTTTTGGAGAATATTCCCAAAGGTTCAATCGCATACTTAAAGGCGAAGTTGTAAGTATAGAGGAAACAATTAATTGCTTTGCCTCATATTTTGTGGAGGCAAGTACAGGTGGAGTGATGGGAAGCAGAAACGATGAAGAATTCCATAAAATGATCCCACAAGGATATGACTACTATAGATCCATAGGGATCACCCAAATGAATATCCGGGCTATTGATGTTACAGAGCTTGATACAATTCACGCAATGGCGAAGGTGTCATGGCAATCGGTTTACCAGAAAAATGATAGAACCGGCGCAATCGATTTCGAGGTCATCTATTTTGTACAAACTAAAGATGCACAACCAAAAATATTCGCGTTTATTACCGGTGATGAACAAATGGCGCTTAGAGAGCATGGTCTCCTACCCTTTTCCAACTGACGAACTTTTGATCAACGGACAGCGCTCTCAAATTGGAAAACCGGATTGAAATTTTTACGCAAAATCTTCGCATTTGGACTGATTGGAATCCGGAATTGGAATCTCGAATTTGAACCTCAATTGGCGCGTACAGGGAATGGTAGACCAGGATGTCAAAGTTAAAATACCTGGGTGCTGTACAGCTAATGATTGCCTGGGGTCGGCAGTAGCGGTGTTTTCCTCATGCCCTGGCAGAAAAAAGGCGATTTTTATCGTTTTTTTCCCATGGTTTTGTTTTTTTGGTAAAGGAGATTTGTGTTTTCGATCATCTGGAGCTCCGTTGGTGAGAGAGAAAAAAATTAGCTGAACAACCGGTTGCCGGGCAGAGGGAGGGTGTGGACTGAAAAAAATGATGCTTAGCGCGTCAGGGACAGTCATTGCCAGGGCAGAAAAATATTGGAAGGTTGGAAGGCGGGGGAGGGAGGGCCCCGCAGGGGGTACGGTTGAAACTAAAAAGGAAGTACTCAGGCTTGAATGCCGGATTGGAGAAACCTCTTACGTCGATCAGCGAACACCCATCATCCAACAGCGAAAAAAAACCCCTTGATAAAAATCAAGGGGAACAACTAAAAAACACAAGCCTGTTAAGCTAAGGCTTCATTGGAACGAATCCTTTCATCTGGTTAGGATAAAAAGGACATAGTACGGTTAGTCCGGCTTTTTTCCATCAAGGAACGTATTGATTGTACTTATTTGTGCCTGGTTATTCTGTTCTGATTTGACCTCGTAATTGCTATAGAAATTCTCAACGTGTGAGGCGCTGTTGTATAATTCCATATTGCGGCGGATATATGCCGGCACAGTTTCAAACTCATTATTCGGGTCGCTGCCGTTAACGTTGAATGACAAGTTGCGCAACTTGTGAAGTCTTTCGGCTGCCCTACGTTTTTGGTCTTCGGCTTCGTCATGCAGTGCAAGATCCTCAGCTTCGATCGTCAAAGGTGGTTGAGCTTGATGGGCCAACGGCAAATCCGCCGCAGGAATGTCATCCCTTTCTACCAGTTGCATTTGCAAATCGAGAAGTTCCTCCTCCTCGTTCGCGGCATAACCGGTTGGGACCGGTTCTTCAGCAGATGGCATTGAGGTATTTACCCCGGGCTTGTTTTCTGCGTAGATATTGGAAGGTCTGGCCAGATAGCCACCTGATGCCGCTGGCACCGGGTTGCTAGTATCTTTAATTTCTTCTTTCTTCTTTGTAAGAGATACAGGATTGTTGCCTGATTCTTCAGTGCTTGCAGCAGGGGATAGGAATGGAGATTGAAGATTCGAATTTAGCTCTTCCTTTTTCTCTGCCATCCACATTTTGCCAACAGTATTTTCACTGTCTGCTGATTTCGTATTTTCCCTTAGTAATTCTTCTTCTGTTTTCAATTTTAAGAGCACCAGGGGTTCCTCATCCTTTATATACTCCATTTCTACCATATCTGCCGCACCCGGCATAGGGGCATCTATCAAGGGAATATCTTCCACCAGTTTCGGCATTAACCGCTCCTGCTTCGCATCCGGTGGATCCATCCTGATCACCTTGGATTGTGGAGAAACCTGCTCTTCCGACTTTGCAGGCAAAGCAGGTTGATCAGCCGTTACAGCCTTCTTTTCTTCCTGCAATTGGCCGGTTTCACCAAGTACCATGATGATCTTTTCTTCTTTCTTCGGCTCCTGCCTGCGGCTAACCTGCTTGAAGGGATCCTTATGTTCAAAACCGGTAGCTATGAGTGTAATACCCAGTTTATCACCCAGTGAACTGTCATATCCAAGACCGAGGATCACATCAGTACCTTCTCCCGCCTGGGTGAGTAAATGACTTTGGATTACTTCCACTTCATCCATGGTAAACTCGTGTTCTCCTTCGGATGAATTGATATTAATAAGTATCCATTTCGCACCGCGAATTTCATTATCATTCAGCAATGGTGAATTGAGTGCCTCTTCAATCGCTTTGTGCGCACGATTCTCTCCCGCCACGGCCGCGCTTCCAAGTATAGCCACACCACCATTACGCATTACCGTGCACACATCGGCAAAGTCAACATTTATCTGGCCGGTGCTATTGATCACATCAGTGATGCACTTTGCTGCAGTAGCCAATACATTATCGGCTCTCTCGAATGCTTCGCGCATTTTAAGATTGCCGAACTGGTGACGGAGCTTATCATTACTGATCACGAGTAATGTATCAACGTATCCTTTCAATGTCTTAATTCCTTCTTCAGCTTGCAACTGGCGCTTCCTTCCTTCATAGGCAAAAGGAGTTGTAACAATGCCAACTGTCAGTATTCCGAGGTCTTTACAAATCTTGGCGATAATGGGTGCGCCACCGGTTCCGGTTCCACCACCCATTCCCGCCGTGATGAAGGCCATTTTTGTGTTTACCTCCAGAATGCGTTTGATCTCTTCCAGGGATTCTTCCGTTGCCTGGCGACCGATATCAGGATTAGCGCCGGCGCCCAATCCTTGTGTAAGATGTGGACCCAGTTGCACCCGGTTTGGAATATTGCTGCCTGCTAACGCCTGTGCATCAGTATTGCAAATAATGAAATTGACTCCCTCGATATTCTGGCTGAACATGTGGTTGACAGCGTTTCCTCCGCCACCGCCCACACCAATTACCTTAATGATGGATGACTTCTCTTTCGGCAAATCGAAATGTATCATACTCGTGAATTTTGAATCCTACAACCAGCAAGCAAAGCAGGTTTTCAGATTGTGTTAATGGGTTAGTTGTTTTTGCTGCGAAAAATCTATAAAGAGCTTTCCGTGTTTTTTGATATCTCTAAAGATGCTTGTCCTCTTCTTCCTTAAACAAATCAATGATGCCGTCCTTGAATTTGCCCCAGAAATTGGTCATGCCCTTTCTTTGCTTCAGCTTCTCCTTACTCACCATTACCTCTTGCTCTTCAGCGGGTTCCTCATCCTGTGCTCGCCTCAATCCATCCGGAACTTCCACTGTTACATATGATTCCCTGAACTGTTTCCTGTTGTGCTCATAATCATCATATCCTTTCAGTATTAGTCCAATGCAGGTGGAATACGTTGGCTTAGTCAATTCTTCAATGTGCCCTGCTGCGAGGTGTTCATTGGGAAAACCTATTCTCGCCGGCAAACCTGTAACATATTCCGTCAATTGAATCAAATGACGAAGTTGAGAACCACCCCCCGTCAATACCACGCCACCATTGAGTGACTTATTATCCAGACCAACTTGTTTTAAATGGTATGTAACAAAATCGAGTATCTCGCTCATTCTTGCCTGAACTATGTTTGCGAGATTCTTCACGCTGATTTCTTTTGCAGGCATTCCGCGAAGACCAGGGATAGTGATATAGGCATTTGACTTGGCTTCATTAGCCAGTGCACTTCCAAACTGTACTTTCATTTGTTCAGCCTGTGTCTTCAATACACCCAGCCCCGTTTTGATATCATTCGTGATGTTTTCGCCCGCAAAAGGTATCACTGCAGTATGCTTAAGAATACCTTCATAAAACACAGCCAGGTCAGTGGTACCCCCACCTATGTCAACTATCGCCACACCTGCTTCCATGTCCTCCTGTGCCATTACGGCGGAAGAAGAAGCGAGCGGTTGTAATACGAGATCCTTTGTATGCAAGCCTGATTTTTCCACGCTCCTGTTAATATTGCGAATCGCATTCTTGTCTCCGGTGATGATGTGAAAGTTTGCTCCCACCTTTACTCCCCCATATCCGATTGGATTAGGAATGTTCTGAAAATTATCAACCGTGAACTCCTGGGGAATCACATCGATGATCTGGTCACCTGCAGGTATGTAAGTCTTGTACTGGTCACTTATCAACTGATCAATTTCCGCCTGCGTAATCTCTTCGTCATTTGACTGGCGCACGATATCTCCGCGCGTTTGCAGGCTTTTGATATGATGACCGGCGATACCCACATACACCTCTTTCACCTCGAGATTTGGATTAGAAGCAAAACAATTGTCCAATGCAGTCCTGATGGCTTTAATAGTCTCATCAATATTGAGCACCTGTCCATGCTTTACACCATTTGAATTAGCCTTCCCGAAGCCAAGTATCTCCAGCTTACCATACTCATTCTTGCGCCCGGCTATCACCGCTATCTTGGTGGTGCCAATGTCAAGGCCGACAATTATAGGTTGTTCGTTATTCATGATATGTTGTTTTTAGTTGTTTGCGTTTAATTATTATTATTCTCATTTTGCCTCCCCATCACAGCTTTGGGTATCCGCGGCTGATTCGTTTCATTATTTTCATTTTCCCGAGGCGCTTCATTTCCTTCTGCCGGCGAGTTGGCTACCGGATTTGCTGCTGTTGCTGACATAACAGGGTCAACGTTTATTCGCTGTTGATCCCTGAGTGCCCTTGCCGCAAGTTGGTCTTCCGTAGGGATTTGCCTCGCCTGTTGTAACAGCTTCTCTACATTGTACCGAAGTTTTGCAGAGTCAACCGCCTGCCGGTTGTTTGCTTTTACCCCAATCACCTGTCCGGAGAACTGAACATCGATAGCTTCATATTTTTCAAAACCGGTCTTACTCAACACATTCCTATAAAAAACAAAAAGGCGATGAAACTTCCTTTCCAAATTTTCCGCATTCCCCAGTTTCACTACATGAGAGCCAACAACGGGATACAATTCAAATTCCCGATCCTTTGTAATATCAACCTGCGCAACCTGCGCCATCCAGAACCCATTTTCCAGGATATAGTTAGCGATTTCCCTCACTTCGATCAACAAAGCGCTATCGCGTTTGCTAATGATTTTTGAAGGGAACCCGGTGAATACCGGCACTCTCGCGCTTTGTTCGGTTGAAAGTGGCATCACCCGGCAGGTCTCGTCAATGTAATATGACTTTCCAACCACATTGAATATTCTTGCAACAGGTATTCTTTCCGTCACCGAAACATGCATCACGTCTTTGTTATCAAAATAGATCTCTGCATCTCGTATCCAAACATTTTGTTCCAATAGCTTCTCCATACTTTGCAGATGGAATGCTGTTTTCGGCTGGCCTTTGATCTTACCTTTAGCTGCATCTTTCAATAATTTTTCCACCTGAGATTCCGTGATGAAGAAATAATCGCCCGCCCCTTTCAATGTGATTTGAAAACCCTTACAATGGTCCTTTTTTTGCCTGCCCATTGCCGCAATTAACAGGGTGAGCATGCCTCCGCCTATCGCCAGCCAAAAGGTTGCAAACAGGAATTTTCGTATCAGTTTTTTCGTATTCACTTTATTTCTCGTTCATTATCGTTTTTATCGGCTCCACATATGCATCAATATCTCCTGCCCCGGCCGTGATCAGTATTTCTCCAAATTCTTCATTCATGTTCTTTAAATAATGGTTTCGAATCCATTCTTCCAGGCCCTCCTTAGGAACGATGTCAACCTTCGCTTTTTTCATTTTTGTCGCAATCATTTCACTTGTTACTCCATCAATGGGCAATTCCCTTGCAGGATAAATGGGCAACAGTACTACTTCATCAGCCAGGTCAAGCGATTCAGCAAATCCATCAGCCAGGTCACGCGTTCGTGTATACAGGTGAGGCTGAAAAATTACCGTGCATTTTTTCCGCTTGAAGAGCGTCATTGCACCATTGATCAACGCCTTAAGCTCTTCCGGGTGATGAGCGTAATCATCAATGAAAACGAGTTTCTCATTTTTGATTACGTATTCGAACCTTCGCTTCACTCCCCTGAACGACTCTACTGCCGCTTTGATCTTTTCATTTGAAATACCCAATGAACTTGCCACTGCAATAGCTGCAACTACATTTTCAACGTTATGCATTCCGCCCATGTTCAGCCTCACATTGTCAAGCATGTTGCCCGGCATCATCACATCAAATTCATAACTGCCATTCATCATGCGAATGTTCGCGGCATACACATCTGCTGACTCATTCTGCAAACTGTACCTCAAATGCCTGCCTGCCCTGAATGAACTATCTCTCTTCAAACCAAATCTGGTCACAAGCAACCCTTCAGGATCGAGCTTACTTGTAAATTCAATAAATGCCTCCTCCATAGCCCCTTGTGTGCCATAGATATCCAGGTGATCAGGATCCATTGCTGTTACAACAGCCACATCAGGCCTTAGGCGAAGAAAACTTCGATCATATTCATCAGCTTCAACCACAACCACGTTCTTTCCGCTTGACCAGAAATTCGTTCCATAGTTCACAGCGATACCTCCCAGAAAGGCGTTACATCCAAATCCTGAATCTCTCAACAGGTGCGCTACCATTGATGTAATGGTAGTCTTGCCATGAGTACCAGCTATGCATACATTAAAAGAACTTTTTGTTATTAATCCAAGCACCTCACTCCTTTTCACCAGCTTGTAATCATTCTGCCGGAAGAACACCAGCTCTTTGTGTTCTTTTGGAATGGCCGGAGTATACACTACCAGTTTCGCATCTTTGGGAATCAGGTCAATGTTCTCTTCATAATGAACCTTAATCCCTGATCTCTCCAATTCTCTCGTAAGAACGGTTGGAGTTTTATCATAACCGCTCACCACCGAGCCCCTCGAATGAAAGTACCTTGCGATCGCACTCATGCCTATTCCTCCAATCCCTATGAAATAGACCTTGCCGCTCCAGCCCCCTTCGAAAGGAGGAGAAAAATCCTGTTCTATTTTTTTCAATTCGCCCATTTCTAAAATCCCTTGACCCCTGTCAGATAACAGTTGCCGGTTGTGGGTTGACGGTTGTCAGCGGAACCTGAACATTGACGCAATCCACCCAATTCCAAATTCCAAATTCCCAATTCCTGATTTCAAATTCCCCCCAATATCCCCCGGAAAGGGGAGTTCATAAGGACAGTATTGCTTGTAAAAAATTACTCAACCCTTCAAAACCGAAATTATTTCTGCTGCGATCCTTTTATCCGCGTCACGGATACCAAAGGCCGCAATGTTATTTTTTAATTCATTTATTTTTTTCCCATCTGCCGCCAGTTGAATAATCAGCCCGCTCAATTTTTCCATTACCTCATTATCCTTCACCATCATCGCGGCATTCTTGTTTACCAATTGCTCCGCGTTCACCGTCTGATGGTCTTCCGCTGCAAACGGAAACGGAACGAAAATCACCGCCTTCCCTGCCACGCATAATTCAGCGACTGACATTGCACCTGACCTTGAAACGACTATGTCCGCAGCCGCATACGCTTTTTCCATATCAGTTATGAATTCAGATGTCCAGATGCCTTTCTTATCTTTTGTTCTTTCCGCGGCCTGGTCCACATACAGTTTACCTGTTTGCCAGATCAATTGCAACCCCGCATTCATTAATTCGTCAAGGTGTTTATCGATTGCCTGGTTAATCGACCTCGCTCCCAGGCTGCCACCTACTATCAAAACAGTTGGCCTTGATTCATCAAGGAAAAAGCTTTTTATTCCTTCCGTCCTGCTTACACTTGTACTGGTAATATTGGCCCGAACCGGGTTACCAGTTACCATTATTTTTTCCCCGGGAAAAAATTTCTCCATTCCCACAGTACCTGTAAAAATTTTTGTTGCCTTCTTTCCCAATAAAATATTTGACTTTCCCGCGAATGAGTTTGATTCATGAATGAATGTGGGAATTCTCTTTGCTTGTGCAAACCGAAGCACAGGAAAACTCGAATAGCCTCCCACACCAATCGCGGCATCAGGCTTGAAGCGTTTAAATATGGACCGCACCTGGAAAAAACTTTTTACCAGTTTGAAAGGCAATCCAATATTTTTTATCAAAGAACTCCTGTTAAAGCCGGCAATGTCTAACCCTTCTATTTTGTACCCTGCCTGGGGCACTTTCTCCATTTCCATCTTTCCCTTTGCCCCAACGAACAACATTTCCATTTCTCCATCCATCTCCTTTATTGCGTTAGCAATGGCCAAAGCAGGAAATATGTGTCCGCCTGTGCCTCCGCCTGCTATGATGATTCGTTTTTTCAATTTTAAATTATATCAATTTGCTGCACCAAGCCGGGAGCCGCATGCCGCATCTCTACGGTGTCGCTGCCATTGAAACATTACCTTCCAGTTTTTCCACGTTTCTTGCTACACTTAATATTATCCCGATGGCCAGGCAGGTAAAAATGAAACTTGTACCTCCCATGCTCACCAGGGGGAGGGTAACTCCTGTTACCGGGAACAGGTTCACCGTCACCGCCATATTTGCCAATGCCTGGATGGCCAGGGTGAAACTCAAGCCCAATGCAAGGAAGGCCCCAAACGCGTATGGGCATTTCTTGAAAATTCTGATGCACCTGTATAGAAATACCAGGTAAATAAACACCATGAATACTCCCCCCGCGAACCCATATTCCTCTATTATGATAGCATAAATGAAATCATTATACGCCTGGGGCAAATAATCACGCGTTGTACTGTTCCCGGGACCCACTCCCAGCATTCCACCTTTTGCAATCGCCATCTTGGCCTGGTTCACCTGGTACATTTCATCATTGTCAGCATCCTTACCGCCATAGATGAATGTCTCCACGCGTCCCACCCATGTGTTCACACGGTTAAATATCCCGGATGAAGCTTTTTTCACCACCATTTCTTCCTCACTGGCAGAACTATGCCTGATAACTGCGCTTGCGATTAGTACCACTATTGGGATTATTGCAAGCCCGATAACCGCTAAAATATGTTTGGTCCTGGCTCTTCCGATGAACAATAGCAACAGACAACTAAACCCCAGTAACAACGCAGTTGAAAGATTTGCGGGAGCAATCAATATGCACGTTATGCAAACAGGAACCATGACCGGAACAAAACCCTTCTTCCAGTCTTTGATCACTTCCTGCTTTTTACTAAGCAGTCTTGCCAGGTACATGAATAAAGCAAGTTTTGCCAGGTCAGAGGTTTGCATGGTCAGGTTGATCAGGGGAAGCCTGATCCAGCGGCTTCCTTCATTCATACTCACTCCAAAAAATAGTGTATATATAAGGAGCGGTATAGTAAGAATGTAAAGTATGCGCGCAATGCCTGAATAAAAGACATAGTTTACCCGGTGTGCGAAATAGATTACCATTAAGCCCACCAGTATGAAGGCAACCTGCTTAAAGAGGTATACCTCCGTGTTTCCCTTATAATTCTTATATGCCAAAGAGCCGGTTGCACTATACACAGCGAGCAATGAAACCAATACCAATAAGATGGTAAGTGCCCAGATCACTTTATCTCCGCGGGTACGGTTCACCAGTTTTCCAAAACGGCTTTGCTGTATGGTTTCTGTTTCGTTCATTTTCTTTTACACTATTCATATTTCGTTCACAGGTCGCGTACCGCCTGCTTAAACTGTTTTCCCCTGTCTTCATAATTCTTAAAAAGGTCAAAACTTGCACAGGCCGGGCTCAACAATACCACGTCACCCTTTTCAGAAAAATGAAAGGCAGCTTGTACGGATTCTGCGGCGCTGCCGGTGTTTACGATAGGACTAACTATGTTTCCGAATGCTTCATGAATTTTACGGTTATCTACTCCCAGGCAAATAATGGCCTTCACTTTCTCCTTCACCAATTCAGTGAGCAACGAATAATCATTTCCTTTGTCAACTCCGCCTAGTATGAGAATGGTAGGCTTGGTCATACTTTCCAAAGCATACCAGGTTGAATTCACATTGGTAGCTTTGCTATCGTTGATGAACTCAACTCCCCTGATCATCGCCACAGTTTCCATTCTATGCTCCAGTGACTGAAAATCCATTACCGCTTCCCGAATCCTTTCCTTCCTGATTTCCATTGTGGAAGCCGCCAGACATGCTGCCATGGTGTTAAATTGATTGTGTTTCCCTTTAAGAGCAAAGTCAAAAACACTCATGCTTGTAAAGTCTTGCCCGGTGCGCAAATACATGTCTCCGTCCTTGATGAATGCTCCATTGGGTAGTTCTCTTTTCATACTGTATGGCAGTTGTTTAGATTGAATTTGAAATCCTATTGTGTCCTGGTCATTTAAATACTTCATTGTTACCTCGTCATCAGCATTGTAGATGAAAACATCGTCAGCTGTTTGGTTCATCGCTATCCTGAATTTGCTCCTGATATAATTTTTAAATTCATAATTATAGCGATCGAGGTGGTCCTCCGTTATGTTTGTCATTATCGCAATGTGCGGTCTAAAGTCACTGATATCATCTAATTGAAAGCTGCTGATCTCAGCTATGTACAAAGGCTTCGGATCTTCTGCTACCTGCCTGGCAAATGAATAACCAATGTTACCAACCAGGGCACAGTCAAAACCGGCGGTCTTGAAAATATGGTGCGTCAACGCAGTAGTAGTGGTCTTTCCATTGCTACCTGTAATTGCTATCACCTTACTTTCACCGATGAAGCGGTACGCGAGTTCTATCTCACTGATGATGGGAATACCTTTCGTCCTGATCTTTATCACCATTTCATTCTTTTCCGGGATACCCGGACTCTTCATCACTTCATCACAGGCAAGAATGCGTTGTTCATCATGTTTCCCTTCTTCAAACTCGATTCCCGCACTGCGCAAATCATTGCGATAATTTTCCTTCAAAGAACTTTGATCCGAAACGAATACGTCATATCCATGCTGCTTTGCCAGCATGGCGGCCCCAACTCCGCTTTCGCCACCTCCCAGTATGACAATTCGCTTTTGCATTAGCGCAAATTCTACTTCCTGAAAACTCTTAAGTTTTACAGCGTACGGAAAAAATGGTTCTTCAAGAGCATAGGTTTTCAGGTTGCACCACAATCATTTTCAGTCAGGTTCGGTTCTTAAACGGGATGGCGGTTTTTCATAAACTATTTTCCCTTTACCGCACTATATACCTTATCTCAATTTCAGTGTAACAATACTTAACACCACCAGCAACACCGTCACAATCCAGAAACGAGTCACAATCTTTGCTTCATGATAGCCCTTCTTTTGGTAGTGGTGGTGCAAAGGGCTCATCAGGAAAATCCTTCTTCCGGTTCCATACTTCTTCTTTGTGTATTTGAAATAACCTACCTGCATCATCACACTCACATTTTCCACCAGGAACACACCGCAGAAGATAGGTATCAACAGTTCTTTGTGAACGATGATTGCCAGTGCAGCTATGATGCCTCCGAGTGTAAGACTTCCCGTATCACCCATGAATGCCTGCGCCGGATATGAATTGTACCACAGAAAGCCGATACACGCACCAATCATGGCGGCTATGAAAATGGAGAGCTCTCCCAGGTTAGGGATGTACATGATGTTGAGGTAATCAGCAAAGAAAAAATTACCGCTCGCGTATGCGAATATGCCAAGCAACACTCCAATCAATGCCGAAGTCCCCGTAGCGAGCCCGTCCAACCCATCAGTTATATTCGCTCCATTCGAAACCGCAGTGATAATAAAAATCACAACCAATATGTAAAGAACCCAGGTGTAGTCCCTCCAGCTTTCCGGCAGGAGCTTTGAATAATTGAACTCATGATTTTTCACAAAGGGAATGGTTGTCAGTGGCGCTTTGGTTTCTACAAAATATTTCGTCCTGCCATTCACTTCCTTTGCTATCACCGTTGAATCAGTAGGCGAAGGTGTACCAATGAATTCCCTCCAGATGGTGACATTACTATTGAAATAAAGGGTTGCTCCCACTATTATTCCCAGCCCCACCTGTCCAAGTACTTTGAACCAACCCGCCAATCCATCTTTATCACCCTTCTTGTAGCTTGCTCCCTGGGCTTGTGCAATTCTCTTTGCACGCAGCTTGAGATAGTCGTCTACAAAACCAATTATACCTAACCACACCGTGCTTATCAACATCAACCGGATATACACTTTATTCAAATCAGCTAGGAGCAACGTGGGGATCAGAATAGCAAGTATGATGATCACACCGCCCATTGTTGGCGTCCCCTTTTTGCTTTGCTCACCTGCCAGGCCCAGGTCTCTCACGCTTTCACCAACCTGTTTCCTCCTGAGAAACCAGATGATCCTTCTTCCCCACAAGAGTGAAATCAACAAGGCCAGGAGAATCGCCAGCATCACGCGGAAGGTGATAAAATCAAACAATGCACTTCCCGGGAATTGAATCCCCTGCTCTTTGAACCATTCAAATAAGTGATACAGCATTTACTTTACTTCTTATTTATGACTTCAACTGTTGCCTGCATTGCTGACTATTTTTCCAATAAGTCAAACATTTCCCTCACCACTGCTTTATCATCAAAATCATGTTTCACTCCTTTTATCTCCTGGTACTTTTCATGTCCTTTTCCTGCAATCAATACGATGTCCTCCGGTTTTGAAATGCTGATGGCCGTTTTGATCGCTTCCTTCCTGTCAGCTATAGATATATACTTCCTCTTTGCAGCAGGTGGCAAGCCTTGCTCCATATCATTTATTATAGCCATCGGGTCCTCGCTTCTCGGGTTGTCACTTGTAAAAATCACGCGGTCACTATGTTCACAAGCAGCTTCCGCCATGATGGGCCGCTTTGTCTTATCCCGGTCACCCCCGCATCCAACCACCGTTATCACCTGCTCAAATCCTTTCTTCAGTTTTTTTATAGTGGCCAGCACATTCAATAAGGCGTCAGGGGTGTGGGCGTAATCTACAATGGCGATCACCCTTTCCTTGGGAGAGACCAGGTAATCAAACCGGCCTTCCGCGCCGGTCAACACACTCAGGTTTCTTAGCACTTCGTGTTTATCCTCTGCCAGGGTAATTGCGGTTCCATAAACTGCCAGGAGGTTATAAGCATTGAATTCTCCAATTAACCTGAAATGCACCTCCTGCTCATTTATGATCATTACCAGCCCGGTAAGGTTATTTTCAATGATCTTTCCTTTGAATTCGGCCATCGTCTTCAAAGCGTAGTAATACTTTTTTGCATTCGTATTTTGCAGCATCACTTCTCCCCTTTTATCATCAGCATTACTAATTGCAAATGCAGAAGATTGCAGGGAATCGAAAAACGATTTCTTCACGCGGATGTACTCATCGAAAGTCTTGTGATAATCCAGGTGATCATGCGTGATGTTGCTGAAAATTCCGCCCGTGAAAGCAATTCCCGCTGTGCGTTGCTGCTGCAATGCATGAGAGCTTACTTCCATAAACGCATATGCACATCCTGCGCTCACCATACGCCCCAATAGTTCATTAAGGCTGACAGGATCAGGAGTGGTATGCGTGGCCGGCAGCACGCTGGAGCCGATATGGTTCTCCACCGTACTCAGTAATCCGCATTTATAACCCAATGATGTAAAGAGCTTATATAATAAAGTGGCAATGGTTGTTTTTCCGTTAGTACCCGTTACCCCTATTATCTTCATTTTTTCTGAAGGCCTGCCATAAAAATGGTGAGCCATGTACCCGGCTGCGGAAGCGCTATTATTCACTTCCACAAAAACTACGTTCCCCATAGTTTCAGATGGCATTTCCTCACAAACCACGGCAATCGCGCCTGATTGAATTGCCTTATCAATGAACTGGTGGCCATCCGCTACTTCACCTTTTACCGCCACAAACACCGAACCTTGCGTCACCTTTCTTGAATCCATCTGCACATCAGCAATCTCAATATCCGTTCTGCCCCTCACTGACCGAATGCTCACCTGGTATAATATATCCTGCAGTTTCATGCTCATTCTTTATCCGGCCAACTCAAGAATTACTGTTATTCCGTTCACCAGTTTTGAGCCTGGCTCTACTGATTGACCAATGATTTTACCTTTCCCTTTCACTGTCACCTTTAAGCACATATTTTCCAACAGGTAGATGGCATCCTTCAACCCCATACCCCGCACGTTTGGCATCACCTTTTCTTTAACTGGCGTTGCGCGCATTACCGGCCTGCCATTAATTCCATATACGTGTGCCCATTCACCCGCGGTTGCGGAATCGCTGTATTCCATCTCCAGGCTTGCGAGCACTTTCTTTACATCAGTTTTATTGCCGGCATAGAAAAACCCACTGCTATCTTTTGTTGCAGCAAACTGACTTGGATTTTTCTGCTGCACATACATTGCATAGAGCCTGATCGCCACATCCCGAAACACGGGAGCAGCCAACTGCCCCCCATAGTGCATCGCCGCATGAGGTTTAGTTCTTATCACTACTATGCAGGTATACTTTGGATCATTCGCAGGGAAATAACCTACAAATGATGCCTGGTATACACCATGGCTATACTTTACGTTGCCATCCGCCACATGGGCCGTTCCTGTTTTTCCAGCTACCGGAAAGGGCATGTCTTTAAACACATATTTACCAGTACCTTCAATTGCCACTGCCTCCATACTTTGCCTGGCGGCTTCAATCACATCTTTATCCGCTATTTGCTCATCAAGTACGGTGGGTTGAAACTGTTTTAATAAAATGCCATTATCCTGAATGCTGTTTACCAGGTAGGGCTTCATCAACTTACCGTCATTGGCAATGGCATTATAGAGGTTCAATGTTTGCAAAGGGCTCACCTGTATGGCGTAGCCAAAACTCATGGTCAGCATGTTCATTAAACCACCTTTGTTCTTTTCTAATGGTGCCAGCCTGGGAGCGGGAATGTTAGAAAGATCTATCGGCACCCTGCTGGCCATACCATATTTGTCAAGATATTTTTTAAACCCTGTAGGGTCTTGGGAAAATGCCTTCAATGCAAGCTTGCTCATTCCCACGTTAGAGCTGTGGGCAAAACATTCTTTTACTGTCAGTACAGATTTAGGCGAGCGTTCCGCATCATTCACATTTCTTGGTCCCACTACCATATGACCTTCGCTTCCTACTTCAACCAGGTCATCAAGGGTAGACGTTCCTTTATCCAATACCGCCAGCAAGGTCACCAGTTTAATTGTAGAGCCCGGCTCCGTAACTCTCAACGCATAATTATCATCTTCCCAATAGCTTCCATCAGGTCGGCGTCCGAGGTTTGCAATGGCTTTGATCTTTCCCGTGTTTGTTTCCATCACAATGCAGGTTCCATATTGGGATTCTGACTTCACCATCATCTCTAATAGAGAGGTCTGAGCTATGTCCTGGATGTTAACATCGATCGTGGTGTAGATATCCTTTCCATTTTCAGGTTCTACCTGGAAACCTTCCACCGGCACTGCGCCTCCGGCAATAAATCGAACCAGACGCTGACCTTTTTGCCCGCTTAGCAAACTGTCATATGTCTTTTCAAGGCCAACGTTTTGTTTTTTTACCTTGCCATTGCTGGCGATGTGCTCTCTGGAAAGCCCGATCGTGCGATTGGCAAGCAGGCCAAATGGGGAAAGGCGCTTACTATTTTCCTCTACAATCACACCGCTCCTGTTCCTTCCCAGCTTGACCAATGGAAAGTTGCGGAAGGCTTTATACTCTTCAAAGCTCAATTTTTTCCTGAGCGGATAATACCTGCTTTTCTTTTTGTAACCTTGCTGGAGTTCCTTCTTGTATTGAGTGTATGACTTGTCACCGAAGTAGTCAGCCATTGCCATCGCAAATGAATCAATGTTTTCCCTGAACACTTTGCCATCCTTGTCACGGAGACCGTCAGCCTGAAAGTCAAGATAGATATCGAATTGAGGTAGCGAAGTGCTGAGCATTTGCCCATCTTCACTATAAATAGTACCGCGATCAGCGTCTAATTCCACTATTCGCTGGTGGAGGCTATCGCTCATGGAGCGCCAATGGTCACCCTGGAATCGCTGAATATAAAATGCTTTTCCCAGGATAAAGACGCTAAGGATTACCATTCCGATAAAACTCAGATACACTCTCCATAATATGTCGCGCCTGACTTCCACTGTTTTCTAAATTGTTTTCCTGTTGTCAACTTTTATTAATTCGATCTCAATCTCCACCGCCTCCGGCTGAACCGGGTGAAATAGTATCTTTTAACACTACCGGCGATACAGTGAGTTGCTGTAATCCAAGTGGCTCTACAGCTTTTGACAGTTCACTTTGTTTACTTCGAAACATCACTTCGCTTTTTACTGTCTTATACTCATGTTCAAGCTCCTTTACTTCCTTTGAGGTTCGGTTAATGCTGCGAATGGTCTTATCAGCATAATGACCGTTATAGATATATATTACGGCCAGCAATGCAAGGAAGAAAAAGAAGGGCACCTGTTTTACTATCGATTGATAATTCAACCATTTTTTCCAATCCAGCTTCAGATCTTTTTCCGTTTTACTAAGCTGTTGTTCGTCCATAAAAATTTTGCGGTTTAATCGGTGGATCAAATCACACCATCATTCTTTTTTCTGCGATTCTCAGTTTTGCGCTACGAGCCCTTGGATTATTTTTCATTTCGCTTTCAGTGGGCAGGATGGGTTTCTTGTTAACCAGCTTTAGTTCATTTACAGTTTCAGTATTCATAAACGGATTACTATCGGGCTCATCGAATGTGCCACGACGAAAAAAATTCTTTACCAACCGGTCTTCTAGAGAATGGAAAGTGATAATGGCAACCCGACCACCGGGTTTCAGCAGTTTTGGTGTCTGCTGCAGCATTTCCTTTAATGCACCCAACTCATCATTCACTTCAATGCGCAACGCCTGGAAAACCTGGGCAAAGTACTTATTAGGGTTTCCTTTCACAATTTCACGGAGTGCATTCTTAAAGCCTTCAATCGTGTTGAGCGAGGTAGTATTCCTTGCATTCACAATTGTTCTTGCCAGGGTTTTGGAATTCGTTACCTCTCCATACTGTTCAAAGATCTTGTGGAGTTGAGCTTCTGAATAAGTTTGCACTACATCAGCGGCTTTCAATGGCTGCCGGCGATCCATTCGCATGTCAAGGTCGGCATTGAACCTTGTTGAGAATCCGCGATCTGCTTCATCAAACTGATGACTGCTGACGCCGAGGTCAGCCAGTATGCCATCCACGGCCAACACCTGGTTCAATCGAAGGAAGCGTGCAATGTGCCTGAAGTTTTGCCTGATGAACACCACCCGGTTATCATTCGGCAGGTTCTTCTCTGCCTCTTCATCCTGGTCGAATGCGAATAGCCGGCCTTCCGGTCCCAGGGAATTAAGAATAGCCTTGCTATGACCTCCGCCGCCAAGAGTGCAGTCAACATACACCCCTTCATCACTAATTCTCAAACCTTCAATGGCTTCACTCAGCATAACCGGAACGTGGTAAGCAGCATCCTCTCCAGGGTTGGTTGGCGCATCTGAAAATTTTTCATTATCGCGTTTCTTTCCCATGGCTGCTTAATTTCCAGGTTTCTTATTCATTACTTCCTCGGCAAGCCCACTAAATGCTTCCGGTGAAAATGATTCAAAGAGCTTTTTATAAGTATTACTATCCCAGATTTCAATTTTTTTCACCGCTGCTACCAGCACTATATCTTTTTCCAAACCCACCTGTTCTTTCAAATTTGGCGGAACAAGCAGCCGACCGGCAGTGTCAGGTTCCACGAATGTGGCGCCGTTCAAAAAATAACGGCGAAATTCCCTGACCTTTGGATCGAAGTCATTCAACTGGCTGATTTCGGAAAAGAGCGGTTCCCAGTTTTGAATAGGGTAAAGGGTTAAGCATTTTTCAAATCCCCTGTTGATAACGAAACGCAGGTTTCCCTCTTCAGGCAGTTGCTTTTTGAAGCCTGCCGGCAGAAGAAACCGGCCCTTGGCATCCAAAGTGGCCTCGTATTCGCCTAGAAAACCTATCATTATCAGGGGGTTGAGTCAATTTTTTGCTTAATAGACACAAAATAACACTTTTTCCCACTGAATAAACAAATTTTTCCCCTTTTCTTTTTTCCACACGAGAAAATTGGCCGAAATCCTTTCTGGATAAGGGTTTTGCCAAGTGGGGTGAGAAAAAATGAATTTAAGCGGTGGATAGAGTGTGGATAGCGGTGGATAACTCAAAACGTTTAACGAGTGAGACTCAGCGCAAACAGCGATCTTAATGCCTGCAATAGAAGAATATTAATTTTAAGCGGGATCAAACGCAATGAGTCACCTTTGAACCTTCAAACGTCCCAAAACGTTAAACGACGTAAACCTTAAACGTTATACGACAAACATCTCTCTTGCACCCCAAATATCTTTCCATCACCAACTACCAGTACGTGCTTCCCGAGGAGAGGATTCCATTTTTTCCATTGGAAGAACGAGACCAATCAAAATTATTGGTTTATAGAAACGGGGAGATAACAGATGACCGGTACATCCGCCTTTCCGGGTATTTACCTGACAATTCTTTCCTGATTTTTAACAATACAAAGGTGGTAGCGGCACGCATACTCTTTCAAAAACCAACAGGAGGTGTGATAGAAATCTTTTGCCTTGAGCCGGATGACGATTCAGATATTACTACCGCCATGGCGAAAACAGGTAGCGTAAAATGGAAATGCCTGGTTGGCGGTGCTTCTAAATGGAAACACGGACAGGTACTGGCGAAGGAGATTATGCAGGAGGGAAAAAAAATTATTCTATCTGCAAATTACATTGACAAGAAAGCGGAACATTTTATTATCGGGTTGCACTGGACTCCTGCCGACTTGAGTTTCGCGGAGATATTGCAGGTAGCGGGAGCGATACCGCTTCCTCCCTATATGAAACGAGCATCGCAATCATCTGACCGGGAGCGATACCAGACTGTATATGCAGAACCGGAAGGTTCCGTAGCCGCTCCTACTGCCGGTCTTCATTTTACACCGAAGATTTTTGAATCCCTGAAAGACAAAAATATTGATACAGACTTTCTTACACTTCACGTAGGCGCCGGAACATTTAAACCGGTGAAAGCTGATAGAATGGAAGAACACATCATGCATTCAGAATGGTTTGATGCAAAAAGGGAGACGGTAGAGAAATTAAAAAACAATCTTGCTCATGCCATTGTTGCAGTAGGCACAACCTCATTGCGCGCCATAGAGAGTCTGTACTGGTTAGGTTGTAAAATTACCAGGAGTTCGGTGGTCGCTCCCATTTCACAATGGGAACCCTATGAGCAGGATAATAACATAGCACCCGCTGATGCATTGCAGGCAGTTCTTGACTGGATGAAAAATAATAATACGGAAAGAATCATTTCAAAGACGGGAATAATTATTGCCCCGGGATACAGGCCTAAAATAGCGAAGGCGCTCATCACGAATTTTCACCAACCGGGTTCTACACTTTTACTACTGGTTGCCGCTTTAATTGGAGATGATTGGAGAAAGGTGTATGATCATGCATTAAAGAATGAATATAGGTTTTTGAGTTACGGGGATGGAAGTTTGTTATGGTTTAATGTTTAACCCAAATCATGCAATAGAAAAATCGTTCAAGCATCGGAGATGGAGTTGGGAACCTGGAATTAGGAATTAGTAACCGGGCGGTTGCCAAATATTCAAGGAAACCGGCGCTTGCTTTAAGAGCGGGCAACCTCAATAATTTAGCTACCGCCCAGTTACTAATTCCTCATTCCAAATTCCGCCACCGATAAACGGTCGTGAACATTCCATGTTTGTATTGCATGATGTGGGTTTAACGTTCGGAACCTGACATACCAATGTAACTTCAGGATTGGCCGTTGGTGGTACCTAACGGGTAGCGATAACCTTAAACGACTTAAATGGCTGAAAAGTAATACCCGCTTAAACCTTCGCCAGCGGCATCTCTATAAAAAACGTACTCCCCTTCCCCAGTGTACTTTCTACCCTGATGGAGCCGTGATGTGCTTCAACGATCGTTTTTACATAACTTAAGCCCAGGCCAAATCCTTTTACATTATGGATATTACCCGTGTGCGCGCGATAGAATCTTTCGAAGACACGCTTGGTGGTTTCCTTGTTCATACCAATGCCATTGTCTTCAAACCTGATCAATAGATTCTTTGCAACTACTTCCGTAGATATTCGTACAAAGATGGGGGTACTTTCTTTTGAATATTTAACCGCGTTGTCAAGCAGGTTGTTGACAAGATTAGAGAGATGAACTTCATCCGCTTTTACGAGGTCATTCGGTGCATTGAGCAATAACTCCGCCCTTCCTTTCTTTTCTTCCAATTGCAAGGCAAAATTATCCGCCACATCCTTGATCACTTCATGTACATGAACCGGCTTGAGATTGAGCTCAATCTCCTGCTTTTCTAATTGAGATGCCTTGAGAATCGTTTCAACCTGCCTGTTCATTCGCTGATTTTCTTCCTTAATTATAGTGCTGAAATAAGAGATCTTTTGCCTGTCCTGTAATACTTTTTCATTCTTCATGGCATCAACTGCCAGCGATATGGTGGCAATGGGAGTCTTAAACTCATGCGTCATGTTATTAATGAAATCATTCTTAATCTCACCCAGTTTCTTCTGGCGTAACATTGTTCTTACCGTGAGGTAAAAAGCAGTAACGATTATTATGATAAACAGAATGGCCATACCAAATTTCACGCGGAGTGATTTGAATGCATAGTTCTTCCAGTCAAGTGCAACTACGATCAATGTTTCATCCATGGCGAGGTTCTCTGCTGCCGAGCCGCTGGGAGTAATCAAAACGAAACCTTTGGAATAATTAGATGCACTATCGTCATATTCTCTGCCGAAATTGGCGGTTTGTCTTTCAACCGTACCAATCAATTGTGTTCTTGGATTAACAGTTGCGAGGGCGAATTCTATGCGAAGGTCTTCTAACCCTGCATTGTTAAACGCATGCCTGATCTTGCTATATAATTCCGCGGTGCTAAAACGCTTGCCAATGGTAGCGGGGCGCAGGAATTCAAGTGAAAATTCATCCTGGAAGATCTTTTCATCTGTTCGTGGAGTTTGAAGATAGGTGCCTTTGTATTGTTCGAGTTCAGAACCCACCGTCCCTACCGCATCAGAGATCTTCTGCTTCACCTGCTCCTGCCTGAGCAGGACCATGTTTTGTAACCAGGAAACCTGGAAAAAAATGATCCCGACCAGGGAAAGCGTTATGAGTATTGTAATGACTGTAAAAATTCGCTTCACAAAAGACCGGTGAGTTTAAATCGAAAGATATACGGTTTTTACCAAAACAGATGGCAAAAATACTTAGTCGCAGCCTGATAAGCTAATACCTGGCTTCGATTCGAAAGTTTTTACGCAGGTTTTAACATGTATGGGTTAATCATTGTACAAAGAATATCAAACACGGGAGTACATCAAAAAGATTTTTATACTAAATTGAAGTATGGTTGAGCCGGGCCCAGGCATATTATTGATTGCGGATCCCTTTTTGAAAGATCCAAATTTTTTACGCACTGTTGTCTTTCTATGTGAACACAAGGTGGAAGGCAGCTTCGGGTTTGTGTTAAATAGAAAGTATGAGAATACGCTTGATGAATTGATACCCGGTCTGGAAGAAGTCAAACTCCCCGTTTTTTATGGAGGCCCGGTTCAAATGGATACGATCCATTTCCTGCATCAATATCCCGATGAAATTCCGGGAGGTGAAGAAGTAAGCAAAGGTATTTTTTGGGGCGGCGACTTTGAAATGGTAGTTGACATGCTCAAGAAAGGTTCGATTGATCCAAACAAGATACGCTTCTTCATTGGCTATTCTGGCTGGGGTGATGGTCAATTGAGTACCGAAATCCAGGAACATTCATGGCTCACGGTAGCTGGAAATAGAAAACTCGTATTCCATGAAAATTACGAGGATATCTGGAAAGATTCATTGAAACAAATGGGTGGAGACTATGAGATGATGATAAATTTTCCCATAGATCCACAGCTTAATTAATCAACAACGCCTACATGAAAAAATTATTCCTGGTTTCTATCATTACATCGTCAATCACGCTCGCATCATGCGAGGGTTTGAAGCAGATTGCCAGCATACTTGCTCCTTCTGAATTTGAAATGGCAGCCGGGTTGCGTGAAGCCTTAACACAGGGAATGTTTCGAAGCTTTGATGCTTTTGCTAATCCCGAAGGAAATCCGGCCATTCGATTTGCTTTCCCGGGTGATGCTGCAAAGATTGAAAAGACATTGCGGGATATAGGAATGGATAAAATGGTAGACCAGGTGACTTCCAAATTCACGCGGGCCGCCTCATCTGCCGTTCAGGCAGCCAAACCCATCTTTCTGGATGCCGTAAAAAAAATGACCATCAGGGATGCAGTAGGGATTCTCCTTGCTGATAATAATCACGCTGCAACAGATTACTTTAAATCTACCATGAGTCCTGAATTAATGGTTGCCTTCAGACCGATTGTTGACAGCTCAATTAATTTAACCGGGGCAAATAAAGACTGGAGCAGCATCGTGAACGTGTATAACAAAATCCCATTTATCAATCAACCACTTGAGCCCAGCCTTACTGACTTTATAGCAGCACGTGTAATCGATTATATGTTCACAACGGTAGCGAAGGAAGAAGAAGACATCCGCACAAAACTCGAATTCAGGAAAACTGATTTGATGAAGAAGGTGTTTGGATGGGCGGAGGAGGAGAGAGCTAAAAGGAAATAATTTGAAAATATGAAGATTTGAAAATGGTGGAACCATAATGTTGAAAATTTCAAAAAGCTGATTAGGACACTTCAAATTAGAAGTCCATTTTCAAATTCTCAAAATTTTCAATTTCTCAAATTTCTATTGCTCCTTCCACCAACACCGAAACCCGATTATCAATTACCTCCACGAATCCGCCCTGGATATCATAATAGGCAAAATGATTTTGTTTATCCTTAAGCACCTTTATTCGACCGGGCTTAAGCGCACTTACCAGGGGAGCATGTTTTTCAAGCACTTCAAAGCTTCCGCTGATGCCAGGCATCTGCACGCCGTAAACCTCGCCACTAAACAGCTTCTTTTCGGGAGTAAGTATTTCTAAGTTCATAATTTCAAATTAGGTACTCGACCAATCGACTAATTGATCAATTGTGATTACTGCGCCTGCGCGAGCATTTTCTTTCCTTTCTCGATCGCGTCATCAATTGTACCCACAAGGTTGAATGCCGCTTCAGGATAATCATCAACTTCCCCATCCATGATCATGTTGAAACCACGAATGGTTTCTTCAATGGGAACGAGCACTCCTTTGAGACCAGTGAATGCTTCGGCAACGTGGAATGGTTGCGAAAGGAATCGCTGCACCTTTCTGGCACGGGCAACCGTCATCTTATCTTCATCACTCAACTCATCAAGACCAAGGATAGCAATGATGTCCTGCAATTCTTTATAACGCTGGAGGATCAATTTCACCCTGTTTGCGCAATTGTAATGTGCATCACCCACAACCTGCGGCATAAGGATCCTGGAAGTGGAATCCAGCGGGTCAACCGCAGGGTAGATGCCAAGATCGGCAATCTTGCGCGACAATACTGTAGTGGCATCCAGGTGAGCGAATGTGGTAGCCGGTGCGGGGTCAGTTAAGTCATCCGCAGGTACATATACCGCCTGAACGGAGGTGATGGAACCATTCTTTGTGGAAGTGATCCGTTCCTGCATGATACCCATTTCAGTAGCAAGCGTAGGCTGGTAACCCACCGCTGAAGGCATACGACCGAGGAGGGCGGATACTTCAGAACCTGCCTGCGTGAAACGGAAGATATTATCTACGAAGAACAGGATGTCACGACCCTTGCCCTGTCCATCTCCATCTCGATAGTATTCAGCAATAGTAAGGCCTGAAAGCGCCACCCGAGCACGTGCACCGGGAGGTTCATTCATTTGGCCGAAAACGAAGGTTGCTTTGGAATCAGCGAGTTCTTTCATGTCAACCTTGCTAAGGTCCCAACCGCCTTCTTCCATGCTATGTTTGAAATTATCGCCATACTTCATAATGCCCGCTTCAATCATTTCACGCATCAAGTCATTTCCTTCACGGGTTCTTTCACCCACACCGGCAAACACTGATAAACCTGAGTAAGCTTTGGCGATATTATTAATCAATTCCTGGATCAATACTGTTTTACCTACTCCCGCACCACCGAACAAACCGATCTTACCACCTTTTGCATAAGGCTCAATAAGGTCAATTACTTTGATACCGGTGAAAAGTACCTCTGTAGCGGTACTGATATTTTCGAACATCGGCGGCTTGGAGTGAATGGGACGGCCATTTTCCTTACTCACTGCCGGCAAACCATCGATTGGGTCACCGGTAACATTAAAAAGACGACCCTTGATTCCCTCGCCGGTAGGCATGGCAATCGCGCGTCCGGTATCACGTACTTCGGTGCCACGAACCAGGCCTTCAGTTCCATCCATGGCGATGGTACGCACACTGTCTTCACCCAGGTGCTGTTGCACTTCCAGAACGAGTGTGTCGCCATTTTCCTTGGTCAATTCCAAGGCATTATAAATTTCCGGTAAGGTGTTTTCGAACTGAACGTCGATTACCGCTCCAATGACCTGTTTTACTTTGCCAACATTTGCCATATATATCTTTATAAGAGGTATTTATGATGAAACCGCTGTAACCATGCTATAGCGGCTTTTTCAGGCCGCAAAGGTAAGGGGACGGGGATATATTATTTTCAAAAACTTACTCATTTTTTCAACGGGTTCAATATCCAGTTTTCAATTTCCCTTCCCGCGGCAGCGGGCGTTTTCCGTTCAGAACCCAAAATTGGGCTGATCGGCGCTGTTTTAAAGGACCGGAAAACATCGTATGGCCCACCACAGATGAAACTTAAGAGTATAGCTTCGCCATCGAATAACGAACACCGGGCAACGAATAACGCCATCAGTCATCGGGGGCAATTTCCACCCCATTCCGGCAAAGGCATAGCTTTTGCAACCATCGGAGTATGAAAAAATCAATCATATTCGTATCCCTTGTTTTTAGCCTGTTTTCCTGCACAAATGCCGAGCAGCAGGAAAAAAAAGAAGAAAAGAAAGTCAGCAAAAGGGTGTACAGCATCACCAAAGAAAATTCCTACTCCGATCTTTTTCTTGACAGCATGGCAATGGAGAAATTCTTCATGGATAACAAGATCCATGATACCCTTGCAAGGCGAATGAGAAGTTTCTATAATACGCGTAACTATCAATACGCGTGGTTTAGCAGCGATGGCCTCACTGAGCAGGCACGTGGCTTCTGGAACCTTCATGATTATGTAAACACATATAGTGATGATTCCACATTAAAGGATAAAAAACTGCAAAAAAGAATGGATAATCTGGTAACGGAGGAAAATCTTTCAATCAGCGCCTCTAACAAAACCTTTATGGATACAGAGCTCACGCTTACCAGTCATTTTATTCAATATATGTTGCGCAATTATGAGAAAGGGTATGTGAAGCGGAAGGAAATGGAACGATTCATTCCGAGGAAAAAGGAAGACCCTCTCTACCTGGCCGATTCACTAATAAATAAGAAACACAAAGACGATAAATACTTCGAAGACGTCAATGCCGCTTACCGGGGTCTCAAGGAACAACTGGAGCATTATTATGAAATTGTAAAACAGGGCGGGTGGCCGCAAATAAATGCGGGCCGGAAATCATATAAAAAAGGAACAACAGCGCCAGAAATAGTAACCATTAAAAAGCGCCTGAACATGAGTGGTGACATGCCTATTGTAGATACAACAGCGCTATTTAATGATACACTGGAAGTGGCCATTAAAAGCTACCAGGAGAGACATGGCTTTAACCCATCAGGAATAATCACGGAAGAACTGATCAAAGAAATGAATGTGCCGGCGCTATACCGGCTTGAACAAATTCTTATGAACATGGACAGGATGAGATGGCTGGCTGCTGACCAAAGCGGGAGGCTAATTGTGGTGAATATCCCTGAATTTAAACTGCACGTGACGGAAAATGGAAAGAAGGTTTTTGACATGGTGGTTGTAGTGGGAAAGGAAGGTCATAATACCATGATGTTTAATGGTGACCTAAACCAGGTGGTATTCAGCCCTCATTGGAACGTACCGCAAAGCATTGTACGTAATGAAATTCTTCCTGCCATGGAAAGCAATCCAGGTTATCTCGAATCACAAAACATGGAAATTGTTGAAAATGATGGAGTCTATCCTGTGATACGTCAACGACCGGGAAGAGGTAATGCCCTGGGAAAGGTTAAGTTCCTTTTTCCTAACAGCTTTAATATTTACTTTCATGACACCCCTTCCAAAAGCCTTTTTGAAAAGGATAAACGGGCATTCAGTCATGGCTGTATCAGGCTAAAAGAACCAGCGAAGATGGCACGCTATGTATTAAGCAATCAACCTGAATGGACGGATAGCAGGATTGAAGCGGCAATGAATAGCGGAATCGAAAAATTTGTAAAAGTGAAAGACCCTATTCCGGTTGTGATAACCTATTACACCGCCTGGGTGGATGAATCAGGAAAGTTGCATTTCAGGGAAGATATTTATGGCCATGACCAGCGACTTGCAAAAAAAATGTTTATCAACCCAAAAGCATGATGGATTGATGGTGGAGTTTGTGGTTTACCGTTATTTTGCAGCATGCAATTGATACAGGTCACCAATAAAAAAGCTGCGGAAGAATTCATCCAGGTAAATATTCGTATTAACGGTAGCAATCCTAATTACATTCGACCGCTTGATAAGGATGTGAATGATGTTTTCGATAAAAAAAAGAACAAGACATTTCGATTTGGCGAAGCTACCCGGTGGATACTCAAAGGAAAGGATGGTGAATTAATTGGCCGTATAGCTGCGTTCATCAATAAAAAATATAAAAATAAAGGGGATGATGTTCCGGTAGGGGGAATCGGGTTTTTCGATTGCATCCATGACCAGGAAGCGGCTGATATGTTATTTGATGTAGCTAAGCACTGGCTGCTGCAAAATGGTATGCAGGCAATGGATGGCCCCATCAATTTCGGTGAACGGGATAGGTGGTGGGGGTTACTGGTTGATGGCTTCGAGCCGCCGGTGTACTGCCTTAACTACAATCCGCCGTACTACCAGGAGTTGTTCGAGACTTATGGTTTTAAGAATTATTACAACCAGGTGTGTTTTGCACTGCGGGTAGCCGATCCCGTACTTCCCAAATTTTACGAGCGCCACGCTAACTGTGCAAAGGACCCGGGCTTTTCTTCTCAACACATCAGGAAAAATCAACTGGAAAAATTCGCAGATGACTTTACCATAGTATATAATAAAGCCTGGGCCGGGCATGGTGGATTAAAAGTGCTGGATAAAAAGGTGGTGCTGAAAATGTTCAAAAGCATGAAGCCGGTAATGGATGAGAAGATCAGTTGGTTTGTGTATTATAATAATGAACCCATTGGAATTTGGCTAAACCTGCCGGATCTCAATCAATGGTTCAAACATTTAAATGGAAAATTTGGATGGTGGAGTAAGCTTAAATTTCTCTGGGTAAAGAAAACAAAGAAGTGTGATAAATTCGTAGGACTGGTATTTGGTGTTGTACCTGAGTTTCATGGCAAAGGCGTGGATAGTTATATGATCATCGAAGGAGCAAACGTGATAAAAGATGGCCCGTTATACGAGAATTATGAAATGCAGTGGATAGGTGAATTTAACCCGAGAATGATAAACGTAGCTGAAAACCTGGGCACCTACCGAAGCCGGACACTAACCACATACAGGTATTATTTTGACAGAACGAAGGAATTTAGGAGACATCCCATTTTACACTAGGTTGTCCGTTTCAGGTTGTCAGGGTCCGTTGGCTTTTTTTAATAAGGAATTCCGAGAATAATGTAGAAGAGGTTGACCTCGATTTCCAAAAAGCCAAAAATCAGTTACGATGAGGAAAGCTGCAGGTAATTGACAACTTCCGTCTCCCAACCACGCCAACTTTTCCTATTATTGCAAAGTGAAGATCGAAAATCAGATTATGGAAAAATTTGTTGTTTCTGCCAGGAAGTACAGGCCACAGACATTCGATACTGTTGTGGGCCAGTCGCACATTACTACTACGCTCAGGAATGCCATTCGCCACAACCAGCTGGCGCATGCATTTCTTTTTTGCGGGCCAAGGGGTGTGGGAAAAACCACCTGCGCAAGGATCCTCGCTAAGACTATCAATTGTGAAAACCAGTCGAAAGAAGGTGAAGCCTGTAATACATGCCAGTCATGCGTTTCCTTTAATGAAGGAACGTCAATGAATATTCATGAGCTGGATGCCGCTTCCAACAATTCCGTAGATGATATCCGCGCATTGGTTGAACAGGTAAGATTTGCACCCCAGGCGGGCAAATACAAAGTGTATATCATTGACGAGGTACACATGCTTAGTGCAGCGGCATTCAATGCGTTCCTCAAAACGCTTGAGGAACCCCCACCCTATGCCATATTCATTCTCGCTACCACGGAGAAACATAAGATTCTTCCCACTATTCTAAGCCGTTGCCAGATCTTCGATTTTAAAAGAATTACGATTGGAGATACAGTAGAGCACCTCGAAGAGATCTGCAAAAAGGAAGAGATACAGGCTGAAAAAGCGGCATTGCAGGTGATCGCTCAAAAAAGTGAAGGTTGCATGCGGGATGCGTTAAGCATCATGGATAAGATTGTCAGTTTTACCGGGGGTGAACTGAATTATTCCAACACGCTTGAACACCTGAACATACTGGATGCTGATTACTATTTCAAATTGCTGGAATGCATGATCAACCAGGACCTGTCAGGAGCCATGCTGTTATACGATGACATTAATCGTAAAGGTTTCGAGGGCGACCTGGTAATAAATGGCTTTGCGGAATTTCTCAGAAACCTGCTGGTGAGCAGGGATGAAAAAGCAGCCGTACTGCTTGATGTAGTTGAGAGTTTCAAGGAAAAATACATCAATACTGCCAAATCCCTTTCCCCGGCTCTTCTTATAAGCGCCCTGAACGTATTGAATGAAACTGAAGTGAACTACAAGGCGGCAAGGAACAAGCGGCTGCATGTTGAACTCGCACTGATTAAGCTTTGTTACCTGCAACAGGCCATCCAGGTCACTAATGAAGGAGGCGGAGTAGGTAAAAAAAAACTAATTGAGGGAAGTAAATCGCTTTCCTTTCGCCAGTTGACCCCGTTTGCCGTCAATACAAAGACCACTACCGGGAAAGAAACTTCAAAAAACGCTACTCCAGAAGCGCGACTGATTGTGGAAACAAAAAAAGAAGAACCGGTTCAACAGGTAAGGGCAAAAGAACCAGCAATGGAAACTACCCGGGGCGGAAGTAAGGTCACCAAGATATCCCCCCTTGCGCAGATCAGGAGCAAGTATAAGACTAATGGCAATTCGAATGGCAATATCAACAAGCCATTGGATGGTGATGAACTCAATGCCGCATGGGCCGAATATGTGACCATATTAAGAAAGGAGCGAAATCCTGCAGCACAACCCTTTGAACTGGCGCAACTACGCATCAGGGACGAGAATTCATTTGAAGTGGTCACCGCAAACAACATTGAGCAAAAATTCATTGAGCAGGACAGGAACAAGGTTTTTGCCTACCTGCAGGAAAAATTGCAGAATAAACTATTGCAGTTTACTGTAGTAGTGGAGGATCTTGCAGGTGAACGACCGCCAGTGGAAGCGCCCCTCTCTTCAAAGGACCAGTTTGTACGCATGATGGATCAATACCCCATGGTTAAGGAATTGAAAGAACGGCTCAAGCTGGATCTTGATTGGTAACAGCAGCAATTTCTACTTTGCTTAATCCGGAAAGTTGCCTGTTTAGCAGGTGCTTTAACCTCAGGAATAACACCATGTTGACCGCTCCCCATGATTCGTTTACCAGGTGGTGAAGTTGTAATAATTCATTGTCCATGAAAGTGGTGTCATAAAAATATGCATAGTCACTGCTGATAAATTGGCGAATGGATTGCGTGATGGCTCCATCGGTTGCACCGATTCCCATTTTCAGCCATTCTTCCAGCGATTCTTTCAGTTTTACTTCATGATTTGATTTGAAGTTAGAAACGATGTCAGCTATATTTTCAGCGCTCAGCGTTTGCCCGGAAAAAATGGGCGCGAATAATTGCATGATATGATTAAGATGCGCATAAAAACCTTCTGCCTCTTTTATTAACCGGAAGTATTCCCGGTAATCCTCCAAAAAATTTTCACCCGGTATTTTTTGAAGGAAGAATAGTACGGCCTGTTTGTCAAGATGCCTTATTTTTTCAGAAAGCTGGTCCCTCTCTGTTTCCAGCCTGCTACGAATTTCAGCTGCATCTTTCTTTCCATACTTTACGCCATCGAAGTCAAATGATTTTACTGGTATGGCACCATTCTCTATGGCGATTATTTTTTCCAGATCACCTTCTATGACCTTTAATTTTTTGGGAAGCTCGCCATTCGAGGGTGTAAACAATTCACTGAACTGATCAAACTCCGGTGCTTCATTTTGTATTTCATCAAGGTTCACAAGCTGCATCATTCGCTGGTCGTAGAATCCGTTGTATTCCGCTGGAAGGGAAAGTTTTACTTTATCCTCATCGAGTTTCTTTACAAATTCAGCAGTGTCGATGACAGTTATTTCCCTGCCGGCAATGGCTTCGTTGAACAATTTACCAGTAAATTGTTGCTGCAGTGATTCAGGATCTTGAAAAAGTTCCCAGGCTGTAGCCACGTTCGTTTCTGCCTCAACACCGAGTTTGGCCAGGTGTTCCTCTCGTTCCTGCAGAGGTGGGTGCGACGCCCATTGATCTTTAAAATTTATCCTTGAATCGATTAAACTGCTTATAAGATCTCCGTTCAACAAGGGCAGACCATTCTGCATTTCCAGCTTATGCTCTGCAGCTATGCGCTTCATCATCACCAGGTGATTGTGATAAACATTCCTGCTCACAACACCGTACTTTGTTTGATCCAGGCAATGGGAAATGGTAAAATTGAATGCCGCATCAGAAAATTCTACTCTCCTCAGGGCGGTGATGAGACTTTTACTACCGGCTACGCTTGCGGCGATGGCATCGGCATGAAACTCCATTTGCCTGGACAGTTGTACGTAGCTTTTGTTGATCACGCTGTACATTTTTCCCAATACCCATTGAATGGCACGGGCAATGTGCACGGTAATGCCAGCGAATAAGGCAAAGATGCCATCTGCGCTTCCAAACCTGTTTAGCATGCGTGAATAGCCGTTGTTTTCAAACAGCATGTTGTGTAGAATATGATTTACGTTATAAACATAGCTTCCTAATTTCATGGAGCGTTGGGAAAAGTGACCGAATTCATGCGCCATCACACCTTTAAATTCACTCAGGTTAAGTGAATTGATAAGACCCAGGCCAATCTGCAAATTCTTACGAATGGGAAAGAACATGCTCCAGAAACTCGAGTCATAGGAAACGGATGCATTCACATCAGCAGAAAGGTAAATTCTTTTTGGGAATGGCGTTGCCACATCATTTGTCAGCTGTCGGATAAATGCAAACAAAACGGGCTGGTCTTTTTCTTTTATTTCAATGCTATTCGATCTGTCATGCCGGGTTACCGAGAACAGGAATTTAATTAAGAATATAAAAACAAGCACGCCCATTCCCAATAAGCCTATAGCAAGAAAGATTACCAGGAGATTTGGAACGTTCACGACCATTTTTATGGCTAAATAGAAACAGGCTGCCACGAATGCGACGGAGAGCAGGAAAAGACTGAAGTAAACGAACAGAAATAAAACAATCGAGCCGAAAACGCGAGTGGCCTCTTTTTTAAAAGCCGGCGAAACTGCTGTCACGGATTCAGCAACACTGGATGGACTGGAAGGATAAAATTTCAGGGGGGAATTACCGGCGTTCATTTGGGTGTGTGTTTTGTTGCGCACAATGGCACATTGTTGAATTAAGCAATAAAAAAGAATAATGAGAAGGTCCTTCCTGTTGTAGCGTAAAATTGAGCTGGTGGTTCAGTGGCCAAAATAAGAAGTCTGAACCTCATTTCACCATTTTTACCTTAATTTCGGCGAAAATTATACAGTAAATGGCTGAAGTGATTTTGATGCCCAGGCTTAGCGATACGATGACAGAAGGTGTGATCGCTGCATGGCATAAAAAAGTTGGCGATTCAGTTAAAAAAGGTGACTTGTTAGCGGAGGTAGAGACGGACAAGGCAACTATGGAATTGGAGAGCTACAAAGATGGCACTCTGCTTCATATTGGAACGGATAAGGGAGGCAAATTGCAGGTGAACGACCTGCTTGCCATAATTGGTAATAAAGGCGAAGACATTTCAGGCCTGTTGAAATCAGGCGGATCTGGTGAAGCCAAAGCTGAACCGGTGAAGGAAGACGGTAAGGCAGCCGCAGCAAAATCAGAGTCGCCCAAGAAGCAGGTTACTGCAGCTAAAACTACAGATGCTCCTTCAATTGATATTTCAAAAATGGAAGAAGTAGTGCTCATGCCCCGACTCAGCGATACAATGACGGAGGGAGTGATAGCAGGATGGAATAAACAGGTTGGTGATACAGTAAAGAAGGGGGATGTGTTGGCCGAAATTGAAACGGATAAGGCCACAATGGAACTCGAGAGCTATAAGAATGGAAAACTGCTTTACCAGGGAGCGCAAAAGGGAGAAAAAATAGCCGTGAATGCGCTTTTATGTATTATTGGCGAAGAAGGAAAGGTGGATGTTGACAAGATTGTTGCAGCCGCTAAAGGCGGACAATCTACTTCTAGCGGAGAGGAAGCGCCCGCTTCAAAGCCTAAAGAAGTAACTTCTACAACATCAGAGACCCGGCCTGAAGAGGCCGAACATACTTCCGGTTCAAATGGAAGAATAAAGGCTTCGCCACTCGCAAAAAAACTGGCGGCAGAAAAAGGCATTGATATAAGCAAGCTTAAAGGAAGCGGTGATGGGGGAAGGATAGTGAAAGCTGATGTAGATAGTTATACACCTGAAAAAGCGCGACCGGAGGAAGGCAAAGGCAAGGCAGCTGTTACCAGTTTTGCACCAGCAGGTGAAGAAGGTTATACTGACATACCCAACTCGCAAGTACGAAACGTAATTGCGAAGCGATTAGGAGAGAGCAAATTCAGTGCCCCGCATTTCTATCTTACGATGGAGATCAACATGGATAATGCAATGACCTCCCGAACGCAATTGAATGAATTAAGCCCGGTCAAGATAAGTTTCAATGACATCATTGTAAAGGCGTGTGCACTCGCATTGCGTCAGCATCCTGCTATCAATGCATCGTGGTTGGGAGATAAGATTCGCAGGTACGAGCATGTACATATAGGAATCGCTGTAGCCATCGAAGATGGGTTAATTGTTCCGGTGATAAGATTTGCTGATCAGAAAACGTTGCCCCAGATTGCTGCAGAAAGCAAAGAACTAAGTGGTCGCGCAAGGAATAAGAAGCTTCAACCCAATGAATTCTCAGGTAACACGTTTACCATTTCCAATCTCGGTATGATGGATATCGATGAATTTACTGCCATCATCAATCCTCCCGATAGTTGCATTCTCGCGGTTGGCCGCATCAAGGAAGTGGTGGTGCGTAAAGGAGAAAGTTTTGGCGTTAGCAATTTCATGAAGGTCACACTCAGTTGCGACCACCGAAGCGTAGATGGGGCAACGGGTGCTGCATTTTTACAAACGCTGAAGAAGATGCTGGAAAACCCGATTACGATGCTACTTTAACTGCGAAATAGATCTTCATCATTACTCGTGGGTCGATCATCGATTTTCGAATAACTACCATCAGGCAGCCTTTTGAACTCAACAATTGAAAGCCTCGCTCACCCGCCATTGATTGTCAGGCAACGACAATATTAGTTGATGTTTTCAATAATCCCGGCAATTCCCTGGCCCCCACCAACACAAGCGGTAACCATTCCATATTTCTTATTGAGACGTTTCATGTCATTCAACAACTGGATGGTAAGCTTACAGCCCGTGCAGCCAAGCGGATGACCAAGAGCAATTGCACCGCCATTGATATTTACTTTTGCAGGGTCGAGGCCTGCTTCTCGAATTACGGCGATAGATTGAGATGCGAACGCTTCATTTAACTCAATCAGGTCAATATCATTCAAATTTAAAGAGGTCTGTTTCATTACCCGGGGTATGGCTGCCACCGGACCTATTCCCATTACACGTGGGTGCACTCCCGCGGATGCGCAGGCTACGAGACGCCCGATGGGTTTCAAACCCAATTCATTCATCATTTTTTCTCCCATCACAATCACAAATGCGGCGCCATCTGAAGTCTGGGATGAATTGCCTGCCGTTACCACACCCCCTGCAGCAAATACGGGTTTCAACTTCGCGAGTGCTTCCATTGAGGTATCTGCACGTGGGCCTTCGTCAGTATCCACTACATATGATTTTTTCTGTCGCTTTCCTTTTTCATCAACGTAAGTTTCTTCAACCGTGATCGGCAGAATACCCGGTTTGAAGTAGCCATTCTTAATCGCGTTGATCGCCTTTTGGTGAGAATTATAAGAGAACTCATCCTGTTCTTCGCGACTCACCTTATAATCCTTGGCGACGGCTTCTGCTGTGAGACCCATGCTCAGGTAATAATCGGGATCATCTTTTGCAATGGAATAAGAAGGAACGGTCTTCCATCCTGATGTAGGCACGAGGCTCATGCTTTCCGTGCCACCGGCAATGATACAATCGGCCATTCCCATTCGAATTTTTGCTGTTGCCATGGCAATCGTCTCGAGACCGGAAGCGCAGTACCGGTTCACTGTGACGCCCGGAACATCGAAACCTAGGGCACGCGCGGAGATGATCCTTCCAAACTGCAAGCCTTGTTCGGCTTCTGGAACGGCGTTTCCTACAATCACATCATCAACTCGTTTGGGCTCCAGCTGAGGTACGGATGCCATTAATCCTTTTATTACTTCGATAGCGAGGTCATCAGGTCTATAAAATCGAAAACCGCCTTTTTTTGCTTTACCCACTGCTGTGCGATAACCGGCTATAATAAATGCGTCCTGCATAAAATCAGATTGATTTGATTGTTCTTTTATTTGGGACAAATAACGTTTGGCCCAACGTAAAGTTAAGCGATTTAGTTGTTTATGCAACCTTCTTCTTCAAAATTAACAAGTAAACGGGAGTTGCAAAAATCGGCGATTGTACTTACGGTTTGCAAAGTCAGACCAGGAGGATTAATAATCAATTAACGGAATGGAATTCACTATGAATGTTGGGAACCGGGGGTAATTAAGGCTTTTAAGAAACCAGGGGTCTAGAGTTGAGGGATTGAAAAAATCCGGGACAGGCGGGCGTTCTGAAGGAGCGAAGAATCCTGTAGATGACATAAGCATTAGTTTATGAATACATGGGGGTTAAAGTTTTTCTTTTTAAGATTACTTGGGGAATAAAGGGTTGGGGAGGAGAATGAACTGAGTGAAAGGTTGATTTGAGTGATTGAAAAGTCCTCAGATGATATAACCATTGTTTATGAATACCGGGGGTAATGATTTTCGTTTTTAAGAGAGATGGGAGATAAAAAGAGTTTGAGAAAAAAAAATCAGGGGTGAGAAAAATTTTTGGCGGTTTTTAAAGATTTGTTGCTTTCCGTTGAGGTTGAAGTTTCCCGCCCGCGGGGCCCTCCCTCCCCCGCCTTCCAACCTTCCGTTTTTTTTGCCCTGGCAATGACTGTCCTGGACGCTTAAAGCATCATTTTTTTTAGTCAACACCCTCCCTCTGCCCGGC
>Ga0196972_1000238_pt1 | contig 38913 bp, 21 predicted proteins | sample S1v_2013CmetaG_FD_148618 | JGI IMG/M metagenome (GOLD analysis project Ga0196972, IMG submission 148618) | Soil microbial communities from Anza Borrego desert, Southern California, United States - S1+v_20-13C | ecosystem: Environmental > Terrestrial > Soil > Desert | place: USA: California...
GGCGGCAAATCCGGCGGCGGCGGCGGTTTGACCTCTTCAATGATCTTCGTCTCGATCGGCTGCTTGATGACCTCCACCACCTTGCGAGCCAACCCTGTCAGCAGTGCATATACAACCAGCACGTGCAACAGAATGACGACGGCGAGCCCGGTAAACTTCTTGCCCGGATTCCGCTCGTACTCCGAGAATTCCATTCTGCTTCCTCCAATGTCAATACCCATTACGGCGCGAAAAAACGACTTCGCGCCGCACTTCTGCAGCGTCGGAAAATATAGTTTCAGATGAAAATAAATTTTCGTGGAGCGTATGGAAACACTCTATGACGCCAATGTCAACCCACCATGATCCAAAAACGAACGCGAAAATGCAAGCAAGAAGCAGTACGGAATGGACACTTGGTAAACATCAAATAATTGTGCTTCGCAGCATTTTTGTGACCGCCAAACCTGGGCGGTTTGTGAAAATTTCGAGGTCGCAAGAGTTTTCTTTTTGTGCCGATAATCCGCGCTTGCACTGCTGCATTCGGCCTAATCCAGCGGTCCGTCTTTTCGATCCGAAAGCAAAATCGGGAAAGGTATTGTTGAAATTTAAATTCCCGCCCGTAAGGAAAATGCAGGAACCCACCCCAAATATTGAATTAAGTTTGGCAAGTGGAGGAAATGGAAAAATAAAATAATGTTGCGTTGCATAAAAGCCTCCCTTAAATTGTATTTAAATGTATTTTTATGTCTCAATAAGTCATTCCGAAATTTCCGTTTTGGCATGCTTTTGAATTTGGATTTCTCTTCCAAATTTCTTCGGATCGGGCGCACTCTTGCCGGAAAATGGATTTCTACGCAGGCGGATTCGGCCGGTGCGCATGAGCCTCGCCAAAGGAAAAGCGCCTCGCGGGATCGCCCGCGAGGCGCTTCGTGCTTTGCCTGAAGCGAGGCTTGCGGCAATCAGAACTTATATTTGACCCCGGCGCTGAAGAAACGTCCCACCGCTCCGCTGTAGTCCAGTGGATTGTAGGAAGTCGCCCCATAAGTCAGGGGATCGAGCGGCGCAACCTTGTCGAACAGGTTTTGGATGCCGCCGAAGACTTCGATCTGCGGATGGGCCTTCCAGCGGAACGTAAGATCGACCGTGGTGAAAGACTTGATCCTGCAACCGGCGGGCGCCGGCGTGCCGTTCGCGAAATGGCTCGCGCAATCCGGTTCATCGTCGTAGTGGAGATTCTTGATCGCGCCGCGATAGTTGACGTTCGTCGCGACCTTCCAGTTGCCGCGCTCCCAGGTCGCGCCGAGATTGACGCGATCGTCCGGGGTGCCGATGCAGTTGGTCACGTCGCAGTTGCCGTGCGTGCCGGCATACTCGAACTGCGAGCCGTCCTGTTCGGTGCGCAGCCACTTGAACAAGTGCGTCCACTTGGCATCGAAAACCAGCCTGCCGTTGTCCGCTCCGAGATCGAAGCGCTGACGGAAATCGAGATCGACGCCGCGTACCCGGGTTTGCGCCGAGTTGACGTATCTCGCCAGCACCGCTGTGATGGCGCCCGGGTCTCCGGGGATATTGGTCGCGGTCGACGGATCGCGCGCGACCTGGCCCTTGGCGATGGCGGCGGTCGTCTGCTCCTGGTTGATCTCGTTCTTGCGATCGATCTGCCACAGGTCGAGCGAAACGCTGGTTCTCGGCAGCGGATCCCAGACGATGCCCAGGCTGTAGCTCTTCGATTTTTCCGGGCTCAAGTCCGGATTCGGGGAAGTGATGATCGCGACCGAGCCGGGGTTGCACGCGGAAGTCACGCCGAGCGCGCAGCGCACCGGATCGGCGGCGGTGGAAAACGCCGCCAGGCCGCCGCGGCCGTTCTCGGCGGCGCTCGGCGCGCGGAAGCCGCGGGCGAATGTGCTGCGGACCGCGAGCTCGCGGACCGGCGTCCATTTGACGCCGACTTTCGGGGTGAACGAATTGCCGACGTCGGAATAGTGGTCGCCGCGCACCGCCGCGGACAGTTCGAGCGCCTTCATGACCGGCGCCAGCAATTCGGCATACAGCGCGGTCACCGTGCGCGAGCCATCATAGGCGGAATAACCGAGGCCGATGATGTTGCCGCGTTCGGTGCCGGTGGTCGGATCGAGGCGGGTCGATTCCCGGCGCGCCTCGATGCCCACCGCCAGCCCCATGGGGCCGCCCGCCAGCTGGCCGAGTTCGCGGGATGCCTTGAAGTCGAGTTGCGCGACCCTGCTCTTGGCATCATTTGAAATCTCCGGGGACATGGCGGCGTAGAGCGCGGCGGAATTGAGGCCGGCGTTTTCGCCGATGCGCCAGAAACTGCCGGCCGGCAAGGCGGCATATGCCGCGCTCCCCGCTGTCGCGGCCGCGACGTTGGCGGCCGTCGGGTTGAGCAGGGCGAAGGTCACGTCGCGCTGCAGGTAACCGGTGCGGGTGTTCGACACCTTGTTCTGGGAGAACAGCAGGGCGGTATCGTAGTCCCAATCGGCCACGCTGCCTTTCATGCCGACGACGAAACGGGCGAAGGTGGATTCGACGTTGCTCACGCGCGGGCCGACGTCCCACGCCAGGTAGCGCAGGCGGGCCGCGGTTCCGAAGTAGGGATTGTCCGGGTGCGCGGCGCCGAGCGCGACGGCCGCATTGCTGACCGGGCCGCCGGGATACCCGACCGAGCCGCTGACGGACGATGGCGTGGTCGACGATCTGGAGCGGCTCTTGAACGCGTTCAGTTCCGTGTAGACCTGCGAGTCGCCGGTCAGGCGGAGCGTGCCGCGGGTGAAGAAATTGAAGGTTTCCGCCTTCGGCTGGATCTGGCCGTATTCCTGCGGCGCGTCGGTCAGGCAGCCGCCGAGCGGATCGCCCTGCGCGTGATTGGTCAGGCTGGCGCAGGCGTTCGGGAAGGTGCGCGTGAAGCCGACGCCATTCGGATCGCTGCGGCTGTAGTAATCGAGCGTTGTCGGATTGCGGACGTTGCCGACCACCGAGCTGCCGGCGAGATTGTTGTCGAGGATCGCGCCGGTGCCGCCGAAGCCTTCCTGGGCGGAAAAGCCGAGATCGCGCAGGTCGGCGCGGCCGATCTGATCGCGGCCGGCGCGGTCCCGGTTCCAGATCGCGCCTTTCCTGCCGTATTCGAAATTGAGCAGGACGTTGTAGCGATCCTTGTCGAGATCGCCGAAGCCGTGCGTCAGCGTGGCGCGCACATCGCGGCCGTCGCGTTCGGCCGACAAACCGTACGCCACCTTGGCTGCCGTGCCTTGGTAATCCTTGCGCAGAATGACGTTGACGACGCCGGCGATCGCGTCGGAGCCGTAGATCGACGAGGCGCCGTCCTTGAGGATTTCGACGCGCTCGACCGCCTCCACCGGAACCATGTTCAGGTCGGCGAACACCTTTTGCCCGTCGTCGGCCAGGCCGTAGGGCGCCACCCGGCGTCCATTGAGCAATACCAGCGTCGATGCCGCGCCGAGTCCGCGCAGCGAAATGCCGGAAGCGCCGGAGGCGAAACCGCTGCCGAACGTGGTCGGCACCGAACCCTGGTTGTCGACCGCGAGCGTTTGCAGAAGCTCGGCAACCGTCACCTTGCCGGATTTTTCGATATCTTCGCGGCTGAGCGTCTGGACCGGCGATGCCGTCTCGGCTTGCGCGCGGCGAATGTTCGATCCGGTGATCTCCACGCGCTGCATCTGCTGGCCGCTCGCCTGTTGCGCGATCGCCGGTTGCATCATGAGCGCGGCGCCGAGCGCCAAGCCGCCGGAGCAGATCAAGCGCACTGATTGTGAAATCGGGGTTTCCTTCATCATTACCAAACTCCTTTGAGCAAGTTTCTGGCCTGACTACTGTTTTGTTGGGTTTGCCGCGTCGCGCGGCGCGAAAAACGCTTATGAGATGAAAGGTTTTTTTCGCGTTGAGTATGGAAACATTGCAAAAATCGAGTGTCAATCTGTCATTTTCAAAATGACATCAAAAACAACAATCTTTACCCGATTAAACGCAAGTCTCTGATTAATAACAAGAAAATCTCCGAAAGGAGCTTGTGGTGTGTGGAAATAGAGTAGGCGGCGTGTAACGTGCCGTTGCTTCCCGCTACAGGATGAAGGAGGGCTGGATCGGACGGCGGAATGGCAACGTGGAAGCGATTCCGTTCGCGGACAAAAAAACCGCCCCGAAGGGCGGCTCAAGTCTCGCTTGGCATCCGCCCCCGGGCAGGGAGCGGATGGTCCTACTTATGCTTCTACGATTAGAACTCGTATTGTGCCGTGAGGCGGAAGCTGCGCGGTGCCTGGAACGACAGCGGCTGGCCGTAGACCGGGCCCGGCGTGCCACGCGGCGTTTCGCCTTGTTCCTGGATCGTGCGGATGCCACGATTGTTCAGGACGTTCAGCGCGTCAACCTGGAACATCAGACCCTTCTGCCATTTCGGCGTGTAGGTCACTTGCAGGCTCAGATCGCGGGTCCATTCGAGGCGGCCCAGCGTGCCGCGCGGGTTCAGCTTGCCGAGGCACCAGAACGATGCCGCGCCGTACTGGATCGACGTGGTGTCGATGTTGCCGGCGTAGTAGCCGAAGCAGTTCTTCGGACGGCCGCTCTGCACCACGAGGTTGGCACCGACGCGCCATTCATCGGCCACCTGATAGGAGCCGAACATCTTGACGGTATGACGGCGGTCGTTCGGCAGGTAGCCTTCCGAACCTTCCATCAGGCCCGGGTAATCCCAGTCCTGGCTGATACCGGCGTCGTCCTGGCCGATGTCGGACTTCACGTAACCTTCGGCGTTACCTTTGTTGTAAGCCAGCACGTAGGAACCTTGCAGGCTCCACTTGCCGTCCCACGGACGCTCGAACGTCAATTCCAGGGCGTTGTAGGTACGCTTCGGTTTCGGGAATTTCAGCGCCGACGCCGGAATCGTCACGGCGGTCAGGTTGCCGTCATGATTGAAGTCGATGTTGGCGGTCAGGTCCTTGCCGGCGTTCCACAGGAAGCAGTGGTCAACGGTGTCGCCAATCGTCTGGGCTTCATCGGCGTCGTAGCCGTTGGCGAGAGCCCAAGCCTGGGCCAGTTCGCCGCCGCACACGTCATCCATCACGCTCTTGAGCTTGCGATGCGTGAACTTGGCGCCGACCGTCCAGCGATTTGCCAAGGCCTTTTGCATACCGACGATGAACTCGTCCTGGTACATCGGCTTGATGTTGGGGTCGACCACGGTACGCGGATCCGGAGCGGAACCATCTCCCAGGGTCAGGCGGCTGCCGAGCTCGGTGCCCAGGACCGGACGCTGATACTTGTCGTTGGTGAACTGGCCGGTATAGGTGTAGTAGTTGAAGTAGCTCAACTCTGCACCCGCCAAGCGGACGTTGGTGTTCGACATCACCGGGATGTAGTAGCGGCCGGCATTACCGAACACTTTCATCGAGGCGTCGCCGTTCACATCCCAGGTCACGCCCAAGCGCGGGGCGATCGTGTTGTCGACCTTGATGAAGCTGGCGCCCGAGGCGTTGAGGTTGTTGAAGCCTTCGCTACGAACACCGATGCTGGCCAGGATGTTCTTGGTGACTTGGTAGTTGTCTTCGATGTAGAAGGCCTTGTTCTTGTTCTTGAACTTGCCGCCGTTTTCGAGGTGACGAACCTGCACGTACGGAATGGTCGAGCTGGTCGTGTTCGTGTAACCGTTGTCGAGCTGGCCGCCCGGAGCGAGATTGAAGATCTGATAGCGATCGCCGCCCGGGAAGAGCGTGCCGTCGGTGACCTTGTACTCTTCGTTGTCCATGCCGAAGCGCAGCAGGTGTGCGCCCAGTTGCCATTCGGCGTCGAGGCGGAAGGCCGTGCGCTGATCGTTGGCGTTCGGGTCAGCCATGACCGATTGGGTCCAGCAGCCGTAGCGGACGCGGGTGCTGGAGCGGTCGTCACGGACGAACGGGCAGTCGGCGGTCGCGATCTTTTCCTTGCGGTTGTATTTGCCGACGCCGTACATGGCCGACACGGTCAGGTCTTCATTGACCCAGGCGGTGTACTTACCGATGTAGTTTTCGCCGCCGGTAGTGAATACGTCGGTGCCGAGATCGGTGCCTTTTTCAGGATTGAATGCCTTGTTGGCGGTCCAGTGATGGGCTTTATCCTTGTTCTTGTCGCTGAAGTACGTGAACTCGAACAGGTTGTTGTCGTTGATGTTCCAGTCGACCTTGGCCACGTACTGCGGGCTGGTGTTGCGCAGTTCTTCGATCAGCTTGCCGTCGGCCGTGGCGAACCAGTCTTGCTTGATGCTGGCGCCCTGGATCAAGCCGAACACGAACAGCTTGTCCTTGATCAGCGGACCGCCTGCCCAGATGTTGGTCTTGAGGTCGCTCTTGCCGGTGTCTTGCGCTTGCGGCGCGACCATCCACTGGTTGGTCACCGGGCTCTTCTCGGTGCGCAGATAGCGGTCGGACTCGAGTTCCGCCGGCGTGTAGATGATGTTGGCGCCGCCGTGCCACTCGTTGGTGCCGCGCTTGGTCGTCACGGACAGCACGCCGCCGAGGGAGCGGCCGAATTCCGCGCCGTAGCCGCCGGTCTTGACTTCCTGCTGGGCGATCGCTTCGAACGGCACTTGGTTGAATGCCACGCCGTTGACCATGTTGGTCACGTTGAAGCCGTTGATGAAGTAGGCGTTCTCGGCCGGCGATGCGCCGCCGAGCGACGGCACGTTGCCGGCGCGGGCGCTGGTCTGGCCGATACGGGAGTCGCCGACGGTGGCGCCCGGGGCCAGCAGGGCCACGGCGGTCACGTCACGCAGCACCGGAATGCGGTCGATCTTCTCTTCGCTCAGGACGGTGGTGGACTCGGGCGACTTGACGTCGATGGTGTTCAGGCGGCCGGTCACGACCACTTGCTGTTCCTTGGCGCCAGTGAAGTTGGCGGTCGCGCCTTGGCCGGCGGAGACGGAAACGGTACGGTCTTCGGTGGAGCCGTCGGGATACTTGACCTTGACGGTGTAGGTGCCGGGCGGGAGTTGGCTGACCTGGTAGCCGCCGTCCTTGTCGACCGTGATCTGACGGGACAGACCGAGCGACTTGTTCTCGACGGTGATGGTAGCGCCGCTGACGGCTTGACCGCCGACCGAGCCCACCGTGGTTTGGGCGAAGGCGACGGAAGACATGCCGGCCGCGAAGGCCATGACCAGCGCGCTGGCCAGCACTGTCTTCTTCATGCTATTCGTGTTGCTCATTGTTTCTCCTAAGTGTTTTATTTGTGAAACTCCACCTCTACAGCTTTGTCCCGTGGCATGTTGTCCCCGATTGACAAAACCAAACATCACAAACTCCTTCGATGTTTGACCACCTTGTTTATCCGCGTGGTAAACGGCATCGGAAAAATTATTTCTGGTTTGAAAATAAATTTTCGTGCCGTGTATGGAAACATTCCATGAAATCAATGTCAATGCGAATGCGACGAAAACGGCATAAAAAACAACAGTAAATTTTGTGCAACATCAATTCCGGCAAATTTTCGCTGCATAGCACCAAATTTTCGCTAGGGGCCTGAAAACAAAGGAAATTATTCTTTCAAGTCTGACATGCAAGCATGCCGTAGGACCGTTTTGCAAGGGATTGAAGAGAAGTAATGACTGCGCGCACCCTGATTTTTCGTTATGAAAATAAATTTGCACATTGATAAATCGCAAGGTTTTCGTATAGCGAAATCATGCGTCAAGGCAGGCGGTTCTTGAGGGAGGAAGGCGGGCACCCGGTATGCGGGGGGAAACCGAGGGAGGCCTCTAAAATAAAAATGCCGTTCGGCCTGGGGCCGAACGGCATTGCGCAGACAGGGAGTCGCGCCTCCGGAACCGCATCCCCGGGCGAGGATGCCGGCCCCGGAGCCGGGTTTTAGAACTCGTATTGCGCGGTGAAGCGGAACTTACGGGGCGGCTGCCACGACCACGGCTCGCCGTAGCGCGGACCGGGCGTGCCGCGCGGACGCTCGCCGGTCTCCAGCACCGAGCGCAAGCCATTCTCGTTGAGGACGTTCAGCACGTCGATCTGGAACATCAGGCCTTTTTGCCACTTCGGCGTATAGGTCAACTGCAGGCCCAGATCGCGGGTCCAGGGCAGGCGGCCGGCGGTGCCGCGCGGAACCAGTTTGCCGAGGCACCAGAACGATACCGCGCCGTACTGGATCGAGACGGTATCCAGATTGCCGGCATAGTAGCCGAGGCAGTTCTTCGGACGGCCGCTCTGCACCATCAGGTTGGCGCCGAAGCGCCACTCGTCGGCCACCTGATAGGAACCGAACAGCTTGAAGGTGTGGCGGCGGTCGTTCGGCAGGTAGCCGTCGGAACCCTCCATCAAGCCGGGGTAATCCCAATCCGTGGTCAGGCCGGCGTCGTCCTGGCCGGTGTCGGACTTCACGTAACCTTCGGCGTTACCCTTGGAGAAGGCCAGCACGTAAGAGCCTTGCAGGCTCCACTTGCCGTCCCACGGACGCTCGAAAGTCAGTTCGAGCGCGTCGTAGGTACGCTTCGGCTGGGGGAACTTGAGCGCCGCCGCGGGGATGGTCACCGGCGTCAGCTTGCCGTCGCCCAGATCGACGTTGGCCGTCAAGTCCTTGCCCGGGTTGTACAGGAAGCAATGATCGACGGTGCCGGCAATCGCATCGGCCTGCGCCTGAGTGTAGCCGTTGGCGAGCGCCCATTCGAGCGCCTGCTCGCCGCCGCACACGTCGTCCATCACGCTCTTGAGCTTGCGGTGCGTGTACTTGGCGCCGACCGACCAGCGGTTCGCCAAGGCCTTTTGCATGCCGACGATGAATTCATCCTGGTACATCGGCTTCAAGTTCGGATCGACGACGGTGCGCGGATCCTTGGCCGTGCCGTTCTGCACCATCAGCCGGCTGCCCAGTTGCTGGCCCAGGACCGGCAATTGGTAGCGGTCGTTGGTGAACGTGCCGTTCCAGACGTAGAAGTCGTGATAATCGGTCTCGGCGCCGGCCAGACGGACGTTGGTGTTCGACATCACCGGGATGTAGTAGCGGCCGGCATTACCGAACACTTTCATCGAGGCGTCGCCGTTCACATCCCAGGTCACGCCCAAGCGCGGAGCGATCGTGTTGTCGACCTTGACGAAGCTGGCGCCGGAGGCGTTGAGATTGTTGAAACCTTCGCTACGAACACCGATGCTGGCCAGGATGTTCTTGGTGACCTGGTAGTTGTCTTCGATGTAGAAGGCCTTGTTCTTGTTCTTGAACTGGCCGCCGTTCGCGAAATGGCGGATATCCACGTAGGCGGTGTCCGGACCGGTATGGACATAGCCGTTGTCCAGTTGGCCGCCGGTGCGCAGCGTGTTGATGATATAGCTCGCGCCGCCCGACGAGACCGAAGCGTCGATCACCTTGTATTCCTCGTTGTCCAGGCCGAAGCGCAATTGGTGGGCGCCCAGCTGCCATTCGGCGTCGAGACGGAAGGCCTTGCGCTGATCGCCGGCGTTGGGATCGTTCACCGCCGTCGCGGTCGAGCAGCCATAGCGGACGACCGGAGAGGCGCGATCGTCACGGACCAGCGGGCAATCGCCGGCCGACAGCTTTTCGTTGCGGTTGTACTTGCCGTGGCCGTACATGGCCGAGACCGTCAGGTCTTCATTGATCCAGGTGGTGTATTTGGCGATGTAGTTCGTGCCGCCGGTGGTATACACGTCTTCGCCCAGATAGGCGCCCTTGGTCGTGTCGTATTTGTTCACGGCCCGCCAGTTGCGCTGCTTGTCCTTGGCCTTGTCGCTGAAGGCGGTGAATTCGAGCAGGTTATCGCTGTTGATATTCCAGTCGATCTTGGCCAGGTACTGCGGCGTGCTCGACTTCAATTCTTCCACGCGGTCGACGAAAGTCGTTTCGCGCTTGACGTTGGCGCCCTGGATCAGGCCGAACACGAACAGCTTGTCTTCGATCAGCGGGCCGCCGGCCCAGATGTTGGTCTTGAGGTCGTCGGTGCCGCCCGGCTTGCGGGTCAGCATCCAATCGCCCGTCACCGTGCTCTTCTCGGCGCGCAGCGGGGCCGACTCGAACGATTTGGGCGTATAGATCACGTTGGCGCCGCCATGCCATTCGTTGGTGCCGCGCTTGGTCGTGATCGACAGCACGCCGCCGAGCGAGCGGCCGTATTCGGCGCCGTAACCGCCGGTCTTGACCTGCTGCTGGGCGATCGCTTCGAACGGCACCGTGTTGTATGCCACGCCGTTGACCATGTTGGTCACGTTGAAGCCGTTGATAAAGTAGGCGTTCTCGGCCGCCGAGGCGCCGCCCAGCGACGGCACGTTGCCGCCGCGCAGCGTGGTCTGGCCGATGCGGTTGTCGCCGACGACCGCGCCTGGAGCCAGCAAGGCCACGGCGGTCACGTCACGCAGCACCGGAATGCGGTCGATCTTCTCTTCGCCGAACACGGTGGTGGATTCGGGCGATTTGACGTCGATGGTGTTCAGGCGGCCGGTCACGACCACTTGCGTTTCCTTGGCGCCGGTGAAGTTGGCGGTCGCGCCGACGCCCGCAGCGACGGAGATGGCGCGGTCTTCGGTGGAGCCGTCGGGATACTTGACCTTGACGGTATAGGAGCCGGGCGGCAGTTGGCCGACTTGATAACCGCCGTCCTTGTCGACCGTGATCTGGCGCGACAGGCCGAGCGCTTTGTTCTCGATGGTGATGGTGCTGCCGCTGACGGCCTGGCCGCCGACCGAGCCCACCGTGGTCTGGGCGAAGGCGACGGAAGACATGCCGGCCGCGAAGGCCATGACCAGCGCACTGGCCAGCACTGTCTTCTTCATGCTATTCGTGTTGCTCATTGTTTCTCCTAAGTGTTTTAGTTTTCGACCTGCCGCTGTGGCAACGTCTTCGGTGTTCCCGAGCGCCCTGGGGGAGGCGGAGCGATCCAGCGGAAGGGCGACCATCCCTGCTTTTGGCAAGAAACCGAAGCCCCGTCCTTGCCAGCCGGCATGTTTGGCCGGCCTTACGGTAAATATATTTACTTTATATTTCCGTAATATTGATGGAAACATCCCGTTGAAACGATGTCAATCCGCACGGCAACACCCTGCATCGGAAAAACAACGCAGGAATGTGCATAGGAAAAGCAGCGTTTGGCACGCAACGGAGACACGCTTTCCGTGAGCTTTTGATGTGACATGCCAGTTGGGGCGCGGCGCGGCTTGCCTGTTATGCAAAAGAAGACAAGGCGGGAAAAGCTTTTGCGGAACGTCAAGTTTTGTTGCCGTTATGGGAAGCTGCACAAGCTTTGTGCGCAGCAGCATGAAAAAAAATTTGCACGATGCTCCAAAAGCCATCCAGTTGCGTTATGGTTACGCCCTTTCAGGCCTCGGCTCGTTCGCGGCTGGGTCGGTTTTTATCTATTGAAATCCGGTTTGCCGGTTGTTTTCGGCCGAAGACGCCGTAGTTTCGCCGGCAAGCGACACGCCCGCCCGAGGCGGTGGCGACGGCGGCTGCCGGACGGGATGTGGATCGGGAAGCCGCGCGGCGGCGAATCGATCGGACGCGACGACGGCATAAAGAAGGTGTCGACTGATGTGGAACAAAATTAAGCGCAGCTTGATCGGCGTTTTGCTTCTGGCGAGCACGGCTTACGCGGCCACTCCGGCCGATCCCGCGAAAGTGTTGCATGCGGTATTCGAAGCGGACGGCGACGGCTTCGATCCGGTTCGCTCCATCAATTACTATTCCGGCTTCATCATCGAGACGGTCTTCGAGCCCTTGCTCGGCTACGACTATCTCGCGCGGCCGGTGAAGCTGGTGCCGAAGACCGCCGAAGCGCTTCCGGAAGTGAGCGATGGCGGCAAGACCTATGTCTTCCGCTTGAAAAAGGGGATTTATTTCAGCCCGGATCCCGTTTTCAAGGGCAAACGGCGAGAACTGACCGCCGCCGATTACGTCTACAGCTTCAAGCGGGTGCTTGATCCGCGGAACCGTTCCCAGATCGCCAGTTTCCTCGAGGGCAAGATTGTCGGCCTCGATGCGCTCGCCGCCCAGGCCAAGAAGACCGGTCGCTTCGACTACGACGCCCCGGTCGTCGGATTGCAGGCCGTCGACCGCTATACCCTCAAGATTCAATTGACCAAGCCGGACTACAACTTCCAGTATGTCGTCGCCTACGGCGGCCTGGGCGCCGTGGCGCGCGAAGTCGTCGAGGCCCATGATGGGGAGATACGCCCGCATCCGGTCGGCACCGGTCCTTACATGCTGCAGCAATATGTTCCGCACAGCAAAATCGTCCTCGTGGCCAATCCGGAATACCGCGGCTTCACCTGGGATTTCCAGGCGGCCGAGCCGGGCGACGAGAAACTGGTCAATGAGATGCGCGGCAAGAAAATGCCGCAGATCGGCCGGGTCGAGATCAGCATCATCGAGGAAGAACAGGCGCGCTGGCTGGCATTCCAGGACAAGCAGCTCGATATCGACTTCCTGCCGCAACTGGCCGCGCCCAAGGTGATGGACGGTTCCAGGCTCAAACCGGAATTCGAGCAGCAGGGCATCCGCCTGTCGCGCCTGGTGCAGGCGGGGGTCGTCTTTACGCTTCTCAATTTCAATGATCCCGTGCTCGGCGGTTTTACGAAGGAGAAGATTGCCTTGCGCCGCGCGATCATCATGTCCTACGACACGGACGAGGAAATCTCGCTGATCCGCAACGGGCAGGCGATCAAGGCGCAGATGATCTTCCCGCCGAGCGTCGCCGGCCACGATCCGAATTACCGCAGCCTGAACCAATACAATCCGGAACTGGCGAACAAGCTGCTCGACAAGTTCGGCTATAAGCGCGGCGCCGATGGCTATCGCACCATGCCCGACGGCAAGCCGCTCACGGTCAAGATCCATCGCGAACCGGCGCGGGTCTATCAAGAGAGGGCCGAGCTATGGAAGCGCGGGCTGGACCGCATCGGTATCCGCTCGGACCACCCGGTCAGCAACTTCGCCGACAACCAAAAGGCCGCCATCGAATGCCGGCTGATGATGTGGGGCAGCGGATGGAACGCCGACTTCCCCGACGGCGAGAATTTCCTGCAGCTCCTGTACGGCCCGAATTCGGGGCAAGGCAATCAATCCTGCTATCGCTCGCCGGCGTTCGACGCCATGTACGACCAGGCAATGCAACTGCCGCCCGGCCCGGAGCGCAACCGGTTGTATGCCCGGATGAACCGCCAGATGGAAGTCGACGGCGCCTGGTCCGTCAACGTGTGGCGGATCCGCAATTACGTCGCGCAGCCATGGGTGAAGGGTTTCAAGAAACATCCGATTCTCCACGCCGAGTGGCAATATCTCGACCTGGAGAAGCGCTGAGCCGCATCCGCCAGCCGCTCATGCGAATCGATCCATAAGAATCAGGGGACCAGACATATGCGTTTGCCGCTTACCGCCCGCACGGTAGTTCGACTCATCGGGGCTTGCCTCGCCTGCGCGCTCGCCGCGCCGCTTGCCCATGCCGGTTCGGCCGATCCGAACAAGGTCATCCGGCCGGTGTTCGAAGCCAACGATGACGGCTTCGATATGGTGCGTTCCAACAACAACCTGTATTCCACCTGGGTCGGACAGGCGATCTTCGAGACGCTGCTGACCTACGACTATCTCGCGCGTCCGGTCAAGCTCATGCCAGGGACCGCGGAAGCCATGCCGGAAATCACCGACGACGGCAAGACCTACCTGTTCCGCATCAAGAAAGGCATCCATTTCACGCCCGATCCGGCCTTCAAGGGCAAGCGCCGCGAATTGACGGCGGCGGATTACGCCTACTCGATCAAGCGCATCCTCGATCCGAAGAACCGCTCGGTGCAGGCGCCGTCGTTCGAAGGCAAGATCGTCGGCATGGACGAGGCTGTGGCGCAGGCGAAGAAGACCGACAACTTCGACTACGATGCGCCGATCGCGGGTCTCGAGGTGGTCGACCGCTACACCTTGCGCATCCGCCTGACGGCGCCCGACCCGAATTTCAACTACCTGCTGGCCGACGTGAACACGGGCGCCGTCGCCCGCGAAGTCGTCGAGCACTACACATCGAATCTCAGCCACCATCCGGTCGGCACGGGGCCCTACATGCTGACGAAGTATATGCCCCAGAGCAAGATCATCCTGGAGGCCAACCCCGACTATCGCGGCTTCGTGTGGGATTTCCAGTCCTCGGGCGAAGCGTGGGACGAGCAAGTGATCCGCGACATGAAGGGTAAGCGCATGCCGCAGATCGGGCGGGTCGAGATCAGCATCATCGAGGAAGAGCAGTCGCGCTGGCTGGCGTTCGACAGCGGCCAGATCGATTACGACTGGATCGCGCCGGCCGCCGTTCCCAGGGTGCTCGATGGCGGCCAACTGAATGCGTCCTACCGGGCGCGCGGCTTCCAGCTGTATCGTTTCGTGAATGCCGACCTGACCTATGCTTATTTCAACTTCAAGGACCCGGTGGTCGGCGGCTACACCAAGGACAAGATCGCCCTGCGGCGCGCGATGATCATGTCCTACCTGCTGGACGACGAGATCCAGCAAGTGCGTCATGGACAAGCCGTGCCGGCTCAGCAGCCGGTGCCGCCCGGTATCATCGGCCACGATCCGAATTACCGCAGCGGTGTTCCACGGAGCATCGATCTGGCCAACAAGCTGCTCGACAAGTTCGGCTATAAGAAGGGTGCGGACGGCTGGCGCACACTGCCGGACGGCAAGCCGTTGCTGATCAAGTTCGCGACGCAGGCGAGTTCGCTGAACCAGCGATTGAACGAAGTATGGAAGCGCTCCTTCGACCGCATCGGCGTGAAAGTCGACTTCGCGGTGAGCAGTTTCGCGGACAATCTGAAGTCCGCCACGCGCTGCGAACTGATGATGTGGAGCCTGGCGAATAACGCTTCCATTCCCGATGCTGTCAGCTTCCTCGAGGCGTATTACGGCCCGAATGCCAACCAAGGCAATTTCGGCTGTTATCAATCGGCGGTGTATGACGATTTGTACCGCAAGATCCGCCTGATGCCGCAGAGTCCCGAGCGCCAAGCCTTGCTGCGCAAGATGTATCGCCAACTCGAGGTCGACGGCGTCCAGAATCTGCACGTCCACCGCATCCGCCCCTGGCTGCTGCAGCCCTGGGTCAAGGGCTTCAAGAAGCACCCGGTCCAGAACGGCGACTGGATGTATCTCGATATCGTGAAGAAGTGACGGACGGGGCGGGCGTATGAATATCGGGCTGCGAAGCGTCGGATTGCGGAGCGCGAAGCTGATCGCGGGCCTCTTGTGCGGCCTGGCGCTGCACATCGCCGCCTATGCCAAGGCCGATCCGAACAAGGTCATCCGCGTATCGTTCGAAGCGTCGGAAGACGGCTTCGACCTGACGCGCACCAATAACTTGTATTCAACCTGGATGTGCGACGGCATTTTCGAAAGCCTGCTGACCTACGACTACCTGGCGCGCCCCGCCAAGCTGGTGCCGTACACGGCGGAAGCCATGCCGGAGATCAGCGCCGACGGCAAGACCTACACCTTCCGTCTGAAGAAGGGCATCTACTTCACGCCCGATCCGGCCTTCAAGGGCCAGAAGCGCGAGCTGGTCGCCGCCGACTACGCCTATGTGATCAAGCGGCACATGGATCCGAAGACGCGTTCGGTGCAGGAAGGGAATTTCCGCGGCAAGATCGTCGGTCTCGACGCGCTGGCGGAGCAGGCCAAGAAAACCGGCAAGTTCGACTACGACGCGCCGGTGGCAGGGCTGGAGGCGGTCGATCGCTACACCTTGCGCATCCGGTTGAACGCGCCCGACTATACGCTGCTGTACTACCTCGCCAATGCGACCACCGGCGCGCTGGCGCGCGAAGTGGTCGAGCATTACGGCGCGGACATCGGCCGCCACCCGGTCGGCACCGGCGCCTACATGCTCAAGCAGTATGTCCCGCGCAGCAAGATTATCCTGGAAGCCAATCCCGACTATCGCGGCTTCGTGTGGGATTTCAAATCCTCGGGCGAGGCTTGGGACGAACAGGTGATCCGCGACATGAAGGGCAAGCACATGCCCCAGATCGGCCGGGTCGAGATCAGCGTCATCGAGGAAGAGCAGGCGCGCTGGCTGGCGTTCGACAGCCAGCAGCTCGATCTCGAACAGATGGCGCCGCCGGCCGCGCCGAAGGTGCTCGACGGCGACAAGCTCAAGCCCCAATTCACGGCCCGGGGCATCAAGCTGTATCGCTATATCCAGCCGGCGACCCGTTATACCTTCTTCAATTTCAAGGACCCCGTGGTCGGCGGCTACACCAAGGACAAGATCGCGCTGCGGCGCGCGATCGCCATGGCTTACAACGCCGAAGAAGAGATCCGCCAGGTCTGGTACGGCCAGGCGGTCAAGGCGCAATCGACGATCCCGCCGGGCTTGGCGGGCTACGATCCGAAATACCGGACCAGCATCGGTTACGATCCGGAACTCGCCGCCAAACTGCTCGACCATTTCGGTTACAAGAAAGGCGCCGACGGCTGGCGCACCATGCCGGACGGCAAGCCGCTGGTCATCAAGATCCATTCCGCGCCGAAGTCGCGCGACGTGGCGAAGATGGAAGTCTGGAAGCGCTCGCTCGACCGCATCAACCTGCGCACCGAATTCCCGGTCGCCGGCTTCGCCGACAACCTGAAGGCCGCCTACCAGTGCGAGCTGTCGATGTGGGGCCTGGGCGGCACGGCCGGCATACCGGACGGGCTGGAGTTCGTGCAGAGCTATTACGGACCGAGCGCCTACCAGGGCAATTTCGGCTGTTACCAGTCGAACGCTTTCGACGAGGCCTACAAGCAGGCGGCGCTGATGCCGGACAGCCCGGAGCGCACCGCGCTATACCAGCGGATGCTGCGCATCATGGAAGCCGACACGACGGAAGTGCTGGAGCTGTGGCAGATCCGCAATTGGCTCACGCACCCGTGGGTCAAGGGTTACAAGAAGCACCCGATCGTGCACGGCGACTGGCAGTACCTGGACATTGAAAAACATTAATCGCAGAGACAAGACATGAAGTTGGGATTGCGTTGTTCGACGGCGTTGCTCGGCCTGGTGTGCGGCTTTTTCCTGCATACGGCCGCGCTGGCCAAGGCTGACCCGAACAAGGTCATCCGCGTTTCCTTCGAAGCGGCGGACGACGGCTTCGACATGGCGCGCACCAACAGCCTCTACACCAATTGGCTGTGCGAGAGCATCTTCGAAGGCTTGCTCGCCTACGACTACCTGGCGCGGCCCGCCAAGCTGCGGCCGGGGACGGCCGAAGCCATGCCGGAGATCAGCGCCGACGGCAAGACCTACACCTTCCGCCTGAAGAAGGGCATCTACTTCACGCCCGATCCGGCCTTCAAGGGCCAGAAGCGCGAGCTGGTCGCCGCAGACTACGCCTATGCCATCAAGCGCCACATGGACCCGAAGACGCGTTCGGTGCAAGAGGGACTTTTCCGCGGCAAGATCGTCGGTCTCGACGCGCTGGCGGACCAGGCCAAGAAGACCGGCAAGTTCGATTACGACGCCCCGCTCGCCGGTCTCGAGACGCCCGACCGCTACACGCTGCGCGTCCGCCTGGTCGCGCCGGACTACACCTTGCTGTACCACTTCGCCAATCCGACCATCGGCGGCATCGCGCGCGAAGTGGTGGAGATGTACGGCGAGGATCTCGCCCGCCACCCGGTCGGCACCGGCGCCTACATGCTCAAGCAGTATGTCCCGCGCAGCAGGATCATCCTGGAAGCCAATCCCGACTATCGCGGCTTCATCTGGGATTTCCAGTCCTCCGGCGAGGCCTGGGACGAGCAGATCATCCGCGACATGAAGGGCAAGCACATGCCGCAGATCGGCCGCGTCGAGGTCAGCATCATCGAAGAAGAGCAGGCGCGCTGGCTCGCGTTCGACAGCAAGCAGCTCGATCTCGAGCAGCTGTCCCCGCCGGCCGCCCCGAAGGTGCTCGATATCGACAAGCTCAAGCCGCAATACGCGGCGCAAGGCATCAAGCTATACCGCTACGCCGAACCCGGTACGCGCTACACCTTCTTCAATTTCAAGGACCCCGTGGTCGGCGGCTACACCAAGGACAAGATCGCGCTGCGCCGCGCGCTCGCCATGGCCTACGACTACGACGAAGAAATCCGCCAGGTCTGGTTCGGCCAGGCGGTCAAGGCGCAATCGGTGATTCCGCCGGGCGTCGCCGGCTTCGACCCCAAATACCGGAGCAGCATCCGCCACGATCCGGAACTGGCGGCGAAACTGCTCGATCATTTCGGTTACAAGAAAGGCGCCGACGGCTGGCGCACCATGCCGGACGGTAAGCCGCTGATCATCAAGATCCATTCGGCGCCGAAGACGCGCGACAAGGCCAAGATGGAAATCTGGAAGCGTTCGCTCGACCGCCTCAACGTGCGCGCCGAATTCCCGGTCGCCGGCTTCGCCGACAACCTGAAGGCCGCCTACCAGTGCGAACTGTCGATGTGGGGCCTGGGCGGCACGGCCAGCATCCCGGACGGCATCGACGCCCTGCAGAACTACTACGGCCCCAACGCCTACCAGGGCAATTTCGGCTGCTACAAGTCGGAGGCATTCGACGAGGCCTATAGCAAGGCGATGCTGCTGCCCGACGGCCCCGAGCGCACCGCGCTGTACCAGAAAATGGTGCGCATCATGGAAGCCGATACGGTGGAACTCACCGAACTCTGGCAGATCCGCAATTGGCTGATGCATCCCTGGGTCAAGGGCTTCAAGAAGCATCCGATCCTCAGCGGCGACTGGATGTACCTGGACATTGTGAAGTAACCGCAAAACGACAACGATACCGAGACAAGACATGAATGCAGGAACGAAATACGCGAAATGGCTCGCCGCGCTGATGTGCGGGCTGGCGCTGCAGACGGCGGCGCTGGCGAAAGCCGAACGCGGCTCGGCCGACCCGAACAAGGTATTGCGCGTGGCATTCGAAGCGGCCGACGACGGCTTCGATCTCACCCGCACCAACAGCTTGTATTCGATGTGGCTGACCGAGGGCGTGCTGGAGACGCTGCTGACCTACGACTACCTGGCGCGCCCAGTCAAGCTGGTGCCGCGCACCGCCGAGGCGATGCCCGAAGTGAGCGACGACGGCAAGACCTATACCTTCAAGATCAAGAAGGGCATCTACTTCACGCCCGATCCCGCCTTCAAGGGCCAGAAGCGCGAGCTGACGGCCGCCGACTACGCCTATACGATCAAGCGCCATCTCGATCCGCAGACGCGCTCGGTCCAGGAAAACACCTTCCGCGGCAAGATCGTCGGCCTCGACGAGGCCGCCGACGCGGCCAAGAAAACCGGCAAGTTCGACTACGACGCGCCGATCGCCGGCCTCGAGACGCCGGACCGCTATACGCTGCGCATCCGCCTCAAGCATCCCGACTACGTCCTGCTGTACAACCTGGCGAGTCCGTTCTCGGGCGCGCTGGCGCGCGAAGTGGTGGAAATGTACGGCGAGGACGTCGGCCGCCATCCGGTCGGCACCGGCGCCTACATGCTCAAGCAATACGTCCCGCGCAGCAAGATCGTGTTCGAAGCCAATCCCGATTTCCGCGGCGAGACCTGGGATTTCAAGTCGAGCGGCGAAGCTTGGGACGAACAGGTGATCCGCGACATGAAAGGCAAGCGGATGCCGCAGATCGGCCGGGTCGAGGTCAGCATCATCGAGGAAGAGCAGGCGCGCTGGCTCGGTTTCGACAGCGGCGAGATCGACCTGGACATGCTCGGCCTGCCGGCATCGCCGCGCGTGCTGGACAAGGACAAGCTCAAGCCGCAGTTCGCCCAGCGCGGCATCAAGCTGTATCGCTTCATCGAGCCGGGCGTGCGCCGCACCTTCTTCAACCTGAAGGACCCGGTGCTCGGCGGCTATACCAAGGAAAAGATCGCGCTGCGGCGCGCGATCGCCATGGCCTACAACTATGACGACGAGATCAGCCAGGTCTGGTACGGCCAGGCGGTGAAGGCTTCGTCCCACATCCCGCCGAGCATCCTCGGCTACGACCCCAAGTACCGCACCAGCATCCGCCACGAGCCGGAACTGGCGGCCAAGCTGCTCGACCATTTCGGCTACAAGAAAGGCGCCGACGGCTGGCGCACCATGCCCGACGGCAAGCCGCTCGTCGTCAAGATCCATTCCGCGCCGCATACGCGCGACAAGGCCAAGATGGAGATCTGGAAGAAGTCGCTCGACAAACTCGGGCTGCGCGCGGAATTCCCGGTCAGCAGCTTCGCCGACAACCTCAAGGCCGCCTATCGCTGCGAGCTCTCGATGTGGGGGCTCGGCGGCACCGCCGGCAACCCGGACGGCATCGACTTCCTCGAGAGCTATCTCGGCGCCAAGGCCTACCAGGGCAACATGGGCTGCTATCAATCCGAGGAATTCGACAAGGCCTATCGGGCGGCCGAGAAGGTCGCTCCGGGTCCGGAACGCTACGCCTACTACGTCAAGATGCAGCAACTGATGGAAGCCGATACCGTGCAGGTGCTCGAGCTCTGGCGCATCCGCAACTGGGTCTCGCAGCCGTGGGTGAAGGGCTTCAAGAAGCATCCGATCTTGAATGCCGATTGGATGTATCTCGATATCGACAAGCGTTGAGTCGCAAGGACATTGCATGAAGTTGAAGAAAATTTTCCTTATCGTCGCAGCCAGCGTCGCATGCGGCATGACGCTGCAAGCGCCGGCCGCCGATCGCGGCCCGGCCGATCGCGGCCCGGCCGATCCGAACAAGGTCCTGCGTTATGCGATCGAAGCGCCGGACGACGGATTCAATATCGCGCGCGTCAACAGCTTCTATTCCAAGACGCTGGCCGAAGCGGTGTTCGAACCGATGCTGGCCTACGATTACCTGGCGCGCCCGGCAAAACTGGTGCCGAACACCCTCGAAGCGCTGCCCGAGGCGAGCGACGACGGCAAGACCTACACCTTCAAGATCAAGAAGGGTATCTACTTCACGCCCGACCCGGCGTTCAAGGGCCAAAAGCGTGAACTGACGGCAGCCGACTACGCCTTCGTCATCAAGCGCCACATGAATCCGCAGGTCCGCTCCGTCCAGGAAGGCGACTACCGCGGCAAGATCGTCGGCCTCGATGCCCTGGCCGAGCAAGCCAAGAAGACCGGCAAGTTCGACTACGACGCTCCGGTCCACGGCCTGGAGGTCGTCGACCGCTACACGCTGCGCATCCGGCTCAACACGCCCGATCACAACATCCTGTACCAGCTCACCGACCCCGGCAGCGGCGCGCTCGCGCGCGAGGTGGTCGAATACTACGGCGAGGACGCGCTCGGCCGTCATCCGGTCGGCACCGGCGCCTACATGCTCAAGGACTACGTCCCGCAGAGCAAGATCGTGTTCGTCGCCAATCCCGATTACCGCGGCTTCACTTGGGATTTCAAGTCCGCCGGCAATCCGGGGGACGAAGCGATCGTGCGCGCGATGAAGGGCAAGCAGATGCCGCAGATCGGCCGCGTCGAGGTCTACATCATGGAAGAGGAACAGGCGCGCTGGCTGGCGTTCGACAGCGGCCAGATCGATTACTTCGAATTGTCGCCGCCGGCGACGCCCAAACTGCTCGACGGCGACAAGCTCAAAGCCGAGATCGCGGCCAAGGGCGTCACCCTGACGCGCTTCGCCGACGTCGGTTATCGCTACACCTTCTTCAACATGAAAGATCCGGTCGTCGGCGGCTATACCAAGGACAAGATCGCTTTGCGCCGCGCGCTGGCAATGGCCTACAACTATGCCGACGACGCCAGCCAGGTCTGGCACGGCCAAGCGGTGCGCGCGCGTTCGATGGTGCCGCCGGGCGTGGCCGGCCACGATCCGAATTACCGCTCCAGCATCGGCTACGATCCGGACCTGGCCAACAAGCTGCTCGATCACTTCGGCTACAAGGTGGGGCCGGACGGCTGGCGCACCATGCCCGACGGGAAGCCGCTCGTGATCAAGATCCATTCCGTGGCGCGCGCCAGGGAGCGCGCCAAGATGGAAATCTGGAAGCGTTCGCTCGACCGTATCAAGGTCAAGGCCGAGTTCCCGGTCAGTAATTTCGCCGACAACCAGAAGGCGGCAGTCCGCTGCGAACTCCAGGTCTGGGGCTTGGGCAACCTGTTGGTCAGCGTCCCCGACGGCATCGACGGCTTGCGCGCGTTCTACGGCCCGAACGCCTATTCCGAAAACTACGGTTGCTATCAATCGAAGGCTTTCGACCAGTTGTTCGAAAAGGCCATGTCGCTGCCGGCCGGCCCCGAACGTCACGCGCTCTATCAACAGATGGAACGCCAGCTCGAGGCCGACACCGCGGTGATGGTCGAGCTGTGGCAGATTCGCAACTGGGTCTCGCAACCCTGGGTGAAGGGCTTCAAGCGCCACCCCAACATCCGCGCCGAGTGGAAATACCTCGACATCGAGAAAAAGTGATCGCCGCCGCCGAAAAGCGCGGCCGGTTCGCATGAATAAGGAGCATTGCAAGACATGAAGTCGTTCTGTTTGAGCGCAGCCCTGGCGGCGGCACTGGCCGCCGGCATGCCGATGGCGGCGGCGAAGACCTCGCCTGCCGATCCCGACAAGGTGCTGCGCTATATCTTCATTTCCTCGGAAACGGGTTTCGATCCCGCGCGCGCGCAGGATCTGTACTCGAGCCACATCGTGCAAGCCGTGTTCGAGCCGTTGTTCACCTACGACTACCTGGCGCGCCCGGCCAAGGTGGTGCCGCGCACCGCCGAAGCGCTGCCGGAAATCAGCCCCGACGGCCAGACCTACACGATCCGCCTGAAGAAGGGCATTTATTTCGCGGACGATCCCGTCTTCGGCGGCAAGAAGCGCGAGCTGACGATGGCGGACTATCTCTATTCGTACAAGCGCCTGGTCGATCCGAAGATCCATTCGACCCACAGCTGGATCCTCGCCGGCAAGATCAAGGGCCTCGACGAACTGGTGGCGAAGGCCAAGGAAACCGGCAAGTTCGACTACGACGCGCCGATTCCCGGTTTCGAACTGATCGACAAATACACGCTGCGCATCCATCTCAAGCAGCCGGATTTCAATCTCAGCCAGATGCTGGCGCACACCCCGACCGGCGCCGTGGCGCGCGAGGTGATCGAGAAATACCGCGACGCCCAGGGCATCGTGATGGCGCATCCGGTCGGCACCGGGCCCTATATCCTCAAGCAGTGGGTCCCCGGTTCGCGCATCGTCCTCGAGGCGAATCCCGATTTCCGCGGCTTCACCTGGGATTTCGAAGCGGGCAGCGACCCGGAAGACCAGAAGATCGTGGCGGCAATGAAGGGCAAGAAGATGCCCCAGATCGGCCGCATCGAAGTCAGCGTGATCCTCGAGGACCAGGCGCGCTGGCTCGCCTTCCAGAACGGCGAGATCGACCTGTTCCAGCTCGACGGCCCGCTGGCGCCGAAGGCGCTCGACGGCAGCAAGCTCAAGCCCGAACTGCAGGCCAAGGGCATCCAGCTGTCGCGCATCGTCGATCCGGAATTGACGATGTACTACTGGAACATGCAAGACCCCGTGCTGGGCGGCCTGTCCAAGGAAAAGATCGCCCTGCGCCGCGCCATCGCCATGGCGCACGACGTGGAAAACGAGATCAAGCTGCTCTGGAACGGCCAGGCGGTGCCGCTCGAATATCCGATCCCGCCGGGCGTGGTCGGGCACGATCCGAATTACAAGAGCTCGCTGCGCTACGACCCGGTGTTCGCCAACAAGCTGCTCGACAAGTTCGGCTACAAGGTCGGCCCCGACGGCTGGCGCCGCCTGCCCGACGGCAAGCCGTTCACCGTCACTTTCACCGCGCGCAACGAGTCCAACGGCCAGCTCCAGCTCGAACTCTGGAAGAAGACCTACGACTCGATCAAGATCCGCATGGAAGGCGACCGCAAGCCGTTCCCGGACATCCTCAAGCAAGAGAAGCAGTGCAAGATGCAGTCGCGCAATTCGCCGTGGCTGGCCGACTACCCTGACGGCGACAACTTCATGCAACTGTTCTACGGGCCGAACTCGAAGCAGACCAACAACGGCTGCATGCAGATCGAGGAATACGACCGCATGTTCCGCGAGACGCAGAAGATGCCGGCCGGCCCGGAACGCGACGCCTTGTACCACAAGATGACGCGCATCATCGAAGTCTATTCCACCAGCCGCCTGGCCTACGCCCGCTATCGCAACATGCTGGCGCAGCCGCGCGTGGTCGGCTACAAGAAGCACCCGATCCTGCCGCAGGAATGGATGTATTTCGATGTCGAGAAACGCTGAACCGAATCACCGCCAACCCGTTTTATTTTCACAAAAGAGCATAACCATGAGACATGCATATTTCCTCAAGCCGCTCGGCGCCGCGCTGCTGGCGCTGGGCTTCGCCCAGGCCGGCGCCCAGGCCGCCGACCGCCCCACGATTCCGCTGCTGAAGGCGGAAGAGATCAAGCCGTTCTGCGACAAGGGCCTCGACGGCCTGAAGAAGCAGGTCGCCACGATGGAGCAGGTCAAGCCCGGCGCGGTTCCGGCGAAGAAGCTGTTCGCCGAATGGAACGACCTGCAGATCGCTCTCGAGGACTTGCAAGGGCCGATCGACGTCCTCAACAACATGTCTCCCGATGCGGCGGTGCGCTCCAATGCCGAGACTTGCCTGGTCGAGGCCAGCAAGTTCGGCACCGATCTGTATCAAAGCGAAAAGCTGTACGCGCGCTTCAAGGCCGCCAAGCCGGGCGACGCCATCGAAACCAAGCTGCGCAAGGATGTGCTGGACGGCTTCGAGGACACCGGCGTGTCGCTGCCGGCCGACAAGAAAAAGCGCATGAAGGAAATCCTCACGCGCATCGAAGAACTGAGCCAGGCCTTCGCGCGCAACAAGCGCGACAACACCGAGAAGCAGACCTTCACGCCGGAAGAAGTGAAGGGCCTGCCGCAGGCATACCTGGACAAGGCCAAGCGCGACGACAAGGGCAACTACCTGCTCGGCTATTCCTACCCCGAGTACTATCCGTTCATGGAATACGCGGACAACGCCGATGCGCGCCGCCGCTACATGATCGGTTTCGCGAACCAGGGCACCGCCAAGAACCCGCCCATCCTCAAGGAAGCGATGGACCTGCGCCTCGAAATGGCCAAGCTGTTCGACCTGCCGAGCTACGCGCATTACGTGATCCGCCGCCGCATGGCGCAGACGCCGGAAGCGGTCAACAAATTCCTGGCCGAAGTGCAGGGCGTGGTCGCCACCCTGGAGAAGAAGGAAATCGAAGAGCTGCGCGCATTCAAGGCCGAGACGCTCAAGCAGCCGCTGGCCGAGACCAGGCTCGAGCGCTGGGATCTCTCCTACTGGCAGCGCAAGCTGAAGCAGGCGCGCTACAACCTCGACCAGAACGAACTGCGCAAGTACTTCCCGACCGACGCCGCCGTCGCCTGGGCGCTGCACGTGTCCGGCCAGCTGTACGGCGTGGAATTCAAGCGCGCCGAAGTGCCGGTCTGGCATGCCGACGTCCAGTACTACGACGTGTTCGACAGCAAGACCAAGCAGCGCATCGCCGGCGCCTATCTCGACCTGTTCCCGCGCGAAGGCAAGTACGGCCACGCGGCCGCCTGGCCGGCGCGCGGCTCGTCCACGCTCGCCAAGCGCACCCCGTTCTCGGTGCTGGTCACCAACTTCGACCGCGTCGGCCTGAACGGCGACGAGCTGGAAACGCTGGTCCATGAATTCGGCCACGTGCTGCACGGCGTGCTGTCGAACACGCGCTATGTCGCCCAATCCGGCACCAGCGTCGAGCGCGACTTCGTCGAAGCGCCGTCCCAGATGTACGAAGAATGGGCGCGCCGCAAGGAATCGCTGGCGCTGCTGTCGAGCTTCTGCAAGACCGCCTGCCCGACCGTGGACGACGCGCTGCTGCAGCGCATGACCGCCGCCCACAACTTCGGCCGGGGCATCCGCTACGCGCGTCAGCTGTTGTACGCAAGCTACGACATGAACCTGCACAACGAAAAATCGGGCGAGCCGCTCGCCATCTGGCAGAAGATGGAAGGCGCCACGCCGCTCGGCCACGTGCCGGGCACCGAGTTCCCGGGCCAGTTCGGCCACTACATGGGCGGCTACGCGGCCGGCTACTACGGCTACATGTGGTCGGAAGTGCTGGCGCTCGACATGCTGTCGCGCTATAACGGCAAGCTGATGAATCCGGAGACCGGCCGCTGGTATCGCAAGACCATCCTGTCGCGCGGCAGCGAAACGCGCGGCGGCGAACTGGTCAAGACCTTCCTCGGACGCGCGCCGAACAACAAGGCGTTCTTCGACGAAATCATGGGCAAGCGCCTGCACTGACCAGCGCCATCCCCCGTCCGCGCGCGGGCGGGGGAGCGTAGGATACCGGACCAATATTTTTAGAAGCAGGAAGAAGGAAGAGGAATGCGATGACAGCCTATATATTGCGACGCCTGTGGCAGATGCTGCCCACCATGCTGGGCGTGATCGTGCTGGTGTTTGTTTTGTTCAACTGGGTCGGCGGCGACCCGGCCTATATCCTGGCCGGCAAGATGTCCAACCCCGAGCAGATCGCGAATATCCGCAAGCAGCTCGGTATCGACCAGCCGTATTACGTGCAGCTCTGGATCTTCGTCAAGCAGATCGTGACCTTCGATTTCGGCGCCAGCTGGAGCACCGGCGAGTCGGTATCGAACGTGATCCTGACGCGCCTCGGCCCGTCGCTGACCGTGCTGATCCCGCTGACGATCCTCGAAACGCTGCTGGCCGTCGCGCTGGCGCTGGGCATCGCCTTCGTGCGCGGCTCGCTGACCGATCGCGCGGTGATGATCGCCTGCACCGTCGGCCTGTCGATCTCGATCCTGGTCTACATCATCGTGTTCCAGTACTGGTTCGCCTACAAGCTCGGCCTGTTCCCGGTGCAGGGCTGGGGCGACAACTTCTTCGAAAACCTGTTCCGCTTCTCCGCGCTGCCGATCCTGATCGGCCTGACCGTGGGCCTGGCGCCGAACCTGCGCCTGTTCCGCACCTTCGTGCTGGACGAGGTCAACCAAGACTACGTGCGCACTGCGCGCGCCAAGGGCTTGTCCGAGCGTCGCATCGTCTGGGTGCACGTGCTGCGCAACGCCTCCATCCCGATCATCACGCACGTCATGTCGAACCTGCCGTATCTGCTGATCGGCGCCTTCCTGATCGAACGCTTCTTCTCGATCCCCGGCATCGGCCGCGAAGTGATCCTGGCGGTCGAACGCAGCGACTTCCCGGTGATCAAGGCGGTCACCGTGTATGTCGCCGCCGCGACGATGATCTTCAATCTGTTGACCGACCTGATGTACCAGGCCGTCGACCCGCGCGTACAACTCAAGTAGAACATTGCAGGGAACGGACATGACTCAAAATCAACCGAAAGTTTCGCCCGGCCTGTGGGCGCTCGCGTGGCGCCGCCTGCGCGGCGACCGCCTCGCCATGGGCGCCATGGCCATCGTCATCCTATGGCTCGTCGTCATCGCCTTGTCGTTCACCGGCATCGTGGCCAAGGACTGGGACGCCGAGGTCGGCGTCAACTACGCGCCGCCGACCTTCGTCGGCCCGCAGAGCGCCGCCGACAAGATCATGGGCGGCACCGAAGACAACGCCCCGCCGCCGGAGAATCCTCTCGATCCGCTGAAGGACATCATCCGCGAACTGCGCGCCTCGTCCGCTGCCGCCGGAACCGCCGCCGCGGATTCCCAGCCGGTGGAGGACTACGGCATCAAGGATCCGCTCGAGAAGGAAATGGCCGAGATCCGCGCGGAGCTGTCCAAGGCCGGCGCCAAGGCCGCCGTCGCGAAGCAGGAAACCCTGCCGTTCGGCGCCGACAAGTGGGGCCACGACGTGATCAAGAAGACCATCAAGGGCGCCGAGACCTCGATCATCGTCGGCATCGTCGCCGCCCTGCTGGCGACCGCGCTCGGCACCCTCTTCGGCGCGCTGGCCGGCTACTACGGCAAGTGGGTCGACGACACCTTCAACTGGTTCTACAGCGTGTTCACCTCCGTGCCTTACCTGCTGCTGATCCTGGCGGTCGCCGCCGTGCTGCAGCAGAAGGGCGTGATGACGATCATCCTGATCCTCGGCCTGACCGGCTGGACCGGCACCTTCCGCCTGATCCGCGCCGAATACATGAAGCACAAGGCGCGCGAATACGTGTGGGCGGCCGACGCGATCGGCGCCACCAACATGCGCAAGATGTTCACGCACATCTTCCCCAACGTCTCGCACGTGGCGCTGGTGCAGATCTCGATCCTGGTGGTGAGCTTCATCAAATCGGAAGTCATCCTGTCCTTCCTCGGCTTCGGCGTGCCGGTCGGCACCGTGTCGTGGGGCAGCATGCTGAACGAGGCGCAGAACGAACTGATCCTGGGCAAGTGGTGGCAACTGACCGCGGCCAGCGTGGCCATGGCGGTGCTGGTGACGGCATTCTCCATGTTCACCGATGCGTTGCGCGATGCGCTTGATCCGAAGCTGAAATAAGAGGCTGCCACCATGACTGAAATGAATCAGAACCAATCCCCGCTGCTCAAGGTCAGCGACCTGCGCGTCAGCTTCAAGACCGACAAGACCCATTACGTCGAAGCGGTCAAGGGCGTGTCCTTCGAAATCCCGCGCAATGCGACCGTCGCCCTGGTCGGCGAATCGGGCTCCGGCAAGTCGGTCAGCTCGCTGGCCGTGATGGGCCTGCTCGACCCGGCCACCTCGCTGATCGCGCCGACCTCGCGCCTCGAATTCGAAGGCAAGAACCTGCTCGAGATGAGCATGAAGGAGCGCCGCGACCTGTGCGGCAAGGACATCTCGATGATCTTCCAGGAGCCGATGACCTCGCTGAACCCGGTGTTCACGGTCGGCTTCCAGATCGCCGAGGTGCTGCGCCTGCACATGGGCATGAGCCCGAAGCAGGCGCGCGCCCGCGCCATCGAACTGCTCGACGAAGTCGGCATCCCGAACCCGAAGCAGAAGATCGACGCCTACCCGAGCCAGATGTCCGGCGGCCAGCAACAGCGCGTGATGATCGCGATGGCGATCGCCTGCGAACCGAAGCTCCTGATCGCCGACGAACCGACCACGGCGCTCGACGTCACGATCCAGAAGCAGATCATCGACCTGATCGGCGAGCTCCAGAAAAAGCATCACATGTCGGTGCTGTTCATCACCCACGACCTGGCGCTGGTCGGCGAGATCGCCGACCGCGTGATCGTGATGCGCAACGGCGAGATCCGCGAAGCCGGCGAGATCCACCAGATCTTCAACGAGCCGCGCGATTCCTACACCAAGGCGCTGCTGCGCTGCCGTCCGTCGCTCGATTCGCGTCCGATGCGGCTGCCGGTGATCGACGACTTCATGAACGGCGGCGATGAGCCCGCGATCACGCACCAGGAGCGTTCGCGCGGCATCGTCGGCGGCGAAGAGATCGTGCTCGACGTGCGCAACCTCGGCAAGAGCTTCTACACGCGCGAAGGCTTGTTCGGCAAGAAGGAATTCCAGGCGGTCAAGGACGTATCGTTCCAGCTGCCGCGCGGCAAGACGCTCGGCGTGGTCGGCGAATCCGGCTCGGGCAAGACCACGGTCGGCCTGACGCTGCTGCGCCTGCACGAAGCCACGCGCGGCCAGGCATTCTTCGAAGGCAAGGACATCCTGTCGATGTCGAACCAGGAATTCCTGGCCTACAAGAAGCGCATCCAGATCATCTTCCAGAATCCGTATGCGTCGCTGAATCCGCGCTTCACGATCGGCCAGATCCTGCTCGAGCCGATGCGCATCCACAACATCGGCGCCAACGACGGCGAGCGCACGGCGATGGCTTACCAGCTGCTCAAGCGCGTCGGCCTGCCGGAAACGGCCTTCCACCGCTATCCGCACGAATTCTCGGGCGGCCAGCGCCAGCGCATCGCGATCGCGCGCTGCCTGACGATGAAGCCGGAAGTGCTGGTGTGCGACGAATCGGTATCCGCGCTCGACGTCTCGGTGCAGGCGCAGGTGCTGAACCTGCTGCAGGAATTGCAGGAAGAGTACAAGCTGTCCTACATCTTCATTTCGCACGACCTCGCCGTCGTCAAATACATCGCCGACCAGGTGATGGTGATGAACCACGGCGAAGTGGTGGAGATGGCGAATTCGGACGAGCTGTACCGCGATCCGAAGCATCCCTACACGCGCACGCTGCTCGGCGCGATTCCGCGCGGTTTGGCGCACTAAGCGGCAGGAAGCGGATGCGGGTATGATCGGCATCCGCGCATCCACATCCATGGCGGTTGCGTTCACGAGACGCAGCCGCCATTTTTATTAATGAGGTAACTCATGTTCGACAACATTTCTTCCCTGTTCAGGAGCATCGCGCCGGCGGTCGATTTCTGCTCGCTGCGCGTGGTCGACGAAACCTCCGAACAGATCACCGTGCGGCAGAACGTGCTGCAGCCGCTGACGACGACCGTCGATCGCGGCGCCATGGTCACGGTCATCCATCGCGGCGGCTACGGCTATGCCGCCACCAGCGATTTCTCCGCCGCCGGCTTGAAGGAGGCGATCCACCGCGCCCAGGCATGGGCCGAGGCGAGCGCCGGCCGCTCCGTGGTCGATTACTCGAAGATCGCCCTGCCGCGCCCGAGCGGCCGCTATGCCAGCCCGGCGGCCGCCAGGCCCGATCTGCCGCGCAAGGACTTGATCGCATTGCTGATGCGCGAAGCGCAGGATTGCAAGCTCGACGACCGCATCGTCGACTGGTATGCCTCGCTCTGGACCACGTCCTCGACCCAGCTCTACGTCACCGCCGACGGCGGCGAAGTGCGCCAGGATTTTCATTTTGTCATCCCTAATCTCGCGGTGACCGCGAACCAGGGCGCCGACACCCAGACGCGCAGCCTCGGCGGCCAGTACAACGGCTATTGCCGCCAGGGCGGACTCGAGATCCTCGACCATGCCGGCTTCCACGGCTCCGGCAAGCGGGTTGCCGAACAGGCGCTCGAATTGCTGGCCGCGCCGAATTGCCCGAGCGGCACCATGGACGTGCTGCTGATGCCGGAACAGATGATGCTGCAGATCCACGAATCGATCGGCCATCCGCTCGAACTCGACCGCATCCTCGGCGACGAGCGCAATTTCGCCGGCACCAGCTTCGTCACGCTCGACATGTTCGGCAGCTACCGCTACGGCTCGGAACTGCTGAACGTGACCTACGATCCGACCCGCCCCGAGCAATTCGCCAGCTACCGCTGGGACGACGACGGCCAGGCCGGCGAGAAGGCCTACATCATCAGGAACGGCATGCTCGAACGCCCGCTCGGCGGCGCGATCTCGCAAGCGCGCGCCGGCATGGATGGCGTCGCGCTCGGTGGCGTGGCGAATTCGCGCGCCTGCACCTGGAGCCGCCCGCCGATCGACCGCATGGCCAATCTCAACATCGAGCCCGGCAGCTCCACGCTGGCCGACATGATCAAGTCGGTCGAGCGCGGCGTGCTGATGGATACCAACGTCTCGTGGTCGATCGACGACTCGCGCAACAAGTTCCAGTTCGGCTGCGAATGGGGCCGCCTGATCGAGAACGGCGAGTTGAAAGGCGTCGTCAAGAACCCGAACTATCGCGGCATTTCAGCCTCGTTCTGGCGCTCGCTGAAGGCGGTCGGCGACGCATCGACCTTCAACGTCATGGGCACGCCGTTCTGCGGCAAGGGCGAGCCGTCGCAAGTGATCCGCGTCGGCCACGCCTCGCCGGCCTGCCTGTTCGAAAACGTCGAGGTCTTCGGAGGAGAAGCGTAATGCAACAGTATTTTTCCGAACTGGCCGCCTTCATCGGCACCTGCCTGAAGAGCGGCGAGCAATACAAGTGCTGGCTGGCCGCGGAAGCGACCGATTTCGTGCGCTTCAACAAGAGCGCGATCCGCCAGCCCGGCCACGTGCGCAGGATCGACCTGACGCTCGATCTGATCGACGGCATGCGCCATGCCGGCAGCAAGCTGACCCTGTCGGGCGACCTGGCCGCCGACCGCGACCAGGTGGCGCGCAGCGTCGCACAGCTGCGCGGCCAATTGCCCGATCTGCCGGAAGATCCGCACCTGCTGATCGCGACGGAAGTCCATTCGACCGAGCGCATCGTGCCGTCGCGCCTGCCGGCGGCCGGCGCCATCGTCGACGAGGTGCTGGCGGCGGCGCGCGGCTACGACATGGTCGGCATCCTGGCCACCGGCCCGGTCTATCGCGGCTTCGCCAATTCCTTCGGCCAGCGCAACTGGCACGAGGTGGCAAGCTTCAATCTCGACTTCAGCCTGTACCTGGCGCGCGACAAGGCCGTGAAAACCGCCTACGCGGGTTTCGAATGGAGCAGCGATCAATTCCGCGCGAAGTTCGACGATGCCGCGGCGCAGCTCGAATTGCTCAAGCGCGAGTCGGTCTCGCTCAAGCCGGGCGCCTATCGCGCCTTCCTGACGCCGACCGCGCTGAACGAACTCGTCGGCATGCTGAACTGGGACGGCTTCTCGGAGAAATCCTTCCGCACCAAGCATAGCTCGCTGCGCAGGATGCGCGACGAAGGCACGCAATTCAGCAGCCTGATCCACCTGACCGAAAACACGGCAGACGGCCTCGCGCCCGGCTTCCAGGGCGACGGCTTCATCAAGCCGGAACGGGTCGAGCTGGTGAAAGGCGGCGCGCTCGCCGGCAGCATGGTCTCGCCGCGCAGCGCCAAGGAATACGGCATCGCCGCCAACGGCGCCGATACCGGAGAGGAATTCGCCTCGATCGACCTGGCCGCAGGCGGCCTGCCGCGAGAGCGTGCGCTCACCGAACTCGGCACCGGGGTCTATATCAGCAACCTGTGGTACACCAACTTTTCCGACCGCGCCAATTGCCGCCTCACCGGCATGACGCGCTTCGCCTCGTTCTGGGTGGAGGGCGGCGAAATCAAGGCGCCGCTCAACGTCATGCGTTTCGACGATTCGCTGTTCCGCCTGCTTGGCGGCAATCTCATCGATCTCACGCTGGAACGCGAATTGCTGATCGACGGCGAAACCTACGACGGCCGCGGCACCGGCAGCGCCTTGCTGCCGGGCGCCTTGATCAAGGACTTCAATTTCGTGCTGTAAGGAAGGGGAGGCCGCGCCTCCCTTCCGCGCCGCTTGACCCGGAAAATCCACAGATCACCCTGCCGAATTCGCAGTTCATCGCATTTCCTTTGCAGGTGGACGGGCGTTTGCCTACAGTGGCATCACTCCCAGCCACCTCCGAAAGGAAACGCCATGATCACCACCCGCAAAATCGCCGCCGTCGCCCTGCTCGGCCTGTCCTTCGTCGCCGCCGCCGCCGCCATGCACGGCACGGCGCCCGCCAACGACACGAAAGTCTTCGTCACCGCCGAACAGCAACCGTCCGGCGAAACGATGACCGTCGTCACCGTGGTCGGCAAACGCCTGAATGCCAAGGAAAAACTGGTTTCCGCATTCCAGGACGCGCGCGATGCCACCGTGGCGGCCAAGCATGGTTGAACTGTTCCCGCCCTCCCGCGATCGACGCCATGGCAGTGCCTCCCGACAGCCCGGGGGCAGCGCCATGGCGTCGGTCGGATTTGCGATTGCCAGCTAAAAAAACCGAGAGAACAACCAAGGAATAAAACAACATGAACAAGCTATCGACTTCCACTTCGGGCCGGCGCATGCGCTGGCGTTTGCCGCTGATCGCGGCGCTGATCGCCGGCCTCGGCGGCGGCGGCTGGATGTTCATGCACGCCAAGGACTCGAATGCCGTCGAGAAAAAGGATGCCAAGGCCGAGAAGAAACAAGAGATCTTCGAATTGACGCGCGCCGACTTCGCCACCGTCGAGGCGCGCGAACTGCGGGTAGCCCTGCCGGTATCGGGAACGCTCACGCCGCTCAACCAGGCGACCGTCAAATCGAAGGTTGCCGCCGAAGTGCGCGAAACGCTGGTGCAGGAAGGCATGCCGGTCGCGCGCGGCCAGGCCGTGGTGCGGCTCGATACCGCCGATCTGGCGGCGCGCGTCGCGACCCAGCAGGCGGCGCTCGAAGAAGCGAAAGCGCGGCTATCGCTGGCGCAAAAGACCCAGGAATCGAACCACGCCCTGCTCAAGCAGAAGTACATCTCGCAAAACGCATTCGATACCGCCGCCAGCCAGGTCGAGCTGGCGCAAGCCGCCGTCAAATCGGCCGCGGCGCAACTCGACATCGCGCGCCGCGCCCTCGAAGACGCCACGGTGCGCGCGCCGTTCGACGGCATCGTCAGCAAGCGCCTGGTGCAAACCGGAGAAAAGGTGGCGCCCGACATGCCGCTGTTCGCCCTGGTCGATCTGAAGCAGCTGATCTTCGAAGCGCAGGTGCCGGCAAGCGAGATTCCGCGCGTCAAGCCCGGCCAGGCGGTCGCCTTCCACGTCGACGGTTACGCCGGCCGCACCTTCAATGGCAAGGTCGCCCGCATCAACCCGGCGGCCGAAGCCGGATCGCGCAGCATGACCGTCTATATCGAAGTCGCCAACAAGGACGGCGCGCTGAAAGGCGGCATGTTCGCCAAGGGCGGCATCACGCTCGAAAAATCCGAAGTCATGCCGCTGGTGCCCGTCACCGCCTTGCGCCAGGACGGCAATGCCGGCGGCGCGCCCACCGTCTACAAGATCGACAACGGCAAGGTCGTCGCCCAGCCGGTCAAGCTCGGCCTGCGCAACGAAGACGAAGGCATGGCCGAAGTCACCTCCGGCCTGGCCGCCGGCAATCAAGTCATCATCGTCAAGCTCGACGGCGTCAAGCCCGGCAGCAGCGTCAAGCTGCCCGAAAGCGACGCCGTCAAGCAGGCGGCGTCGGCGGCCGGCCGCAAGGGGTAAGCCATGTGGATCACCAAAACCAGCATCAATAATCCCGTCTTCGCCACCATGGTGATGGTGGCGATCATGGTATTGGGGCTGTTCTCGTACCGCGGCCTCGGCGTCGAGCAGATGCCGGACGTCCAGCCGCCCGGCCTGTGGATCGAGGTCGCCTATCCGGGCGCCTCGCCGGAGGCGGTCGAGAACGACATCACCAAGCCGATCGAGGAAGCCGTCAACACCATCAGCGGCGTCAAGACCATCCGCTCCAATTCGTGGGAAGGGCGCAGCGGCATCGCCGTCGAGTTCAACCTCTCCATCAACATGGACAAGGCGGTGCAGGAAGTGCGCGACAAGATCGGCCGCGTCCGTCCCGGCTTCCCGAAGGAAGCCAAGGAACCGCTGGTGGTGCGCTGGAACACCGACAACGCCCGCCCGATCGCCGCCATCGGCGTGATCTCCGACAGCTACAGCCTGCGCGAACTGTCGACCATGACCGAGCAAGTGATCGTCAAGCGCCTGCAAGGCGTGCAAGGCGTCGGCACCGTCAATGTCGGCGGCGCGGTCAGCCGCCAGATCCAGATCAACATCAAGCCCGAACGGCTGACGGCGCACCATGTCGGCGTCGACGAAGTGATGCGCGCGATCCAGCTGACCAACCAGGACATGCCGGCCGGCAGCATCAGCGCCGACGCCACGGAAAAGCTGGTGCGCATCGAAGGCAAGCTCAAGCAGCCGCGCGACTTCGCCAAGATCATCGTCGCGCGCCGCGCCGACGTCCCGGTTTATCTCGACCAGGTCGCCGACATCGTCGACAGCGAACGCGAAGAGACCTCGATCTCGCGCATCAACGGCAAGCGCGCCATCAACCTCTCGATCGTCAAGATCCAGGACGCCAACATCGTCCAGGTCGGCAAGGGCATCCGGGAAGCGGTGGAAGACTTGCGCAAGCGCCTGCCGAAGGAAGTGGAGCTCAAGCCGCTGTACGACAACTCGGAATGGGTCGAGAGATCGCTGTCCGGCGTGAAGAAGACCATCACCGAGGGCGCCTTGCTGACGGTCCTGATCGTGTTCCTGTTCCTGCACTCCTGGCGCAGCACGATCATCACCGGCCTGACCCTGCCGATCTCGGTGATCGCCACCTTCATCGCCCTCAAAGCCTTCGGCTTCACGCTCAACTTCCTGACGCTGATGGCGCTGTCGCTCTGCATCGGCCTCCTGATCGACGACGCGATCGTGGTGCGCGAGAACATCGTGCGCCATCTCGGCATGGGCAAGGATCATCACCGGGCGGCGCGCGAAGGCACCGAAGAGATCGGCCTGGCCGTCATGGCGACCACCTTCGCCATCGTCGCGGTGTTCGTGCCGATCGCCTTCATGCAAGGCATCATCGGCCGCTTCTTCTTCCAGTTCGGCGTGACGGTGACCGTCGCGGTGCTGGTATCGCTGTTCGTCAGCTTCACGCTCGACCCGATGCTGTCCTCGGTCTGGCACGACCCGGCGGAGAACCGCTTCCAGCGCTTCCCCTGGCTGGCGCGCCTGATGGACCGCATCGAGCACGGCATCGAGCGCGTGCACGTCATCTACGGCCGCGCCCTCGAACGCGCGCTGGCGTGGCGCAAGACGACGCTGGCGGTCGCCTTCGCCTTGTTCATCGGCAGCTTCTTCCTCGTGCCTTTCGTCGGCACCGAATTCATCCCGGAAGCCGATGAAGGCTATATCGCGCTGCAATTCAAGACGCCGGTCGGCTCCAGCCTCGCCTACACCGACGCCAAGATCCGCCAGGTCGAGGAAGCGCTGAAAGCCTTCCCCGAGATCGAAGCGGTGGACACGACGGTCGGCACCAACGGCGCGCGCAACGAAGCCGAAGTGAACCTCAAGCTCACCGACGTGAGAAAAACGCACCGCATGCCGCAGAAGGAACTCGAGAAAAAGATCCGCGACCGCCTGAAATCGATCGCCGGCCTCGAACTCTCGGTCGGCTGGGGCAAGCCGATCTTCATCTCCATCCTCGGCCCGGACGTCGACAAGCTCAAGGCCGTGGTCGACCAGGTGATGGCGAAGGTGGGCGCGGTGAAGGGCGTGACCGATCTCGAGAACAGCATGACCGGCGCCAACCCGGCCGTGACGGTGAAGGTCAACAACGAACTCGCGAGCGACCTCGGCGTTTCCTTGCAGCAGATCGGCACCGCCTTGCGCCCCTTCGTCGCCGGCGACACGGTCACGCACTGGCTGGCGGCCGACGGCCAGAACTACGACGTCAACGTGCAGCTGCCGAAATCGGGGCGCCAGAAGATCGCCGACCTCGCCGATCTCTCCGTCGCCAGCAACCGCGTGGATGCCGCCGGCCGGCCGATCATGGTGCCCCTGCGCCAGGTGGTGGAATTCATTCCCTCCACCAGCCCGCAGGTGATCAAGCGCCAGGACCTGCAGCGCCGCGTCAGCATCTATGCCAACGTCGAAGGCCGTCCCGCCGGCGACGTCGGCAGCGAAGTGCAGAAGCTGATCAAGACGATCGAACTGCCGCCCGGCTACCGCTTCGACGTCGGCGGCCAGACCAAGGAGATGCAGGAATCGTTCACGGCCGCCGTCATGGCGCTCGGCATCGCGGTGATCTTCATCTACCTGGTGCTGGCGTCGCAATTCGGCAGCTTCCTGCAGCCGATCGCGATCATGGCCTCGCTGCCGTTCTCGCTGATCGGCGTGTTCCTCGCGCTGCTGATCACCGGCAGCACGCTGAACCTGTTCTCGATCATCGGCTTCATCATGCTGATGGGCCTCGTGACCAAGAACGCGATCCTGCTGGTGGACTTCGCCAACCAGGCGCAGAAGCGCGGCGTGCCGCAATTCCAGGCGCTGCTGGAAGCGGGGCAGGTGCGCCTGCGGCCGATCCTGATGACGACGCTGGCGATGATCTTCGGCATGCTGCCGATGGCGATCGGCCTCGGCGACGGCGGCGAGCAGCAGGCTCCGATGGGGCGCGCCGTGATCGGCGGCATCATCACCTCGACGCTGTTGACGCTGGTGGTGGTGCCGGTGGCCTACACCTATCTCGACAACCTCGGCAAGCGCGCGGTGCGCTTCTTCCGGGGCGGCAAGCCGGCCGCCGCGGAGCCGGCGTTGCCGGCGGCGGTGGAATCCTGACCGGTTCCGATGCCGCGATGAACAAGGGCCGCGCAGAAATGCGCGGCCTTTTTCTTGTTAACTAACCAATCACCAGTCGGCCGCCCAGCCGCGATCCATTTGACCGTCAGTGCGTGATGCTTGACCGATTGAATTTTAATCACTACGATTAAAATTGACCATTGCCGCCGCAAAGGAGAACTGATATGTCCAAAGCTGAAACCCGCGTCCTGACTGCCCATGTGCCCGTATCGTTGGCAGAAAAGATAGACCAACTGGCCGATCGCCTTGAGCGCTCGCGGGGTTGGATCATGAAGCAGGCACTTGCGTCTTGGATTGCGCAAGAAGAAGAGCGCGACCGCTTGACTCGGGAGGCGCTGGCCGACGTGGATGCAGGCCGGGTTGTGGGCCATCAAGCCGTACTGGCATGGGCCGATAGTCTGAACACCGATGAACCCTTGCCGGTACCGCGCTGATGGATCTGAGATGGACCGGAAAGTCGCTCTCCGACTTGGCGCGGCTCTACGAGTTTCTAGTCCCGGTGAACAAGAGTGCCGCCGCGCGCGTCATACAGGCGCTTGCTCAAGCCCCCGCCATACTGCTCACCAATCCGCGCATTGGCGAGCAGTTGTTCCAGTTCGAACCGCGTGAGGTGCGCAGGATTCTTATCAGACAGTACGAGATACGTTACGAGATCCAGGGCGAAGTCATCTACGTCTTGCGACTGTGGCATAGCCGCGAAGATCGCTGAATCGCTTCTTACTACATGCAGTCGTCACTTGGGTAACCGCGAAATGAACAAGGATTGAAGGCGGAACGCATCGGCGCTGTGACACCGCGATGAACAAGGGCCGCGCAAAAAATGCGCGGCCTTTTCATTGGGTGAAAGGCAGCCGTCGCCCGACGCGGGAGTATCAGTAATTTCGTGTTCAAGGCATATCATGCTCGCAAGGAGGATGTATGCCACGAAAACCAAGAACCAAGCCGGCAGACCTGCCGGCCATTCCCGCAGAACTGC
>Ga0196972_1000239_pt1 | contig 38891 bp, 38 predicted proteins | sample S1v_2013CmetaG_FD_148618 | JGI IMG/M metagenome (GOLD analysis project Ga0196972, IMG submission 148618) | Soil microbial communities from Anza Borrego desert, Southern California, United States - S1+v_20-13C | ecosystem: Environmental > Terrestrial > Soil > Desert | place: USA: California...
CCTTTGGAGACCTACTGGAGGTCATAGGTGCGTTCTTCTGGGCCATTCATATTTTGGTCATTGATCATTTTACAAAGAAGGTGGATGCACTAAAGCTTTCCTGCATCCAGTTTGCAACATGCTCCGTATTCAGCTTGGCAACCGCTATGGCATTTGAACAAATTACTGCAAGCGGCATATCCAATGCACTTATTCCAATTCTTTATGGCGGACTCTTATCCGTAGGTGTTGCCTATACCCTGCAGGTAGTGGCACAAAAGGATGCTAAACCTTCTCATGCTGCAATAATTTTAAGCATGGAATCCGTATTTGGCGCAATCGGCGGTGCCATTCTCCTAGGAGAAAGCATGAGCCTTAAAGGCTATATCGGCTGTGCCCTTATACTTACAGGAATACTGATATCACAAATAAAAACTTCATCAAAAGAACAAATCGCCGCCGATGCTTAATCGGCGGTTTTTTATTGCTTGGATTGCTATTCAACGCAAATGCCGATAGGAGAATTGAGCAGGAAAGCTCTTGCACACAAGAGGAGTTAGGCCCTTGCTGATTGCTGAATTTCTATCACTATGTTTTAATTAAGTATATAACCATTTTGAGCAAACCGCTTTTAGGAGGAAGTTATGAAATACGAAATTATCATTTTTGATGCAGATGAAACCTTATTTGATTTTAAGCTTTCCGAAAAAGAAGCATTTAAAAATGCGATGTTGGAATTTGATATAGAATATGATGAAAGCCACCACTTGAAAGTCTATCAGCGGATTAATGCTGCTATATGGAGGGAGTTTGAGGAAGGCTTAATCACGCAGGAAAGGTTGAAGGTAGAAAGATTTAGAAGGTTGTCCGACTCCTTGAAGGTTCAATTCAATGAACAGGAGTTTGCAAAATCCTATATGAAGCATTTGGCTCAGGCATCCTTTTTATACCCTGACAGCATGACCCTAGTTGAAAACCTTCATAAGGATTATACACTCACTATCGTTACAAACGGTTTGAAGGATGTGCAAGAACATAGAATAAGAAAGTCCGAAATATCAAAATATTTCAAGGATATAGTAATCTCTGAAGAGGTTGCCATATCAAAACCGGATCCTAAGATATTTGAGCTGGCATTGAACAACGTAAAGCATTCTGACAAGAAAAGGGTGCTAATCGTAGGGGATAGCTTAACCTCAGATATACAAGGCGGTATAAATGCAGGCATTGACACATGCTGGTATAATCCCGGCAAAAAAGTAAACATGACAGATATAAAGCCTACCTATGAGATATCTTGCTTGATGGAGCTTAAGACAATCCTGGAGGAATAATTTTTTTACTAATAAATGATATGTATAGGTCTAAATATACCCCTTTCTTAGATGATTAAAGGTGGTATAATATAGATAAGATATTAATCTTTGTGTAACTGGGGGTAGTCGGATGCTGGATAGCCGTAGATCTTTTGAAAGGCGTCAAAAGCCGGATGGAATAATAAGACTCATTACCTTTATCAGCACGATAGGCTGGCTTTTAATTATTTTTTGTTCCGGCCTAACCATCTATGCCAAACCGGAACAGACAAACCTATTTTATGAGATGTTCAATGTTCCAGTGCGGGAATACTGGAATTACTCACTGCTGAATGTTGTTTTTTTACTCCTGGTATTTCTATTAGCACTCTCTCTTTTTGGTATTTTCATGAATGCTATGCGCAATCGCCGCAAAACGGATAAAATTAGAAAATCCCTCATTTTTCAAGCGTTCATGTCCATTGTAGGGATTATACTTTTATTGATAAATTCAATTTTGTAATACGTGTTCATGCAGGCTATTGCCTGCTTTTTATTTGCTGCAATGTTTTAGCAGCATCTTATAGTATCCATACTCCAAAGAGAATGCAATAATATAACCGATAGTAGAGTAAGGAAAGACCTTCCACCCTGTATAATGAAGAATGCCCAATGGTGCTGTGACAAATATCTCAAACCATGTAAATGCAATAGTCCATACTGCAATATATATTAGTACTCCTTTTAAGCCTTCGGGTACAAATTTAATAAACACAATCCCTAAGGCGGGTATGATAAAAAGATTCGCCCAAAAACTGTACCACCCCGCATACCCTTCCAAACCATAGTGATATAAATGATATTGCTTGCAAAAAATCATGTCGCAAGACATAACTAGTGCAGCTGCCATCAAAAAGATCTGAATATCAATAAATCGGGGCTTTCGTATAACCAGGGAGATTCCTGCTGCTATTAAGGAAACAGCAAAAAAAATCCAAAAGGGTAAATACCACATATCATCACTCCGGTTCTTTCAGTTTTTCATGATATTATTGTTTACATTTTACTTGCATGTAATGTGCGAAAACTGAATAGCCTTCGAAAATAAAGGGAGAAAGTTTCCTTTCTCCCTAACCTTTATAATTCAACTTTAGCCACGATTTCGTATTCATTATTGTAGGATTTTTGCTGTGTAAAATGCCAAGCGCTTGGAATTCCCAGCTCTCTAGCTAACCCTTCAAAGGTATACATCATAATTCCGGCATCAACGTAATTTTCAATGTTATCCGGATTCTGAACTGCTAAATCCGTTTCCCCATTTCTCAATATGAATCTGCAGGGTTGAATGTTTTTGTAGGACGGCGCATTTCTAACATAAAAGAACAAATCAGCCATTCCTCTATTTTCCAACTCCTCTAATGTCGCTTGTTTTCCCCATTCATGCAGATATACAATCTCTCCCAAAGAAAGTCTTGCCTTGTCAGAATCAGTAGACTTCAATACTTTGGTTCCGTAGGGATCCTGCTTAAACGTTGAATCTTCATGAGCAATCGTTGTGCGGACGCTTCTGTGCTTGGCTTTATCATCTGCCAGACCAAAGGATAATAAATAATTCAAATTCCCTTCATTGTCCTTCATCAGCTTCGTTTTGATTTCCTGCGACACATTTCTCACATTTATCCAGCAGCTGTCTAAATTCATTTCATACAGCCTTTTTACAATAGACTGCATATAATATGCTCCATAAAATTCACTTTCCGGCCCTTCCTTCAAAGTTGAAAGTGCTATATAATGAGGACTTTTAATCATCACACCGCTATAGCCGCCGATACCCTCCAAGTTATGAAAAGCTTCGTCCCCGTTTTCCAGTACAACAAAGTAAAAACCTTTATCACTTCCTATACCGGCATTGATTTCTCTTAAATATCCAATGAGTTCCGAAAGGATTTCTTCCTCCAACCGGGTTTCCTTATAATCCCTGGTTGACTGAACATTTGCAGTGAATTCCCTAAAGCTCATATGCATTCTCCTCCATTCATAAATCTGCCCACACAAGTTTTCTCTTTTGTATATATTTATTCTCAAATACTTACTTCATGTATCAGTATGCAAACCTATTGCATTCACTTTGACCTCTTAACTATGGTTTAAATACTACAACCAAAAGCATCTTGAATTGTTCTCTTGCTAGCAAGGCATGTGCTATACCTGCCGGCATCACGATTGTCTCACCCTTCTTCACCAGAGAAGTCTTATCCCCTATTGTGATATCCGCTTCTCCATCCAGCAAATAAACCATGGCATCTCCACTGGAAGAATGTGAGCTGATTTCTTCACCTTTATCAAAAGCAAAAAGAGTTAAGCTTAAGTTTTTACCTTGCGCTAAAGTTCTGCTGACCACCTGTCCTTCTTGGTATGTAACCAATGACTCCATGTCATGCACCTTTGATAATTCAATATTTTTTATTAATTGTTCCATAGTAATTCCTCCTAATAAATTTTTCTATACTTTGCAAGAATTCTTGCTTGATGACTGATCCTATATTCAATATATCATCATCAGGCTTCCAAAGATGTGATTTCCATCACAGCTTCCTATATATTTTGAACACTTCTTCTCAAAACAATCCGGCTAGGTTTATGTTCATCATATTAAAATAGTGAATTTTATTTTTTAGCTTAAATTAAGGTTATACCATGATAAAAACCCCTCTGTCAAATATGCTCAACAGAGGGGCTTAAAACTATATTAAATAGGCCTTGTGGACTGTCCAACCACTAATTCACCTTGAAATATCCTATGCTGTGCAGATTTCCTCTGATTGATCACATCAAACAATATTTTGATGGTTTCCTCCGCCATCTCTTCAACAGGCTGCTTTATTGTTGTGATGGAGGGATTGTAGTAATGGGCTATGTCCAAACCATCAAAGCCCGCCACAGAGTAGTCCTCCGGTATTTTTTTACCCGCATCGAAGGCTGCCTTGCACGCACCAATTGCAGTGCTGTCACTGATTGCGTATATTGCAGTAAAATCTTCGTTTGAAGTCAATAGCTCCTTTGCAAGCCTATACCCATTCTCCATAGAATAGCCATCCGCTCCGTCTTGAGTAAACCTTATCAGGTTTTCATCCACTGCTATACCATTGTCTTTCAGAGCATCTATGTACCCATTCAATCTCAGCTTGCCTATGCTTTCATCATCTCTTGCAGCGGCGAGGATTGCAATTTTCTGATGCCCCAGCTTGCAAAGATAATCAACCATTTTATAGCTTTCCACATAGTCATCTACTGAAACAGAAGAGCATATAGACTCATCCAGCTTCTGAGTAGTCCCTATTGTACTCAATACAAAAGGCACCTGAAGCTGCTGCAGCTTCTCCTCTGGGTGTGAAAAATATCCTCCTAGAAAAACAATTCCTTTCAGCTTCTTCTCTTTCACCAGTTCAATTGCAACATCAATTTCATCTTCCCTGTTTTCAACACGCTGCAATATAAAGGAATACTTGTTTTTCTTAATCTCTCTTTCAAAGGTCTTAATCATTTTACTGAAAAAAGGGTTTGTAATACCTTTAATCATCACTGCTATGACATCTGCATCGGATCTCTTCAGGTTTCGGGCACTATTATTTGGAATATAATTATGATCCTTTATGATCTGCATAATCATGGTTTTGGTTTCTTCATTAATGTCAGGATGATTGTTGATAGCCCTGGACACAGTGCTGACCCCTACACCGCATAATCTTGCAATATCTTTGATTGTAACTGTTTCCACCAGCATCATCCCTTCGTTGCATACAATATAATATGATTATATATAAAATAGATGAAAATTTCCACATTTATGTGCATTAATATTGGTACAACTTGGAAACAATAGACTTGCCTACTCTGTTTATCTGTTATAGATTTGGGTCATCTTTCTGATTTTAGCAACCAGCTCCTCTGTAACTTCTTCCTCCAGCAGGCGCCATCTCCAATTATCACCCACAGTTGAAGGCTTATTGATTCTAGCTTCATTGCCCAGACCGAGGTAGTCTTGCATCGGTATGACAGCTAGGTTTGCGACGCTGGATAGGGCTAACCGGATAAACTTCCAATGTATGTCCTTTTCTCCCTGGTCGTTAATATCCAAATAATCAATTGCAAGCCGCTTGTCTTCTTCATTTAAGTTTCTATACCAGCCTACAATGGTTTCATTATCATGGGTGCCGGTATAAACAACACAATTTTTATCATAATTATGCGGTGAATAATCACTTTTCTCTCTGGAGTCAAAAGCAAATTCCAATATCTTCATGCCTGGGTATCCGGTTTTATTAACAAGCTCAATCACACTTTCTGTCAGAAAACCTAAATCTTCCGCAATGATCTCCATTTGCCCCAGTTGCTTGTTCAGCTCCTGGAAAATATCGAACCCGGGTCCTTTTTGCCAGCATCCGTTTTCAGCAGTGACTGCACCATTGGGTATTGCATAATATTCATCAAACCCCCTGAAATGATCCACACGTACTACGTCATATAACTTGAAGCAATAAGCAATCCTTTGAATCCACCATGCATAAGAGGTCTCTTTATGATAAGCCCAGTCGTACAGCGGATTGCCCCATAGCTGCCCTGTTGGTGAAAATGCGTCCGGCGGACACCCTGCCACAGCAATCGGATGCATTGTTTCGTCAAACTGAAAAAGCTCCGGATGCGCCCAAGCGTCTGCACTGTCAAAAGCCACATAAATCGGAATATCTCCAATGATTTTGATCCCATGCTGGTTGGCATAACCCTTCAATTTGGACCATTGCTGAATGAACATGAACTGTTGAAACTGATAAAATCGGATCTCATCTGCAAACTGAGCCCTAAAACGCCCCATCGCCGCTGGTTTCCGCACCCTTATATCGTCATCCCACTGGCTCCAGCTCTTACTGGAGAAATGATTCTTCACGGACATATATAGTGCATAATCCTCTAGCCAATAGGCATTATCCTGAATAAATTGCTGAAAAACAGGACTGCTCTCAATATTGCTTCTTTCATAGGCAGTTCTAAGAATCTTGAACTTTGATAAATATATCTTCTCATAATCGACATATCGATCATTCTGTCCAAAGTCATGGGCCTCGCATTCTTCACGCGTCAGATATCCATCCTCAATCAATACTTCCAAATCAATAAAATACGGGTTCCCTGCAAAGGTAGAAAAGGACTGATAGGGCGAGTCGCCATATCCTGTCGGGCCTAGGGGCAGAATCTGCCAATAGCTCTGTCCCGCTGCTTTTAACTGATCTATAAACCGATACGCATTCTTTGAAAATGCCCCTATTCCATATTTGGAAGGCAAACTTGCGATAGGCAGCAATATCCCGCTTTTTCTCATACTTTCACTCCTAACAGCGTATTGTTTTGGACCTTATCCCTTAACGGCTCCCGCAACAATACCTTTGACGATATACTTTTGACATGTAAAATAGAATACTACGATTGGAATAATTGCCAATACCAGCATAGCCATCATAGCCCCCATATCTATTGAACCATACCCGCCCTGCAGATATTGTATGGCAATTGGTATTGTCTTATATTCATTACCAATCAAAAGATATGGCAGCAGGTAGTCATTCCAGATCCACATGGTGTTCAATATTGCCACCGTTATAGCAGTAGGCTTCAATATTGGAAATACTACCAGGAAATAGGTTTGGACCGGATTGCAGCCATCTATTTCTGCCGCTTCCTCTATCTCCAATGGAATGGATTTGATGAAGCCGGCGAACATGAACACGGACAATCCTGCTGCAAACCCAAGATAAACAACTATAATACCCAATGGATTATCCAAGTGTGCCATATTTGCTACCTTTGTCATCGTAAACATCACCATTTGAAAGGGTACGATCATCGAAAAAGCAAGCAAGTAATATATAGCTTTTGTCATTTTGCTCTTTACTCGGGTAATATACCAAGCGGTCATTGAAGTAAATAGGACAATGACAACTACTGAGGATACTGTAATGAACAAAGACCACCCAAAGGCCTGCAAAAAACCAGTTTTAGTTATGCCGCTGATATAATTGTTAAAGCTGACAAAGGTCTCGCTGTTCGGCAGTACAAAAGGGTTCTCGCTTATGAAGAACTTGCCTTTAAAGGAATTCAGCAGAACGATGAAAATAGGCGACAGAAAGGCGACGGCCAATAACATCAATACAAAAGACAGAATACTGTCCTTAAATTTAAGCTTTTTCATTAGCTCTCCACCTCCTTGCTTCTAGTGAATATTAGCTGTGCAAATGCAATGACGGCAACCAGGATAAAGAATATCACAGCCTTTGCCTGGCCTACCCCTTCCCAGCCTGCCTTGCCGTAAAAGGTGTTAAAAATGTCCAAAGCCAGCATGGCTGTCTTTCTGGATGGTGCTCCTGCTGTCAAGGCAAGATTCTGGTCAAATAGCTTGAAGGAATTAGAGATTGTCAAAAACAAACATATGGTAATGGCCGGCATGATCATTGGTATAATGACATTGCGCAGGATTCTGAGTGGTCCTGCCCCATCGATTTTGGCAGCTTCAATCAGCTCCGGCGGTACATTTTGAATACCTGCTATATAAATAATCATCATATATCCTATCAATTGCCAGTTCATCAGCACTACCAATCCCCAAAAGCCATATTTAGGATCATAGGTTAAGGTGACGCCAAACTTAAACAGAATACCGTTTATAATCAACTGCCATATATAACCTAATACGATACCCCCAATTAAGTTGGGCATAAAGAATACTGTCCTAAATAAATTAGACCCCTTTAACCCTCTTGTAAGCAGCAAAGCCAGAGCAAAGGCGCATATGTTTATAGTTATGACAGATACCACTGTAAACTTGCCTGTAAACCATAATGCATTAATAAATTCTTTATTCCCAAATGCTTTTGCATAGTTGCTTAACCCTACCCATTTTGCATCCATTACCGTTGTGAACTCCGTAAAAGACAGGTACATTCCCAAAATAAACGGGATCAAGAAAGCAACTAAAAATGCTAATAACGTAGGGAGGGCAAAGATAGGAAAATAATATTTCAATCTCTTTTCCACGCTATCTACTCCTCATTTCAATTTTAAAATGGTGAGCCTGAGTTAATTCTCCGACTCACCATTGGTGTTAATTGCTAAACAAACGAATTATTTTGCTCTCTCAGATGCCCAGGAATCAACAACGACCTTTACAACCTCTTCCCATGTCTTGCTGCCTTGCGCATATTCCAATAATGCATCACCAAAGTAGTTCTTGAAATCTTCGCTTGGGAATGCCGCGAAAGTCCATGCTACTGAAGTAGCATCCTTGCCCATCCAATTCATGACTTCCTTAGCCAATGGATCTGCAGGCTTTTCATTTTCACCAAATGTGTTGAATGGAGCGATGAAGCCTAGATCTTGAGTTACATACTTCTTGCCCTTTTCGCTGGAGAACAGCCACTCAAGGAATGCGATTGAAGCATCTTGCTTCTCTTGTGAAACCTTGCTGTTGATTGCAAAGTAGTTCTCCGTACCGATGCATAAGCCTTGCTTTTCTTCTCCTGCTACACCTGTGTAGATAGGCATGAATTTGATGTCTTCTTCTTTTACTGTATTGCCTTCCACATTTTTAATTTGTGACCAAGCCCAGTTGCCGTTTTGAACCATTGCTACATTGCCTAGAGCAAACTCAGCCATGGAATCATCAACGGACTTGCTGCCCAAAAGCTTTCTGTCTGATGCTGAGTTGTTGATGTATAGATCAAATATATTCTTATAGTTGTTCGCATATTTGAAATCGATTTTATCAGCTGCCAATCCGGCCATTACTGTATTATCATATTGGGTGTTGTCCTTGAACTCATAGTATAATGGCAGGTTTGCCAAGTGAGTCTGCCATCTCCATTGCTCTCCTGACTTTAGGGATGTTGATGCAAATGCACCCTTGATGCCTAACTGCTCTTTATGCTTTGACATATCTTCGACAACTGCTTTTAAAGTGTCAAAGTTCTTAATCTCATCTGCTGAGCTGATTGCAACCGCTTTATCAGCTAGAGCAAAATACTTTTGCATTATAGCATTGTTGTATATGATTCCATAGCCTTCTACTACATATGGAATACCATAAACGCCTTCACCGCTTTTTACTGCCAAGCTCTTGTCTGACAAGAAGCTGTATAGCTTGCTGTTCTTTAGATCCGCTGTGTAGTCCTTCCAGGATTCATATCCAACAGGACCATTGATTTGGAATATTGTTGGAGCGTCCGTTTTTGCAATTTCTGACTTAAGAGTTGTTTCATATGTACCTGCTGCTGCTGTAACAACCTTTACTTTTACACCAGTTTCTGCTTCATAGTCCTTCGCTATGGAATCATATATTGGTGCTATTTCAGGCTTGAAGTTTAAGAAATAGATTTCCTTTACTGCCGCTGCTGCCTGGCCTTTGTCTTCTGTAGCTGCCGGTGCATTGCTGCATCCAACCAACATAGCAGAAAGCATTAGAACGCACAGCATTAGACTCATTAGTCTCTTTTTCATAAAAATCCCCTCTCCCTTTACATATTAACTTACTTGTTCCGTTACCCCTTAATAACATCACCATGCTTGTTCGGTAACGTTATCGGTATCGTTTCCAATAACCTCATTTTGATATTACCATATACCTGGAAAATTTACAATATGTTTAGATAATTTTTACACTTGCAAATTTTCTGCATAGTAAAACCCCAGCTATGAGCATCACTCATAACTGGGGTTAACGATCTAAAATCTACTTCAACCCATTATATAAAGAATTTAATAAAACCTTGTTCGGATCCTGGCTCAATTCCCATATCATGGCTCCGCCCAATCCCTTGGACTTAATGTATTGAGCTTTTGCGCCTATGGATTGTTCATCCTCATAGCTGATAAAGGTTGTCCCATTATACAGCCATGGCACCATAGACTGTGGATGGTAATATCTAACATAGCTGGGTGCATTCAGGTAGTTGGCTGCGATATTGGCATAGGTCACTGCCGAGCCTCCTGTATGGGTCTGATACAATCCATTATTCAAATTGACAACAGAATTGTATCTATACCCATAAAATGGAACACCCATAACCAGCTTGTCTGCCGGAAAGCCAGCCTTCGTCCAGGCATTGACGCTGGAATCAACACTCCATTTCATTTGGGGTGAAATATCCGAATTGTTGTATAAAGGTGCATTGAAATCCGTATACTTGTCCCAGGTTCCATGTATATCATAGGTCATGATATTTCCAAAATCAACATATGGATGAAGCAAATTCAGCTCAGTATTGTTAACATACCAGCTGCCTGAGGCTCCAGCAAAGGTCAGAAGGTATTTTTTGCCCTCAACCAATCCTCTGGCATCAAGTCTTTCGCGTAATTTCTGAAGCAATAATGTAAAGTTCTGTTTATCCTCGGGTCGTTTCACATTGCTTGCCAATCCTCCATTCACCGGATACTCCCAATCAACGTCCACACCGTCAAATCCATATTTCACAATAAACTCTACACAACTGTCTGCAAAGGCTGTTCTTGATGCATCAGTAAGTGCTGCATCTGAGAACTTGTCCGACCAAGACCACCCACCTACAGCTATCAATGTTTTCAAATTAGGATTCACCTGTTTCAGGGCATTTAGCTTCGTAAAGTTGGTAGGATCAATATCTGGATAGCCCATTGTGATCTTCAGATCCGTGCCGATATTTGCAAAAGCATAATTGATATGCGTAAGCTTGCTTGCGTCTATCTTATCGGGGGTGAAGCCTGAATATGCCGACCATGCTGCGTAATACCCCACCACTCTCGATGTTGGAGTCGGTGCAGGAGCTGGCGTTGGCACAGTTGTAGTATTAGTCGTAGTTACAGTCAGGATATTGCTGGATTTTGAAATATTATTAGCCGCATCCTTTGCCTTGACATAAAACTTGTAGGCTTTTGCCGGCGTCAAGCCGCTTGCATTATAGGATGCTGTAATTGTATTGGCTACTCTTATGCCATCTTGATAAACATCATAAGATTTCACCCCAACATTGTCCGTTGCAGCATTCCATACAAGAGACACCGAAGTGTCTGCAACCGTTACAGCTCTCAGATTCGTGGGTGCTGAAGGCGGGGTTCTGTCAACTTTCCCTGCATACGAAGTCGTAGTGAAAAGCAAGGTGAAAATGATTAAATAAGTACAAAACAGAAAGTATTGTTTTTTTGAAGAAAGCCTCTTTGTCATTTTAGATCACCCCTATATGTTTTTTATCCACGGGCTAAGTCGAAAAACCGAGTTGTTTCAAGGCTGTAATAACAGTAAAATCAGCCCATGAATAAATATTATCAATATGTTAACAATATTTGTACATTATGTCAACAAGCCGCAGTATGATAACGAATGGTAAATTAGACCTATTGACGCTTTTGGAATCAATTAGATAGATTTCAGTTGTAAAACCAGAAATGCATAAACATTTATAGTTAAAATCCCAAATCATTAATATTATTTTTAGGCATAAACACAGCTTCATTTGAAAAAACTGACTTTATACTGAATTTGACTTGAATGGCAGCCTCATTATGTAATTTTTTACAATGGAATAAATATTCAACAAACCCATTGCATATCTCGACAACTTTCGCTATAATCATACTAATTGAATATCAAGAGATAGAGGTGGGCCTGACAAGAGTAGCTAAGATGAGGTATGAGAGATGCCGTTGATTCTTAACAAAAGGGGAGGGCCCCGAAGGATGAATTTACTCTTAAATTCATTACCTGGTCTCAGGATTAAGAGTCCTGCGACTGTCACCGGTTTTGGTGGAGAGCTATCGTTTTGTGTGCATTATTTTATTTTTGTATAAAACAAGGCGGTAGTATGACTATTGCCTTGTTTTTTTAATTTTTATAACAAAAGAGTGGAGGATAATTATGAAGAAAGTAATCGTAGTCGGAGGCGGCTGGTCTGGCTGTGCAGCAGCCATCAGCGCTAGAAAAGCAGGTGCAGAAGTCGTTGTATTGGAGAGAACGGATATGCTGCTGGGCACAGGTCTTGTAGGCGGCATCATGAGAAACAATGGCAGATATACTGCAACAGAAGAAATCATCGCTATGGGCGGTGGTGACCTTTTTGAAATATGTGATAAAACTTCAAGACATACAAATATTGAATTTCCCGGTCATAAGCATGCCAATCTCTATGATATTGCCAAAACCCACGGCGAGGTTTTTGAACATATGCTGAGTATGGATATCAAAATCTACCTGAATGTACGCATTACAGGTCTTGAACTACACGATTCCACTATACTCAATGTCAAGGACGAAAGCGGAAATATATATGAAGGCGATGTATTTATTGATGCCACTGGCACTGCAGGACCCATGAACAACTGCGTCAAATACGGCAATGGCTGTGCAATGTGCATATTGAGATGTCCCAGCTTCGGCGGAAGAGTCAGCGTTGCAGGTCTTGCCAATATAAAGGAGTCCATGGGAACAAAGGCAGACGGCTCCATAGGCGCCATGAGCGGTTCCTGCAAGCTTTATAAGGAATCTCTCTCGGAAGAGATTCAAAGTGAGCTGAATGAGCATGGTGTGGCGATAATACCGCTTCCAGCCGAGCTCAGAGAGGACCACTTGGACGTCAAGGCTTGCCAGCAATATGCCTTGCCGGAATTCAAAGACAATATTGTACTTTTGGATACAGGTCATGCAAAATTGATGAGCCCCTATTATAACCTTGAAACCTTAAGAAGGATTCCAGGTTTTGAAAACGCCAGATTCGAAGATCCTTATTCAGGGGGTAAGGGAAATTCCATGAGATATTTTGCAATGGCGCCTAGGGATAATCATCTTAAGGTGGAGGGCGTGGACAACTTATTCTGCTGTGGTGAAAAGGCCGGCCTGTTGGTGGGGCACACAGAAGCCATTGTAACAGGCACATTGGCAGGTCATAACAGTGTAAGGTATGCCTTAGGCAAAGATCTTCTCCTGATTTCTGACTCGCTGTCTACAGGTGACGCAATAGCCTATGTAAAGGAAAAAATGACAAAGCCTGAAGGGATGTCAAAGAAATATACCTTCTCAGGTTCCGTATATTTTGAAAGAATGAAGGACCACGGCACATATATTTTAGATCGAAATGAAATCAAAAAACGCGTTGAGGAATGTGGTCTTAAGGATATATTTGCTCAGCGACTGTATTAAGGGGGAAATAGAATGGAATATCTAGGAACACTTCACTACATCTATATCGGTATGGTTTTTGTAATCATACTGACAATGGCCTTTCGGAAGGATACCGTATTGCCTTGTATCATAGGACTATTTGTAATTGGCCTTGCTTCCTCAGGCAGCGTGCTTACCGCTGTACAGGTCATATTCAATGCCATTATCGCAGCAGGCAAGGAGTTCCTGGGTATTATCGTGATCATATCACTGGTTGTCGCCATGTCTAAAGCCTTAGGTGACATAGGAGCGGATAAGCTCATGATGAGTCCCATAAAGAAACTGATGGTCAACAGAAGTATCGCCTTTTGGAGCTTAGGCTTGGTAATGACAACAGTATCTTTAATTATCTGGCCTTCTCCCGCTATTGCCTTGGTTGGCGCCATCATGCTTCCCGCAGCATTAAAGACAGGACTTCCAGCAGTCTGGGCTGCTGCAGCCATGAACTTATTTGGTCATGGCATTGCACTATCCGGTGACTTTTTCATACAAGGCGCCCCGGATATCACAGCAAAAGCAGCGGGTTTTGAAAATGCCGGGCCTATCATTCATGCAAGCATCCCGCTTTGGCTTACTATGAGCATAGCAACCGCAATCACTGCCTTTTTTATGATGAGAAAAGAACTAAAGGGCACTGCTACCGAGGTTGCGGCTGCTGCTGAAATTCCCGCTGTGGCTTTAGGGAAGCCTTCACTTGGTACAACAATTGTTGCTATAGCTACACCAATTGCTTTTCTGCTGGATGCATGCCTCATGTTCAAATATAAGCTGCGGGGCGGAGATGCAACAGCCCTTGTGGGCGGTACAGCCGTTATCATAATGTCTATGGTGTCTATCATCGAGCATAAGCTTTCTCATTCCTTTGAGAAGGTTACAGAGTATATTCGGGATGGGTTTATCTTTGGCATAAAGATATTTGCACCGGTTATCGTCATAGGCGCCTTCTTCTTCTTAGGAAGCGAGGGTATGGCAAAAGAGATTTTAGGTCCAAACGCCACTGGTCTATTGACTGATATAGGCATTTATCTTGCTGATAAGACAACCCTGACAAAGCTTCCAGTAATAATCATGCAAGCCTTTATAGGTGGCATTACCGGCCTTGATGGTTCAGGCTTCTCCGGACTTCCACTGGTTGGCTCCTTAGCGCAGACCTTTTCCGGTGCAACAGGCATTAGCAAAGAAGGTCTTGCTGCGCTAGGACAGATAACCGCTATATGGGTTGGCGGCGGAACCATCATTCCATGGGGCGTTATCCCGGTCGCTGCAATTTGCGGCGTAGAGCCCGCCGATCTTGTGCGAAAAAACATCCTACCTGTTACAGTTGGATTTATCGCAACCATCATAGCCGCTTTTATCATTTTCTAATAAGAAATCCTCTGCTTTTTATCATCGAAGCAGAGGATTTTTTCTTTGCTATAATCGAAATGTACTTGGACTTTTAAACCATTCATAGTAATCCTTAACAGCCTCTGGCTTAAGCAAACCTGCAAGGTTATACAGTTCAAGCGCAAACTCAAGGTAAGCCTCAGGCTTGGCCGAAACAACATGCCTGTCGCTTTCGTACATAGCGCCAGTCATTTTTCCTGATTTTGGCAGATGGTCATAGACCTTATTCTCCTCATAATAGCTTGTAAATCTTCGATTCTCCAGAATGCCTGCATATGCAAGATAATCCACACCGCCGCATATCCCGCCGATAACCGTCCCTCTCCTTTCACAAGCCCTGATTAATTCAAAAATATCATCCTTTGAGATAGGATTCCCTCCCGGAATAATCAAAACGTCAACCTCTTTTGGATTCACATCTTTAGCTTGTCTGTCAATAACAATCCTTCTGCCATCCATACATCTTACAGTTTCTTGATCGCTGGCAATGGTAATGAAATTCTCCTTGGCAAACAGCATGGCAGGAATGCTCACTTCCGTTTCATAATAGCCATCATATAAATACAATGCAATATTCATTTTTAACACCTCCAAGGCTATAATAGCAAATAAACACTGACATATACCTGTCAGTGTTTATTGATATTTCTTTAGTGTATTTGAAAGCTTTTCCTGCAATCTATGAACCATCTCCTGAGGCTTCAATATCGTTACCTGCTCCCAGTTTCTAAATGCTAGCGTCTCAAAATAGTTGATTCGGTTGGTTTCTGTTTTTACTCTAAGCATGGACTCTCTTTCTTCGATTATAGCTGCTTTGCTCATAGCACTGTCATATTGAATAAGATTGTATAAATCCTTATCTATATCAAATTCCAGCAATATCTTTGGATCATCCAGCAATTCCTCTTTGTATTGCTTAACCAGCAGATTACCAATTCCCTCAGATTCTATGGAAATACTTATTATTCGGTCCAGTCGAAAGGTTCTCTTTTTGCTTCTAAGATGACAGTATGCATCCAGATACCAGCAGCCTTCATCATAATATAGGTGTAACGGGGATATCACTCTCTCCAGCACTCTATTTTTTAGAGGAGAAAAATATTGAATTCTGAGGTTCACCTGATAGCTGAAGCTTTCAAGTATTTTTTCAAATGCTCCGCTTAAATAAGCCTTGGGATATATATTTTGAATGCTGACAGTAATATGCTCCAATGCTTTGGTATATTTTTCGTGGGATTGACTGCATGCATTTCGAAGCTTAAGCTCCAAAGTATTGATGTTTTCTGTAAAATCAGGCAGATTAAGCTGAGTAGACATCCTCAGCAAAAGCATCAGTATCAAAACTTCCCTATCAGAAAGCTGAACTGTCGGCATAAAGTATGATTCATCAATAGCATATCCTCCATGAACACCTTCATAAGCTATAATAGGAATATTCATCTGGCTTAAAGCTTCAACATCCCGGTACACCGTTCGTTTGCTTACCTCCAAGTAATTGGCCAGTTCTTCTGCTGTCTGTTTTCCTTTCTGCTTCAGGCATAATATTATCATTTCAAGGCGTTCCAACTTTTTCATACAGTCACCCTGCCTTACGATTTATCAGCGCAAAATGATAAACCATGTTCTGCAAGCAAATCCCTCAGTATCCTCAAAGCTTTTGGGCCTAATCCGTGAAGCGCCAGAAGCTCCTTTTCGCTATAATTGCATAATTGATCCAGTGTTTTAATTCCTGCACCCTGTAATGCCCTATGAGCAGGTTGTCCTATTTTTACGGATAATAACTCAATCATTGTATAATGCCCCTTTCCTTATTTCTGCTCGGCATTTTCCTTCATCTGCTTTCCCCAGCTCGCTAAGGCTTTAAGTGCTGGTATCAGATTCTCTCCATCACGGGTCAAGGAGTATTCCACGCGCGGCGGCACCTCCATAAATTGCTCTCTATATAGAATGCCATACTGTTCTAGCTCTTTTAGTGTCTGAGTCAGCATCATGTTGGTAATTCCATCAATAGCCTTTTTTAACTCATTGTAACGCATAGTGCCATTCTTGCTTAGTGCCCATATGACAGGCAATCTCCATTTGCCGCCTATCAGGTTTAAGGCAAAGGTCAGCGGACAGTTGTCCAACCGGTTTTTATATAATGCTTGACTATTCATCTCATCACTCCATTACTCAGTTTTTGCTTCCTTAAGCAGAAAATACTGCATTCTTGTTGTAATTTTAGTAGCTGATATAATGATATCAAAGCTTATTAATCATTGAAACAATTTTTTGGGAGGAAGAGAAGCATGAATATTCAATATGAGATTATTTCTGATGACAATATTATTAAGGTGAAGGGTTTGTGCAATGAGTTGATGGACTATCAAAAGTCAAAGGCTGGTATTCATCCTGAATGGTTTGACAATATGTGTTTTGAGTCGAGGATGGTTCCATCCGTCAAAAGTGCTAAGAAAAACTTTATAGTAGCTGCCAAGGATGGCGATGAGATTGTCGGATATGCATACAGCAACATATGTCCAAAGACTACATATTCTGGAGGCTTCGCAACACTTCAGCCAGTAGACTTCTTCGATTTTGACTCTGTAAAGGGCGATGATGTAGGCTGTCTTTCTCAGTTTTATATAAAGGATGCATATCGGAATTCCGGTATTGGGAGCGCTTTGTTTAGCATATCTATGGAATGGTTGAATTCCTTTAACGATATTGACGATTTGTTCATCTTTGTATCAAACGGAAATGGCAATGCTTTGAAATTCTATCAGGGCAAAGGCTTCAAGGTTAGTCATGATATACTTGATGGCTTCATCACTGTGCTGAGAAATACCTGATTCTCAACGCACAGGCCGGTATTCGTAGGGTTTTAAGGTATACTTTTCAACCAATATATATAATAAGATAAATAACACATAAAGAGCCACGGTATAAGTTAAATTCCAACCTAGATTAATAATCAGAATATGCATATTGGCAAATATAGTCTGCGCCGTAATTGAGAAAACGATTGGAAGCAGACTCCAGTACCAGGCTTTTAGTACACAGGTAAACACTACTAATAGCAAGGCCTCTACAAGGTGATAAAAAAAGGTTATGATGATGCTCGATAAGTACAAGTCCCCCAAAATATTATTGACGAAGTTCATTTGATAGTGCTGCTTTCCCAGTAACAGCAGCACAGGGGCAGGGATATGGATGATCAGCATGGCGACAAAATAAAATGTAGCTGCTCTCGTCAACCCGTAACGTTTCTGATTCATGATGGAGAACCACTTATGATAAATACTTAAGAAGAATATTACTGCTAAAAAAGTCATGTAGTATCTCCACCAATGCTGCTCGTATAACCCTAGGTGTACGAACAAATACTCTACTAGGGTTAAAACACATGCAACTGACAGAATCCAGCCGTAACGCAGCCCATATGCCACCATCACAATGGCAGCTGCAGGATAGAGTGTAGTATTCACCAGTAAATGGCCCAAGAGGTTTTGTGCCCACGGATTCGCAAAAACATCGGTTTTATAGGCATAAGAATCGAAAAGCCCAAGAACAATAAATTCGCCTATCCAAGTGAAGCTTGCTGTAAAAAGCACAAATACAAATAATGTGGATACCTTATAAAGGTCTCTTTTCTGAAATATGGTGAATGCAATAGTTGCTATGCCGATAACAGCCAAGGCTATATACCAATATATGTTTTGCATATTATCCCTCAATTAGCTAGATTTAAAAAAGCATACAAATCTAGTTTTTGCTAAGTAAGTCTTAAGTATGCAAGCTAAACCATCGTAAGAAATGAATATCTAAAGAAAAAGACTCTGCTTTATATTACAGCAGAGTCTTTCATCAATAACTGCTGCTTTTTTCCCTTCAATCTCATAACATTTATGATTGCAGCAGACACTGTCTAGAGCAGTGCTAGCGGTCATGCTTTGCTTCGTCTATTTTCTCTTGGAAACACCTTCTGTGTAAGAATAATTCCGCCAATAGATAATACAATTATCAGATAAAACAAAGAATGATAGCCTTGGTGCAGCTGCTTTAACCAACCTGAGATAAGAACTCCTGAAATAGCCCCAATTCCATAAGCTGTAAAAACAACACCATAATTCTGACTGTAGTGCTTGGTGCCATATAGAATAAGGGTTGTGGTGGGTGCTATAGCCAGCCAGCCCCCAAGATTGAACCAAAATATAGAGAAAGATAGAATAAACAGTCCTAAACTTCCCTCTCCAGCCAGTAACATCAGCAATGCAGCTATTATTATCGAAAGAAAAGAAAGCATCATTGATTTTCTATGGGATAGCTTATCTGTAGTCCACCCTAATATAGGTCTTCCCACTCCATTAAAAACTGCAAATACGGACATTAGCAAAGCTACTGTCCTTGAAGGCAGTTTAATCAACTCAATTCCAATATTGCTGGTCATGCCGATAAGGGTCAATCCAATCATAGTTCCAAGGATAAAATTAATATACAGTCCCTTAAAGCTTGCAGACTTAATCATATCCTGCGTACCTAAGCCCTCTATCACTGCCCCCTTATTTGCTGCTATAGTAAAATTGCTATAGTCTTCTTCGGAGGGATATCTGAAGGTATAAGACAATACTGCAATAACGACCCCAAATATGACACCCAATATTCTGAAGGATAATAGAATCCCGTAGCGTTCTATTAGATGGCTAGCAAAAGGTGCAGTGACTAGGGGAGACAATCCGAAGCCTATTAAAACCAGACCAACCATCAATCCTTTTTTCTCAGGAAACCATCTGGCTACAACCGTCATGGGAACACTATAAACGATTCCTACCCCTATACCGAGAATCATTCCGTAGCTGATTGTCAAAGTAAATATATTCACAGCAAAGCCAGATATCATCCAACCTAACCCTACAAGCAAGCCTCCAATAAGCAAGATTATCCTAGGGCTGTATTTTTCTAAGTACCTGCCCGTAATAAGCATGGATAAAGCATAAAAGGCTAAGGAGCCCATATAGGGAAAACCGCTCTGCATGGTGCTTATCCCATAATAGTTTTCAACGGGAATTCTAAAGACGCTCCAGGAATAAACTGTACCCAAACACATCATGATAATGATTCCAAAAAAAACAAACATCCACCTATTGCCAAACCCGATGCTGCCAGATAGAACAAGCTTATGCTTCAAAACGATCCCTCCAGATACTTTTGCCTTAAATAATTACTATTTATAGTTAGTATGTTCAACAATCCTGGTTGCAAAACCTGCAAGCTTCCATACTTTTATACATAATAACAATAACCCTCCACCATATTTATTGCATGGGGAGGGTTATTGTTATTATCGTTGGTTTTGCAGTCTATTCTTATATTCCAAAGCAATTTGATTAGCTGCAATCATACCGCTTTGCATCGCACCCTGCATCCAGCGGTGAGTTGCAGATATGTGGTCTCCCGCCATAAATACCCTGTTGTCATACTCAGGCAGTGCCATTCCACAGGAAAACAATCTTTTTTGCTCCGGAGCAAAAAATGGCAACGCACCTCTGATCCAGGGATAATCATTCCAGTTTATCGTTTTAAAATCAACAGCAATATTGTCTAAATAACCTTCAGGCAGTCCATGGACCTCTTCCACCTCACGCTTGATCTCTTCAAAACGCACCTCAGGCGGCATACTCGCCAGCCTCTCAGCATCAAGACTATAATTGTAAGAAGCAATCATTACTCCTGGTTCACTGACTAAAGCTCTTTGTTCTCCCTGAGGCATAGTAATCCTATTGTATGGGACACTCTGCAGTATGCATTTGGTGTCTTTGTGACAATAGCGCGCATGGTCTGAGGGGTACCATAGCGTTGTAATCGGAAGATCCGTATATGAACCACCTCCGATGATCTGCCCATCAGGTCCTCCTTCTTCCCAGAAGCGCCTGCTGCAAAGCATCAAGGTCTTTTGTGCTGGTATATAATTTACTTCTTTGATAGCCTGCATTTTGATATCGCTGAAAAGCGGGTCAATATCTACTGCACGCAGTGTAGAAAATGGTATGGCACAAACAATATAGTCAAAGGTCTCATGCTGAGATCCCTTAACATTACGGCTGCCATATGCAAGTCTGACTCCGCCGTTCCTCTGATTTCTGTGGATGCCCGTAACCCAATGTCCATTTTTTACTGTAACCTTGCCGAGGAGCTTTGCCGGTATGCCTGGATATCCTCTATCCGGTTCTTTATCCAGCAAGGACTGGTATATGGCATAAGGAATTGTCGAGGTTCCTCCGGGAATTTCATATAAATAGGATAGATTCGCAGGGTAGTTTGCTTGAGCTATATCGACATAGCTATTGTAAAGATTTTGCCCTGCTAAGGGTGACAGATTGGAAATAAGCTCTATTGCACCTTGGCTTAGTCCCATGGCCTCCATCATCCTCCGATTGCTTTGCCAATCCCAATATACAGTAAAAGAATCATAGCTGCTCTTTACCTGGAGCAGCTCGCTTCTTTGTGCCGGACTTGCAGGCAAAAGAGGAGCTTCCAAGCCGTGATAAACCAACTGCTGCCAAGGTATCCTTCTTTCCCATGCCGCGAGGCGGTATTTGGGATAGATGTATTCCATCACGTTCTTGCCTTGCGCATCATTCCTCACTCGAGTTTTCTTCAAGTATATAAAGGCATTCTCGTTATTTTGAACAAAGGGCCTAGATGGAATCCTAAAAAGATTGATATAATGCCATACAGTCTCATGAGAAACCGGAATCCTCATGGCACCGAATTCTCCATATAACCCTTTGTCCTGATTGAAATAATAAGTATATACCCTGCCGCCGATCCGGTCCTCTTCAGCTTCAAATACTGTTATTTCTGCGCCGGTTTTCCTCAATTCGAAAGCAGCTGCCAACCCGGCTAATCCTGCTCCAATAACGCCAATCCGTACCCCCTTTAACTCCCCCGGTCTGACAATTGTAGTAATGTCCTCAGGTGGTGCCGTCAAACGGCGTATATATTCAAAGTCCTCCGGTCTCCTTTTCTGAAACAGTGCATATTTTACAAGCATATGCCTTTGTGCATCGGTAGGACTTTCCGGTTGCGGCGGTGGGCCTGGCACATAATTGTCCATATACATATCATTCACTCCCTCCTTGCATGTAAAGCGTATCTTATGGGCTTTAGCAGGCTTTACTTTATATTCATAGTAAATAATATGTGCATGAGTTGTTTTCATTCCAGTACCACTTGCCATAATTTTGAGTCAAAACTAAAACGTAAAGGGCTCAACTGATTGAATCAGCTGAGCCCTTTTATCTATCCCAAAAACCTGCTTATATTGCCAGTATAATATAGGGTAAGCTTGTGAAGAGCCCTGGAGCAGGCAATGTATAATAGCTTCTTATCCTCCGTGCTCCGATAGTTAATATCATCCGCACCATATACTATGACAGCATCAAATTCAAGTCCCTTTGCCAAGTAAACTGGTATTATAAGTACACCTTTCATATCCTCCGGTGTTTCTTGATCTATCAGTTTCACAGCCGCTTTGTTGCTTAAGCAAAGATATAACGACCTCGCTTCCCTGAGACTCTTGCATATAATAGCAATTGACGAATGACCAAGCTCAGTGCATAACTTTATCTCTTGAGCCACTGCATCATTTAATTCATCAGTACAAGATTTGCTTATAACCTCCGGTACACTTCCATGTCTATCAAAGCTCTCTACCTCCATAGCATTATCAATAAGCTTGCCATTGAACATATTGATTTCATATGAGGATCTGAAGCTTTTCTTGAGATAAACCGTGGTCACTCTTTTCTTGTTCAGTATATTCCTTATATCCTCATAGATGGATAAATCTCCTGCTTTTTCAATGGTTTGGTTAATATCCCCCACAATGGTATACCTTGCATAAGGAAATAGCAGCTTCAGAATCTCGAAGTGCATTGGGTAATAATCCTGCACCTCATCCACCACTACTTGCTTAATATCCCCAAAGGTACTGCAGCCGGCCATACGAATCTTCAGGTACATCAGTGCTATTCCGTCCTCATACTGTAAATGACTGGAACAAAGACTCTTGTACGTTTCGTCCAGCATCTCCTCTATATTTTGCGGAAGATGCAATCCCCTCGATAGATGGTAAAATAAAGCTTTATCTTTAAACAGCCTTTTATATATAGCTAAGTAATCCAATTTCGTGAACTTCTCTATTGTTTTTCTTTGAGCTGCGCTTTGCTTTACTGCCAGCAGTCTCGCAAAGGCCTTGGCGTCAAAAGGATGGTGTGTCTGCTCATGTACAAACCTTTCAAGCTTGATAAGTCTGTCCTTTCTAAGCTCCTGCAGCCGTCTCATGATTCTTGCCTCCATTTGCTGCAGCCGTATTTCAATAGGCATAGATTTTTTATTTCTGCTCAATAAATCCATCTTCAGCAGCTGTCGGTCTGCAACACATTCTCCATTAAAATGAATGTCGCTGAATTCAATCATATGTCGTTCAAAATGCTTTATATATCGCTCCAGTACTAGGGTAAAAGTACGGGATAACTTAAACTCCAGACTTGACCTAAGGAGCCCCTTTTTCATATCATCCGCTTCAGTTATCATTTCTTCCAGCAGTGAATTTCTGCCTTGAATGCTAATATCCTCTCCCGCCACTAAGGGGAAGATATTTTCAAAGGTCAGCGTTGCGACATTCTCCTCCCCAAGCTCAGGCAATACATTGGAAATATACCGGCCAAAGAGTGAATTGGGAGAAATCATAATAATATTATCTGCCCCCAGCTTTTCTTTAATGCTCTGATACATTAAGAATGCAACCCTGTGTAGAGCTACAGAAGTCTTTCCGCTCCCGGCTGCCCCTTGAACGATTACCAGGTCATGGTCTATATCCCGTATAATGATATCCTGCTCTCTTTGAATGGTTTCTACGATAGTTTTCATTTTATCTGCTGCATGGTCTGACAAAGCTTTTTTCAGCATATCATCCATAATGCTTACATTTGAATCAAAGAAATATTGAAGCTTACCCTTCTCTATTTCGTATTGCCGTTTTAATACAGCCTCCCCATTTATAGTGCCTACAGGCGCCTGGTAACTGACCTTCCCCAGCTCATAGCGGTAGAAAATGCTTGCGATGGGCGCCCGCCAATCATAGACGTAGGTGGTGTAATCATCATCATCCATCACATTTCCAAGTCCGATATAAATACTTTCCATACCGAACTCCTCTTCAATAAAGTCCACTCTCGCAAAATAAGGTGAGTTCAACAATCTGTTGTACTTGTCTACTCTTTTGGCTGTTGCTCCATAATCATAGGTTTGCACTTCCAATGGGCTCAGATGCTGGACCATCTCTGTAAGTTTTTCAAAGTCATCGGAAAAATGGGCTGTATTCTCATACATATCGCGCCTTGAAGCGATTAGATCGGATTTTTTTGCGGCAACTTGGTTTTGTTCCCCTTCCAACAATGCCTTTATCACCGCCAGGGTACGTTGTAAATAATCAGTCTCTGTTTCTAAATTATTTTCATATTCGCCCACAAAATCACCCCTTATTATTCAAAAGCAATACCAACAACTTAGCGGCTTCCTTGGCTACATACTCCTTAAGCTTTTCTTCCTCCGGTATAAGGGATCTTTGCGCAATGTAGATGGAAACCTCTCCATGAATATAGCAGTGTACATTATGAAGAGCATATTTCATCTTCTCTTTTTCTATCTCCACCTTATAAAGATTTCTCCAAATATCTGCAAGAGTTTCTACAAATGCATTCACCGTCAGTTCCACAGCAGCCTCATTGTCCTTTGGACGCTGGCCTCCGATTATCTCTACCCAAGCCAGCCGGAACCAGCCCTTATTACTGAGATAGAAATCAACAAATTGAAAGAAAAAATGATAAAGCTTTGACTCCTCCTCCACTATCTGGGACAGCTTTTCCTCAATATGGTCAGAAGCCTTGCCAAGCAATGCTATGTGCGCTTCCCACAGCAAATCATCAAAAGAAGCAAAATAATTGTATAGGTTGGTATGTGCACAACCTATCACCCTTGCAATTTCCCGTAAATTGACGCTTCTGATATCCTCTTTGTCCTTCATTAAGCTTAAAGCTACATCTATTACATGCTCTTTCGTAATACCTTTTTTCAACTAAACCACCTCCATATATCTTGTCATCAACCCTAATTACCAGTGGTAATAAGATTATAAATAGTATATACGCAAAAGTCAAGTTTGTATACAGTAAATATTGCTTTATCCTATTCCGAACAAATATGTTGATGCCTGAGCATTTCCTCTTTATAATAGTAAGTAAAGTTTTTGATAAGCACGTTAGAGGAGTGAGCAATTTGAGTCTGGAATTTAAAGCTATCATCAAGCAGCATGAGAACCTCAATGCCTCCTATATTGAACCGCCCTTTGATGTTCAAGAGGTGTTTGGCTCGAAAAGAGTCAAAGTCAAGGCTACCTTCGATGGCGTACAATATCGGGGCTCCATAGTAAATATGGGTGGCTGCTATATGCTGGGTTTGACACAGGAGATTCGAAAAAAGATTGGAAAGGATTTCGGGGACGAAATATTTGTGACAATAGAAAAGGATGTGGAAGAGCGCAGAGTGGAAGTTCCAGAGGATTTTGCTTCTGCTATGAAGGACACACAAGCTGCTGCAAACTATTTCAATACCCTCTCCTATACTGCACAGAAAGAGTACGTCAACTGGATCACCTCAGCCAAGCGTGAAGCTACCAGATCAGAACGTATCCTAAAAGCAGTTGCTCTGTTATCTGAGGGCAAAAAGCTGAAGTAAGAAAAAACAGGCTATTTCAAATTCCGTATAGCCTGTTTTTTTATTCTATTTCTTTATTTAATCTTCGAAAGTAGCAGCAAGCCAATCTAGAGCCAAATCAACCCACTTATGGACACTCCCGCAGCCTTTCATGTCAGCCTCCGAATATCCTACGGACTGATTTCCTAAAGACAACCCATGTCTTCCCTTCTCAAAAACATGAAATTCATAGGGGATGTTATTTTTCAGCAAAGCCTTTATAAAATCAAGTCCTGTTTCCGCATCTGCGATATCATCCTCCGAAGTCATCCATAAGAAGGTTGAAGGCATATGGGAGGTAATCCGCTTCATACAATTCCACTCATTGACAAGTGCCACACTCGGACTCGCAGTACCATAAACAGCACTAAACAACATCTCTAGCAGTGGCTGCATCTCAAGAGACCTTTCCATGGATTTTGTCTCAAGCTGATGCAGGTCCAGCAACGGATATCCCAAAACCAAAGCATTTGGCTTAAACAGGTGATTATCTGCATGCAGCACTTTTGCAAGATAATCCTCATGCCAAGTTGCTGCCAAGAAGGCCGCTACCTGCCCCCCTGCCGAAAACCCGCATATACTGATTTGATCAGGGTTGATACTCCATCGGTCAGCATTCTCGCGAACAATCATCATGGCCTTGGCAGCATCCATAAAGGGCGCCGGAAATCTCGCCATCCCCGCCCCTATAGAGTACCTCAGGACAAAGGCTTGATACCCGGCAGAGAGAAACCTTAGAGCTACAGGTTCTGCCTCCTTCTCCGTGATGCCTATAAATGCGCCGCCCGGACAGATGACCACAGCAGGTCTATGGATTATGGGTTTGGCATCTATGAATGAATCCTGGATATATGCAGTCAAAACAGCGTTTGACAGACCCTCAAACAACTGTATTTCCTCTATCCTCATGCAATCACTTCCTTACACTTCTTTCTCACCAACAATTAAGGGTATTCCAATAATGATATTATCACTACTGGAATACCCTTGGCAACTTTATACGCTCTAGTGGCTTATCACATTGTTGTTATCCTTTTGCAGCTCATTCTTTTTGTCCGCAGCCAGTGCGATAATTATTGTAATCACTGCTCCGCCCCATACAGCCCCGCAGCCAAGCAGCATCATGATCATTGAACTTGTAGACATCTTCATCCCTCCAATTATTGTTGATAAGTGTTTGTTGTGCCTTTTCTCTTATAGAACAGTACAGATGCGCCAATCATGATTAGGACTGTTCCCCAGCCGAATACGATATTGGAGATAATGCCTGTTGTATCTTGTTTGGATAGTCCTGTAATCAGGTTGAACAGGTTTGTTACCACAACTGCACCAAGTAGTAAAGGTGTAACATACTTCAACAAATAGTCCCACCACTTGCCGACTTTGAAATCGGAATACTTATTGGCTTCTTGTCTAAGCTCTTCCGTACCATAAATATAGCTGATCAGAATTACCTCAATCAATCCGCAGCCGGCAATAACGATATTTCCTACGTATGCGTCTACGATATCCAGTATGTAATTGAAGCCTGCATAGCTTGCAAAGCAAGCGCTTCCAACAAAGCCGACCACTGAAATAATGGATATCAGTTTTTCTCTTGAAATGTTGAACTTATCAAATGCTGCCGTAGCGAAGGATTCCAGCATAGAGATGCTTGAAGTAAGACCCGCTATGAACAAACAGAAGAAGAAGAGGAATCCCAGCAAGCCTTGAACAACTACATTGCTTGACATGGTTGAGATTGCTATTGGGAATGCGATAAATGCAACCCCTGCCCCTGTGCCAAAGGCTGTAAATTCTACGCCCATAGTATTTACAAGGTAGCCAAGTGTGGAGAATACCAATATACCTGCAATCAAGTCAAAGCTGGCATTGCCAAGCACTGTAATGAAGGAACTGTTTACTACGTCGGCTTTTTCATGCAAATATGAACCATAAGCAATCATAACACCAACTGCAAGAGTGGTTGAGAAAAATACTTGAGCATAAGCCGAGACCCATATGCTAGGATTTAAAATCTTTGAGAAATCCGGCTTGAAAAGCGCCTCCAAACCTATAGAAGCTCCATTTAGACGGACTGCATTGATCATAAATATGATCATCAGCACCATAAGCATGGGTGTGAAGATATTGGATATTTTTTCTATGCCGCCCGAAATACCCTTCTTAACAATAATCCAGTTTGCAATCCAAACAAAGATAACTGCGATTAGAATATAGAAGCTTATGCCTGCCCCAAAATCCAGGGCATTCTGTGCACTGCCTGCAACCATACCCATGATCGGACCAGGGTTGGAAAGCCAATTCACTATGCCAAAAGCATGACCTAAGGAATAGAGCATAAAAATCAGAGATACAGAAATAATTGCACAATAGTACATCATAACAATAATAGGTATCATTACTTGAACCCAGCCAAGCACTTCATATTTCTTCTTCAAATCTGAAAATGCCTTTACAGAGCCTCCACGTATCTTTCGTCCATAGGCGTATTCCATGATCATCAATGGAATTGCACAAGTGATTAATGCAACGAAGTAGGGCAGCAGGAATGCTCCTCCGCCGTTCTTGTAAGCCTGGAATGGGAATCTCCACAGGTTTCCCAACCCTACCGCAGCACCTACTGCTGCAAAAATAAACCCTTTTCTGCTTTGCCAATTTTCTCTCATAAGCCGACCTCCCCAGAATTTTTTGTTTTAGACTGGTGTTTTGAGAAAGTTTAGTTCCATTAATTATATACTAAAAGCCCTCCTAAATCAAAAATAATACGATTGAGATCTAAGAGGGCTTTTGTAACAAAAAGTAATCTGCGAACTTTTTATGGCACAAACACGATATTCAATTGGTTTCTATTTATTCAATGGTCTCAATCTAGCCAGGAAGTGTCTCAATACTGGCGGTTCATAATCAAATGTGAGGCCTACCAGCTGGTCTTTTTGCTCAATGACCTTCTTGAAACCTTCTACGATTTCATCCATATGGCTTTGCGTATAAACTCTTCTTGGTATTGTCAAGCGCACTAATTCAAGGGGTGCTTGCTCCTGCTTTCCTGTCTCAGGGTTTCTTCCCAGCAGGAAGGAGCCTATTTCCACTGCACGAACCCCTGATGCTATATAAAGCGCATTGCATATAGCTTGTGCTGGGAACTCTTCACCTGGAATATGCGGAAGAATCTTTCTTGCATCTACGAAAACCGCATGCCCCCCGGTTGGATACTGAATTGGTACACCGATTTCCATCAATCTATCTCCAAGGTATTTAACTTGGCCTAATCTATATTTCAGGAAGTCCTCTTCGATACCTTCATAAAGGCCTCTTGCCAATGCTTCCATGTCTCTTCCCGACAATCCTCCATAGGTCGCGAAGCCTTCCATTGGTACGCATCTTGCCTGCGCACCCTTGTAAACATCCTCATCATTCTTAATTGCGATCATACCGCCCATGTTTACAATAGCATCCTTCTTCGCACTCATTGTCAGCATATCTGCGTAGGAGTACATTTCCTTTATGATATCTTTTATTGAGGCGTTTTCATATCCAGGCTCTCTCATTTTTATGAACATTGCATTTTCTGCGTATCTTGCAGAGTCCATAACAATCCTCTTGCCATACTTGTCAGCAACTCTCTTTAATTCCTTCATATTTGCCATGGATACAGGCTGGCCACCGGCGGAGTTATTTGTTACTGTCATGATGAAGAATGCTACATTTTCTGCCCCAGTTTCCTCCATGAAAGCTTCCAAAGCAGGGATATTGAAATTCCCTTTGAAATCATAATATGTACCTGTATCAGTTGCTTCAGGGATCAAGAAGTTCTTAGCTCTTGCTCCGGACAGCTCAACGTGTGCTTTTGTCGTGTCAAAATGGAAGTTGCTGCATACATATTGTCCCGGCTTTACCAGTAACGGGAATAATACTTGTTCTGCCCCTCTTCCTTGGTGTGTAGGAACCACATAGTTATAATCAAATATGTCCTTGACTGCATTTACGATGTTGTAGTAATTCCTGCTTCCTGCGTATGCTTCATCGCCCAACATGATGCCTGCCCATTGATTGTCGCTCATAGCGCCAGTTCCGCTGTCTGTCAGCAGGTCGATATAAACATCCTTTGACTTCAATGAAAATGGATTGTAGCCTGCCTCTTCCAAGGCCTTCTTCCTTTGCTCCTCCGAGATGATATGGAGAGGTTCTACCATCTTGATCTTAAACGGCTCTGCTGGATGCTTTGCGTTTGACATTACAAATACCCCCAAATACAAATAATTTTTTATTATTATAATAATTTATTCTCACAATATAATGGTATCTCTACCCATAAGTTTTGTCAATCTAAAAAGAGCCTGACTGTATAAATTTTCATACAATCGGCTCCTTTTTCAATACTATTAAATTCGTTATTCTAGCACCGCTATAAGCCTTTATTTATGCTGCTTATATATCTATAAACAGTAGCTGCTGAAACTCCCAGGATAGAAGCGACTTCGCTGACTGCACCTTTGATCAAAAATAGCTTTTCTGCATTTAGACGCCTTATGATCTCTATTTTCTCATCCACCGTCAATCTTTCTATGGATATCTCACCGGAATGAGTCACCTCATTGATGATGCCATTTATCATATCCCTCGGCGATGACTGAAAAGCTTCAACATAAGGGGCCTCCCTTTCAACGGGCTTGAGGTTGGACATAAAAGCCAGCTTTTGAAGTAATTCCGCTGCTTGTTGATACTTTGTCACATCCATATTGATACTGAGCATTCCTCTTGGGTTTCCGTGTCTGTCCAATATAAAAAAGCTGTTGCATTTTAGCGGTGTATTGTTCTTAGACATCCCCAAATAGTTTAGGTAATATGGTGGTCCTTCCTTCCCCTTATCCTTCAGCTTGGATAAAGCAAAGCTTGTTAAGGGAGCACCTACTGTTCTGCCGCTGATATGCTCATTATGTATTGCTATGACGGAGTGATTGATATCCTTAAAATCATAGAGCACCACTTCGGTGTTTTCACCAAAACATGCGCCTAAGAAATCTACAAGATGTATATAGGATGAAAAGTCAAAATCCGATCCGATAAAAATCACTTCCTTACCACGTTATGACAACGTCTTTGATAAGAATATTTTATCACCACAGCAATATTTGTCAATTCTTAAAACCAAATACCCCTGTAAGAGCACTTATCCACATGTTATAAATTATCTGATATAGGTAATCAGGTTTGATTTCCTGTCGGACATATCCGAATCTGCTTGCGCTTTATACCCAAATACCGCAGCATAGTACGGCTTATAGCCTTCCGGTATCTGCAGTTCCTTGCGCAATTCTTCTCCTTGAGGTGAATCAAATGCCATTAGCACAAAATAAATCCAGCAGCTTCCCACCCCCATGGACTCAGCAGCAAGCAGCAAATTCTGGGTGGCCGCAGCGCAATCTGCTTCAAGCGGTACAAAGGACTGTCCATCCCCAGATACTATGATAAGAGTAGGGGCCCCATATAAACAGTCAAAGGCCTCATCCTTTCCCAGCTCTCTCAGATGCTCAAAATCCATTTGTGCAGCTGCTGCTTTTGCTGCAAGATTCAACCTGCCCAGCAAATCCTTATTCTGCACCACCGTAAAATGCCATGCCTGATCACCGGCGTTTGGTGCATATTGACCTGCCTCCAAGATTACCTGAAGCTCCACATCACTGATTTGCTCCCTTTTAAAGCTTCTGATGCTCCTGCGCTGCTTAATTGCTTTTATTGTATCATTGACGATCATGGACCAGCCCTCCCCTATATATTATTTATTTAACTCAAAATACTTGGACTCTACTCCATTTTCAATAAAAGTCTCTACTTCCACAAAACCAAGCTTTTTTAATAGTCCTATGGAACCGTAATTTATTGAATATGTAAATGCGCCAAGCTTTTCTATATTGAACTTATCGAATACTTCCTCGACAAATGCTTCCGCAGCCTTTACCCCTATGCCCTTCCCCCATTGCGCCTTTTCAAAAATGACAATGCTCAGCATAGCCATTTTTTCATTATCTTCATCTATCCCATAGCACCAGACATCTCCAATATATTGTCCATCGCAATAAATTACTTTGCCATAGCTTGTAGCACCTTCCAGCTGAGACCTCTCAAAAAGCTGCAGTGCATCTTCCAAGGATTTTGTACTAAAAGGAAACAGTCTTTTTATCTCCTCATCCTGAGTTCTCTCCCAAAAAGTCTGTACATGTTCCTTGGTTCTTGCATCTAGAATGATGTTCACGGGAATCACCTCTCTTTATAACATTGTAGCAGAATATGTCCAAATGATACAGTTATTGGTAAAATACCTAAACAAAAAGCTCCCCGGAGTGAGCTTGTTACTATGCAAAATGCCGCCATTTCTTATATATTTCTATCCGTCTCCTGCAGTGCAAATTTTAAAGTATCCTGCCATGCTTCAAAACAATCTTATGATCCCCGAAAAGGTTGCTTTCCTGCGGATTATGTGTAATCAAAACTGTTGGTATCCGAAAGACTTCTTTTATCTGTAAGAACTCTCGATATACCGCCTTTTTTGTATTGTCATCCAAGGCAGAAAAAGGCTCGTCCAGCAGCAGAAGCTTTGGCTTTGTCACAATGGCTCTAGCAAAAGCAGTACGCTGTTTTTCCCCACCGGATATGCTGTTTGGGTACTTGCCCTTCAAATGATGAATGCCAAACATCTGCATCACATACTCAGTGTAAGCCACAAGCTCTTCTCGCTTTTGGGACTCCTTATACTCCGGTTTATTTTTGATTCCGTAGCAGATGTTTTCTACCACCGTCATATGCGGAAAAAGCGCATAGTTCTGAAAAAAATAGCCTATCCGCCTATCCCTGGCTGGAATATTGATTTTCCGCGCACTGTCATAAACCACAGAATTCTCATAAGCTATACTCCCTTCATCGGGCGAAGTAAGACCTGCAATACAATTCAACAGGGTAGTCTTCCCTGCACCAGACTCCCCCTCGATGACCAAAAGCCCTTTATCAAAACTGTATTCTACATCCAGAATAAAGTGGTCCAGCTCCTTCATGATATGAAAATAAAGTCCACTCATTTTTCAACTCCTCCTCCTGTACAGCTCTTCTTTTTTAACCAAAGATTCAAGGCAAAAATCATAACAAAGCTGAATACCGTCATCACAAGCACCAATGCATTGGCCAATTGCTTGTCCCCGGCTTCAACCGCAAAATATATGGCTGTGGGTATTGTCTGTGTCTTGTTTGGTATATTACCGGCTACCATCATGGTTGCACCAAATTCCCCCATAGCTCTGGCGAAGGATAATGCTGTACCGCTGATAATTCCCGGCCAAGCCAAAGGAAACAACACCGTCCTAAATACTCTCCATTCACTGCTCCCAAGGGTTCTAGCGGCTTTTTCATAGATCGGATCTATGCTGATAAGTGCCGCCTTAACATTTTGGTACATCAGTGGCAGGGAAACAATGCAGGCAGCAATGACACCGCCAATCCAGGTAAATACGATTTGTATGCCAAAGTGCTCCAACAGGAAGGCCCCAATAAACCCTCTCTTGCCCAGAGCTGCTAGGAGAACATACCCAATCACTGAAGGGGGAAGCACAATTGGCAGCGTCAGAAGACTTTCCAATAAATCTTTACAGGGAACATTCTTTTTGTTTATCAAATAGGCAAACAAAGTCCCAGCAACAAAAGAGATGCTAGTGGCTATAATAGCGATTTTTAGAGATAGAAGAATTGGTGACAGCATAAAGCACCTCTAACTATTTAATAGACTATAAATCCATACTTTTTAAAAACAGCCTTTGCTGCATCTGTCTTGAGATAATCATAAAATCTCTTAGCATCCGGATGTGCAGACTCCTTGAGAAGCACCATGGAATATAGGATTGAATCATAGCTTGCTTCGGGCATATCCCCAAGCAGCCTGCCGTTATTTAGCAATAAAGCATCCGTCCTATAAACCAGGCCAAAATCTACATTTCCTGTTTCCACATATTCAAGCACTTGCCTCACATCCTTTGCCAGCACCAACTTGGACTGAAGCTTCTCCCATAACCCAATATGCTCCAAAGACTGCTTCGCATATCTGCCGGCCGGTACTGATTCAGGCGTGCCCACTGCAATACTGTCAAAGGCCACAGCATTTAATAAAGCTGCAATATTATCCTGATTCTTAACCCTTTCACTTATCTCTGTACTTCCAATCAGCACCAATGTATTACTCAACAGACCCACTCTGGATTCAGCGTTAATCAAGCCTGCCTTTTCCAGCATATTCATATCTGACTCAGAAGCAGAGATAAACATATCACAAGGTGCTCCTTCCTCAATCTGCTTACGAAGTGTTCCGGATCCTGCGAAATTAAACACCAGCTCGTCCCTGCTTATCTGTGCATATTCTTTCTGGATCTCCTTTAATGCATCCGTCAAGCTGGCAGCTGCGGAAATGTTTATCTGCGTAGCGGCTTTCTCGGAAGTGCTGCTGCAACCTGAAAACCCTATGATAAAGGCCAATAAGAGTGCCATAAGCAATCGTGTCTTTTTCATTCCGCCCTCCCCCATCCAGTACAAGCTATAACTAATTATATGCCCTCAAATCTGCAATATGCCTTGTCTATAAGCTATCATATAAAAATGACGCCAACCAAAATCAATGGTTGACGTCGCATAAAACCTATTATTTTGCCTATCCACTTGACAGAGACCCTACCTGAATCTCAGCAAAGAGCCTTTTCATTGTTAAGGATAGTGATCATTCTAAAACTTATAGAACTTCTTTATAAGAAATCTTGCGGGTTTATAGTGCAATCCCTCCATAGCCTTCGAAACATTTGCAAGCTCATTCCTGATGGCTATTTTCTGCGGACAATGCACCTCACATTTGCCGCACTTCGAGCAAAGGGACGCATTGCTGGCCTCTGCCTTCAAGCTGGTTTGCATCAGATACTTGGCAATAGACATGAATTTGCCTTCCACCGCTCTATCATTGTAGCTAGAAAAGCATGTCGGTATGTCAACGCCCTTTGGACAAGGCATACAATAATTGCATGCTGTGCAGGGTATCTTGATTTTTTCACTTAAAATGCTGCGAACCTTGCTGAACATTTCGTAATCTTCTTTGGTGAAGGAATCCGCTTCTGCTTCCGATGCCACTCTTATGTTTTCCTTCACCATCTCCATGGAATTCATACCTGACAATACAACAGTGACCTCCGGGTGGTTCCAAATCCATCGGAATGCCCATTCTGCAGGAGTACGCTTTACCTCCGCCTTTTCAAAGGCCTGATAAACTTCCTTTGGAAGGTTCGTCACCAGCTTGCCGCCCCTTAGAGGCTCCATCACCATAACCGGCAGTCCTTTAGAGGCAGCATATTGTAATCCGCTTTTTCCTGCCTGATTGTTTTCGTCCAGATAATTATACTGAATCATGCAAAATTCCCAAGCATATGCATCAATTACCTTGATAAATTCGTCCCGTCCCCCGTGATACGAAAAGCCGATATTGATTATCTGGCCTTTTTGCTTCTTTTCTTCAAGCCATTTCAGAATTCCGAGACTTACAAGTCTATCCCATATATTCACATCGGAAAGCATATGGATAAAATAATAGTCAATGTAGTTCGTTTGAAGTCGCTGCAATTCCTCATTAAAGATTTTATCTAAGTCTTCAAACTTCTTCACCAAGTATGGAGGCAGCTTTGTAGCAATTTTGACTCGATCGCGATAGCCCTTGGAGAGCACACGTCCCAATACTGCCTCGCTGTTTGGCTAAATATATGCTGTGTCAAAATAATTGACTCCATTTTCTATAGCATAAATGATTTGCTTTTCTACTTCCTTCTCATCTCTCGAAAACCTCATGCACCCAAAGCCTAAGATGGAAAGCTTATCGTTATTCTTTAGATTTACTCTATACTTCATAATCTCATTCCCTTCACCCTCTATGTCTACCCCATCTATTGCTGCTCTTAGCTTTATGATCTCTTTCTATTATACTACTAAAAAAAAGAAAGCAAAAACCCCTACGTTGAATATTTCTCAACGGAGGGGTTTCCAATGTCAATTAAGTACCGCAGAAAGTTCGATAACGGCAGCTTGAAGGAGACGGCAGTTTCGTAAACTCTTCTTGCTCCGGAGAATAGGCATAAGGGTCTGCAAGAATCGTTAGAAGCGTCTCCATCACACTATAATCTCCTTGTTTTGATGCCGCCTCCAAGGCCTCCTCAACCCGATGATTCCGAGGAATAACAGCTGGATTGGATTTCCTCATCAGCTGCAAGCAAGCATCCATGGATTCCTGCTGCCTGCCCAGTCTGGATTGCCACAGCTCATGCCACTTTTTAAACTCGTCGGTTCCAAAAAGGTTTGCTCCTTCCAGCTTGTTTAGGGTTAATGCTCGGAATGTATTGGTGTAGTCAGCAGCATATTTGTGCATCATATCGAGAAGATTTATAAATAGGGATTCATCCTCTTGCTCCTCATTGAACAATCCAAGCTTTGCTCTCATACCTGACATCCAACTATTATCATATATTCTATCAAAACCGGCTATAACATCCTGTGCCATTTTTAATGCCTGATTCTCATCCTCATGCAGTAATGGCAGTAGGGTCTCAGCTAGTCGAGCCAAATTCCATGCTGCAATCTTGGGCTGATTGCCATAGGCATAACGCCCCCGTGTGTCGATAGAGCTAAATACTGTTTCAGGATCATAAATGTCCATAAAGGCACAGGGACCATAATCAATTGTTTCTCCACTGATAGTCATATTATCCGTATTCATTACGCCATGGATAAAGCCAACCAATTGCCATTTTGAGATTAATACTGCCTGTCGATTAACCACTTCCTGAAGCAGCGCAAGGTATGGATTGTCTGCATGCTTAGCCCGAGGGTAATGCCTTAACAATGCGTAATCGGCCAAGGCTCTAAGCTCCTCTGAGTTACCCCAATGAGCTGCATATTGGAATGTACCTACCCTCAAATGGCTGTCAGCCACACGAGTCAGAATTGCCCCGGGCAGAACAGCTTCACGGTATACCTTCTCACCGGTAGTCACAACTGCCAAGCTTCGGGTTGTAGGAATCCCAAGGGCGAACATCGCCTCGCTGATAATATACTCACGCAGCATCGGCCCTATAGCAGCCCGCCCATCTCCTCCGCGAGAATATGGCGTTCTGCCTGAACCCTTTAATTGGACATCGAAACGCTCTTCCTGAGGTGTGACTTGCTCCCCAAGTAGTACAGCCCGACCGTCCCCCAGCATTGTAAAATGCCCAAACTGATGCCCTGCATATGCTTGAGCTATAGGCTGCGCACCAACCGGCAGCTTATTACCTGCAAGTTCTGACGCACCCTCATCGCTTTGCAAAGCTTGAGTATTTAAACCTAATGCATCAGACAGGGACTTGTTGAACGCGACCAATTTCGGTGATTCTACAGGAGTTGGATTAGTAAAACTAAAAAATAATTTCGGTAAATGTGTATAGCTATTGTCAAAATTCCATTGTTCTTTTTCCTGTACCATGCTATCTCCTTCCCTGCTTTGATGTTTCATAATCTTATTTCTGATTAAGCAAAATCAAAACATGAATTTTATTAAGGTTTAATCAAAATAACATCCTTTTTAGTGTCTGCTACTGACAATTAATTATGCTCAAATGCTAGTTTTACAGTTTTTAATTTAATTTAATTCTATAAAAATGAACCCAGCTTCATACCATATGGCGCTGGGTTCATTTTTATCTTATAAGCTTGCCACCTTAAATCGCAGCACCGTCTTCAGCTTATCCCCTTCTGTCTTGCGGGGATCGGTCAAATAGATTTCCCTATGCATTTTGGATAAACGTTTATAGCCATTCTCCTCACAAAACTTCTCCATCGCAGCAAAGCTTGTAGGCTCGCTGTCATAATGCCCGACGTGCATCATCTGACAACATAATCCCTCTTCTATAGCTTCAAAAGTCAGCTTATCCAATTTTCCATTGGGCTTTTTCTTTTTGGTCTCCATTAAAAAGCGCTCAAACAATTCAGGGGTCAAAAAATCCGGCTGACGTATCATAATCTTATATTTATAGTTCTCTTTAATGGTCGAAGCAAGACTCTTATCCACCAAATCCCATTCTCCCTCCAAAGGAAACACTGTATACTCATAATAGTCTGCAGGTACATTGTCGCTTTTATAAGACATCTTCACCGCATAGCTTATGCTGTATAACGCAGCAGTAGCCTGCTCAAATTCCTCACCATTAGGATCTCCAGCACCCTCAATCGCAATGAAGTTCATCTTAGGCACAGAAATTATCACCGGGGTTGTCTTTGGCAGATACAATTCCTTAAAATCTTTTTTATACTCTATTTTCTTCATTAGACTCACCTTCCTCATCATTACATATTAAGCATAACATTCTTAAATTGTCATCAGTATGTCATATTTAAATACTTAGCAGCTGCATCCCGTAGCCTTTTACCGATCATTTCCCGTACATGTGCCGGCTCCAATATCTCTGCATGATTCCCGTAAGACATAACATAGCCATAGACCCATTCGCCTTCAGGATAGGCTGCCTTCACCAGAAAGCTTCCATCACCATTCCTTTGAATACTGCTTTGCTCAAATTCATCATAGACCCTATAGGCCATTTCCTGATCAATCTTCAGTACAAGGTTTACAGTATTGACATCGGCAGACTCATCGCCAATAACCTTATGTTCTGGAACCTCTCGCTCAAAGCGTTCATTTAATACCTGCGTATTTTTGATGCGGGTAATTTTAAAAATTCTAAAGTCCCCTTTGCTCCTGCAGAATCCATATATATACCAGCTCTGCCCTTTGAAAATCAGCTTCAGGGGTTCAATAACCCGGATAGAACTGTTTCCATATGAATTGAAATAATCAAAGCTGACAAGCTTGTTGTCCAAAATAGCATTCTTTATCAAATCAAATTTCTCACGGTCAGAAGCCTTGCTTCCCCAGTATGAGAAATCAATTTCGACCCAGTTGCTGCTCTTTTTATTAAAAATGTTGCTGAGCTTATTAAGGACTGGCTCTGCATCGGTATACCTAACCCCATTTAAGGTCTGAAGGCTTGTCAGAATATCATTTTGCTCCTTATCTGTAAGCACAGATTTATTAAGAACAAAGTTCTCCATCAAGCAGATGCCCCCATTCTTCCCCCTGTTCGCATAGACTGGAATGC
>Ga0196972_1000240_pt1 | contig 38885 bp, 30 predicted proteins | sample S1v_2013CmetaG_FD_148618 | JGI IMG/M metagenome (GOLD analysis project Ga0196972, IMG submission 148618) | Soil microbial communities from Anza Borrego desert, Southern California, United States - S1+v_20-13C | ecosystem: Environmental > Terrestrial > Soil > Desert | place: USA: California...
CTTATCAATTTTTATGCTAGGTTATTTTTTTGAAGAGAAAAATTTGTTAACAGGAATCGCAATTCCTCATATCAGTAAATTATTGAATTAAAGTGACTGTGCCTTTTTGAAAATAAGCTTCACCTTTATAATCTATTGCTTTTACCAACCATACAAATGTGTTGGAGCCCTGGAGCAGGCCATTTATTCTTCCATCCCAAAGGGGAGTGGCGGATCTGCTGGTGTAAACCAATTGGCCCCACCGGTTATAGATCATAAAATATTCAATTTTGGCCATCCCGGCAGCCACGGGTTTCAGTATATCATTGAGTCCGTCATTATTGGGGGTAAATGCGGAGGGGACGAAGATCACAGGATCTGTGGCGAACACTTTGACGGTGATAAATGCAGAGTCCATGCAACCGGCCTCATCAAAAGCATTGAGCCGGTAGATGATTCCTTCAGAGGGCTGGGTAAAGATGGCTATCGGGTCTGCAATTTCAGCAGAGGAGAGATGCAGGGGTGGCTGCCATTCATACCTGCTTCCTCCTGTAGCCATCAGGTGTAAGGCCTGGCCCAGAACAACCGCAGTATCATTACCAGCAAAGGCAATAACTCTGGTCCTTACATTTACGATTACCGTGTCAGCAGCGGGTTTAGGACAGCCTGAAGTAAGATGGTAAGCTTTAAAAATATATGAGGTAGTATCCTCAGGCGTGGCCACGGGATTGAGAACAGATGAATTTGACAGACCGGAGGCGGGTGACCATTGCCACGAATCCCCATTGGTAATGGCTTGCAGCTGTACGTTGGTGGCAAAACAAATGGTAGTATCAGGCCCCGCATTCACCAATGGGTAAGGGATGGCTGTAATCCTTATTTGTTCCGTGGTGGAGCAACCCCCGATTGTGGCGGTAACTTCATACACACTGGTAAAAGGAGTGATCACTAATGGATTCATTGCAACCGCATCTAAAACCTGCTCGGCAGGCGTCCACGAATATTTAAGTCCATCTGAATTTATGCGAAGGCGTATCGTATCACCACTGCATATAATGGAATCAGGCATTGCGGTAAGTGAAACGTGATCAACCACTCTAACCAGTACTGAATCGCGGTTCACGCAACCATCACTATCCAGGTCAGCATAATACATGGTGGTGACGGGAGGGGAGACAAGTGGGGTGGATGAATTCCCGTTCAACAGGTAAGTGTTGGGTGACCATGAATAACTGCCCGGCGTGTTCGCTATTAATTGCAATTGGTCACCCAGGCAAATAAGGGTGTCCCTAAATGCTAATTGCAGCGGCGGTTTATCAATGATAGAGATTTGCTTTATTACAGTATCCCTGCAGCCATCAGTATTAGTAACTATCAGTCTTACGTTTCTTATCCCCATGGTGGGATAGGTATACGTTGGGTTTTGGAGTGAAGAAACGTCATTCGTTACAGACAATTGGCCAAAGTCCCATGACCAGGAATTGACAGTGCCGGTCACTGTAGTTGTAAGGTCATGAAATGTGCTGGGTTTTGTGATGCAGATCCCGGTAAAATCAAAATCGGGGATGAAGCCGGGGTATACGTAAACAGTACATTCAGTAGAGTCAGAGCAGGGCTGCCCGTTATTTACGTACAACTTAACAGTATAGGTTCCATTCACAGGAAAAGTATAATTCAACTGGTTGCCGCTTTGGGAAAAGACTACGTTGCCACTGCTGTTTTTGATGATCCAATCCTGGGTGGTTATTAATGGACTTGTGGCGAGGTTATTAAGCGTAAGGGAACGACTGCCGCCGCAAAGCATATAATCAGCGGGCAGGGTGGCTGCAGCGAGTTCGCAATCTGCAATGTTAATCTGAATATCTTTTCGCTGCGTGGCAATTACAATTCCGTCTCTTATTTCATCCACGCAAACAGTGACCACATATGCGCCGACGCCTGGCGCGATTCCGGTGATCATGCCGGTAGATTCATCCACGTTTACTGCAAATCCAAGTGGGAGGGTTTCACCAAATTCCGGGTTGGCATAAGCGAGTGGATTAAATGGGGGATCAGCGGGTGCGGAACCGTTTGTACCGGCAACGGAACTGTTAAAAGCGGTGCAGAAGGAATATCGGAGCTGGTCGCCATCATCGTCAACTGCAGAAAAGCTGTAGGAAAAGAAATTATTAGCACAGATGATGACAAGGTCTGAACCGGTGAATAAGGCACTGTTATTTGCCGGAGCTGTCGATTCATCCTGGTTTCCTGGTATTTCGCAGACGTACGTAGCCCCTGCCTGCCCGCCTTGCAGGTTGGCAATGCCATTGATACGGTAATTAACCTGGCTGGCAATTACATAGCCCATGGCTGATTCAGGAACGCTAACGTCAAATTGATAAAAGGCCACTTCATAGCAAACCGTTGGTGGATTACTGATGCATGGATCCTCATTGGGGAGACTTATTGTGGTTTGATGTGACAGCATCACCGTAAGATCTGTAGTGCGCAGGTTGGTCGTTTTGTCAAATATTGATATGATAGTGGGATTAGGAAAAGACCGGCCGGAAAAGCAACGCATATATAGCTTAAGCGTAACAGCGTAATGATGTTGGCCACCAGAAAAACCACTATAGGTATAAAACATTTCTCCGCCGGTGATATGATCGGCCCTGGCCTGTATTGACAGCGCAGCACAAAGAAGTATCAAAAGCAAATACCTGTACACCTTACCCGTAAATAAATAGCTCTATGAATATAACGAAAATCGTTCTATTAAACGGCTGTATTTTTTACGGCGTTGCCCCTCAGGATTTATCTTTTTTCTTTAATGAAAGATAATCGAGGAAATAAATGACCTTGACAGAAAAATTGGCTGCCTGTGGGTTAGTGAATGTTTTTCGCAGGTTGTCGTAATACTTTTCAGTTACAAATTGGTCCTCAATGCCCGAAAAACTCTTCCAGTTTACATTTATGAAACTTCCGGGAGCGAACTGCCATGAGAAATTCATATCAATGTTAAACAGGTTGAGATTGATGTCAGGGTTCCTGCCTGAACCGGCGACATCTTCCACGCTACCGTCTTGCAACAGATTGAAGAACCGGGTGTAATCAACCTTGCTCCAGTAATGACGCAGCCTGAATGTAATACCCATTTTGTTGTTGAAACTGTATTTTACATTCAGGATGTTTTCAGCCGTCCTTCGGTTTCGTAAACCCAGGATCACACTATCCGCGTTATCAGATACGTAGGCAAATCCATAATCACGGGTATAAAATCCCAGGAAATGACTCAATCCCACACTAAGTTTATCGCCGAACCTGTAATTGTTGCTTATATATGCCTCTATATTTTGATTGTCATATTTCCTGGAATAGCGATGATACATTTCAAGAGAGGCAGTGTATTTTTTCGATTGATTGGTGTTGAACCAAAAACCTTTCATCCAGGAAGAAGGACGTTTCACCACTCGTCCGGGCAACCGGGCTTCATAGTAATCATTGCTGTTGGGTCGCACATCAGCATTTATACCCACCTGCCAGAGATTTTTCAATTGACCATTTACGTTGCCATTTATTCTGAAATCCTGGTAAAGCCTGGGTTTATATAACTGGGAGTAGTTGCCATTAAGGTTAATATAGATGTTGTTGTAAAAACTTTTTGGTTTTACCCATTTATAACCGGCATAAAATCCGTGTGTCACATAATTGTTGTTTGTAAAGAAACCCATGTCAGACTGGTTATACCTATCATCAACATAGAACCGGTGAACTTCGAAATTAAACCTGCCCTTGAACTTGCCGAGGAAAAGGTAGTAAAGGTTTCCGGTGTATGCCTTTCCGGGACCTTCAAGCCCTATCAGCCGACTATGATTAAATTGACCCCAAACATTCCAGTTCACTTTATTATCATAAAGGTCAAAATCCAGGGCGGTGACGTTGGCGTCGTAATCAGGTCCGCTGCGCCAGACGTTCGTGTTGATCAGTGTAACCCTCGAATTATTCTTTAATCCCTGGTCGAGAACCATGATGTTATAATTAGTCAGGGGATTGGTTTCGAACTTATATTTTTCTCCGGTTCCGTCATCAATTGTTGCATGCTCCGCTCTCGTAATGGCATTAAAAAAGCCAATGCCGAGTTTTTTCTTAGTTCTGCCGCTTATTTTGGTTGCGTTGATTAGTTTGGTTTCAGCCGGATTTTTTACAATTCTTCCACCGGGTCCCACATTGCCGTAGGCATCATAGTAATGAATGGGTTGACCGCCAATTCGCCGGCTGTAAAAAAGGTTTCCTTTGTTGAAAAGTTCGGTTCCTTCCGTAAAGAATTGCCTGTTCTCATTGAACCTTACTTCAAAGGGTGAGAGGTTCAGGATCTGGTTGTCACTTTGCACCTGTCCAAAATCAGGAATGAGCGTCATGTCCATTGTAAAACCATCACTGATGCCATATTTCACGTCCATACCCCCATTCACATTTGTTTTCCAATTCTCGCCCGAATTTGGATCATGTGTGAGGTAGGAGGAAAAATAAGGAGAGAAGGAAAGGCGGAGTGGTGGTTTTATGTCAGAAAGGTTTTTAAGGGTACCTGCCTGGTTCATGAAGCCGAATTTGGTAGGATCTACAGGGTTCCACGAAAATTGCTGGCCTGTTTTATTCCTTCTTCTTATGATTTGTATGTTCCAATCCTGCACTTTTTGCTTGCTAAATCGAATGGCTGAGTAGGGAATCTTCATTTCGAATGACCAACCCTTATCAGTTATTTCTGTTTCGGTTTGATATACCGTATTCCAACTTCCATCTTCGTTGCCTATGGAATATTTCAGATCAAATTGTTCGTTGAGGGGAGTCACATAAAAACCCAGGCCATTTATCTTGTCCTGGTAGGTATCGAAAATAATACCTACAAAATCATTAATTCCGATCTCGTCCCTGCCGATCAGTTGGGTGGAAATGCTGTCACGGGAATTTTCATTTAAGAATCCTCCAAAATAAACTGCTGCATTATCATACAATATGTAAAACTCAGATCTTGTCTGTTCGTTTTCGCTTTTGCCAAACGTTGGCCGCATTTCGGTAAGCCCGGAAATACGTGTTGCCGTTTTCCAGGCCTCATCGTTTAATGAACCATCAATTTTAATTGCCTGGTTTGTACGCGTCGCTTCCACTTCTTTGCGAACGTCCTGCGCCTGCGTAGTGAGGAATGCGAAAAAGCACAGAAAAAGGAGAACTTTCTTTCTCATGTTGGTTTTTGTTGGCCTGGTAAAGGAACGATGCAACCGAAAAAAAGATACTGCCGCTCATGTTAAAATCGCCAGAATGTTTACCAGTGGCTATAAATCCCGATGAGCGGAATCATTCCGAAGGCATGTGCAAATTCGACAAGAAAAGTTGGCTGATGAAAATTGTTACACGAACAGTTTTTCGTGCCTGACAAAAGGCTCAAATTTGCATCAGGGAAGGAATAAAGATGTACAATCATTCTAAGCTAAGGCAGGAATTCTGGACAAATTTTGGCCAGTACATGGCTCCCGTCATTTCGGCTAATGGTGAAAAACGAAATTGGATAAATTACAAGACGGGCCTTCGACATGTATATTTCAAAATGGATGCTGGCAGGCAGGGGGCATTGATCGGCATTCATCTTCGCCATGCTGATTTGGACGAGCGTAGCAGGGTTTATGAGAGATTCAGAAGCCTCAAAGATTTACTGGAAGAGATGATTGGTGAAAGCTGGACATGGGAACGCTCTGCGGTGGATGAGAATGGGCAATCGTATGCCCGGATCTTTACAGAGCTGAAAGACAGAAATATTTTCCATCGTGATGACTGGCCGGAGATCATTTCATTTTTTAAGAGCCGAATGATAGCACTCGATCTATTTTGGTCGCAGGCAAAAGATATTTTGGAAGCCTAGTAATTGTCACCCGGGCTGGTATCTTTTTTATTCAATCCTGCTTCCCCTTCAGTCTTTTCAAAAGCGTTAGCAGATCCATCTGATTGCAACTCGTCAGTATTCTTGCGTTTATAATCTCTTTTTTCACCGTCCTTATTATCTACATCCGCCACTTCCTTTTCGGTAGCAGATTCCGGCGAAATTATCTCTTCTTTTCCCGGGTAGCCGGGAAAATTGGGAAAATCCTGGTCAATTTTATTGTCAGGGCTTGCTGGCACATCTTTTTTAGCGACGGGTGTTTTTTTTGCAGGCATGAGTTTTTCTTTTTAGTAAATAAAAAGGCGTGCCATTTTGGGGAAGACCTGGGGAACTGGGAGTTGGGAGAACTCGATTGGAAAAGCTGACTACTAATGCGTTTAGGGAATTTGGAATTGGGAATTGGGGATTTGGGACTCGATTGGAAAATGCTAACGAGCTAACGGGCTGACGAGCTGACAAGTGGGATAGGAATTTGGAGCAAGAGATGATATAAAAATCTCATGTAGAAAGGTTGAAAAGCGATTTGGTAAAGACGCTGGCGACTGACAACCCGGCAACCGTCAACTCAAATGCAGAATAATCGGTATTTTTACCCAATAAGCCCTATATGAAGCATTTAATTTTTATCCTTTTATCCCTGCCACTGTTTTCCGTTGGCCAGGATTGCAAGCCAAGGAAGTCAACGGATCCGTATACAAAGGAAGTAAAACTATCCAGTGGTTTTATTAAACTGGATGGATTGTCTGTGTCAGTACATGCCGATAGTAAGGAGATTGATATATTATTTTCTTTTTCAGCAAAAGAGAAGTGTTTTAATGATGCTGCAACGGTGCAGGTGTTTTTTGACAGTACTAAGCAAAAGGCCAATTTCAGGAACAGCGGCCCAATGAATTGCGAAGGATTCTTTCATGTGATCTTTAAGAACGGCCAGGGTACTCCCTCGCTGTTAAAGCGACTTTATACTCAACGGATAACAAGCCTGGTTTTTACGGGAAATAATAAAGAAAAGACCACCATCACGCTGGATGAGGAGCAACAGGAGAATGTAAAGAAACAGATTGAATGTATAGTGATTGAAGGCAAGACCCTGTTAAAGACTTAGAAAAGCATTTCTTTTTGTAGTTCCTTGTTGATTGAAACCGCCGCTTTTGCTCCTTCAGCAGCGGCCACTACCACAAAGTGCATGTCTTTTGCCACATCTCCGGCAACGTACAGACCCGGAATGTTTGTCTGTTGCTGCCTGTTAGTGATGGCAACGCCTTTTGATGACATGTTACAACCTAATGTGCGAAGCACATCGGCTTGCTGGTGGTAGCCGTTTACAAAGAAAATTGCATCGCAATCTCTTGTTACGTTGTTTTGAAATACAATGCGTTTAAGCTGGGTGCCTTTTCCTTCCACACAGATGATCCTTTGTGTGACTACATCGATACCCAGTCGATGCAGGAGCTTCTTCTCCTGGTCATTCAGGTAATTTCTACCATCACAATACAGCGTTACATCATTACTCCAGGTTTTAAGCGAAAGGGCAAGCGGCATTCCATTTTTGCTTTTTGCGTAAATGCCTATTTTTTTGTTCTTCACTTCCCATGCATCACAATAAGGGCAGTGAAAGACTGATTTACCAAAAAAATTTCCCAATCCATTTACCGCCGGAAGGTTATCCCTGAGGCCGGTAGCTACGAGAAGCTTTCGTGCCGTATATTTTTGTCCTTCAGCGTCTAAAACTTCAAATCCTTTTGATTTTCGCCTGGCGCTGATGATTTCCCTGTTAATGGTTCTTACCCCATATTTCTTCACTTCTGTTTGTGCCAGGCGGGTAAACTCCAATGGAAGGATGCCATCACGTGTAAGGTAATTATGCACACCATGTGACCGAACGTTCCTCCCTTTGCCGGTATCAAATACCAATACTTTTCGAAGGCATCGACCCAATACGACTGCCGCATTTAAACCGGCAGGGCCTCCGCCTATGATGATCACGTCGTAATTATTCATTTTTCTGTGCTGTTTCAACCAAAGCCGGATCGAGTTTTTTCCTGCTGAATCGTTCCATCCTGCGAATGGTATAAAGAGATACCGATAACCAAATGATGCCGGCGGCAAAGCCGGCAAGTACATCACTGAAGTAATGTAATCTTAAGTAAATCCGAGTGAAGCCGATTAATAATATCAATAAGAGTAGCAGCGTGGTTAAGGTCCACTTCAACGCCCTGTTCTTGACATTTTCCCAAACCAGAAAGATCAGCAAACCATAGAATGACATGCTCATAAGTGCATGCCCACTCGGGAAACTAAGGCCTTTGACAGGTTCGAGCAGGGGTATGAGCGGGCGGGGACGGTTGAAAAGATTTTTAAGAATGAACATGAGCAACACGCCACCAATGGCTACTACCGGAATTTTGATGGAATACCATTTGTGTTTTTTGATAAAGAGAAAATAAATTATCAGCAGTAGATTTACCGGAATAAGGAATTTATGATTACCCAGGAAGGTAATGGCTTGCATGAAGCGGGTAGTGTTATCTGATTCAATTGCGGAGACCTTGTCAAATACCAGGAAATCGAATTGATCATTCTCGAGTTTAAGAACGCTGTATGCAAGCAGGGAGAAAATAACGAAAGCAAATACAAAAAGTGCCAGAACGATGAGCAGCTCTATGGAAAGGAGCGCCAGGCTTGCAAATCGTTTTTTGATAGATAGTTTAACCCTCTTCATTCAGAAAGCTCTTTTTAGAAGACGGATTCATTTCTTAATCAAGAACGTCCCATGGTGTGGTGGGCTTACCCTCGGTACCTTTGTCGATTTTTTTCTCACTTCCTTTTTCATCTGATGGGGTATCCTCCTCTTGCTTTGGAACAGGGTCTTCGCTGCCCGGAATTTTGACATTCCTGATATCGTTTTCAGATATTACGTCATGCGGGTCGCTGAGGTGACGCTGAATCTTTTCCTTGGTTTTTTCGTCAGAAAACGTGTAAGGTTTTTCCTCTTCGTTTTGTTCGGATGATTCATGGCCCTTGTCCTGGTACATGGTGTGTTATTTTCTTTATACAGGTAAAAGTTGTGCCAATTTGGGGAGGTCATGGCAAAATGGACGTCATTCATTTTAAAATATTGGCGAAAGGGGAAGATTATAGGCAGATTGGGGAAATTTCGTCAGCCGGGAGGCGATAGACCTGGGGACGAAGCCGAAAGACGATAGGCTGTAGCCTTTTAGCCCGGAGCTGATAGCCTTTGGCCTCAGAAGTAATCGGTTGCTCGAATACGAATAAACTCCAGCTGGTATCAGTGAGCCTGGTACGGAGGTGTAATAATTTTTACCCGGAAAAAGCAAGAAATAAGTAGGTCGTGTTGCTTTTTCTGACGCCCACTTCAGGCTATCGGCCGCAAGCTACAGGTTTCCTCAAGAGGCGTTCTTAAGTTCTTCTTCAATTAATTCATGGAGCACGTGCTCATTGGTAATTACCCATTCAGGCAGTGAAGTTTGTTCAATTTTCCAGGAAGTATCTGTCTGACGCATTTTGAAAGCAATGCGGTTGTTTCTTGGGTCGCTAACGTCAACTGAGAACAGGATGCTTCCATTAGGATCACGATGTTTCCTGAAATTGAATTCCCTGAGGGTGCCGTCAGCCTTAACCAGTTTTGAAAACTGCAAATTCTTCATGAATGTGATAGACATAGGTTTCTTTTGTTCAAATACAGAGTGGTAATTCATGATGCAAGAATCATACTATTAATGCCAGGGGCTTTGAATCCCTCACAAATTACTTTTGATTCAGGAATTTCCGGCCAATAGTTATTCACTTTTAATGGCTTTTTATTCACTCATTAAGCCAGATCAATTATTTTTTTTCCAGGTAGCCGCTAAAGGTGATTGCCTGCCTGCTGTTGCTGTTCACGCGGAGGTCGGCCCTTCCGTTTTCGAACACCGTCAGGTATAACTCCCTCACATCATCAGCGTCATTAGGCCTGATTTCGATTTCCCATTTTTTCTTTTTTGATTTCACCACAGTGTAATCAAAATCGGTGGAAACGAATTTAATTCCCCCGCCAGCCATATTATGGGTTGGGGCGTATGCCCTGCCAAAATAGGGTAGGTCTGCCAATATGGTATCACCGGACACCCGCACGTCATATCTTGAGGTTAAGTGCCTCGTTCTTCCAGCCATGGGTGATACCGTTTGGGCAACAAAAATGAAATTTTTTTCCTTCAACAGGTCGGGAACGGACCGTTCCTCCTGACTGATTGCATCAGTTGGCGTAATGGCCAGCATGAGTATAGACAATAAAACTGTTGATATCATTGCACGTTTCATAGATATTATTTTACCCATCAAAGGTGCAATAAACAGGCCATTGGAGCGGCTACATCGCAAGCCTATGAATTTTACAATTTGCTTATGTGTTAATTAACATTTTTCAAGGCATTACCTGAAGTCGCTACTGATTGCGTAGGCAACACTATCCGTCATTTTGAAGAATACTGCGCCATTAATTTTTCGTAGGACTTTTTTGTTTGCACGATCTAAAAGTCTGCCGCGTTCATCAAATGGCTGATTGTATTGGAAGAAAGCAAGGGTAAAATATTTATCTTTTTTAAGAAATGATTCAAGCCGGCGGTGCCTGATGGAAAGAAACACGAGTTGTTGTTTTTTTAGGTTTTCATAATATTCAAGGTGGGTTAGCCACGTGCAGTGGGTGGTGCGCATATCTTCAATCAGCTTTTCCATGAATGAGATATTGAACCGGTATTTTCTTAAGGTATCGACAAGCGCAGGATCATCGAGGTAAAAACTGTAAATGTATCGAACTGTATCCGTGAGGATTTCCAAGCTTACCTGTTGAAAGTCCCTGTCTTTTATTTCAATAGAAAATGGGCGTTCCTTGTAGTGTTCCCGGTAGCGGTGTTGCAGGCTGTTTAACATCGTTTCGTTTTCCCGGAAGAATTCACGGGAAAATTTCTTGGAATAGGAGCAGGAGCCTGATATAAAGGCGGTGATGGCGATGATATAAACCAGCTGTTTTTTCATTTTTCCTTCAATATGCATTGCGTTACGCCAAAGGTGATGGTTTTGAGAAACCTGGGTGAAACCTGCTGAAGCGTTTTGACTCCATAATCCCAATAAACGATATTTACTTTACCATCAACTTTATAAATATCCAGTAGTACCACGTAATGAGTAGGGATTCCGAAGCGGACGCGTACGTGTTTTTTGCGATATAGCCTCCTGTTGTTTAGATAAAGGAATACTACTCCGGTTTTTAATTTTTCCTGGAGAAAAGTATACATATCCTTCAGCCAGGGTCGAACGAGGTCAGAGCCTCTTGCATTTATTTCTGCGGGGAAGAGCCGCTTTAGCATTCTGTTGAATTTCGAGAAATTGGTGGCAGCCCATAAAGTGTTTTCATCGCCTTTGTCAAAATCCTGGTTAAAAATATTGAGGTAACCTTTGAATTGGTCAGCGAGGCTGAGGAACCACATTTGAGCTGCCGCATTGATGTCGAGTGGTCCTTTATATTTTAACAAGCCCGCTTCGAGTTTTACTTTTTTTCCGGGAGTGAATTTTACTTTCCCCATTTTGGCCTCTCCTTTTGAATAAAGGGTGACCATGAACTGTGAAAAGCCAAGTGGGTCATAATGTAACGGAATATAGGTAAGCGCTGAATAGGCGCAGAAGTTTGTACTTTTTCCTTCATAGAACCTTAAGGGTGATATAGCAAACGCGCGAAGGTTAGAAAGAAAGATATCGGGGTTGACGTTAGGCCAGTGCCGACTGATGGCTAAATGATGAAGGCTATCCAGATAGGCAATGGCCTGCTGAGGAGTAGATTTTGGGCGGATGTGCTGCGGCGGATTATTTGCTTTTACATGAATGTTGGTTATAAGGAAAACAAGTAAGAGGGCAGATAAAAATTTCCTTTTCATTTTCATGAAATGCAAGATGAAGCAAATAGGGATAAAGGAGTGAAAGAATTGCACGATCAAAGATAGTTGAAAGTTTGAAGGTTAATCAGCACTCTGGGATAAGGAAGGTTGCAGTTTGAAAGTGTAGTATGGCTGACGCCGGTAGAAATGGAAGGAGATGGAGGTGTACGGTGGTATTGGGTGGTGTTTTCGCCGCGATTCTGAGAGAAAAAAAGCGTTGAAAAATGTTTTTTTCACATGGTTTTGGTTAGAGTATAAAAGAGATTTGTGTTTTGATCGATCATGTGAAGCTTCAAATGTTGAGAGAGAAAAAATTTAGCTAAACAACCGGGTACCGGGGCAGAGGGAGGGCGTGGGCGAAAAAAAATGACGCTGAAAGCGTCCTGGATGGTCATTGCCATGGCTCAAAAAACGGAAGGTTGGAAGGCGGGGGAGGGAGGGCCCCGCGGGCGGGAGATGTTGAAGCCTGTTGAAGTGTGTTTAAAACCGTTTTAAACCGTTTAAAACATTTTAAACCGTTTAAAACTGTTTAAAATCTTTAACCTATTTAAAACTAATTAAGCCGTTTCCCAACAACCAAATTTTTTCATGTTCCCAATTTTGTTCAACCAGCAGGTTTTTTTTGACCCCTCCTCATCACATCTCCTCCTAACCTCCAAACTCGTTGCCCTAAGTCCATATTCTAACATTTCTCAGTTTCCAACTTTACACCCAAATAAAAAAACCGGTCCTGCATCCTATGATGCTGGTACCGGTTTTAAGGAAAGACATTTTATTATTGGCGCACTAATGTTATCGTTTGCTTCCTTCCATTCTGGGTAAATACCAGATAGTATACTCCTGGCAGAAGCCGACTTACCTCTACCTCCTGGTTATTTGTAACAGGCAAAATACTTACAACCTGGCCGCCGGAATTGACTATTTGCATAACTGCAGGAGCCTCATTAGCCAACCTGATATTTATTTTTTCGGAAGCCGGATTGGGATAAATACTGATTGCTTCGTTCCCCTCCTGGTATAATACCTGAATTACATGCGAATAACTAAAGTGACCGTCTGAATCTACCTGCTTAATCCGGTACGTAACGGAATAACCTATGGCGTCAGTATAGCTATAATGTTTTGGAGTGGATGAATTTCCTGCAGCAGCAACTGTATCTAAAGGCATAAATCCATTTCCGCCATTTCTTTCCACCACAAAATAAGCACTGTTGTCTTCCTGCCACGTTCCCCACTTTAGCAAAACTGAACTCGCCGTTTGTTTCTCTGCTCTAAAGTAAGCCCATTTCACTGGTAGGGTAGAACTCACAACTGCGCTGCCACTTGTCACATCCGTCACATTATACACAGGACCTTCCGTACCGTTGTACTCAAATATGCTATAATGATAGGTATGGTTTTCAACTAAACCTGTAACCGTTACTGAATTGCCGGTTCCGGCAAATACTACATATTCTCCTGCCCCAATCTGCGAACCGTTACCAAAAGCCGCGTTAGGAGGATAAATATTCAAGTCAAGTGGAGAGGAGGTAATTGCTGCACCGTCTCTAACTACTACCAACCGTGCATGGCCATTGCCATTCACCCACTCTAATCTCAGTCCATTGCCCAAATTAGTTGCGACAGGGATCGAACTTCCTTCGGTTGGCGCAGAAAGAGTTGACGCATTAGTGGAAAGAAATGCTGAACTGAGATAGCTTGTTGAGGCACCATTGCCATTATATTCAAATACTGCCAAATGATAGATTTGGTAGGGAAGAAGGTTTGTTATAGTCACACCAGATCCATTGCCGTTGTACACCACAAATTCGTCATCACCAATATCCGCACCTGTGCCGAATACTGAATTGGCGGTATATGTTACCCCATTAACAGGTAGGGAAGAAATTGTTGCTCCCTGCCTGGCTACCACAATCCTATGTGAACCGTTCCCATTTTCCCAGTCAAGCTTCAATTTATTTCCTTCTACATTACTAATGACTGCATCAGTGGCAGGCAGGGTTGGTGTAATATCCCCTGCAGCTGGTAACGTAGTAAAATTATACGCTGCACCGGGACGAAGGAATACGATTCCCGTAGAGCCAAAATATTCATATGCTGCGATATGATAAGTGGTGTTTGATTGCAGGTTTGACACCGTAAAATCGCTTGTGCCTGCTGTTTTGTGCAGAACAAAATTGCCCGTACCAATTTCACTTCCACTTCCAAATACAGTGCTCGTAGAATAAGAGACTAAATCAAGAGGATCTGAATCAACCGGCCCGCCTTTCTTCATTACAAACATTCTCGCTGCGCCATTCCCAGCATTGAAACTAATGGTGGCCTGGTTACTGAGAATGTTACTCGCTGAAATGCCACTCGCCTGGATGGTTGGCGGCGCTAATGTACTCGCATTGCCCGCAAGATATGTTGATACAAGGTAATCGGGTCCCGAAGCTGAGGTATTATACTCGAACACCGCCACATGATACAGGCTATTTACTTCAAGGTTTTTGATCTCCACATTCATATGCGGCCCATCATACACAATGTATTCACCAGGTGCAATTTCCTGCCCTTGCCCAAAATTAGCATGCGCAGTGTATACCGTATTGTCAACCGGTAACGCTGTAACTGCCGTACCCTTTTTCGCAATTACAATTCTCCTTGAGCCATCGCCACTCGTCCAATTGGCACGAAAAGAGTTTCCTTCAATGGCATTTTTATAAAACCCGGATGCCGGAGTAGTTGGTTCGTTGGGGATCGTTACGCTCGCTGTTGCCGCAGGCCGTGCATACACAGGATAGTTATTGCCATTGAATTCGTGCATGGCAACATGATAGGTTTTTCCGGGTTGAAGGTTCAATACGTTTATATTAGTGCCATTCACTCCATCCACGATTACGAAATTCCCGGTTCCCAATTCTTCTCCCTGGCCAAAATTGCCATTCCCATCATACCTGGTAAGGTCCTCTGGTTCTGCATCTACAGGAGCGCCTTCTTTCATGATCAACATCCGGTAATTACCGTTTCCACCGGTAAACTTCACCGTCATAGAACTACCATTTACATTTAGGAAATGTATGCCTGAAACCTGGGTTGGAGGTGTAGCGGTAGAAAAATTGTTAGCGGCAGATGTTGCTGTAAGGTAATAGGTGTTGTTAGCGGCATCCACATCAAATTCAAATACCCTCACGTAATATGTTGTCGATGGTTCAAGATTGGTAACCGTAACAAGATTGGTGGTTGAACTTACAACGTATTCACCGGCTGCTAATTGCTCGCCCGTACCAAACACCGGGCTGGCATTGTAAACCGTTCCATTTACCGGAACGCTTGTGACCGGTGAATTCTTTTTTACTACAAATAATTTCTTACTTCCATTTCCGCCGGAAGCGCTAAAGGTGAGTCGGTTTCCTTCCCGGCTACTTACGCTCACTGATCCTGCTGATTGTGTGGGACCTGCTAATGTGGTCACAGAACCCGTCGCCGCAGGAGTAAGGTATACAGGCGTGTTGCTTCCATTAAATTCAAATACTGCGAAATGGTATTGCGTGTTTGGTTCGAGTTTGGTGAGAGTCACATTATTTCCCGTTTGTTTAAAAACCGCGTAATTATCACCATTCAACGCTGCTCCACTTCCAAATTCTGCACTTGATGAGTATTCAGTGAGATTGACCGGTGTTGCATTCACTGGTGCGCCTTTTCTTGCGAGTACCAGTCGATTTTCACCATTACCATTGGTCCATGAAATTTTTACAGAATTGCCAATGATGTTAGAAAATGCAATAGAATGGGCTTGCGATGTGGGAGCTGACACTGTAGCCTGGCTTCCTGACAATGGGATCATCAGGTATTCCGTAGTAGCACCGCTACCATTGTATTCAAATACACTAATGTAATAAGTGGTTGCGGGTAAAAGATTTGTCACTGTGAGAATGTTATTACCTCCCCGGTAGATCACGAATTCCCCATCATTGATGAATTCACTACCAGCCGTTCCAAAGGCGGCATTGTAATTATATTGAATGCCATTTACCGGAGTACCTGTTACTGGCGACCCGGCTTTCATCACCACAATTCTTCCACTTCCGTTACCATTGGTATAACGAACGGAGAACTTTCCTCCCTGCACACTGCTAAATAGCAAATTGCTGGCGGGAACGGTAGGCGGAGCTGCCGCAAAAATGTTTGAAGCGGCAAAAAGAAGGATTAACAGGATTGTATAAATTTTTCTCATACGAAAAGGTTAAGGAAATGGTTAATGATGAATAATCGGCGGCAAAAATGATAGTGAAAGAGTCCAAATGAAAGGGTGAGGTGTATGAATTGGAGGAATAGGAAGATGGATTGGTGAGTTGAACCCGAATCATGCAATACAGATACGGAGTGAAAGCGTTGACCGATGATCGATCCTGGATGATCGATCTTCGGTTTCCGAGGCCGGTCAAATTATTGATAACTTTGCCGCCCAATTCGTTTTTCATCAGCCTGTCAGCTAGTTTGCCAAGCATTCATGGGCTTGAACACGTTAAACGTTCAACATTAAACGTTTATGAAAGTAAATACTAAAGTTCCCTAAGTGGTAAGTCCTATTTGTGTGGAATAGACGACACACCTATTGACAATGCCCTTTAAAATGCTTTTCTTCGTATTTGTTATCCAGATCCAATCCTTGAAAACGCCATATCCGAAAATCTTATGAGACAACATCTACTTAACAGTCTGGTGTCACCGGCAGTCGCTGGTACTTCCCTGCAATCCATTATTAATAATTTAATCAGTAGCCAGCTTCAGTATTCGCAAAAGAACAGGAATGTGATGGTGAACGAGGTTACTTCTGACGTCATTTTGCTTGCGGAAGAGTCAAGAATTGCGCCTGTACTTGATGAATTGCTTAGCACCGTGGTCAGAAATGCCCGAAACGGCCGCATTTACATCAGTGCGGAAAGGTTTCGCGACATCATTACCATTGAAATTGAAGAAAGAAATACGTACAATGGATATGCGCTTTCATACAGTATCAAAGCCCTCGAGCCTATTGCAAGGCTCGCCGGTGGATATATTGCTATCAAAGGTCAACACCAGCTTACCACCACCGTGTCATTCAGCTTCCCCAATCAACCCGGGAACTTTTGCTACGATTGCTGATCGATAAACTCATTCCGTTCATGTGGTAATCCGCCTTGCTGACGCTCTATCAATTTATCTTTTGCTTTTCGTAAGGAAATTTGCAAGGCATCTGCTGTGCTTACTATAGCCTTCTCAAAACTATCTTCACTTTTTTTCACAAAGAGATCATTGCCGGGTATTTCAAGCCTGATTTCACAATAATACTTTTCTGAAGTGGATTTTGGACCGATATAAAGGATCACATTTGCCCGAATGATCTTTGCTTCTTTATCCAGTTTCTCTACTTTCTCCCTTACAAAATCTTCCAGGCTTTTGCCCGCGGTAAATCCGAGAGATTGAATTATGATATCCATAAAATAAATTTTGATGAGAAAAAATCATGGGCGATTCCCTGCACTTACATCAAACCGGGGACTGTAACAATATGTAAAGGCTAACGCTTCCGAAAATAAGGAAGAAAGCCATCAGTACAAATGATAAAACTTTGGGGAAATCATCAGAGTTAAAATTCCCAACCGCGCGGAATCGTTCATAAATTGCTTTCATATTCAGGTACTATTTTCTTTAACTGTAGTCAAAATAACGTGCCAAAATCAGCCATCATGGAAAAGTTTTCTACCTATTCATGTGAGAAAAATTTTGGTCAAAGTTTGTTAGGTTCCTTTATTGGCTCTACCATGATATGCCCTAACTGTTGATACATTTTGAGAAAATCGAAATTATTCCATGACTCAACTAGTTTGCCATCCTTAAATCTTCCCACTGCCAGGCCCGTAAATGAAACTTCTCTTGAAGTGACGCTTTTTCCCGTTACAGTGCAGTAGGCTGTGGCCACTTCATCATCATGCACTAATGGTTCAAGTAAAATATGTACGTTAGGAAATGTGACGCGGAAATTTTTGTAGAATTGATGAAAATTATCTATCCCGGTTGTAGTGCCAGCTGAATCGATTCCATGAATGATCACGTCTTTGTGCATCATTTCGTCGATAAACGCTTCATTCGACTGGTTCCACACTTCTTCAAACCATTGGTTCAGGAGGGAGGCGGTTGTCATTGAATTGGATTTATGAGTATAAGTTAATTCAAATTTTCAAAAATCCAAAGCATCAGGGACTGTCGATTTTAAATGACAAATAAAAAGACCCATTTCATCATGAAATGGGTCTTACTGAAATATAACTTCCCTTATATTAATACCTGTAATGGTCTGCCTTAAAGGGTCCTTCTTTGCTTATGCCCAGGTAGCTAGCCTGTGCATCCGTAAGTTCATCCAGTTCAACACCAATTTTTCCGAGGTGTAACCTGGCCACTTTTTCGTCGAGGTGCTTGGGCAATACATATACTTTGTTCTCATAATTCTTATGGTTTGTCCATAATTCTATTTGCGCCAGGGTCTGGTTAGAAAAGGAATTGCTCATCACAAATGAAGGGTGCCCGGTAGCACATCCAAGGTTCACCAGGCGGCCTTCAGCGAGGATGATAATGTCATTTCCATCAATGTTGTAAATGTCAACCTGTGGTTTGATGGTGTCCTTTGTATGACCATAATTTTTATTTAACCATGCAATGTCGATCTCGATATCGAAGTGGCCGATGTTGCACACAATCGCCTTATCCTTCATTAATTTGAAATGTTCAGCGCGGATCAGGTCGCGGCAACCTGAGGCAGTTACAATGATGTCAGCCTCTTTTACCGCATTGATCATTTTCTTCACTTCAAAACCATCCATTGCCGCCTGTAGTGCGCAAATGGGATCGATTTCAGTAACGATAACGCGGCAACCCGCCCCGGCAAGCGAAGCTGCTGAACCTTTTCCTACATCACCATACCCTCCCACCACTGCTACTTTACCAGCAAGCATTACGTCAGTAGCACGGCGAATGGCATCAACGAGTGATTCTTTGCAGCCATATTTATTATCAAACTTGGATTTGGTAACTGAGTCATTTACGTTAATAGCTGGCATGGGTAGTGTACCTTTTGCCACTCGCTCATACAGGCGGTGTACCCCTGTTGTGGTTTCTTCTGAAATGCCCCTTACGTGCTGAACCAGTTCCGGATAAGTATCGAGAACCATGTTAGTGAGGTCTCCACCATCATCCAGGATCATGTTGAGCGGTTTGTCCTTGCCTCCAAAGAAAAGAGTTTGTTCAATGCACCAGTCTGCCTCCTCCTGCGTCTGACCCTTCCAGGCAAAAACCCCGATACCGGCGGCAGCAATGGCAGCCGCAGCGTGATCCTGGGTTGAAAAGATGTTGCAGGAACTCCATTTCACTTCTGCGCCAAGACTGGTCAACGTTTCAATGAGCACTGCAGTTTGAATGGTCATATGAAGGCAACCCGCGATCCTGGCACCTTTGAGTGGTTGCGTAGGGCCATATTCTTTGCGAATAGCCATGAGACCTGGCATTTCCGCTTCGGCCAGACGAATTTCCTTACGACCCCATTCCGCCAAAGAGATATCTGCCACTTTATAGGGAAGGGAAAAATCAATCGATTTTGTAGCTGTTGACATTGTTGTTTTATTTTTTTTCGGCGGTAAAAATACGGCTAATGAGGGTATAAGCCTAATTGGGTTTATCCCGGCTCAATGATCATCGCCTGATAAGAACCCGGTACCTGAATAGAGGCGATAAAATCAGGCTACTCCTCTAAACTGACAAAGGTTACCACGTAATCCTGGTCTATATGGAAAACAGAAAACGCCCGCCCGGGTCGGAGGTAGGGAAAACCGAATACTATATTTATGCGATATGCAGTTTTTTTGCTATTTCCGCTCCCATCCCCTGTGCATACATTCCATATGCCGTCACCAGTACTCCCTTTTGTCCTTTATTTCCTTCTACAGCATACACTACCCCACTGTCAGCAGGGTCAGAGTTTCCTTCAAACCGATACACTTCCGTGATTTCGAAATCATCCGGATCAAGCCGATCCTGGTTGCAGATGAGACAATTTTCCTGGAGATTGAAGTCGAGTGTATACCCGCGCTTTTTCAGGTCATTAACGGCTTCTGACATGGTATCGTAAGTGTACATTTCGGGCTGTTTATCTAAAGGTAACATTTAGATTCGATGGTCAGTGCCGGAAGCCAACCCGGGTTAGTTGTGATATCCCAAATAAAAAGCTGTCATCATAGAACATCAATAATCGAACATCGATCAAATGGCTCTTTCCATTACATAATCATTCATAAAATATCCATTTCCTATGGGGATGTCTACTTCAGATTTTATTACAAACCCTAACTTTTCATAAAATGATTTGGCCGTATTATGCCTGTTTACATTTAATTGCAAGATTCCACCTCCTTTGCTCTTAAGTGCGGTTGCCAGTTTTTCTATCGCGAACCGTCCCGTACCTCTTCCCTGGTAAGAAGGAAGAACATATAGCTTATGTAGTTTGTAAGTACCTGCACTAATCAAACTATAAGATGCAAAACCAATTGCCTCTACGCCGTCATAAATGATGACGAATTCGGTCGTTTTCATTTGCTCCACTAATGCTTTTTCGCTGTACATGAGGTTGAGCATATAATCAACCTGTTCCTTTCCAAGTATGGGTATATAGGTTGACGGCCAGATTTGTTGAGTGAGGTTACGGATGAGTGGAATATCATGAGGAAAGGCTGTTCGCATAGTCATCGTCTCTGTAGGTTTATACGTTTGTTGAGATAATTTTCTATGCAGCTTGATATGTTTCAGGCTAAGACGAAGTCCTGTAATGAACGACACAATGGCACCGATGAAAAGTGCACCATTTGATACATAGTCACGGATATACGGGTTGTTTTGAAGGAAAAGAAAAAAATCATAGGCGCCATGAAAGAAAACGGCCCAAAAAATTCCCGTAACCAGTAATCTAAAACTATTTGGCTTGTCAAATTTTGCTTTACCTGCAAAATACCCCATTAAAACGCCAAAGGTTGCATGCGCGGGCACAGCGAGGAACATACGCATGAATCCCACCTGGTATGCATTTCCACTGCTTTGCGCCCCCAGCACGTACATAAGGTTTTCCAGGGTTGCAAACCCCATTCCTATCATTACTCCGTACACAATGCCATCCAGGGGTTCATCAAAGCTTTTCTTTGGAATAGCATAATAACGTAAGGAAACGAATTTCACAATTTCTTCAGTAAAGGCAACAACAAGGAAAGCTGCAATGGCTGTTTCTGTAATCGAATTGCCCAGTCCGCCATACAAGGCACGCTCAATAAAAAAAGCCGGAATGATAGCAACAGCGCCAAAGATAAAAGCAACCGCCAGATTCAGTTTCGGTTCCTTATTATAAGCATCGCGGTGAAAAATGAACAGGCAAATAGCGATCCCGGGGGCTATCGCCAGGGCAATTAAATCCATAGCTGGTGGTTTTGGAAGGTCAAGATAAGGAACTGGAGGGAGTAGGGGATACTGAATATGGGGTAGTTTCTTGCTCTCCTACTTAACCATCGCCCTGAACCTTCCCAAATAATATTCATCCCTGATCTCCTTTTCCAATGTGGGAAAATTCTCCAGGTCCATCACATGTAGGTAGCATTCATCAAAAAACCGGTACCTTCCCCCATCGTCCTGGAACAGCGAAGCCAGGTTTCGCACCTGCTCCACCGTATAGCAGTTGGAACGAAAGGCCTTTCGCGCTTCATCTACCCTTCCATCATCACTCTTTTCAGCCGTCATGCGCTTGCGTAACCGGAGAAAGTCACTTTCTGATGCGGTTTCCTTGCATTTATTCTTCCGTACAGCGGGTTCAGCAACGGGTTCATCCGGTTTTTTTTCTGAAGTGATGTTCAGGAATTTTTTATCATCCTTCGGTTCGCTTTGCCGCGGTGCAAGATTGTATTTGGGATTTGGGATAATAATTCGAATTGTATCTGTCTTTCCATCAGCATACTGGTCAGTAAACGTGAGGCCAAAACCTTCTGTGGTAGAACTTTCTGACCTCCGGGTAACTACGGAAGGTTTGTAGGTCACTGCCGAAGGTTCTTTTTTGGGCTTGGCGGTTTTTTGCGGATTTTTCTTTTCTTCACCCTCTTTTTTCGGTTCCAGGCCGGCTTCCTGTCCGGGGTTTGGTTCCTGGTTTCCAGCCGGCCTCTTTACTTCCACCTTACCCTTTTCCACCTCGCCCGGTTCGCGGTTTACAGGCACTGGCTCACGTTTAGCTATTTCTTCCTTTGCTTCTATTACAGGGGTTTTCTCCAGCTTGGTTAATGTATCTTTTGCCGGAACGGTGGCGATTGGCTGTTCAATGGGCTTTTCCAGTTTCTCTTCTTTCTTTCCCTCTATTTTTTCCTCTTTCGGCACTGGTTTCTCTCGGGTAACAGGTTCATTTCTTTCGGCTACTCCCCCCACTTTTGCAATAGATGCGGCGCCGATCACCGGTTTATCATCCTTAACGGCTTCCTGGGGTTCAAGCCGCGGCTGCGTTTTTTCAGTTACAGGAGGTTCGGCTGTGAGAGTCTTGGGGGTTTCTGTCTCGGTGGGAGGCAGTTTTGCCACTTCCGGTTTCACTTCTTCCCTTACCACCGCGTGCTGAGGCATGATCTCCGTCACCAGTAATGAAGGGTCCCTGGCTGCAAGGGCGAGAATTTGGGTGAAACGCGAGACTTTTCTCGGTTCAACCCTAATTCCTGCACGAGCTGGATCAGGCTGCGACATTTGCAGGGCGGAAGTGTGGAGGTCGTAAAGGCCCCATCCTTTTTCTCCAAAATTCTTCAGCAGGTAACCATGATCTTTTCCCCTTATTGCAATAGTATACCGCTGCTCAAGTACCTCATCTCCGTGAAAGATCACATTGATGGTATATGTACTGTCTTTAAGCCTGGGCAGGATCACGTATCCTTTGGATGTGGAATGATGAACCTTGTTGTCCACTTTAACAGAGAATTGCTGGCCGCCTTCCGTCTGCATGTATATAAAGAATATCTTCTGCGAAATGCCAAGATTCGCAAGAAGTAACATTAACCCAAGCAGGATGAAGGATCGTTTCATTCGGCCTATTTTATTGTAAATTTAATTGAATTAACCCGATGTGCGATGTTGGATGTTCACTGTTCGATGTTCGTTCTTCGTTGTCCGCTATTCGTTGTTCGATGCTCGCCCCGATCACGGCCTTCGGTCACCGGCCATCGACCATCGGTCATCGAATGCCATTCAACCATTATTCGCTTTTAAACGTCTATTCCATCATAAATTTGTTAATTCAATTCATAAAAATGAAACAATTCTTATTCCTCTGCCTCGTATTCACCATTTCATTTACTTCCCTCGCCCAGCATGATCGTAATGATACTTCATGGGCAAACCTGTACAGGGAAACGCCTCCGCGCATAAATAACCTGGTACATACCAAACTCGATGTGCGGCCTGATTTCAGCAAGTCATGGCTGTACGGAAAAGCCTGGTTGACGCTACGCCCGCACTTTTATGCCACGGATACGCTCACACTCGATGCAAAAGGAATGGAGCTGAAAAAGATCGCAATCATAAAGGGTAATAAGCAGATACCTCTAAAATTTACATATGACGATTTTTTGGTGAGGATTAAACTCGATAAGAAGTATACTTCTCGCGAGACTTATACGATATTTATTGACTACATCGCCAAGCCTGATGAGTTTGATGAAAAGTATGCAAAGGACCAGATGCTGGGAATAAAAGGTATGTACTTTATCAATCCCCGTGGTGAAGATCCAAACAAGCCAACCCAAATCTGGACGCAGGGCGAAACCGAATCGAGTTCAGCCTGGTTTCCTACCATAGATAAAACTAACCAGCGCACTACCCAGGAATTGACGGTGACGGTTCCCGCGAAATTTGTTACGCTTTCAAATGGAAAATTGATTTCGCAAAAAAGGAATGCGGATGGAACACGAAGCGATTATTGGAAAATGGAATTGCCTCATGCACCTTATTTATTCTTCCTGGGCGTGGGTGAATATGCAGTGGTAAAGGATACCTGGAAGGGAAAGGAAGTAAATTATTACGTGGAGAAAGAATACGCTCCGGTGGCAAAGAAGATCTTTGGCAATACGCCGGAGATGATGACTTTCTTTTCAAAGATCACGGGTGTGGAATATCCCTGGATTAAATATTCTCAGATCACGGGTCGCGATTACGTAGCAGGTGCCATGGAAAACACTACGGCTACCATTCACCAGGAATCAGCTCAACAGGATGCGCGGGAGCTGGTAGATGGAAACTTCTGGGAAGAAACGATCGCACATGAACTTTTTCACCAATGGTTTGGCGATTACGTTACTACTGAAAGCTGGAGCAACCTTACGCTGAATGAATCATTCGCTAATTACAGCGAGACATTGTGGAATGAATATAAATACGGCAAAGATGCAGGCGACGCACAGAATTACCAGGACATGAATGGTTATCTCGGCAGCAATAGTGCACATAAGGATCTTGTGAGATTTACCTACCGGGATAAGGAAGACATGTTCGATGCAGTAAGTTACAATAAAGGCGGCCGCATCCTGCACATGTTGAGGAATCACATAGGCGATAGCGCATTCTTTAAGGCTCTAAACCTGTATTTAACTGCTAACAAGTTTAAAGCTGCAGAGGCACACCAGCTTCGCCTTGCATTTGAAGAAGTAACGGGCCGTGACCTGAACTGGTACTTCAACCAATGGTATTTTAGCAGCGGGCATCCTGAGTTGGAAATTGATTATGCGTACGATGATGCAGCAGGAAAAGTGGAAGTAACCATCAGGCAAACCCAGGAAGGTGATAAGGTGTTTAAGTTGCCAATCGCAATCGAGATCTACAATGGAGAAAAGAAAGTGCGACATAATGTTTGGAGTCAAAACCGCACGGAGAAGTATACGTTCAATTACGAGAAACGTCCTGACCTGGTGAATGTGGATGCTGACAAGGTATTGCTTGCAGTAAAGAAAGATAACAAGACGCTGGATAACTTCATTCACCAATATAAATATGCGGGTAACTATCTTGACAGGAGAGAGGCGATAGACTTTGCATCAAAGCACCAGGATGATCAAAAAGCGGTTGAGCTGATGAAACTGGCATTGAATGACAGGTATTTTGGCCTTCGTGGTTTCGCCATTTCAAAGCTGAACATGAAGAATGATGATGTGAAAAAGCAGGTTGAGCCAATCCTGGCGAAACTGGCTGCAAACGAAAAAAAATCGGTTGTTCGGGCTGAAGCCATCAAACAATTGGGTGAATACAAAAACCCGAAATACAAAGATATACTGTTAAGCGCCACCAATGATTCATCATATACCGTGGCTGGCGCCGCGCTGATGGCTATTGGCAAGGTGGATAGCAAAGCCGCACTCGAGATTGCAAAAAAATTAAAAACTCAGCCGGCCAAAGGATTACTGAAGGCGGCCATTTCAACCGAGATTGTAAAGTCAGGCGACCTCACTATGGCCGAGGAAATAATTGGCGGTTTTGAGAAAAGCCCCATGCAGGCGCAATTCAATGATGTGAATACACTGGTGACCTACCTGGCAGCTATCAACGATACCGAAAAAGTGAAGAGAGGCGTTGATGCTATCGTTAATTTGCGCGATGCAGTACCTGATGCTTATCGCGACCAGACAGACCCCTATTTAAATGGATTGATATTAAAAGGATTGCTGGCGAGTAAACAAACTGCATTAGAGGCTAACAGTAATGACCCAAAATTGAAGGAACAGGTAGAATACATAAAATCGAAATTGCCGGAAGCGGACAGGAAGGGATTTTGAGGGTATAAAATTTTGACAGTTGATCGACTGTCAGCAGAAGTAAAGTAAAATTTTCTTATCGCTTTTCATAGGGGAAAAAAACGTTTTCAGCGTTTTTTTCCCCTTTTTGTGTCTATGGGAATTTGGTAGATTAGTTTTCGAAACCTTATCTGGTCCACCATGGAGCGAATTACTGACATCTGGATTAGTCTCTACTTCACTGAGCCCATCCTCCTGAACGTGATGCTTGTCACGTTCATCGTGTCAATAATAAAGAGAAAGAAGATACCTTCCTTTAGGTGGTTGCCCCATTATTTGGGATTTTTCCTGCTTTTCTTTCTGGCTGACTATGCGTACACTATTTTCCTGTTTCCCGCGAACCAGGACCGGGTGCAACGTTTTCAGCGAGAGGTGAATTTCTATATTACGCTTGTTGAAATGCTTGTATTCATGCATTTTTTCCTGGCAGAAGTAAGGTCCATTCCTCTTAAAAGAATACTCAGGCTGATCAGGGTTTCAGCGGTGATTTGTTTCCTGTATGTATATATCACTACGCACCTTGACTATGGCTTTATTACTTACCGAAAGTTAAACATGGTCTACATCATCCAGTTGACGGCTCTGTTAGCATCCTCGGGCTTTTACTTTATTCAACTGTTCCGGGAAGCGCCGGTTTCAAACCTGAAGGAACTGCCGGGTTTCTGGATAGCAACGGGATTGAGTTTTTACTGCCTTTGTACTTTACCCCTAACCATTGCCAGTTCTTATTTCTTCAATACTGACAGAGAAACGGTGTACATAAACCTGTATTCGATCATATACCTGTTTTATATTCTTTTGTTTGTTTTAATTATCCGGTCATTTTTATGTCGGCCATTAAAAACGATGTAGTTATTTTCCTGGTGATCACTACCATCATTATTCTGCTTTTAGTGGGATTGATCGTATTGTTGATTTACCTGTATCAGAAAAAACAGATTACGCACCAGGAGAAACTGGAAGAGATAAAATATTGTCATGAGCGGCATAATTTGGAAACAAGATTAGAGATACAGGAAGACACTTTTCAGCATATCGCGCGCGAGATCCATGATAATATTAACCTGTCTCTTACACTTGCCAAGCTGCACCTGAATACCCTCGATCTGCAAGAGAAAGAGAAGGCGGCCGAGCAGGTAAATAATGCGGTGGATTTGCTGACCCAGTCCATTGCCAACCTTCGGGATATCTCGAGAAGTTTGAATTCAGAGTTGGTTGCAAATTCAGGTTTGATAAAGGCTATAGAATCTGAAATAAGCCGGATACATAAGACGGGTTTATTTGAAATAGAGCTAAGCGTGATCGGAGATCCCGTATACCTTGACACACAAAAGGAACTGGTTATTTTTCGAATCGTGCAAGAGGCGTTTAACAACATTATTAAACATGCGAGGGCGACAAAATGCAACGTTCTGCTTAATTATCAAGATGATTTACTCGAAATCCAGGTCTCTGACAACGGTGTGGGTTTTCAGTTAACAAATAAAGAAATGCCGGTACAGCCGGGTAAGGCTGGGCTGGTGAACATGCGCACGAGAACCAAGATGATTGGCGGGTCAATGAAGATTGATAGCGCTGCATTGAGTGGTAGCCTGTTGCAATTTAAAATTCCGATCTAATGACACAGAATTCAGAAATAACACGAGTGGTTCTGGTTGATGACCACAGCCTGCTGCGCAATGCGTTGGCTAACCTGATTGACAGTTTTGGCGAATGTAAAGTCATTAACCAGCTGGCAAACGGACGGCAGGTGGTAGAAGCCATTAAATCAGGTATGCGCCCGCATGTGATCATCCTCGACCTCAACATGCCTGAAATGGACGGCTTTGAGACCGCGGAATGGTTAAATGAAAATTTCCCGGAGATTCATATTCTAATGTTGACGATGTATGATTCAGAATTGTCGTTAATCAGGTTATTGCAATTAGGTGTAAAAGGGTTTTTGAAGAAAGATATAAGTCCATCTGAATTGAAGTTTGCAATACACTCAGTAATGACTACCGGTTTTTATTACTCCAACCATACCACAGGCAAGATCGTCAGCCTTTTCAGAAATAATAATGGATTGACCATTCATGATGCGTTACTAACCGAACAGGAACTTCGTTTCCTCAAACTCACCTGCAGCGATTACACGTACAAAGAAATTGCACAAAAAATGAATCTAAATCCCCGCACTATTGATACGTTGAGAGACCATTTATTTTTGAAACTTGATGTAAAAAGCAGGGTGGGCCTGGCGATGATAGCGATAAGGCATGGGTTGGTGACCATTTGAGGTCAAATCATGCAATGGAAAATCGTTCAAGGTCGTTCGAGTTCGTTAAAGATCGTTCAAGAGGTTGTTTAAGTTCGCTCGAGGCCGTATAAATCCGTTTGATTTATACCTTGAATATGGAATTGGAAATTTGGAAATGGAAACTTGATGAGAGTACTTTATAGTATAGCCTGTTTCTTACCAGGAACGAGAGTCTTATTTGTTAAACACGCTACAAATTCCAAATTCCTATTTACACTTAGCTAGTGAATAACCTTCACGGCACTCAAATCCCAACCACCACCATTTCCGTGCGCCTGTTCCTCGCCCTGCCTTCCTCTGTTTTGTTATCAGCCACTGGTTTTGTTTCACCAAGGCCTCTCGCTTTTAACCGACTCGCCTTGATGCCTTTTGTTTCAAGATAATTGACAACTGCTTTCGCACGATTGTTTGACAACGAAAGGTTGTCAGCGGGTTTACCAACATTATCAGTATGCCCTGTTATTTCAATTCTTAAGGTAGGATTGTCAATAAGTAATTGAACAATCTTATCCAGTTCAACCTGCGACTCTGCCTTTAACTCATATTTATTAACATCAAAGAATACATTGTTCAGTACAACCGATGCATTGACTTCGATTGGTTGTAGCGGTATGTTTTTTTCATAAGTAGAATCCAGGTCAGGTTGCGTCAGGGGAAAATTATCAGAATAGAACAGGTATCCTTTACGGTTTACAGTGAAGGCATAATTCTTACCAATTGGTAAGGTGACGAGATAATTTCCCGTTTCGTCAGTTTGAACCCTTGACATTACACGTCCTGTTGACAGATCAATCAATTCAACAGCCGAAGGAAGACCTTTTGTTGTCTTTTTATCGTAAACCTTACCTCTCACCCATAGCGTCTTATAAGGACGCACATCTTCACGAAGCTCGAAAGTATAAATATCAAGACCACCTTTACTATCGCTTTTGTCGCTTGAATAATAGGCTGTTTTTCCGTCAGCAGCAATAAAAAGTGTTCCTTCCCGTCCAATCGTATTGATGGGATAGCCAAGGTTCATCGGTTGGCTCCAGTCACCTCCTGGTCCCTTTCTCACGTAAAACAAATCATCGTCACCATACCCCTGCCAGTAATTAGACGTGAAGTAAAGCGTCTGGTTGTCAGCGTGAATAAAAGGGCATTGTTCATCGCCTGCGGTATTCACCTGGGGACCGAGGTTTTGTGGTTCTCCCCATTTGCCATTAGGTTGGAGTGTTGACACATAGATATCGCTTCCTCCAAATCCTCCTGCGCGGCGACTGGCAAAATATAGTTCACGTTTATCCGGTGACAGGCAGGGCTGGGATTCCCACTGGTCTGAGTTAATCCTTCCGCCGAGATTGATGGCTTCACTCCATGCACCATTGAACAGGTAAGAGATATAGATATCACAACTGCCAAACCCGTCTGCCCGGTTACATCCTGTGAATACCAGCCATTGGCCGTCCTGTGAAATGTTTTGTGCGCCCTCGTTTTGACTGGTATTTACATCACCCTGCATGGCTTGGGCCTTTTCCCAATCAGTGGGCGATTTTTTTGTATAAAAAAAATCTTCATTGAATGAGGCTAGCCTCCGCGTAAATACCAGTTCCCTCCCATCAATGGTGAGCGAAGGGAAATACTCTGATTCTTCAGTATTTATATTCGTTCCCATATTTACCGGGGTAAATACGTAATGGCTATTCTTATTTTTTTGTTGAAATTCCACGGCGAACTCATAACTACGCTTTCGGTACTGGGCTGCTTTTAATGAGTTGGGATTTTTGGGCGGCCTTTTATCAAGTAACTCATTGATTGCCTCAAGCGCTTTTTGAAATTCACCTAAACCGGCCAGCGCAATGGAATAAGGCAGCTTATAATCCAGGGAATAATCGGCGTCAATGGCAAATGCTTTTTCGTAATAATCAACGCTGGCTTTATAACTCTTCAATTGGCTATAAATGCCCCCGAGAGAAAGGTAGGCGTCCGCATATTTATTGTCGATTTCCACACTTTGTATCAGAAGACCGGCTGCCATCGGTAATTGCCCGTCATTAGCCCGCTCCATTGCCTGGTTATAAAGGATAACAGCTTTCCTATCCACTTTTGAGGGATCATACGGCTGGGAAGCAGCAATGAAGTGGACGAAGGTAAAAATGACAGTTATGAGTAAGGGGGTATGCTTCATCTAGGGATGGTTGAATAAATAACGAAGCTATTCAAAATTTATTCCACGACCGGTTTTATGGCGTTAAATAAAAATCCCGGCGACGACCGGGATTAATGATTTTACATAGAGTATTGAAATGTGGTAAGCAATTAATCCATATCAATATCAAAATCGTCAGCAGTTTTTTCAATGTTGAACTTCTTGTGCTTATCGAGGAATTTACCATATTTCCTGTAGGTGGCGTCAGTAACCTGTTTGCCATTCACTTTCAAAATGCCGTCTTTATGTTCGATGGTATAGGGCTCTGACTTTTTCAAAAGACCATCTTTTTCCAGGTCATCTACAAAGTCACGGTATTCCCTGATTTCAGCCTTTGCTTTTTCAATTTCTACTTTTGCTTTCGCAAGTTCCTTTTCCAATGTAGGCCCAATCTTTTCGATTTCTTTGTGCGCTTTCGCCAGTTCTTCTTCCATTTTGCTGAGATCAATTTTCCTGGCTTCGCTCATTGATTTGTTCATTTCTTCCCAATCGATCTTCTTCATGGCGTTATTGATCTCTTCCTGTAATTTCTGGAAGTCTACTGATTTGAGTGAGCGTTCAATTTCCATTTTCATTTTTTCACTGTCAAATTCCTTCATATTGTTTTGCAGTTCCAATTGAATTTCTTTCAGGTCAACACTTGCCAGAGATTGCTCTACCTGTTTGCGAATGGCTTCCATATCCAATTCCTTCAAAGCCATCTGTACGTCGAGCGTGATTTTTTTGGAATCAAATTCCTTTAAGGCTGTTTTCAATTCTTCCTGCATTTTTTTCATATCTATTTCCAGGTCCACCTGGTCGAGGGTTTCCAGCACATCATCCAGGTCTCTCACCTTTCTGTCAGGTGGGATAGTATCAGTGATAGTATGATCCTGTTGGAAATGCTTTTGTTCGGTTTTTCCTTTGAATGACGTAAATGCGACGGATGCACAGGCTACGGCGAGGATAAGGAGGGCGCTTCCCATTTTTGCTGATCTCGGTTTCATAAAAATTTGTTTTATTGAATGATTCACGAAAGATTTCGTATCAAATATACGACAGACTTCGTAATTCGATCCTGTTTTCCGTCTTTAAGCATATTTTTAACAACTTGATCTAGCGACCTTAAAACGTTATGAATGATTTAAGCGACTTAAGCGCATCGAAAATGGTCATCAATCATCGAACAATGACATCTAACGCCTCGAACATCCTGAAGTAGTAACTTGCAAATCCAAATCGATCACAAATCACCCCATTGTCTTAAACCCCTAACTCCTAACACCTAACCCAGACAGGATGTCACGTTACTTTCTAAAGCTTTCGTACAAGGGTACCAATTATTCAGGGTTCCAGTCTCAGGAGAATGCAAACACGGTGCAGTCAGAGGTGGAGAAGGCGTTTCAGATCCTTCAAAAGTCAGCGGTAGTGATGGTGACTTCTTCCAGAACGGATGCGGGGGTTCACGCGCTCGAGAATTATTTTCATTTTGATTATGATGGGCAATTGCATGCCCAGTTTGTATATAAGCTCAATGCCATTTTACCGAAAGATATAGTGGTAAAGGAGGTGAGGGAGGTATTGCCTCGGGCCCATTCGAGGTTTGATGCTATCAGCAGGGAGTACAGGTATTATGTATATCAGCATAAGGATCCGTTTCTCGAGGATCGGGCGTATTATTTTCCTTATAAAATTGATGTGGAGTTAATGAACCAGGCAGCAAAAGAGTTGATGAATTATGATGACTTCACTTCTTTCTCCAAAAGGAACACCCAGGTAAAGACATTTGTATGCCGGCTTACGGAAAGTGAATGGAATAGGGAAGGAGATTGTTGGGTGTATCATGTGAAAGGGAATCGTTTTTTGCGCGGGATGGTAAGGGGGCTGGTGGGAACGATGTTGAAGCTGGGCAGAGGCAGGATCACTTTGAATGAATTTCATGAGATAATCCGGGCGAAGGATTGCAGGAGGGCGAGCTTTGCTGTACCAGGACATGGTTTGTTCTTGGTACGGGTTGAATTTGGGGAATGAACTTCACCGTCAGCCGTTGTCGGTTGTCAGTGCCGGTTGTCAGTTATCAGTTGTCGGATGTCAGTTGTCAGTTATCAGTTGACGTCGGTTGTCAGCAGAACCTGTACATTGACGCAATCCTTCTAATTCCAAATTCCCAATTCCTTCTCAGCTTGTCAGCTCGTCAGCTTTTCCCAATATCATGGTCTGGCGCCAAATCCCCAATTCCCCATTCCAATTCCTTCTCAAGCTTGTCAGCCAAGCTTGTCAGCTCGGCAGCTTTTCCCAGTATCATGGGTCTGGCACCAAATTCCCCATTCCCAATTCCTTCTCAGCTCGTCAGCTTTTGTCCAACATCATGGTCTTGCGCCCAAAATCAGGGCGTCACGAAAATTTTTTCGCTGGTATAACCCTTATGTGGGTTGAGTTTCATGGTTTTCACAGTTCTTTTTGGCAAAAAATATTTGGCGGGAAGGTGCACCTCCTTATCTTTGCAACCCGTTTGAAAAAAGCGGGTAGCTCTCTGAAGTTTGTGAATAGTAATGTGAGGCAAATGTGAATAATGGAATGACTAAAAATTGGGTGGTAATTGATAAAGCCTTACCTTTGCAATCCGTCTTTAAAAAATGGCGGGTAGTTCTTCACAAAACAAATTGATTTTCATGCTAAAGTGTTCGAAAAACTTTGAAAAAAGTGAAAGAATATTTGGCTAGAAATAAAAAGGCCCTTACCTTTGCACTCCCGAAAAAAACGAACAAGAAATTGGGCGTTGAAAATAGGGGTGGCGAGGAGCCGAAAGGCGAGGCCAAAAGATCTTTGAAAGTTGGGAAACAATAGCAGCTGTTCGCAGTTTGAAACTGCGAACAAATCAAAAGGTAAGTCAAGCGAATAACATTCGATTTGACACGTTAATTTTTGAGGCTTTTAGTTTACTAGAAGCAACGATTTTTACTGTCAGTATCAAACTTCATTTACAATGGAGAGTTTGATCCTGGCTCAGGATGAACGCTAGCGGCAGGCTTAATACATGCAAGTCGTGGGGCAGCATGGTGGTAGCAATACCACTGATGGCGACCGGCAAACGGGTGCGGAACACGTACACAACCTTCCTTTAAGTGGGGGATAGCCCGGGGAAACCCGGATTAATACCCCGTAACATTATGAAGTGGCATCACTTTATGATTATAGCCTTCGGGCGCTTGAAGACGGGTGTGCGGCTGATTAGGTAGTTGGCGGGGTAACGGCCCACCAAGCCTACGATCAGTAACTGGTGTGAGAGCACGACCAGTCACACGGGCACTGAGACACGGGCCCGACTCCTACGGGAGGCAGCAGTAAGGAATATTGGTCAATGGACGCAAGTCTGAACCAGCCATGCCGCGTGGAGGATGAAGGTCCTCTGGATTGTAAACTTCTTTTATATGGGACGAAAAAAGGCTTTTCTAAGTCGTCTGACGGTACCATATGAATAAGCACCGGCTAACTCCGTGCCAGCAGCCGCGGTAATACGGAGGGTGCAAGCGTTATCCGGATTCACTGGGTTTAAAGGGTGCGTAGGTGGGTTGGTAAGTCAGTGGTGAAATCCCCGAGCTTAACTTGGGAACTGCCATTGATACTATCAGTCTTGAATACCGTGGAGGTCAGCGGAATATGTCATGTAGCGGTGAAATGCTTAGATATGACATAGAACACCAATTGCGAAGGCAGCTGGCTACACGAATATTGACACTGAGGCACGAAAGCGTGGGGATCAAACAGGATTAGATACCCTGGTAGTCCACGCCCTAAACTATGGATACTCGACATACGCGATACACTGTGTGTGTCTGAGCGAAAGCATTAAGTATCCCACCTGGGAAGTACGATCGCAAGATTGAAACTCAAAGGAATTGGCGGGGGTCCGCACAAGCGGTGGAGCATGTGGTTTAATTCGATGATACGCGAGGAACCTTACCTGGGCTAGAATGCTGATGGACCGTGGGTGAAAGCTCACTTCCCCGCAAGGGGCCGTCAGTAAGGTGCTGCATGGCTGTCGTCAGCTCGTGCCGTGAGGTGTTGGGTTAAGTCCCGCAACGAGCGCAACCCCCATCACTAGTTGCCATCAGGTAACGCTGGGAACTCTAGTGAAACTGCCGTCGTAAGACGTGAGGAAGGAGGGGATGATGTCAAGTCATCATGGCCTTTATGCCCAGGGCTACACACGTGCTACAATGGAGTGGACAAAGGGCTGCAACACAGCGATGTGAAGCTAATCCCAAAAACCACTTCTCAGTTCAGATTGGAGTCTGCAACTCGACTCCATGAAGCTGGAATCGCTAGTAATCGTATATCAGCAATGATACGGTGAATACGTTCCCGGACCTTGCACACACCGCCCGTCAAGCCATGGAAGCCGGGTGTACCTAAAGTCGGTAACCGCAAGGAGCCGCCTAGGGTAAAACTGGTGACTGGGGCTAAGTCGTAACAAGGTAGCCGTATCGGAAGGTGCGGCTGGAATACCTCCTTTTTAGAGCTTAGCTGTACTTAGTTTGAAATTAAGTACATCACTTACTGGCTATTGTTTCCCTTTCTTTCAATTTTTTATGACTGGTTGTAAGATCAGTCACCCAATAAGTTCTTTTACACGTAACCCGGAACAACGCGGGGCTACAGGAAACCGCAGAGATTGCGGTCTACTTATATAGATCCGTATCCGCCGCGGCGGACTGGCTGGAGCATCCCGATAAATTCGGGAGGATCAGCAGACCATCTGCTCCCGGATAGATATGGGTTAAATATAGATCCGTAGCTCAGCCTGGTTAGAGCACTACACTGATAATGTAGGGGTCAGCAGTTCAAATCTGCTCGGGTCTACTCAGAATTAGCCAATTTGAAAATGCGCTAATTTGAAAATGAAGATTGGTGAGGATAGTCATTTTCAAATTTTCAAATTACCTCATTATCAAATTAGAAATGGGGGGTTAGCTCAGTTGGCTAGAGCATCTGCCTTGCACGCAGAGGGTCATCGGTTCGACTCCGATATCCTCCACCATACCTGCGATTTGAAAATTTGAAGATTTGAAAATTGCAAAGAGTTCTTAAACATTAGATAATGCCTGAGAGGCAAGAAAAGGCTCGAAGCCTGATTATCTGCAAAATACTCGTTGAAAAGGGGATTTGTCATTTTCAAATTGCCAAATCTTCAAAATTTTCAAATTGAGTAAAGTTCTTTGACATATTGGGAAATAAAATGTTAGACGAGTATCTAACAATATCGATCACAATTTTGTAAAACACACCATTTTTTATGGTTGGTCTGAAGAAATGTGGTCGGGTAACAACTACAATAAATCGCGGACGGATTTTTCCGACTGCGTACAGGAGTGATCCTGTTTTGTAGCGACAAGACTTGTCTTGTCTCTAAATTTTTTAAAGCAACTAAGGGCGCATGGTGGATGCCTTGGGTCTGAGAGGCGAAGAAGGACGTGGTAAGCTGCGATAAGCCGGGGGGAGCTGCACACAAGCATTATATCCCTGGATCTCCGAATGGGTCAACCCACTATACTGAAGGTATAGTATGCTGTAGCAATACAGTAAGCCAACCCCGAGAACTGAAACATCTAAGTACCGGGAGGAAAAGAAAACAATAGTGATTCCCTGAGTAGTGGCGAGCGAAATGGGAATAGCCTAAACTTGTCCGACGTGTCGGACGAGGGTTGTAGGACTGCATTTAGAAATCATCATCAAGCAAAATCATCTGGAAAGTTGAGCCATAGAGGGTGATAGCCCCGTACGCGCAAATTGATGAGGACGAGCAGTATCCTGAGTAAGGCGGGACCGGAGAAATCCTGCCTGAATCTGCCAGCACCATCTGGTAAGGCTAAATACTCCTCAGACACCGATAGTGAACCAGTACCGTAAGGGAAAGGTGAAAAGCACCCTAAACAAGGGAGTGAAATAGTACCTGAAACCGTGCGCCTACAAGCGGTCGGAGTGCGCCTTCGGGCGGCATGACGGCGTGCCTTTTGCATAATGAGCCTACGAGTTGCTCCTCACTGGCGAGGTTAAGTTCGAAATTAACGGAGCCGTAGCGAAAGCGAGTCCAAATAGGGCGACTAGTCAGTGGGGGCAGACGCGAAACTTTGTGATCTATCCATGGGCAGGTTGAAGTGACGGTAACACGTCATGGAGGACCGAACCCGTTAACGTTGAAAAGTTCTGGGATGACCTGTGGATAGGGGTGAAAGGCCAATCAAACTGAGAGATAGCTCGTTCTCCCCGAAATGTTTTTAGGAACAGCCTCGGTTTATAAGTCTGTTAGAGGTAGAGCTACTGATTGGGCTAGGGGGCTTCACCGCCTACCAAACCCTGACAAACTCCGAATGCTAACAGATATTTACCGGGAGTGAGGCTGCGGGTGCTAAGATCCGTGGCCGAGAGGGAAATAACCCAGAATAGCAGCTAAGGTCCCTAATAAGTAGTTAAGTTGATCAAACGAGGTGAGACTTCTATAACAGCCAGGATGTTTGCTTGGAAGCAGCAATTCATTTAAAGAGTGCGTAACAGCTCACTGGTCGAGAGGTCTTGCGCGGAAAATAATCGGGCATCAAACTACTAACCGAAGCTCTATGATTGTCCGCCTCGGCGGATATATCGGTAGGGGAGCATTGAAACTGCGCCGAAGGTGTACGGTGACGTATGCTGGAGCGGTTTCAAAAGAAAATGTAGGCATAAGTAACGATAAATAAGGTGAAAAACCTTATCGCCGAAAGTCTAAGGGTTCCTGATCAACGTTAATCGGATCAGGGTTAGCCCGGTCCTTAGCCAAACCCGAAAGGGGTAGGTGATGGAAAGCAGGTTAATATTCCTGCGCCTGCTATACACTAAAAGGGACGGAGAGCCGTGGTGGCTACGTACTGACGGAAATGTACGTTGAGCCGAGCCTTCGGGCAAAGCGAAGTCATAAAAGCTCTTCCAAGAAAAGCGAGTATAGCAGCCGGTACCGCAAACCGACACAGGTAGACGGGATGAATATTCTAAGGCGCTCGGGTGAGCCGTGGAGAAGGAACTAGGCAAATTGACGCTGTAACTTCGGGATAAAGCGTACCCCGCCATTGGCGGGGTCTCAGTAAAATGGTTCAACCAACTGTTTAACAAAAACACAGGGCCCTGCAAAATCGAAAGATGACGTATAGAGCCTGATACCTGCCCGGTGCTGGAAGGTTAAGGAAGGGTGTTCGTCCGCCTCGGCGGACAAAGCTCCTGACTGAAGCCCCAGTAAACGGCGGCCGTAACTATAACGGTCCTAAGGTAGCGAAATTCCTTGTCGGGTAAGTTCCGACCTGCACGAATGGTCTAATGAGTTGAACACTGTCTCCTCCACGAGCCCGGTGAAATTGTAGTATCGGTGAAGATGCCGGTTACCCGCCACGGGACGGAAAGACCCCGTGAACCTTCACTACAACTTTGCATTGATTTTGAGCAAACGATGTGTAGAATAGTTGGGACGCTTTGAAGCGGTGCCGCCAGGTGCCGTGGAGCGGTCGTTGAAATACCAACCTTCGTTTGCTTAGAGTCTAACCCGCCTTCGGCGGGCACAGTGCATGGTGGGTAGTTTGACTGGGGTGGTCGCCTCCTAAAGAGTAACGGAGGCTTGCAAAGGTACCCTCAGTACGGTTGGTAATCGTACGAAGAGCGCATTAGTATAAGGGTGCTTGACTGTGAGGCACACAAGCCGAGCAGGGACGAAAGTCGGCTAAAGTGATCCGGCGGTTCTGTATGGAAGGGCCGTCGCTCAAAGGATAAAAGGTACTCCGGGGATAACAGGCTGATCTCCCCCAAGAGCTCATATCGACGGGGAGGTTTGGCACCTCGATGTCGGTTCGTCACATCCTGGGGCTGGAGAAGGTCCCAAGGGTTCGGCTGTTCGCCGATTAAAGTGGCACGTGAACTGGGTTCAGAACGTCGCAAGACAGTTCGGTCCCTATCTGTGGTGGGCGCAAGTAAATTGAGAGGACATGACCTTAGTACGAGAGGACCGGGTCGTACGTACCGCTGGTGTATCAGTTGTGCCGCCAGGTGCAATGCTGAGTAGCTATGTACGGACAGGATAAACGCTGAAAGCATCTAAGCGTGAAACCTTCCTCAAGATGAGTTTACTTTTAAGGGCCGTCAAAGACTATGACGTCGATAGGCTACAGGTGTAAAGGTGGTAACATCAAAGCCGAGTAGTACTAATTGCCCGTACGCTTTAATTTTTTTTACTTATTTTCTAAAAATAAGAAGTTAGCAATACCGTTTAGCATTCCCAATATGTCACTTTATTTCAGTTGCCCGTTGACAGTTGTCAGTTGCCGGTAGAATTCTCTACCCAACATTTCAACACTGCTCAATAATCAACTAAACGACTTATGGTGGTTTTTCCAAGGGTGTTCACCTCTTCCCATACCGAACAGAGAAGTTAAGCCCCTTATGGCCAATGGTACTGCACCACAATGCGGGAGAGTAGGTAGCTGCCATATTTATTTAAGCCTCGTAGTTTTTACTACGAGGCTTTTTTTTTGAAAGTGATGGAACAGAGAAGTTAATCCGCCTTCGGCGGACAATGGTACTGCATCCGCCACGGCGGGAGAGTAGGTAGCTGCCATATTTATTTAAGCCTCGTAGTTTTTACTACGAGGCTTTTTTTTTGAAAGTGATGGAACAGAGAAGTTAATCCGCCTTCGGCGGACAATGGTACTGCATCCGCCAC
>Ga0196972_1000241_pt1 | contig 38818 bp, 31 predicted proteins | sample S1v_2013CmetaG_FD_148618 | JGI IMG/M metagenome (GOLD analysis project Ga0196972, IMG submission 148618) | Soil microbial communities from Anza Borrego desert, Southern California, United States - S1+v_20-13C | ecosystem: Environmental > Terrestrial > Soil > Desert | place: USA: California...
GGCGCCGGGTCGGTTTTACTTCAGAATTCGCTTCCATCGTGTGCACGTGTCCACTTAAGTTCAGGGTGGACACGATGCTCGCCGATCTCAACCAGTCGATTCAAGGCGGGATCCCCGGGCGCTTACACCGTCCATGAAAAAAGGACGCCTGCCGCGTCCTGTTGAACGGATATGAACAGGTATGGCCAATCCGCCGCGGAGTCTCCAGGCATAAAGTTGCTTCAAGACTTCGGACCAGACCGCAATTCGCTCAGCGCAAGCCAGGTAGTTGCCGCTCTTCCGACAAGTTCCACGCCGCTATTTCTTATATGCAGGCTCCTCTCGTCCCGCAACATCAACCCGCAACGACAGTACGCAGCCTGACAGCGGGTACTGAACGAGCTCGGCATCCGGACGGTTGCTGCGGGCCGTCGTGATATACAGCGTACGCAAATCCGCTCCTCCGAACGCAATCATGGTCGGGCAGCGCACCGGAAGTCGTATCTCGCGCAGCAACTCGCCCGTCGGCGAAAAGCGCAGAATTCGTCCGCCTTCGAACATCGCGCACCAGTATGCGCCTTCGCTGTCGACAGCACCGCCGTCAGGGCGGCCACCATAGCTCTGCGCCTTGTCCATCGAGATTTGCAACGTTTTTCTCCTGCAGGGTATTCCAAACGAATGCGCAAGCTGCTACAATCTTGCGCTTGCCCAAGTTCGATTTTCGACAGGCAGTGCCGGTGTAGCTCAGTCGGTAGAGCAATTCATTCGTAATGAAAAGGTCGGCGGTTCGATTCCGTCCACCGGCACCACTCAAGATAAAGGCCGCTTGCGCGGCTTTTTTCTTTTCTGCTCATTTCTCCTCGCTTCAAACCTCTCCTCTTCAAACCGCATTCGCTTCCATGGGTCTAATCAACTTGACCGATGGGCGAATATTCCATTTTCATGGCCACGTATTGTCATGGCTTTGTCAGGGTTCTGGTCTATTCTGCCCTGCTGAAATCGAATGTATGTACCTAATATGCTGAATTGATAGCAATCAATGATAAATTTCTAATTGCCGATATCGTGTTGGCTCTGCGCGCACAGGAGCCGGACTTTCAATTGGCTTCCGAATGCAGATTCGCTTGTCAGCCGTCTACCTTGGAGAAATGAAATGAACGAAGTTGTTATCGTGGCCGCAGGCCGTACCGCTATAGGAAAGTTTGGCGGGAGCTTGGCAAAGATTCAGGCGGCCGACCTAGGGGCCCATGTCATCAAAGGCTTGCTCGCGAAGACCGGTATCAAGCCGGAAATGGTCAATGAAGTGATTCTCGGCCAAGTACTGACCGCCGGTTGCGGCCAGAACCCCGCACGACAGGCGGCCATTCGTGCCGGCTTGCCGGATATGGTGCCCGCTTTCGTGGTCGGCAAGGTATGCGGTAGCGGTCTGAAAGCGACCCACCTGGCTGCTCAAGCCATTCGATGCGGCGATGCGGACATCATCATCGCAGGCGGCCAGGAGAATATGAGTGCTTCACCCCATGTATTGAACAATTCGCGCGACGGTTTTCGCATGGGCGACGCCAAACTGGTGGATACCATGATCGTCGACGGCCTATGGGATGTGTATAACCAGTATCACATGGGAACGACGGCGGAAAATGTCGCGAAGAAATTCGGCGTTTCACGCGAAGAGCAGGATGCATTCGCGGTGGCATCCCAGAACAAGGCCGAAGCGGCGCAAAATGCCGGTAAATTCAAGGACGAGATTCTGCCGCTCGAAATTCAGCAAAAGAAAGGCAGTATTGTTTTCGACAGCGACGAATACATCAAACCGGGTACGACGCTGGAGGCGCTTTCCGGCTTGCGGCCGGCCTTCGCCAAGGATGGAACCGTTACGGCCGGCAATGCTTCCGGTATCAACGATGGCGCCGCCGCAGTGATCATGATGTCGGCACGCAAGGCGGATGAACTCGGACTGAAACCGCTCGCCAGGATCAAGGCTTATTCCTCTGCAGGCGTCGATCCGACCATCATGGGCATGGGACCGGTGCCCGCTGCCCAACTGTGCCTCAAGAAAGCCGGCTGGTCGCACCAAGATCTCGATCTGATGGAAATCAATGAAGCATTTGCTGCTCAGGCGATCGCCGTCAACAAGGAAATGGGATGGGATACCAGTAAGATCAACGTCAACGGCGGCGCAATCGCGCTTGGGCACCCGATTGGTGCTTCCGGCTGCCGTGTTCTGGTGACCCTGTTGCACGAAATGGTGCGCCGCGATGCCAAACGCGGCCTCGCCAGTCTCTGCATCGGCGGCGGCATGGGAGTTGCATTGGCGGTCGAGCGTTGATCGTCAGGGAATGCGAAGAAACTTGTTTATTGTTTTTGGTTTGATTTCATGAAGGGGTAAAAATGGCACGCGTTGCATTAGTTACGGGCGGCATGGGCGGCTTGGGTGAAGCGATTTGCATCAAGCTTGCAGCATTGAATTACCAAGTCGTCACCACCTATTCGCCGGGGAATACCAAGGCCAACGATTGGCTGGCATCGATGAAAGAGGCCGGTTATAGCTTCCGCGCCTATCCGTGCGATGTCGCCGATTACAATTCGGCCGCTGAATGCGTGGCTCAGATTACGCGTGAAGTCGGTCCCATCGACGTCTTGGTCAATAATGCCGGCATTACGCGCGACATGACGTTCAAGAAGATGGACAAGGCCAATTGGGATGCCGTCATCAAAACCAATCTCGACTCGGTTTTCAACATGACCAAGCCGGTATGCGACGGCATGAGCGACCGCGGCTGGGGACGCATCATCAATATCTCCTCCGTGAATGGTCAAAAGGGGGCGTTCGGCCAGACCAACTACTCGGCAGCGAAAGCGGGCATGCATGGATTCACTAAGGCCTTGGCGCTCGAAGTCGCTCGCAAGGGGGTGACAGTCAACACGATCTCGCCGGGTTATATCGGTACCAAAATGGTGATGGCGATTCCGTCCGAAGTCCTGGAAAGCAAGATCATCCCGCAAATTCCGATGGCACGCCTCGGCAAGCCGGAAGAGGTCGCCGGCCTGGTGGCATACCTGGCGTCCGACGAAGCTGCGTTCGTGACCGGCGCCAATATCGCGATCAACGGCGGTCAGCACATGTATTGATTCGCGCATCCATCGGCGCATCACTAAGGAAAAGCCGGAAGCGCTTACGGGCGTTCCGGCTTTTTTTGATCCAATCCCATCCCCACGGGACGTCAGCCGGGAACCGCCTCCCGGTCGACCAGCGCCTGCATCTGTTCCACCAGTTGCTCCGTTTTGACATAGCCGGACGTGACCAAATCCAGCTTGCCGTCACGTTCGAGTATCAGCGTGGGAAATCCCGATACGCCCCAGCGTCGCGTTTGCCCGAAATCGGCCGCGGTTTCGGCCACCATTTCAGGCGTCATCCATTTCTCTCGAAACGCCGCCGGCGCGATCGAGAATCCGGCTTCCGCCAATTCGCGCGAGGCGGCTTCGGCCAGCACGTCGGCTTGGGTGACGTCACGGCCCTCCGCGTAGAACGCGTACTGGATGGCGTGAAATACGGATAGCGTCGCACTCGGTGCCAGTGCGCGCGCGGTGACGACCGCGCGGCATGCAGGCTCGGTGTCGTAGACGAATCCGGGCGCCATGGGGTGGTCGGGAGCGAACTGCAGGTTGCTGGCGCCGGCGACGCGTTGCCAGTGCTCGCGCAGGGTGGCATGCATTTGCTCGCCGAGCGCTTCCTTGTTGTAAGCGCGCAGGCCGCCAACGACGATGTCGACCGGTATATCGGGTAATCCTTGCAATAGCGTCACCAGTTCCGGCGCGAAGCCGTAACACCATGAGCACATCGGGTCGGCGACATAAATCAGGCTCGGCATGAGGCGTTCTCTTTCACAGTGAGGTTGACAGGTCCGGCATGTCGGCTAGCGGTCCGATGCGCACCGATTTACGGTTTCTGCTGGACACTCGATGACGATTGCCGCGTTATCCATCCGCGCGATAGCAAGACTATAGCTGCGGTGTGCGCCTTGCACTTTCCTTCGATCGCCGCTGCATGAACCGCCAATCGGGACGTGTCGGGCCACGAGGGCAGCACGGGCCCCTGTTGCGTTGCGGCATGACGTCGTTCCGTTTTCCCGGCGCGATTGCTTGTCGAATATTGGCATGGAAAAGACGTTTGCCGTCACGTTGCCAGCATCGCATAGGGAAAGCGCTTTTGAAACAGGGAGCACGCCGTAGAATACAGTTTATTTCGGGCAATGCCTGGCGCGGCAAGCCGAGCGGCGCACGAAATAAAAAAATGCGGCAGCTGCTGTAAGGAAAGCCAGACACCGGTCGACTATGGTTGGCCAATGCTTGGCGCTCATCCAACCCCAACATCATGTATCGAGGAGATCTTTCATGAACAAACGTCATGCTCTGCTTGCGACAGCCCTCGCAACCGCTTGCGCCGTCGGCGCGACCGCCGCTCAGGCCGCGGACGACAATAAGGGTAAGGAAAAATGCTACGGCGTCGCCAAAGCCGGCCAGAACGATTGCGCGGCGGCGAACGGCGCGCATTCCTGCGCCGGCCAGTCCAAGAAGGACAACGATCCGAACACTTGGAAGTATGTCGCCAAGGGAACCTGCGAGAAGATGGGTGGCAAACTGTCGGCGCCGAAGTAACTCACCGCGGCGGTAGCGGAGCGCAGGCATGAACCCGTTTCAGCGCCCTGGTTCGATGGACGCATCGCTCGGTATCGGCATCGGATTGCGCGCTCCGCATTACCGCGAATTTCTCGAACATCGCCCCAAGGTCGACTGGCTCGAGGTCCACACCGAAAATTTCTTCGACCGCGGCAGCTGGGATACGCATGTGCTGCTGCGATTGCGGGAGCACTATCCGATCAGCCTGCATGGCGTCGGGCTCGGTATCGGATCGGCGCATGGATTCTCCGAACGGCATCTGGAACGGGTGCGTGAAGTCGTCGAGCGCATCGAGCCGGCGCTCGTGTCCGAGCATTTGTGCTGGGGAGCCGTCGGCGACCGCCACTTGAACGACCTGTTGCCCTTGCCCTTGACGCGGCAGGCGCTCGATCTCGTTTGCGAGCGTGTCGACCTGATTCAGTCCGCGTTGCGGCAGTCGATCCTGCTCGAGAATGTCTCGACTTACCTGCGCTATCGCGACGACGCATTGAGCGAAGCGGAGTTCCTGGCGGAAGTGGCGCGCCGTACCGGATGCGGCGTGCTGCTCGACGTGAATAATCTGTACGTCAACCAATGCAATCACGGCGAAGATGCGTTCGCCGCATTGGAGTCGATCGCGCCGGCGATGGTCGGCGAAATCCACCTGGCCGGCCACCTCGTGACCGACGATGCGGTGATCGATCACCATGGCGCGCGCGTCGACGACAAAGTGTGGGAATTGTACGCGGCCGCGTTGCGGCGCTTTGGCAAGGTGCCCACGCTGATCGAATGGGATACCGACATTCCGGCGCTCGAGGTCCTGTTGAGCGAGGCGCAGCGCGCGCGCGAAATGGCGAACGGCGTCCGATCCGAAGAGGCGCGGGCCGAGATCAGCCTGCCGCCCGAAGCGGCGCATGAACTCGGGCAGACCCAGGCCCGATTTTCCGCCGCCTTGTTCGACCGCGGCGAGCAGCCGCGCATTCTCTCCTTGTGCAAGGGCGAAGCCCGGGTGGCGGAGCAGCGTTTCGCGCTGTATCGCGGCAACCTGACAGCCGGCTGGAGCAAGGCCTTGTCCTCCGCCTATCCGGTGTTGAAAGCACTGGTCGGCGATGAATTCTTCGACGGCCTGGCGCGCGCCTACGGCAAGGCATATCCTTCGCAATCGGGGGATCTCAATCGGTTCGGCGCGCAGTTCGCGGATTTTCTCGCCGCCTTCCGCCACGTGGCGGACTATCCGTACTTTCCGGACATGGCGCGGCTCGAATGGATGCTGCACTGCGCGCATTATGCCGACGATGCGCCGCCTTTCGATGCTTCCCGGCTGGCGCAGCTGACGCCGGAACGGTTCGATCATGTACGTTTCCGTTTTCATCCGGCTTGCGCGCTGTTCGTCTCGGATTGGGCGATCGTCGACATTTGGCGCGCGCATCAACCGGACGCGGAACAAGCGCTGCCGTCGCAGCTCCGGTATGCGAGCCGTGCGATCGTCGCCAGACCATGCTGGAAGCCGGAGGTCCTGGCTCTCGATGCCGGCGCCTTTGCCGCGCTTGCGGCGCTACGCGATGGCGCTGCGTTCGGCGCCGCGCTCGATGCGGCGCTCGCCGCCGATCCCGAGTTCGATCCCGGCGCTTGTCTGCAGCAATGGCTGCGACATCGGTTGTTCAGCACGATCGAGATCACCGAATAACCAACTACATCAAGGAGATGACATGGAAGCGATACTTCGGCTTCATAGACGCATTTCGCGCTTCGACTCGCAAGTGACCGACTGGGGTGGTTCCTTGATGAGCCTGGCGCTCCGGATTTTCGTCGGCTGGCAATTTTTCAAGGCCGGGATGATCAAGGTGTCGGATTGGGAAACGACGCTCGAATTGTTCCGCCACGAATATCAGGTCCCGCTCATGCCGCCCGAACTGGCGGCGTTCGCAGGCGCCGGCGGTGAATTGCTGCTGCCGGTATTGCTGGCGCTCGGCCTCTTGTCGCGACCGGCCGCCCTAGGCTTGTTCGCCGTCAACTTGATGGCGGTGATTTCCTATCCCCAATTATTTCAATTCGACTGCCCGGCAGCGATCAATGATCATTTTTACTGGGGAGTGTTGCTGCTGGCCTTGGCGATGTTCGGTCCGGGACGCTTTGCGCTCGATCACTGGATCGCGAAGCGTGCCGCACGCTAATCGAGGTCTTCAGGAAGCGCCGCTGCTCGCTACGGCGCCACCCAGGTATTGAGCCGCGGGTGCGAGGAGGTCCTGAACTCGAGATTAGTGATGCCGACCGATCCGATCGGCCCGGTGACGAACGGCAAACCGGCCTTCACGGGAAACAGGAAATCGTCGCGCAGAAAGATATCGGTATGGCAATTTGAACTGGCGTTGTATAACTGGGGCTTGATTTCCTGCCACACCCCTTCGGTAATCCAGCCGTAAAGGAACAACTGGTTCGGATACAGCGCACTGTCGGCGTCGAGATAACCTTTCTGCTTCTCTTGCAGCGCGGGATGCGGCGGCGGCGCCTGGCCGACGAACAGATCGATCCAGCCGGTCGTGAGCGGATAGGTTTCTTCCTTTTGATAGGTGTCGCCGCGCAGCAGCAACTGCCATTTGCAATGCAGCTCGATACGCTTCTCGAGCCCGCATTGGTCGGTCCACATCGATTGGCCGTCGCTGACAGTCAACTGGGTACGGATCAACTGCCCGACCAGGGAGGGTTCCAGCTTGCGCAAGTCGTCGAGCTTCTCATGCATATTCCAGAAGAACCACTTTGTGCGTTCGGCATCGGACATGCCGCCCAGATCCGAGAGGCCGGCCTTGCCGTACTGTTCGAGGTTTTTCATGACTTCGCGCCGCTGCTTCTCGTTCAATTCCTCGAGATCGGCCCCAATTTTCTGCCCGACTTGATGCATGAGCTCCGACTGCATAAGACCCCCTAAAAACGCCGCCTCGCGATACGGCGGCATGAAATGAGTTGAATCCGATCAGATAAGACACGGCCTTAGGCCGGAATATCCCCGAGGATTCGATTATGGGAGCAGCGGGAGGAACGGCATTTCGCCTAGCTCAAACTTTCCGCTGCGCAAACGGCGAGCTTGCGCAAGGTGCAGTCTTTTCGCGAGAAGGCGCGTATGAGAATCTTGTAGGTATCGAGATCGAAGGCCGGCCGCCGCGGCATGCCGCCCAACACGTCCTGCAGTTCGTCGTCCGAGCGCGCGGTCGCGAGATAGCACCAGTTGTGCACGACATGAACCTCCGTCCGTCCATCCGCGCCGGTCTCGACCAGTCCGACCGGACCGGCGTACGGCCACGCCTTGACTTTCAGCGACGCGAGCGCGGCTTCCAGGCGCGCTTGATGCAAGGCCGCCGGCTCGGCGCCGATGCAAGCGCCGCGGCATCGTTTCAATTGATGGGCGAAGCAAGGCTTGCCGGCATGCGTGCGGCTTTCCAGCCCGAGCGTGACGAGGCAAAGCTGATGCGCATCGGCCAGCTCGCGCAGCGCGGTCTCGGCCTTGCGGCGCGACTTGAACAAACCGTACAGGCGCTCGGCGCGGCCGAAGTCTTCTTCGTCGGCGTAGGCAAGCGCCGGCTGCAGCGCGCCGCCGGCGCCGGGCCGCAACTGCCACGCACAGAGCTCCTTTTGCCGCCGCAGCACACGGTTATGGATGGGGCTCAGGTCCTTGATCAACTGCGCTTCGAGCAGCAACGCGCCGATCTCGCCGGCCGTCTCGCGCCACTCGAGGCGGCGGATTTCATGCGCGATCCGCATGTCCTTGTAGAGCCGGTGATCGGCGCTGAAATGCGATAGCACGCGTTGGCGCAGATGCACGCTCTTGCCGACGTAGAGCAGCGCATCGTTGTCGCCGTAGAAAAGATAGACGCCCGGCGTATCCGGAATGTCGTCGAGCACGGCCGGCGACAGATGGAGCGGCAGGCTAGGGCGCTGCAGTTGCGCCTGCAATGCCTCGTCGAATATCGCCGGCGCGGTCTCGCGCTCCATCTTTTCCCAGAATTGCCGGATCAGCTCGGCATCGGCCAATGCGCGGTGGCGGCCGTTCGCGTTCAGGCGATGACGCGCGACGAGGGCGTCGAGATTATGCTTCGGCTCCTCGGGAAACAGCTTGCGCGACAGCTTGACGGTGCATAGCACGTCGCAGCGCAGCGTGAGGCCGAGCTGCTTGAAGGCGTTGCGCAGGAAGCCGTAGTCGAAGCGCGCGTTGTGGGCGATGAACAGCCCGCCCTGCAGCCGTTCGAACAGATCGGCGCTCAAGGCTTCGAAGGTCGGCGCGTCGCGCACCATGTCGTTGGAGATGCCGGTCAGGTTCTGGATGTAGGGCGGGATCGACATTTCCGGGTTGACCAGCGTCGACCACGCCGAGACCCGGCCACCGTCGACTTCGACGATGCCGATTTCGGTGATGCGGTCGGCGACCGGGTTGGCGCCCGTGGTCTCGAGGTCGACGAAAAGAAGTTTGCCGTGGCGGCTCATGATGCTGACAATTCGATATGGTGACGAGCGGCGATGTTCCGCATCATCATTGACTGGCGGAGAGCCCGGAGGTTCGCGCCGCCGCGCCCCGATCTCCCGCGCCCGGACGCATCCGTTTCAACACCAGTCGGCGGGAACGTGGTTCTTCTGCAATTGCAGGAATTCCTCGAGCGGCAGCGGCCTGCTGAAATAGAAACCCTGGAATTCGTCGCAGCCGAAGGCGCGCAAGGCTTGCATCTGCTCCGGCTTTTCCACGCCCTCCGCCACGACGCGCATACCCATCGAGTGCCCCATCGCGATGATCGCCTTGGTGATCGCCGTATCGTTCGGCCCGACCGGAATATCCTTGACGAAGCTTTGGTCGATTTTCAGGCTGTAGACCGGGAAGCGCTTGAGATTGGCGAGCGAGGAATAGCCGGTGCCGAAATCGTCGATGTCGAGGCGAATGCCCATCGCGCGCAAGTCGTTCATGATGTGCACCGCCTGCTCCGGGTTGTGCATCACCATGCTTTCCGTGATCTCGAGCTGCAGCAGGCGCGGGGGCAGGCCGCTTTCCGTCAGCAGCGTGCGCACGTTGTCGATGAAGGCGGCATCGTCGAGCTGGCGCGGCGACAGATTGACCGCCACATGAATCGGATGGCGGCCGTCGGCGTTGATCTTCAATCCGTCGCGGCAGGCGATGCGCAGGATTTGCTTGCTGAGCGGGATGATGAGGCGCGTTTCCTCAGCCAGCGGAATGAAGCGCGCCGGACCCAGCAGGCCATGTTCGGGATGCTGCCAGCGCACCAGTGCTTCGACGCCGGTGATGCGGCCGGTGGCGAGCTCGATTTTCGGCTGGTAATGCAGCACGAATTCGTCGTTGTCGATCGCGCGCCGCATTTGCGACTCGAGCGCCAGCCTTTCGATCGTATGGATATTCTTGTTCGGCGAATAGAAGTGGAAAGCGTTCTTGCCGTCGGCCTTGGCGCGGTACATCGCGATATCCGCGTTCTTCAACAGGCTGCGCGCGTCGGTGCCGTCGTCCGGATAGATCGCGATGCCGATGCTCGCGCTCAGGTGGCATTCCTGTCCATGGATGAAGAAGGGCTGCGCCGCTTCGTGCAGGACCTTCTGCGCGACCGTCGCCGCGTAACCGCCGTCGGCCAGCTCTTCGATCAGCACATAGAATTCGTCGCCGCCCATCCGCGCCAGCGTGTCCGAGGCGCGCAGGCAGGCGCGGACGCGCTTGGAAAACTCGCGCAAGGCGGAATCGCCGGCATCGTGGCCGAGCGTGTCGTTGATGTTCTTGAAGCGGTCGAGGTCGACGAACAGCACCGCGAGCTTGCTCTGGTGACGCTGCGCGGATTTCATTGCATGGTTCAGCAATTGGTTGAACAGCGATCGGTTCGGCAGCGAGGTCAATTCGTCGTAGTGGGCAAGGAAGCGGATGCGGTCCTCCGACTGCTTGTTCTCGATCGCGATGCCGGCCAGGTTGGCGGCGATCTCGGCCAATTCCAGTTCCTTGGCGTCGGGCGCGTGGGTTTCGCAGTAATACAGCGTCAGGGCGCCGAGGATCTTCTTTTGCTTGCCGAGTATCGGCCAGGAAGTGCAGGCGCTCAGTTCGTGCTTGACGACCACGTCGCGCCATGAGGCCCACAGCGGGTCCCTGATCATGTCGATGGAGGTGACGCGCTGGCGCCGGCGTACCGCGGCGGAAAAGCTGCCGTCGCCGGAAGCGGCCGGAACCGTGCCGATCGCCGCGCAGAAGTCTTCGGACAGGCTGGCGGCAACCGGCGGATTCAACAGCTGGCCGCCGGCTTCCATCACCTGGATGGAGCACAGACCATCCTTGGAATGCGTTTCGACGAAGCGTGACAGCGTCAGCAGGATCTCTTGCAGGGGCAGGCCGGAAGCGACCATCCCGAGAATCCGGTTCTGCGCGAGCTGCAGCTGCTCGGACATCTTGCGTCCGGTGATGTCGCGCATGACGTTCTGGATGGCCGGAACGCCGAGATAATAGAACTTGGTGGCCGCCGTCTCGGCATGGAACTCCGTGCCGTCGGCGCGTACCCACACCTCGTCGTTGAACAGCGTCTGATTCGTCAGGCCCATCGGCAGCTGGCGGGCGCGCGCCATCACGACTTCATGATAGTCGGGATGGACGAACGGCAATACGTCCTTGCCGAGCAATTCGTCGGCGTTCTTCGCCCCGAGCAGCTTGACGCAAGCTTCGTTGACGAGCAGGAACTTGTTGCGGCGATGGACGAAGATCGCGTCGGGCGAGAGTTCGATGATCTGACGGTAGCGGGCTTCGCTGTCGCGCAGGATCGCCTGGCTCTGCTTGAGTTCCGAGATGTCGCGGATGTAGGCGCTGAACATGCGCGTGTCGGAGAGATAGATGGGCGCGACGGCGATCTCGATCGGAAAGGTCATGCCGCTGGCATGCGTGGCCATCAGTTCGACGCGTCGATTGATCATCGGACTGTCGCCGGTGGTCAGGAACTGCGTGATGTTCTGGCGCTGCATGTCGCGCGACTCGGGCGCGATCAGCAAGTCGGCCAATTGCTTGCCGACGGCGTCGCGGCGCCGGTATCCGAAGGTGCGTTCCGCGGCCGGATTAATATCGACGATGCGGCCGCCGTCGTCGAAAGACACAATGCTGTCGAGCGAGGCGTGGAAGATCGCATCCTTGAGCTTTTCGCTTTCGGCCAGCGCCAGCTCGATGGCTTCGCGGCGCTTTTCGTGATCGAAATTATCGAGCGCGAACGACAGTTCTTTCGTCATTTCGCACAGCAGTTCGACCAACGCCTCGTCGAAGTAATTCCGTTCCGAGGAATACAGGACCAGCACGCCGACCGGCTTGCCGCTGCGGCAGAAGGGAAAGCTCGCGAATGCGTGCAGGTTCAGGTCGAGGGCGATCCGCTTCCAGGGATCGGGATAGGCCGAAGCGAAGAAGTCGTTGCAGATGCTGGGCCGGTTCTCGCGGATCGCGATGCCGCTCGGACCGCGTCCGGAATCCTTGTCCGGGTCGATCGAGACTTCGACGGATTCGAACAGCGGCCGGTTGTCGCCGTAGCCGGCGGCGACATTCAGGAGGCCCGTCTCGGGATCGAGCAGGCGGATCGTCGCGATGTGGAACTTGCCGTGTTCGACCGCGATGCGGCAGATTTCCGGGAGCAGCGTCTCCGGGTTCTGCATGTGCAGGATGGCGTGAATCGTCCGCCGCAGCGCCGCATACAGATCGAGAAGGCGGGCTTCGCGCCGCTCGGCTGCCTTGCGCGCGCTGATGTCGGAAAACATGCCGACGCAGCGCACCGCGCGGCCGTCGCCGTCGCGCTCCACCACCATGCCGGACATCTCGACCCAGCGCCAGCCGATTTCCTCGTCCTCCAGCCGCAGCTGCAGGCGCTGCAGCGTGCCGCTCGGTGCGTTCGCGAGGCTGAGCGTGTGCCGTATCGCGTCCAGGAAGAGCGGCTTGTCCTCGTCGTGTATCAAGCGATGCAAGCCGACCGAATCCTGGATGCCGGCGAGGGGAACATGCTGGAAGTCCGCCGGAATGCCGCTGGTGAAGTGAAGGCGGTCGCCCGGAATCAGCCAGTCGAACGCAAGCTGGCTGCCGCTTTGCAAAGTCAGGCTCAGGCGCTCGTTGACGGCCAGCAGGTCATCCGAGCTCATCATTGCTCTATCCGTATGCATACCGCGTGGCTTCAGGAATTGTTCGGATCAGCCAGGTCCGGTCGTCGCGGCGCGATGATATCGTCGGCCTCTGCGACGGCCGTCCTGCTGTCGGCTATTCATTGCCAATTAGGAATAATGAACCCGCTCATGGTATCGCGCAATGGTTTTAGCAGGAACCGGGACTCTAACGTTCGTATCGTGTAGGTGCTCGCTATCGCCCTATCCGGCGATCACGTCGATGGCGACGTCGCCGAGCATAACGCGTTGACCGGGGCGGATCTTGCATGTCTTGCGCAACTCGACTTGGCCGTCGACGCTTACGGCGCCGGAGGCCACCAGCATCTTCCCGGCGCCGCCGCTGTCGCACAGGCCGGCGAGTTTCAGAAGCTGGTTGAGTTCGATGAATTCGCCATCGACCGCGAAACGGAGTTGAGTCATGAAGTTGTCAAGTAGGAGTGTCGAGTGCCTGTTCCGCCTTGGCGATCCAGGTGTCCAGGCCGGCGAGCAAGTCCGCCCGGCTGAAGGAGCAGCTTTCTTCCGTGAACAGGCTGCCGGCTTCGAGGCGGCCGAGCAAATCCTCCATCACCGCACGGTAGCGCATCGGCAGCGCGTCGAGCAATTCCGTCTGCGCCCGCCAGGCGCGGCAAAACGCATCGGTCGCGAGACTGCCGGCGCGCAGCTCGCACATGGCGTCTCTCAATGTGGCCAGGGTTTGATCGTAAGGCATGTGCCGGATAGGAAAAGGAAGGGGTAGCGCGAGATTATACGCGTCGCCCATTGCCGCCTGCCGAACCGCGGTGAGCCGCAGGGAGCAGTGGGAGGGCGCCAGCCCGCTGCCGGGAGACGTCAGATCGGCTGCCGCGTCAGTGCGACGGCGACGATGTAACCGAAGGCGAGGAGCGCGCCGGCATAGGCAGCGCCGCGAACGCGCTTGGTCTTGCCGCGCTTGAGCGCGATCGTGCCGAGCATGATGTAGAGCAGCAGGGCGAGCAGTTTCGCCGCGAGCCACGGTTGCGCGAACGGGTATTGGCCGCTCCACACGACCATCGTCAGCGCGCTGGCGAGCAGCACGGTGTCGACGATGTGCGGAGCGATCCTGACCCAGCGCCGCCGCAGCAGCGGCGAGTCGAGCAGCATCCAGATGCCGCGCAGCGCGAAAAAGCTTCCGCTCAGGGCGGCGCATGTCATGTGGACATGCTTGATCGCGAGGTAGCCGGTCATTCCGGACCGTTGGAGCTCAGGCGGCCTTGCTGGTTTCCAGCCGGGGCTCGAGGCGGCGCAGCAGTTTCGAGATGTTGCCGAGCGAAGCGAGGTGCGCGTGAATCAGCGCCAGGTCGCCGCTGCGCGCAAGTTGCAGCAGCTTGGCATCGTCCAGTTCGCCGACTTTCTTTTCGTCGACGATATGGAAGCCGTTCAGGGACATTTTCTGGCCCTCGTGGGTTTGCACTTCGATCCCCTGCGGAATCAGCAGATCGAGCGCTGCCAGGCGGGCGACGAGTTCGCGTGCGGCATTGCCCTGGTTGCGGAAGTAGTCGAGGAAGCGAACGACCTCGGCGAACATCGGCGACTCGCTGCCGTCCTCGGCGAACAGGCGCTCGCCGCCCTCGGCGTTGAAGCCCGGGCATTCCTCGTCGATCAAGACCATGAAGCTTTCGTTGTCCTGCTCGTGCAGCACGAAGGGATAGCGGCGCACGAAGGCCGGAACATAGTCGCCGTCCCACTTGCCGTTGGCGGACACGAACAGGTTCTCTTTTTGGCGGATGCCGGTGAGGACGATCGGACCGCCGGTCTTGTCGTCGTCCATCGCGAACACGATCGGATATTCGATGCATGCCTGGGCGAATTCGACCGGTGCGAGGGGCAGGGCATTCTCGTTGGCGGCAAATGCAAAGCCTTCGACCATCGGATTCAGGCGCAGATCGCGGTGCAGTTCGCGGTTGAGCGGAACCAGCTTCTTGTAAAACATCAATGTACTCATGGCAGTCGTCCAAATGCAGGGCGTCGATAAAACCGGCCCGCGATCGTGTCGCAAGCGGCGGCCCGGAAATCGGGCACGCGGCATTTTAGCAGCCTCGCGCCACGGAAAACCAATTGCAGGCGCGCTTCCGTGGAAAGCGTTGTCGCTCTGGCAAGCGTCGATTTTTGTGCGATGCATGAGAAAGCGGGCTTATGCAAATGCATTCGCCCGGTGATGGTTTCTTGATGCGGCGCATCAATCAATCGTCCGCATGGTCGTGTCCGTGTCCATGCTTATGATGCTTGTGCTTGTGTTTTTCCTCTTTATCTTTCTTATGGCGCTTTTCGCGCCAGGGACGTCCGTATTCCGTCTCGACATAGACATGCTCGACGTACGGTCGGCTCGACTGCAGCGTGACCGGAATGCCGCCGAGGTTGGCGTCGACCCGGATCTGGCCGGGCAGGTTGATGCCGAATTGCCAGTTGCCTCCGCTCATCCAGAACCAGGTATGGGTCTCGGGCGCGTAGTAGACGCGCTGCGCGGGATAGTAGACATAACGGTATTCGCGGACCTGCTTGGCGCGATGGCCGTGCGCCGGCGCCCACGGCGGCGGGTCCGCTTGCGCCGGAACGCAGATGCCGATGAGGCCGAGCGCCGCGGTCGCGAACGGCAGTGCGATGCTTCCCTTCATGATGTTCTCCTTGTATCGCGTTGGTGGATGCCGCAGCATCGACGGAGTCATGTTGGCGGAGAACATCGCGGCCAGGTTTGCCAGCGTGTGCGCGAATGTAACCGCGCAATTGCCGGAATCCCGGAAATACAGCGTTCTGAGCGGGGCGCCGGTTACATCCGGTTGCATTTCCTTGCGATGATGGCGAACGCACCCGACCCGTTATCGGGTGCCGGACGTTGCTGAAACGGTGCAGCGATAGTGGATGTCAGGCAATTTATCCGGTAATCTGTCAAGGTGACCGGCGCTCAAGCAACGAAAGAAACCGCGCGGCAGGCCATTATTCCTGGGAACACCGTTGGAGACAAAATGTTATTCCTGAAGAGCACCGTCGCACCGCTTGCTCCCGGCCTCTATTTGGTCGACATTGCCGCCAAGCCGCCGGGACGGACTTTCGGTGTATTCATTGCGGTCGACGCCGACAACCCGCCGCAAGACTTGATCAACTCGATCGAAGCCATGGGGTTTCGACGAACGGTTGCCGCTCCCTATACGCACCAGGACGGGAAGAAAGTGCTCGACCTGCATTACCACAAGGCCGGCACCGATATCTTCGACGGTTGGACCCTCGCCGAAAGGGATGCCAATCTCAAGGCGCTCGAAGAATTGTTCGGCAAGCTGGATATCAAGATCCAGCCGCGCACCATGACGCTGGCCGAAGCGTTCGCGTGATGGCGCCGTCTGCTTCTGCCGCGGGGCGGGAGTCAGGCGGAAATCAGCTTGAAACGCGGCCGCGGCACGCCGTCGATCACCACATCCTCGCAGAACATCGCCAGCGGGCGATGCCACAGTTGCGGCCAATCGGAATCGTATAGCGGGCGGTAGACGACGCAGATTTCGCCTCGCTCGCTGTCCTTGCTGATGCCTAGGACGAAATATTTCTTCCCCTTGTAGTGTTCATAGACGCCGGGCACGACCGCCGGTCGTTGCGCATGAGGGAGCATGCTCATACCGCCGCCACCCGGTCGCGGCCGGCTTCCTTGGCTTGGTAGAGCGCGCGGTCGGCGGCGGCGATCAGGTCGTCGGCTTGCTGACCTTCGGTCAAGCTGGCGACGCCGAACGACGCGGTGATGTGCGGCAGCGGTTTGCGCATGTCGCCGAACACCACCGATTCGCGCATGCGCTCGCACAGGCGCTGGGCCACGATCATGGCGCCTTTCTGATTCGTATTCGGCAGGATCACCATCATTTCCTCGCCGCCGTAGCGCACCGCGAAATCGCGCGGGCGCAATTGGTCCAACAAGACCTTGGCGGCGGTGCGCAGCGCATCGTCGCCGGCGAGATGGCCATGCTCGTCGTTGAAGCGCTTGAAGTGATCGATGTCGATCATGATCAGGGCCAGCGGATTGTCGACCGCATGGGCATTTCCGATCAGGAGCGGCAATTGCTCGTTGAGCCAGGAGCGATTCTGCAAGCCGGTCAGGCCGTCGACCATCGACAGCTGCCGATAGAACTCGCCGAGCTTCTGACGTTTGCGGATCTGGGCATTGGCGGCCCGGATGCGGAAGGCCAGCATGCGCAGCAGATTGCGGGCGACGCCGTTCGACTCGTCGATCAAACGCCATAGCTTGTCCGAATCGATGGCCAGGACTTCGCTATCCTGCAGCGCAATCACCGAGATCGGGCTCGCATGGTCGTCGAGCGCGGACAATTCGCCGATGCATTCGCCCGGCAACACCTTGGTGACGGTCTTGTCATGCATGTCCGCCGTCGTGCCGCCGAGCGCCCCGCGCAGCACCACGTACAGCCTGCTTCCGCTGTTGCCGCCGTCGGCGACCGGTTGTCCGGCCTCGAGACGCAATATCGGGCAATCGGCGAGCAACGTCGCGACGCTCGCGTGGTTGACGCCTTCGAACAGCTGCAGCTTGTCGAGCGCATGGCCCGCCGCGCCGAACGTGGTCGGGGCGGCGAGAGAGGATGCTTTGGTGGCTTCCATGGTCAGGCAATCAGTGCTTTGTTGTCGCGGCGAGAGGGCGCGATCGATTCCGCGTAATCGTAGAGCGCGCCGAGAATATCCTCGCCGTGTTCGTCGACCGATTCCGAGAGACGGTCGATATCGGCGAACAATTGCTCGATCGTGCGCGCGTTTCCGTCGCCGTCGAACAGGCGGGCGGCGCGGTGCTCCTCCCAGCGCAGTCGCTCGTCGTGCGACAGGCTGTCCGGAAAATTGCGGGCGCGGTAGCGGAACAGCAGATCGTCGAGACGGCCGTCCTGGAACGCCGGCCGGGCCGCCGCGAGCTGATCCGGCGGCAGGCCGCGCAATTGATTGAGCAGGCGGCGGTCGCCGGGTCCGATGAAGCCGCCGTACAAATCCTCGTCGACGTCGGGCGCGGCCTCGCGCGGCCGCTCGAACACCTCGCGCCAGCGCGCATCGAGCGCCGCCGACAGGTTCGGCGCGGCGGCCAGCTCCGCATGGCGCAGCGCCTGGCCGATATCGAGCTGCCAGCGCTCGGCCATCTGCGGCGACAGCGTCTTCAGATTGGCGATGACGATCGGCGACTTGTTCAGGTGGATGGTCTTGATCGGCAGACGCGCCACGCCTTCCGGCAGCGCGTCGGCGCGCGTGAACATGCGCAGCCGCATCGTCTCGACATCGAGGTCGAGCAATTCGCTCGGGTCGGCGGCGAGATCCCAGACGATCACTTCATTCTTGTTGACCGGGTGCACGGCGAGCGGCCAGACGACGCCGAGGCAGCCGCGTTCGGCCGGGAACATGCCCGAGACATGGAGCAGCGGACGGCGCTGCGGGAAGCCGATTTCCTCGGCGACGCGCTCCTTCTTGCGCAAGCCGAGGCAAAAGTCGAACAGCTTGGAATTGTTGGCGCGCACCAGGCGCGCCAGCGCGACGGTCGCGCGCACATCGGACAGCGCGTCATGGGCCGCGGCATGCGCGATGCCGTTGGCCGCCGTCAGATGCTCGAGCCGGAAGCTCGGCTTGCCGTCTTCGTTGCGCGGCCATTCGATGCCGTCCGGCCGCAAGGCATAGGCGGTGCGCACCACGTCCAGCAGATCCCAGCGGCCGCAGTTGTTCTGCCACTCGCGCGCATACGGATCGATCAGGTTGCGCCAGAACATGAAGCGCGTGATTTCGTCGTCGAAACGGATCGTGTTGTAGCCGACGCCGATGGTGCCGGTCGCGCCGAGCGCCTGTTCGATCCGGGCGGCGAACCGGTATTCGGGAACGCCGAGCGCGATGCACTGCTGGGGCGTGATGCCGGTGATCAGGCAGGACTGCGGGTCGGGCAGGTAGTCCGGCGCGGGCTGGCAGTACAGCATGATCGGGTCGCCGCATTCGTTCAGTTCGGCGTCGGTGCGGACCGCGGCGAACTGCGCCGGGCGGTCGCGGCGCGCTACCGCGCCGAAGGTTTCATAGTCGTGCCAGAGGAAGGTATGCGCGGACATCGTCAGGTCGATTCAATGATTCTCCGTCGCCGGCGCGGTCCCGGCCGGCTGCGCAAGATTAGCATGAGAATCACAGGACGCTGCTGATCTTTTCGAATTCGAGCTCGGTTTCGCGGAAGATCTGCAGATAGACGTCGGCGTCGAGTCCGACGTCGTACCATGCGCCCAAGGCGACTGGCGGGACGACATCGTCCTCTTCGCCGGCCAGGTCGAGCGCATGCACGATCGCGTTGGCGACGTTGATCAGCGAAGCGATCGAACCGCGGCCGATCGGATCGGGCTTGTGATGGCCGAGGATCGCGTGGTCGATCACTTCCGGGAAATGCCAGCGGACGGCGAGCGCGTGCCCGGCCTGCACATGATCGATGCCGAGCACGGCGCGCTCGGCCTCGATCACATAGGCGTCGTTCCGGGCCCGCCACGCCATCGCCTGCTCGTATTCGGCCGGAAAGCGCGTCACCAGGACGAGCCGGCCGATGTCATGGAGCAATCCGGCCGTGAAGGCGAAATCCTGGTTCAGGTGCAGGTGGCGTGCCATGCTCTGCGCGCACACGGCCGTCGCCATCGAGTGGCGCCAGAAGGCCTTGAAATCGAAGCCTTTGCATTGGTTGTCCGGGAAGCTCACCGCCAGCGCCGCGGCGGTGATGAGCTGGCGCATGGTGGTCATGCCGAGCAGCGTGATCGCCTGCTGGATCGTCGTGACCTTGCCCTTGGCGCCGTAGTAGGACGAGTTGGCGAAGCGCAAGGTCTTCGCGGTCAATGTCTGATCGTGAGCGATCTTGCGCGCCAGCACACTGATGTCGAGATCTTCGCGGTCGATGTTTCGCAGGAGATCGGTAACGATTTCGGGCAAGGCGGGCAACTGATCGACCTGTCCGATCAGCTCATCCAGATCGATTGTCGCGATACCGGCCGACGGCGTGCTCATTCCTCTTCTCCTCCGAGGCGGTAATAGCGCACGTATTGCATGAGAATGCCGGTGGCGTCTTCCACATCGTTGGTCGGTTTGCGGAAGAGCTTGGCAAGGCGGCCCTCGTCACGCAGGCGCTTGGCCGCGAGTTCTTCCGTCGTCAGCGTGCCGCAGACGATCGATAGCGATTCGATCCGGTGCCGGCGCAGGGAATTGAGCATGGCTTCGCTCAGCGTGACGCCTTCGGCCACGAGGATGTTTCCCTGGGCGTCGGTCAGGTCGTCCGCCAGCACCATACCCGGGGTCGCCTGATCCAACGGCACTAGCTTGCGAAGTAAGGGCATGAGGGGTTTCCTCTCGGTAATAAGACAAGCTTACCACTGGGATTTGTCAAAAGAAACAGGTGCTTACGCGATTCAAATCAAGTTCAGGGCGAATATGTGCCGGCTTGCGCGTCCATTGCCGCAATGCAGCATCCCGGACCGCTTTGCACGGTACCGATTCATGAGCGCGATCAAAGACTCCATCGTCGCGCGCCGCACAGTGTTGAGAAAGCAGGCGCTTCCCCTGGGAAGCGACGAACTAAATCGGATGGCGTGCGTCACTGCATAGCCGGGGCGAAAACATCGCCGAGAAGAGAAGTATCACCAGGCCGGATCGCTTATGTACTGCCGATATTGCAGAGCAAAAAACCGCAGCTCGGCCGAGGAATGCATCGTTTGCGGCAAGCCGTTCGTCAAGCCGAGGAGGCCTGCGGGGTCGAAGGCATCGCCGCCGGAATCGATGGCCGGAGCGCCAGCCGAGCCTCCCGCAGGCGCTGAGCCGACGCAGGGAGCGGGATCGCGAACGGCGCCGCCTCCGGCGGAGGGGGCGCCGTCCGCCGCGATATCGATGCCGCCGCCGCTCATCCATGTGGCGCTCGATCCCGAGGAATATGATCGCCGGTTCCCGTCGCCCGCGCGGCGCTATCGGGCGTTGCGCGCCGTCGCTCGCATGTTTCTGCTCTCCGTCGCGTTCGTCGGCGCGATCGCGGCCGGTGCGTTCGGCGCGCGCTGGATCGACGACCTGGGCGGTATCGATGCCGTGATGAGCCGCTTCGAGCCGCGTGCTGCGCGTCCCGAGGTTGAGCGGCCGTTCGCCAGGGCGCCGGCCGGTTCGGAACTACCCTATGACGGCGCCGCGCCGGCCGTAACGGCGCCGCCACCCTCGGCCAAGACGATCGAGACCCGGTCCGGCCGCGAGGAGCCGTCATCTTCCGGCGGCGGCAATGGGCAGAGCGCAGAGGCGACGGACTCCCCCAACTCGGCCCGCGCGCTGAAACCGCCTAAGCCGGCGCCACCCAAGGCGGCGAAAACCGTCGAGCAATCGGCCAAGCCGGCGGCGCCGAAGGCCGCCAGGAAGGAGTCGTCGGCGCAACAGAAGATCGCACGCAACCGCGAGATCAGCCGGATACAGCAGCAAGCCAGCGAAGAATTAAAAAAAAAGACTAGAAAGCGGCGTTCCACCGGAATAGAGGCGGCCAAGGCCGTGAGTTCCCCCGCCGCGCGCCAGCGGCGCGACATGCGGCAGGCCGTGGCGCGTTGCGAACGCATCGACGGCATCATCCGCCGCGAGCAATGCCGGTGGCGGACCTGCAACGGCCAATGGGGCAAGAACGGCTGCCCTTCCTATGCACCGCTGAAGCTGGCCGCGGATTAGGAGCGATTTCCCGGCGCGGTCAATTGCCGATAGCGGCTCGGAGGTACGCCGGCGCCGGCCCGGAAGCGATGGCTGAAGTGGCTGAGGTCGGCGTAGCCGCAGGCGTCGGCGACCTGTTGCAGCGGCAGATCCGTCGTCCGCAGCAGCCTGCGCGCGCGATCGAGCCTGCGCGCGGCGATCCAGGCATAGGGAGCCATGCCGAACGAAACGCGGAACATGCGCGCCAGATGGTATTCCGACAGGCAGGCCAGCTGCGCCAGCATGCCGAGCGTGAGCGGCTGTTCGAGATGGGTATCGATGTATTCGGCCAGTTGCCGCCGCACCGCCGGCGCCAATCCGCCCTTGAGGCGCGCGCCGCGTCTTGGCGTCGATTGCGAACGCAGCAGGCAGCTCAGGATCTCGTGCGTCGTTTCATTCGCGCGCAATCGCGCGTCCGGTCCGTCCCACGGCATGTGCAGCAGCGCATCGCATAGCCGCGCGATCGGCGGGTCCTCGAAGTAGGTGCGGTCGGCGAGCGTCAATTCGCGCGGCTCGCGGTCGAGCTCGGTCACGGCGCGCCGCGTGAAATGCCCCGGCAGGAAATACACGTGCAGGAAGCTCAGGTTGTCGCGCACCCGCCAACGGGACTCGTGATCGTCGGGCAGCGTGCACAACCGTCCCGGACTGCCGTATTGGCCCGGCAGTTCCTCGCGTTCGGTGCGGTAGCCGCCGGACAGATAGTAGGACAGCGTGTGGTGCCCCGGCTGGACATAGGAGGTCTCGCTGATATCGGTCTCGCGCTGCCATACCGCGAGCGCGAGATCGTCTCCCAGCCAGGCGAAGCGCTCGAGCGTCGCATTGGTGCCGCGCAGCGTGTCGAATACGGCATGCGAGATGGCGCCGGCCGGAAGATCGGGCTGGGCGGCGGACGGCGATGCGGATTGCTGCGGCATGACGATGGCAAGGCTTGGAACTGGCTGTTCACTCTACCACTTTCGGCGCGCGTTCGCGGCTTGGCCGGGCGCCGGCCGGCGAACAAGCGCAAGAATGGACAAATCCCGTGCGCGGCTTCGCGGCGCTCGCGCAAGAGCGCAAGATCGGACAAGCGCCGGCCGCCGCCGACGTCCATGCTGTCCGGAGAACAGCGGCCTGTCGTCGCTGCTCGATCTCTTGGAAACGGAAAGATGAACGGTTTTCTCTACGCATTGACGGTGTTGATCTGGGGGACGACCTGGATCGCGATCAAATGGCAGCTCGGCGTCGTGCCGGCGCCGGTATCGATCGCGTACCGGTTCTGGATCGCCGCCTTCGTGCTGCTGCTCTTGCTGGTCGCGATGCGCAAGCAGGTCTGGCCGCCGCGCCGGGCCTGGGCATATCTCGTGCCGCAAGGGCTGGCGCTGTTCTGCTGCAATTTCCTGTGCTTTTACTTCGCCAGCCAATGGGTGCCGAGCGGGCTCGTCGCGGTGGTGTTCTCGACGGCGCCGCTGTGGAATGCGATCAACGGCCGCCTGTTCCTCGGCCGCCAGGTCCAGCCGCACGTCGTGTTCGGCGCCTTGCTCGGCTTGGCCGGCATCACGCTGCTGTTCCTGCCGCAAATGGCGGGCCATTGGGGCGACGGCGGCATGCTGCGCGGATTGGGGCTGGCGCTGCTCGGCACGCTGTGTTTCTCGACCGGCAATCTGCTCTCGTCGCGCATGCAGGCGCTCGGCCTGACGCCGTGGCTGACCAATACCTGGGCCATGTTGATCGGGGCGTCGATTCTTACCGTCGCCGGCCTGGCGTTCGGCTTGCCGTTCGCGATCGAGACGAGCGCGCGCTACGTCGGTTCGCTGCTGTACCTCGCGATACCCGGTTCGGTGGTCGGCTTTACCGCCTACCTGCTGCTGGTCGGACGCATGGGGCCGGAACGCGCGGCCTATTGCACGGTGCTGTTCCCGGTCGTCGCGCTGAGCGTCTCGACGATCTTCGAGGGATATCAATGGACGGCAGCCGCATTCGCCGGATTGGCCATGGTCTTGGCCGGCAATCTATTGGCGTTCATGCGTCCCAGGGTGGCGGCCGCCGCGAAAACCCAGGGCGCCTAGAGGCTGTTATGAACTCAAACAGCCTCTAGTTCATCCAACTGATCGGTGCGATCGATGCGGCGGCGGATTGCAAAGCGCGCTTCATGATTTTCCTCTCAGTACGAGATGCGGAACCGATGCTCCCGGTAACGCAGGATCATGCCGTTCGGCTGCATGCGTTCGAGCGTCACGCCGGGCGCGACTTCATCGCCTTCGTGCAGCAGGCGCTTGTTGATCAAGACCGAACGGTCGGCCGCCTTATCCGCATAGAGATAACCGCCGACTTGCAGTTCGGGCAGCTCGCGTTGGATGGATTCGGGCAGTTCGCGCAGCGTCGGCAGGTTTTCCGCCGTCGTCGCGGAAGAGACGGGCGCGGGCGGACGTGCCGGGCTCTCCGCTGGCCGCCGGCTTTGCGCGCGCTCCTGGCGGCCCGGTGCCGGTGCGGATGCGGCCCGGTTCGCCGCGGCGGGTGGTGCGGACTTTTGCACGGACGCCTGGCGCGGCGGAGGCGGCATTTCCATCGGCGGCGGAGGCGCGGCTGCCGGCGCCTGGACCGCCGCGGCCGGCGCCGGGGCCGGGAGCGATTGCGGCGCCGCGGGCACCGCCACGGTGCCGGCTTGCCATGGCTTGTACCATGCCGCCGCGAACAAGAGCGCCGCACCGGCCGCGATGCCCAGCAGGTACGGCAACTGCAGCCGGGCCGCCGTGTGCCGGGGAGCGGCGGGGAGCGGCAGGGGCTGGGCGTCGAGGCCAGGCGCCTTGTCCTGCCGCCGCTCGGCTTCCGCCTTCTTCAATGCGTCGAGAATATACGACATGACGTGTTACTTCCGTTGTGCGGTTGCAGGGATCGTTTGCAGGCGCGGTTCGTCGATGCCGGCCGCCCGGTTCAACTGCATGATGGTGCGCGGGCCGACCATGCCATCCACTTTCAAGCCTTGCGCGAACTGGAATTCGCGCACTTGCCTGGCCCGCTCCCGATCGTACGGCGCGTCGGCGGTCGGCGCCGGTCCGCCGTTCAGTTGCGCCAGGTGCCGCGCGAGCCAGTCGACATCCGCGCCGCGTTCGCCGATGGCGATCCGTCCGCGATAGTCGCGCGGCGCCCGCCACAACGAAGTGAAGCTGCCGTCGAACTGGCGCGCCAGGGCGACGATGCCCAGCGTGCGCGTCTCGTCGCCGATCCGCAGGCGGGCTTCGGTAGCGCTCAAGCCGGTCAGGACGCCGTAATAGGGTTGGCCTGCTTCGTCGCGCAGGCTCAGCACCGCAGGCCGATCGAGCTGGCGCAGTTCGGCGAAGCCGGCCGCGCTCGTATAACAATGCAGTCCGTTCGCCTGCGCCGCCTCGCACGGCACCGCCGAGTCCTCGAGCGCGAGATTCCACAGGCCGGCCAGCGCGCGCAATGCTGCATTGGCGTCGCGCGCATCGAACGCCGGCAAGGATGCCGCTTCCATCGCGGCGACACGCGGCCCGGACTGCGGGGCACGGACGGAAGGAGGCATGGAGGCCGCGACCGGCATGGCCGCCGGCTTGCGATCGGCGGCGCTCCTTTCCGGCAGCGCCGAAACGGCGGGCGGCCGCTCGGCCGTCGCCTCGATCCGCATTCCGTTCAGGATGCCCCAGGCGATGGCTGCCGCCGCGCCGCCGGCCAGCAGTGCCGCCCAGGCAAGGCGCCGGCGCGCCGCTCCCTGCACGGCAGCGGCCGCGCCGCCGCCGAACACTTCGCGCGCCGCCTTGGCGACGATGCGGTCATCGACTTCATGCCGGTTTTCCGCATAGGCACCAAGCAAGGCGCGATCGCACAACAGATTGATGCGGCGCGGCACGCCCTGCGTGATGCGGTGGATCGTCCTGGTCAGGCGCGGACGGAACGGCGGCGCCGTGACAAGACCGGCGACCGAGAGGCGATGCGCGATATAGCCGGCGGTTTCGTCCGCCGTGAGCGCGTCGAGGTGATAACGCGCGATCACGCGCTGCGCCAGTTGTTCGAGCTCGGGGCGCGCCAGCAATGCGCGCAATTCCGGCTGGCCGATCAGGATGATCTGCAGCAGCTTGCGTTCATTGGTTTCGAGATTGGTCAAGAGGCGCAATTGTTCGAGCACGTCGGCCGACAGGTTCTGCGCCTCATCGATGATCAAGACATTGTTGCGGCCGGCGGCATGGGCGGCAAGCAGGAAACGGTTGAGCGCATCGACGTGCTCCTTGGCGCTCGTCGCGTCGCCGCCGTGCGCGAGGGCTTCGATATGGAACTCCTCGCGAATGGTGCGCAGCAGTTCGATGACGGACAGTTTCGGATTGAAGATGTAGGCGACGTTGCAGTTCTCCGGCACCTGCTCCAGGAAGCAACGGCAGATGGTGGTCTTGCCCGCGCCGATTTCGCCGGTCAGCAGGACGAACCCGCCGCCGCCGTTGACGCCGTACAACAGATGAGCGAGCGCCTCGCGGTGCCGTTCGCTCATGTAAACATAGCGCGGGTCGGGAGCGATCGAAAAGGGCGGGTGCGTCAGTCGGAAGAATTGCGTGTACATGGCTCGGTAATCCGGCTGCAAGGCTAACATAAACCGGCGCGCGCAAGACATGCGGATGCGCAACACGGCGCTCGCGGTCGATTGCCGGCCATACCGATCGGGAGTAGCATCAGGTTTTCCTTTTTTCGGGAGTCGCGATGAAAAATCCTGTGCTGGTTTCCCTCCTGTTGTGCTGTTCCGCCGCCGCCTTCGCGGCCGGTCCGATGAAGCCGGGCTTGTGGGAAATGTCGATCAAGTCGGACATGATGAAAAACATGCCGAAGATCCCGCCGGAACAGATGGAAAAGATGAAGCAGATGGGCGTCAACATTCCCCACATGCAGGACGGCGGCATGGTGACCAAGGTCTGCATCACCAAGGAGATGGCCGAGCGCGACCAACCGCCGGAGATGAATCAGAAGGAGGCGGGCTGCGAAGCCAGGAACTATCAGCGTACCGGCAGCGGCTATTCGGTCGACATCATTTGCGACGGGCCGGTGATGAAAGGCCAGGGCAAGGCGCAAGGCAGCTTTTCCGGCAGCGAGAGCTTCACCTCGGTCTACGACTTCAAGGGCACGGCGCAAGGCCGCCCGGTCAACCAGCACCAGGAAACCAAGGGCAAGTGGCTTTCCGCCGATTGCGGCAACGTGGCGCCGATGGGGCAGATGGGGCGTCCGGGCAAACAGAAGTGACTTGGGCGCGCGGCGTTGCCTTGATTTTTGTCAATGAAATAAATGTGTTGAAAATCAATCGCTTGGCTCTTCGTCAAGCGACTTGTCCACAGGATTGTCCACGGAGAATGTGAGTAACCCGGGCGCTTGCCCGGGTCAATATCCGAATTCCCGCAACTTCTGGCGCAAGCGGTATTGCAAGCGATCCGCTTCGCGCTCCTGCTCGGCCGCGTGGCGCAGCAGATGCTCCTTTTCCTCGACCAGCTTGTTGTATTCGTTGAGCAGTGCCGTGCGACGGTCGGTGCCCAAGTCCTTGCGGTTGAGCTCCGCCCGGATCTCGGTGATGCGGTCGTCGTTCTGATGCAGCTTGCGGCGGTAGTGCGCGGCCCTGCTGCGCCGGCTCTCGAATTCCGCTTCGATAGCGTGCACGACGAGGCCGCGGTTGTATTGTTCCAGGAAGCCGGAGCGCAAATGTTCCGGGCAATCCGGCGCGATTTGCCGTTCGCCGCTGCGGCCGACGAGGAAGCCGTTCGCCGGCTGGCAATAGGTTTGCAAGCCTTGCTGCCGGCCGCTGAGATATTCGTCGAGATCGACCTGCACGCCGTGCTCGGCGCAAGCCTTGCCATGCTTTTCGATCTGCTTGTTCGGCAAGCCCTTCGCGCCGTCGGAGAAGCCGATCTGGCGCCAGTTGGCGGACAGGCATTCGTCCTTGCTTAGGCTGGCGCAACCGCCGAGCAGCGCGGCCGCAGTCAATCCGGCGGCAAGGCGTAGGATCTTCATTCTTCTTTCCATGGCTCCTCCCTCTGCGGCGCATTATTTCATATTGGCGAGAGGAAAGGCTGCGCCGGAAACATTTGGTAACTCGCCACACCGTCTCTCCCAAGGTGTTCGCGCGCGCAAAAGAAAACGGCGGCGCATCCGGATCGCCGGATGCGCCGCCGGAGGAATCGCGCGGATTACTTGGCCTGCGCGACTTGCTGCTCGATCGCGCCGAAGATGCTGTTGCCGGCCGCGTCGAACATCTCGATCTTGATGCGATCGCCGAAACGCATGAAGGGCGTGGCGGGCTTGCCGCCTTCGATCGTCTCGTACATGCGCACCTCGGCCAGGCAGCAATAGCCGACGCCGCCGTTCTTGATGCTCGATCCGAACAGTCCGCCTTGCTTGTTGGAGACGGTGCCCGAGCCGATGATGGAGCCGGCTTCGAGTTCGCGCGTCTTCGCCGCATGGGCCACGAGCTGCGGGAAGTTGAAGGTCATGTCGACGCCGGCGTTCGGCTTGCCGAACAATTCGCCGTTCAAATGCACGGTCAGCGGCAGATGCAGCTTGCCGTCGCGCCAGGCGTCGCCGAGTTCGTCCGGCGTCACCGCCACCGGAGAGAACGCCGAAGCGGGTTTCGACTGGAAGAAGCCGAAGCCTTTCGCAAGCTCGCCCGGGATCAGATTGCGCAGCGAGACATCGTTGACCAGCATGACCAGGCGGATCTCTTGCGCGCAGCGTTCGGCGCTCGCGGCGATCGGCACGTCGCCGGTGACGACGGCGACCTCGGCTTCGAAATCGATGCCCCATTCCTCGGTCACGGCCAGCACCGGATCGCGCGGTCCGACGAAGCTGTCGCTGCCGCCCTGGTACATCAAGGGATCGTGCCAGAACGATTCAGGCATCTCGGCATTGCGTGCCTTGCGCACCAGTTCGACGTGGTTCACATAGGCGGAGCCGTCGGCCCATTGATAGGCGCGCGGCAGCGGCGAATGGCAGAGCGCGGCGTCGAACGGCTGCGCATTCTTGGCTTCACCGGCGTTCAGCGCCGCGTAGACTTCCTGCAGCTTCGGTGCGGCGTCATTCCAATGATCGAGCGCCGCCTGCAGCGTGCGGGCGATGTTGGGCACGGCCTGGTACAGGGTGAGATCGCGGTTGACGACGACCAGCGTGCCGTCGCGGCCGCCGGCTTTGAGAGTGGCGAGTTTCATGGGTCTGCTCTTGATGTCGGTTACTTTTTCGGCTTCCAGGAATTCAGGTAATTCTTGTCTTCCACGCCTTCCGGCAGGGGCGCGAGATCGACCGGGAAACGGGTGTCGATCATGACGGCCACTTCATCGGTGTAACGGCGCTCGCCGGTGTTGTTGGCCTCGGCCAGCGCGAAAGCCTTCGGATGCGGGCCGTGGGCGAAGCCGGACGGATGCAGCGTCATCATGCCGGGGCCGATGTTGTCGCGGCTGAAGAAATTGCCCTTGTGATAGAAGATCGTTTCGTCGTACTCGTCGTTGTTGTGGAAGAACGGCACTTTCAGGGCGCCGGGATCCGACTCGAGCGGCCGCGGCGCGAAGGTGCAGATGACGAAAGACTTGGCGAGGAAGGTCGTGTGCGCCGACGGCGGCAGGTGGTAGCGGTCGGACATCATCTCGCGGATGTCGCGCCAGTTCAGCTTCACCGGCACGCAGTCGCCGTGCCAGCCGACCGCGTCGAGCGGGTTGAACGGGAAGGTCACCGTCGTCAACTGGTTGCGGCGCTTGATGCGCACCTTCGTTTCGAATTCGCCTTGCTGCGCTTTGAACTGATCGTCGATCTTCGGCGTTTCGAGCACCGCCGGATCGAACAGCGCATGGCGGCCGACCAGCCCGCGATCGGGCAATTGATAGAAATCCTCGGTCGCCTCCACCAGCAGGATCTGCACCGCTTCGCTCGATTCGATGCGCCAGGCGGTGCCGCGCGGCATGATGACATAGTCGCCGTCGCGGAAGCTCATGTGGCCGTAATCGCAGAAGATGTCGCCGGCGCCGGCGTGGACGAACAGCAGATCGTCTCCGTCGCCGTTGCGCACCAGGTGCGACATCTTGCCGGGGCCGGTCTTCCACATGCGCACGCGCACGTTGGCGTTCGACATCACCGCATGCGCGGTCCAGGGGCACATCTCGGTCGTCTCGAGCTTGTTGAGATCGAGGCTGTGCGGCTGCAGCGGGCCTTCCCAATCGATCCAGCCGGTCGGCATGTGCTGGTGCAGGATGTGGCTGGCGGCGCCGAAGAAGCCGTCGCGGCCGTGCTCGCGCTCGTACAGGCCTTTCGGAATGTCGCAGTGCGCCTGCTTGTTGTAGACGCCTTCGCACTTGGGGAAGGTGATCGGTCGTTTGCTCATCGTGTTCTCCAGGGATTGCACAACGCAAGAATCTGTTGTTACACTATACGTAACAACGTAACGTAATGTGGAACTACGATAAACCGGAAGTCTTGCCATGTCAACGATGAAACCCGTCTCGCCCGGTGATGCGGATCAAGAGGAGTCCAGCCGCGGCGGCGTCCAGTCGGTGGAGATCGGCCTGGACTTGTTCAAGCACCTGGTCCGGGCCGGCAAGCCGATCGCCTTGTCCGACTTGGCGCGGGCGGCCGGCATGCATCGCGCCAAGGCGCATCGCTATCTGGCCAGCCTGATGCAAGCCGGCTTCGTGCGGCAGGACGAAAGCGGTCAATACGATGTCGGGTCGTATGTCCTCGATCTGTCGATCGCCTACCTGGCACGCCAGAGCCCGATCCAATTGGCGGCGGCGGCCGCGGCGCGGCTGGCGATCGATTGCAACGAAACCTGCTTCGTCGCCGTCTGGGGCGGCGGCGGCGCGACCGTGATCCGCCTCTACAAGTCACAGCGTCCGGTGGCGATCAGCATCGCCGAAGGCACCGTGTTCAATCTGACGATGTCGGCGACCGGCCGGGTGTTCGCCGCCTATCTGCCGTCGGACGAGACCGCGGCCATGATCGAACGCGAACTGGCGCACCATCGCGCCGCGCATGCCGAGCAGGCGCCGCGGACGCGCCAGGAATTCGATAAGGTGCTCGATGAAATCCGAAGGGAAGGCGTGAGCCGCGTGCGCGGCCTCAATGCGCCCGGTATCGATGCGCTTGCTGCGCCTGTGTTCGACGCGCACGGCAGGATCGTGCTGGCGCTGACGATCGTCGGGCCGGAAATGTCGTTCGACGTGTCTTATGAGGGTGAGCCGGCGCGATTGCTGTGCGCGGCGGCGCGCGGGATTTCGGCGCAACTCGGATTTATGTCGGCAGACCCTTTTCCGACGTAGAAGAGGCATGGGACGCTCGATATCGCCGAATGAACTTGGGCGCCGGCGGGTGGCTTCCGCATTCGGTAATGATCAAGACTGGATGCTGCCGTCGCTCTTCCCATGATTGCAGTGTGTCGATGCCTTGGGTGAAGCTCTCCCAAGAATGTATGGCTTGACCGATTATTCCGAACGGACCAGATCTCCATTTGATGTTTGGAAGGCGATGATCGCCGGCGCGCCGAATTCTCGAGCTCGCGCCAATATTGCTCCTCGTGCGCTTCATTCAACGGCAATGTGTGCGAACTCGGCGTCGCTAGCGCGTTGCCCGCCGCTTCCGCCGCGCCCGCTCTGGTGCAGTTGATTTCGAACTGGCGGAGCCTGCCGGATGGCGTCCGGTTTCGACGGTTTGTCGCGGCTCGGCTCGCGGCTTCTGCCGAGAATTGCATTCCTCGATCTACTGATACTTGGCCGGCGCGTTTCTAGTTGCCGCGCACAGTACACGGCTGCATCCCTGCCGCCGCGCTCATTCCAATTACATCCCGTTCTGATCGTCCGCTGCCGAGATCTTGCTAATACTTTCTGATCGTTGTTCCGCTAATGATTTCCCTCTTTGGACACGCGTTCGAGTGCGTGCTCGTCGGACGCCGGTTCTCCTCTCCGATGTCCTTTCGATCGCCATCGCAATTTAATCAGCATGGGTATAAACAAATGCTCGGCGGTAAAGATAATTTCAATCGTATGGTGTTTTGTTCGACCGCGTGCTGTGTCCGACCGATGTGGACATTGAATCAGGTTGCGCGTGATCGAACGAGGCTGTTATCGAGGGCGGGAATAGTAAGGGGAGAGGCATTATGGTAGGGATTTTCAGCGCTGGCAGTCACGGTCTGGGCGGTTCGATCGATCAGCTGGGCATCAAGGGATTGCTGGGGAATCCGGCGGCCGGGCGCGGCAAGGAGAATTTCTATCTGAATGCGGCGAGCGGCAATCTGGTGGTGCGCCGTGGCGACGAATACCTTGCCGCCAAGGGCGACGATCTCGGCGTGATCCGCACCTACAACAGCCAGGGCGGATTCGACGGCGACAACAACGATGGCTGGCGCATGAGCGCGTACCGCTGGGTGGAGTCGCTCACGGGCACGGCCAATACGGCGGGCAGTACGATCACGCGCGTCGATGGCGACGGCCGGCGCAGCCTGTATACCTATGACGCCGTCAAGGGTGTCTATAGCGGCGTCGACGGCAGCGGCGCGAACGACACGCTCGGTTTTGATGCGTCGGGCGGCGTCTGGACCTGGAACGACGGCGCCACGGAACGGTTCGAGACCTACCAATGGGATGCGGCGGCCGGGCGCGGCAGGCTGACCAGGCTGTACGATGGCGACGGCAACGAGCAGACCTACCAGTATGGCGAGACGGGCCTGCTGTCCAAGGTGCGGCTGTCGAGCGGAGAAAGCGTTGTTTTTACCTATGCCGGCGCCAACCTGGAATCGGTCAGCGTGCTGGGCAGTGACGAAGTGCAGCGCACGCGCACCGGTTATCAATACGATGCGCTGGGGCGGCTGTCGCAAGTCAGGATCAAGCTTGGCGACGATAACGACTACACGATTGCCTACACCTATGACGGCGACAGCAAGCGGCTGGCGAGCGTGCAAGAGAAGGATGGCACGCACCTGGCGTTCAGCTATGTCGAAGCAGGCGGCCAATATCGGCTGGCGACGATCACGGACGTGGCGCTGAACCGGATCACCAGTTTCAGCTACGACATGGCCAGCAACACCACCTTGGTCACCGATGCGCTGGGCGGGCAGACGGTGCTGCGCTACGACAGCCAGGGCCGCCTGCTCGAGACGTCGATCCAGAACGGCGGCGTGGCGAACGTCGTCAAATACACCTATGACACCGACGGCCGGGTGACGAGCGCCACGGATGCGGCTGGGCGCAAGGTCAGCTACGGCTACGATGCTGCCGGCAACCGCATCTGGCAGCAGAACGAAACGGGCGACCGGATCGAATCGATCTACGACGGCCAGAACCGGCTATTGAGCGAGAAACGCATTGCGCCGAACGATCCGAACAGCGGGCGCACCACGCGCCATGCCTATGACGGCCAAGGGCATCGACGCTTTACGGTCAGCGGCGCCGGGCGGGTGGTGGAATACCGCTACGACGGGCAAGGGCAGCTCATCGCGGAAATGCGCTACGCCGGCGCTGCGTACGCGGGCAGCGCGGACCTGGCCGCCCTGGAAAGCTGGGCGGCCGAGCAAGACAAGATGCAGGCCGAGCTGACCGAATACGCCTACGACTTCCGCGGGCAACTGAGCTCGGTCAAGCGCTATGCGGCCACGCTGGCCGACGGCACGGGCGATGCGGGCGGCACGGTGCAGGTCAGCCACTACGTCTACGACCAGCATGGCCGGCTGCTCAGTCGGCTGGATGGCAATGGCGCAGGGACGATCTACACCTATGACGACCTGGACCGTGTGCTGACCAGCAGCAGCGCCGGCCACGTCACCAGCTACAGCTATGACGACGCGCTGAACCGGACCGCGATCACGACGGCCGACAACGTGCAAAGCGTGCGGCAATACTCGGCGGCCGGGGAATTGCTCAGCGTCACGCAAGCCGGCGCGGTGACCGCCTACGAATACGACAAGAAGGGCAGGCTGCGCCGGGAAACGGATCCGACCGGGGTCAGGAAATACTATCTGTACGACAGCGTCGACCGCTTGATTGCCGTGATCAACGGCAATGACGGCAAGATGGTCGAATACGGCTACAGCAAGCGCGGCTATTTGGCCAAGACGGTCGAATACGCCAATGCGCTGTCGGCGACGCAGCTGACGCAGCTGACCACGGCAGGCACGAGCGGAGTCGCGCCGCTGTTTGGCAATATCGCCGATCTGACGCCGTACCGTCCGGTGAAGAATGCCGTGCAAGACCGCGAACAATGGGATTTGTACGACGACCAGGGGCGGCTGGCCAAGAGGATCGACGCCGTCAACGGGTTGACCGAATACCAGTACGGCGGAGCGGGCGAAGTGCTGGCGACGATCCGCTATGCGACCGCCTTTACCGGCTGGGCGCGCAACAGCCTGACGGTGGATACGCCGCCTGAAAGCGTGGTGGGAACGGCAAGCAGTGCCGACCCGATCGAACGGCGGATCTACGATGCCGACGGCAAGCTGCTGGCGGCGATCGATGCCGAGAATGGCTTGACGGAATACCGCTACGACGGCGCCGGCCGCCTGACGCAGATGACAGGATATGCGAACCGGATAGCGGCGACGGCGAGCCTGCGGCCGAAACTGGAGGATATCCGGCCGGCGGCCAGTCCCGAGGATCAGCATACGTATCACTGGTACGACGACCGGGGGCTGCTGATTGCCACGGTCGATGCGGAGAGATACCTGACGACGTACCAGTACGACGGCAATGGCCGGCGGACGGCCGTGGTGCGGCACGCGGGCAAGCTGACGGTGGCGGTGCCGGGCAGCACGGTGGAGGCGATGCGCGCCAATGCGCAGGTGCCGGGCAAAGACCAGGCGGCGAGCTACGAATACGACGGGCGCGGTTTGCTGGTGAAGGAGACGGCGGCCAACGGCCTGGTGACGGCGTACGAATACTCGGGGGACGGTCGGCTGCTCAAGAGGATCCAAGGCGCGGGCACGGCGCAGAGCCGGACGGTGCTGCGCACGTACGACAGCAAGGGCCGGCTGTGGAAAGAGACGGACGGCGTCGGACGGGCGACGACGTACGAATACGACCAGGCCGACCGTCTGGCGAGCAAGACCGACGGCAACGGCAACAAGACGGTGTATTACTACGACGCGCAGAACCGGCTGGCGTACGAGATCAATGCGCTGGGGGAAGTCAGGCAGACGGTGTACGACCAATTCTCGCAGGTGGTGCAGAGGATCAGCTATGGCAACCGGATCGACACGGCGGTGACGCTGCCGAGCCTGGCGGGTGGCCTGGTCAACGAGACCTTGCGGCAAGCGGTCAACGGGATTGCCAATAGCGCCAAGGATAGCAAGCTGCGATGGGAATACAACCAGGTCGGGCGGCTCGCGCTGACGGCCGATGCGAACAATTACACCACGTATTCCGCTCAGTACGACGTGCTGGGCAACCTGCGGCAAAGTTACCACCATTGGGGAGGCCGCACGCTGCGCACCGACTATCTGTATGACAAGCTCGGCCGGGCGACGCAGCAACAAAAGCGCGATAACAACAATAACGTTGTCACGGCGCAAGAACAGTACGCCTATGATGCGTTCGGCCGCCTGATCAAGCAAACGGATCCGCGCGGCGGCATCACCGTCACGGAATACGACCGCCTGGGGCGGGTCATCACGGTCAGCGACCCGCTCAACCAGAAGCGCCGCAGCACCTACGATGCCTTTAACCGCGTGCTCACGCACACCGATGCGCTCGACCGCACGACGACGTATAGCTACAGCGCTGACCACAGCAGCGTGACGGTCACCAGCCCGGAAGGCATCAGCGTGACGACCGAATCCAACCTATACGGCCAGACGGTGAAGGTCACGGATGGCAACGGCAAGAGCACGACATATGCCTACGACCAGGAAGGGCGGCTGACGCAGGCCACCGATGCGGCCAACAATACCGTCACGCATGCCTATGCGGCCAACAAGATGACGGTGACCGACGCCAGCGGGGTGGTGACCGAGCATGTGTACGATGCGGCCGGGCGCACCAGCAAGGTGACGGTCGATCCGGGCGGATTGAAGCTGGTGACGACGTACGACTACGACGGCAAGGGACAGCAAATCCGGGTGACCGATCCGGCCGGATTCGTCACCGAGACGCAATTCAACTTGAATGGGCATGTCACTGCCGTCTCGTACGGGACCAATAACTCGGTAGATCGAACTACGTACTACCGCGATACCCAAGGCAATATCACGCAGGTAACCGAGGGTGGGGACTATTTGACCCGGACCACGCAATATCAATACGACCACTTGCTGCGGCGGGTGGCGGAGATTGTCGATCCCAATGGCCTGCAACTGAAGACGACCTACACCTATGATGCGGCCGGCAACATGGTGGCCAGGACCGATCCGGAGGGACGGATCTGGCGCTACGGCTACGATGCGAACAACCGGCTGGTGTTGAGCGTGGCGCCGGACGGGGTGGCGACCAGTTATGTTTATGACGCCAACGGCCGCCAGATCAAAAAGACTGTCCATGCGACGCCGCTGAGCGGCTTGCCGGCCCCGGCGGACATGGCGGCGTCGAGCAACTGGGCTGCCAACATCGTGCCGGCCGTCACCGCCGAAGACCGTAGCGACCACACGGTGTACGACCGGGACGGCCGCATCCGATACACGATCGACGCGGCGCGGCGCGTGACCGGCTATGAATACGACGGCAACGGCAAGGTCGTCAAGACGACGCGCTACGCGCGGACCGACTGGAGCCGGGATGCCGGCAACAAGCTGACGATCGCGGCTTCGGGCGAGGATCGGTTGACGGGCGCGGTGTACGACGCGGTCGGCCGGGCGCTCTATACGGTCGACGAGCTGGGCCGGGTGACGGGCTACGCCTACGACAAGGCGGGACGGCAGGCGCGGCGCATCGAATACGGCACAACGATTGCCTGGCCGAAGACGACGCCGTTGACGGCGGGCGACCTGGAGGGATTGAGCGCGGCGGGCGCCGTGCGCAGCGGCCAGGTGTATGACGGGGCAGGCCGGGTGCGCGCTGCCGTCGATGCATCGGGGCGGGTCACGAGCTACACCTATGGCCCTGGCGGGCAGGTGGCCACGACCACCGAGCATGCCGTGGCGGCGGACTGGACTGGGGACGCGACGATTGAAAGCCAGGCGGCGGCGATCGTGGCGGAGCCGCATGCGTTGAACCGGACCGAGACGGCGATCTACGACAAGGCCGGGCGGGTGGCGTACCGCATCAATGCGCAGCGGGAAGTGACACTGTATCAATACGACGGCGGCGGCTTGCTGATCGGCAGCACGCAGTTTGCGAAACGCTATACCGGCACGGCGATGGACAAGGCTTCGCTGGATGCGTATTACGCCCAGTATTCGCCGAACCGGTCGGCGCAAGACCGCACGGAATACCTGGTGCGGGACCGGGCCGGACGGCTGGCGTACAAGGTCGATGCATTGCGCCAGGTGACGCGCTACCAATACAACAAGCTCGGGGAGCTGGTCGGCAGCGTCCAGTACGCGACGAAGTACAGCGAGTGGGGCGGAATCGATAAAAGCTATCTGGACAGCTATTACAGTTCGTCATCGAACCTGAGCGCGCAGGACCGGCAGACGGCGGTGGTGCAAGACCTGGCCAAGCACTTGCGGTACGAGATCGATGCGGCCGGTCGGGTGCGGGTGGTGCACTACAACAACTTCGGGCAAGCCGACCGGGTGACCGAACTGGGCACGGTGCTGGCGAACTGGAGCACGCGCAAACTAGGCACCAACCCGGTGACGTTGAGCGAATTGGAGACGCTGGCCAGCCAGGGAGGGGGACGCATCGTCAGCCGCTCGGTGTACGACAATGCCGGGCAGCTGCTGTACGAACAGGATGCGCAAGGCCGGGTGACCGGCTATAGCTACGACGCGTTCGGCGCGGTGACGGTGACGACGCAGTACGTCAACAGCGGCAGCTTCGCGGCGGCGAGCGACGGCAGCAACGGCGCGTACACGGCGCCGGCGGCGGCGAATGGAGACCGGCGCGAAGCGGTGGTGCAGGCGCTGGGCGAGCGCAAGACGTACCGGATCGATGCGGCCGGGCGGGTGACGGTGGAAGAGCGCAATGCGTTCGGCCAGGTGGTCAAGGTGGTGCAAGCCGGCACGGTGGTGGCTGGCTGGAGCACGCGCGGCGAAGCGGCGGATGCGCTGGCGGCCGATCAGCTCAAGAACTTGGCGGAATCGGGCGCGAATGCGGCGGACAACCGCATCGTCAGCCGCACGGTGTACGACGCGGGCGGGCGTGCGGTGTACGAGGTGGGTGCGCAAGGGCAGGTGAGCAAGACGCTGTACGACGCCTTCGGGGCGGTGCGAGCCCGGATCAGCTATGCGGCGCTGTACAGCGGCGCGTTGACGCAAGAGGCGCTGGATGCGTATTACAAGATCCCGGCCGAAGGCGAAGGCCCGAACCCGAACCTGAGCGCGGAGGACCGGCAGACGGCGGTGGTGCAAGACCTGGCCAAGCACTTGCGGTACGAGATCGATGCGGCCGGCCGGGTGCGGGTGGTGCACTACAACAACTTCGGGCAAGCCGACCGCGTGACCGAACTGGGCACGGTGCTGCCGAACTGGAGCACGCGCAATCTGGGCGCCAACCCGGTGACGTTGAGCGAATTGGAAACGCTGGCCAGCCAGGGCGGCAACCGCGTGGTGAGCCGCATGGTGTACGACAATGCCGGGCAACTGCGATACGAACAGGATGCGCAAGGCCGGGTGACCGGCTACGGTTACGACGCGTTCGGCGCGGTGACGGTGATGACACAGTACGTCAACAGCGGCAGCTTCGCGGGGACGAGCGACGGCAGCAATGGTGCATACACGACGCCGGCGGCGGCGAATGGAGACCGGCGCGAAGCGGTGGTGCAGGTGCTGGGCGAGCGCAAGACGTACCGGATCGATGCGGCCGGTCGGGTGACGGTGGAAGAGCGCAATGCGTTCGGCGAAACGGTCAAGGTGGTGCAAGCCGGCACGGTGGTGCCCGGCTGGAGCACGCGCGGCGATGCGGCGGATGCGCTGGCGGCCGATAAGCTCAAGAGCCTGGTGGAATCGGGCGCGAATGCGGCGGACAACCGCATCGTCAGCCGTACGGTGTACGACGCGGGCGGGCGTGCGGTGTACGAGGTGGGTGCGCAAGGGCAGGCGAGCAAGACGCTGTACGACGCCTTCGGGGCGATCAAGGCCCGGATCAGCTATGCGGTGCCATACAACGGCGCGTTGACGCAAGAGGCGTTGGATGCGTACTACGGCGCCACGACCAACCTGAGCGCGGACGACCGGCAGACGGCGGTGGTGGAAGACCTGGCCAAGCACTTGCGGTACGAGATCGATGCGGCCGGTCGAGTGCGGGTGGTG
>Ga0196972_1000242_pt1 | contig 38635 bp, 33 predicted proteins | sample S1v_2013CmetaG_FD_148618 | JGI IMG/M metagenome (GOLD analysis project Ga0196972, IMG submission 148618) | Soil microbial communities from Anza Borrego desert, Southern California, United States - S1+v_20-13C | ecosystem: Environmental > Terrestrial > Soil > Desert | place: USA: California...
ATTCATCCTGTACACTCACCCTTTGAAATACACACGCTGTAACCCTCATCATTCTCCCGGGAAATATTCGAAAAATCGGTACAGCCTACCCATCCTTTTACTTTAATTTCAAGCTAATATTACCAATCATCATTCATCCTGTACACTCACCCTTTGAAATACACACCCTGTAGCCCTCATCATTCTCCCGGGAAATATTCGAAAAATCGGTACAGCCTACCCATCCTTTTACTTTAATTTCAAGCTAATATTACCAATCATCATTCATCCTGTACACTCACCCTTTGAAATACACACCCTGTATCCCTCATCATTCTCCCGGGAAATATTTGAAAAAATCGGTACAGCCTACCCATCTTTTTACTTGAATTTTCAAGCAAACATTAGCGAACATCATTCATTGTTTACTTAATTCACCCCCTGGAAATACGCACCCTATAACCCTCATCATTCTCCCGGGAAATAATTGAAAAACTCGGTACTGCCTACCATTCCTTTTACTTGAATTTTCAAGCAAACATTACCGAACATCATTCATTGTTTACTTAATTCCCCCCCTGGAAATACGCACCCTATAACCCTCATCATTCTCCCGGGAAATATTCTAAAATAATCACTGCCTACCACTGTTTACACGCTCCCATCTACCCTACCTCACTTTAACCATTAACCCAGATCATGCAATAGAAAAATCGTTCAGGATCGAAGATGGAGTTGGCAATTTGGAATTAGGCGGGTAATAAATATTCAAGGGAACCGACGCTTGCCTTAAGAGCGCGCAACCTCCACAATTTAGCAACCGCCTAATTCCGTCATCGATCAACGGTCTTGAACACTCCATACTTTTATCGCAAGATTTGGGATTAACTCTTCTAATCCTTAAAAAATGCATTCTTGTTACCATACCCTTTACTAACAACCAATAATGAACAGTTACCGCCACTTTAAGCCTTAAACTTCCTATCTCTGTTTGATGCCCACGCATGGCTACACGTTTAAAGAATGGGGAGGTCAAAAGCCTTTCCCTTCCGGTTTGGCCAACCCATTCAGGGTCAATTATCCACGCCAATACTCATCAATTGGGAATACGTAAAAACATACCTGCCCCTCCGAAGTAAAGAGCCTTCCAATGATGTGGGTTAATCGACTTAATGTACATTTGGAACTTATGAGAAAACTCCCACTCCTACTGCTTTTCACTCTAGGCTGCTTTACCCTGCTTGCGCAGGATGCAGGTCAATTGTTCCAGAAGAAAACAACCCTTTCTGCAGACTACCGCCAGGTTGCTCAAAAATATGAAGCGCTGGCTCTCAATACCACCAAACTCGCAGACCTGGCCTCCCGAAAACCTGCAAGCCTCGAACTCCAGCTTCCCTTTGAAGGAAGCACAATAAAACTTCAACTTCAGAGAACAAATATCATTTCCAATGATTTCTCTGTGATCGAGGCATTACCGGGAGGTGACAGGCGCACAATTAATTATCAGGGTGGAACCCATTACCAGGGAAAAATTGAAGGCCATAACAACTCCTTCGCTACGTTCAGCATCTTCAATGACCAGGTGATGGCTCTTATTGCCGACGATCATAGTAATATCATCCTGGGTACAATCGAACAAAATGGCAGACCAAGCAATGAATATGTACTCTATAGGGAAACAGACCTGGAAATAGATAACCCTATGAATTGCTTTACAGAAGAACTACCGCTTGACGGTTCAACCTCTGTCGATGGTATTAATTCACAACAATCGCCCAATGCTGTTGGCGAACCGGTCGATATCTATTTTGAATGTGATTTCAAATTCTACACTGACAAAGGCAGCAATACAATAAACGTAATCAACTACGTTCTCGGCTTTTTTAACAACACTGCCTTGCTTTATGCTAATGAGGATATAAAAATCCAGGTATCACAAATCCTGGTATGGACCACACTTGACCCGGAAGCTGCGGCCAATTTGAATTCAACCAGCACCGTTTTGAGCGCCTTTTCGGCCCGCATGGTGGCCACTAATTATATCGGTGATTATGCGCATTTCCTTTCCACTCGTTCTCTAGGTGGTGGAATCGCCTGGCTCTTGAATAATCCTTGCGGAGCAAGCAAATTCAATCGCACTGCGGTAAGCGCCATAAATAATAGCTACAATAATTTCCCCACTTATTCATGGACCGTGCAGGTTGTAACTCATGAATTAGGTCATAACCTCGGCTCCAATCATACTCAGTGGTGTGGATGGCCAGGCGGACCTCTCGACAACTGTTTTACTCCCGAAGGCGCTTGCGCAAATGGGCCCACTCCGGTAAATGGTGGCACCATCATGAGCTATTGCCATCTCACCGGCCACGGCATCAACTTCAATAATGGATTTGGTACACTTCCAGGTAATAAGATCAGGCTGGTTGTTACCGGGTCAGTTTGCTTTGGCGTGTGCAGAATGACGATCGACGTGACTAAACAAGACGCATCTTGCGGCCAAAACAATGGTAGTGCCTCGGTAACCGCAACAAATGGCATTGGCACCCTAAGCTATGCATGGAGCAACGGGCAAACAGGGCCCACGCTTACCGGTGTTGCGCCTGGCACTTACCACGTTCGCGTGTCAGATGAAAGCAATTGCCAGGTAATGCAGGTGGTGACCATTGGAAACAGTGGCACCAGTCTTTCACTCAATCTCACTCCTGGTGGTACAGCAGGATACTGCATAGGCGGAAGCATCACGCTCAACGCTACCAATAATCCTGCTTATACTTACGTATGGACAAAGGATGGGAACACTATCGCTGGTGCTACCTCCGCCAGCCTTACGGCTAATTCCCCCGGGCTATACGCCGTGACTGCAACTTCAGGCGCCTGCTCCGGTTCCTCTTCCGTACAGGTGTCAGAAGTAGCCGCTCCCGTGGCTAACATCACTCCTTCCGGACCCACTACCTTTTGTGATGGTAGTAATATAATACTTAACGCAAACGCAGGCAGTTCATACACGTATCAATGGTACAATAACAATGTTGCCATCCCCGGAGCTACACTTTCCTCTTACACAGCCATTCAAAGCGGCTCTTATTCCGTCAGGGTATCAGCTGGTTCAAGTTGTGAAGCTACATCAACAGCTATTCCTATTACAGTAAACAATTCTCCTGCAGCTAATCTTTCAGCACAGGGAACCACGAGCTTTTGCGCCGGCAATAACGTAACGCTTAACGCCTCTACCGGCACCGGCTATACTTACCAATGGTACAGGAATAATGTGTTAATTAATGGCGCTACGAACTCCAGTTATTCAGCTACAATAGCAGGCAATTATACCGTCACCACATTACTTGGCACCTGCTCCCGCACCTCCCAACCAATTCCGGTTACAGTTTGGCAAAATCCTCTGGTGAGTATAAATCCTGTAACTTCTACCATTGAAAAATTTGTAACGCAAACATTAACCGCTTCAGGCGCGCTACATTACAATTGGACCGCGCATCCCGAAATGGTAAGCTTCAATGGAAACAGTGCCGTCTACCGGCCTTTGACTTCTACTGATTATTTAATACTGGGAACGGACGCGAATGGATGCACTGGTACGGCAAACGCAAGAATTAATGTAATTGGTTGCGGTGAGGTTACAAATATCTCAGCTACCTCCTACAGCCCTTCGAGAGTGATTGTGAGATGGACGAATCCGCCCGGCTCAACTACCGATACTTTAAAGTATAGAATTGTTGGAACGAGTGTGTGGAACAGGATCTTTGTAACCGGCCAAGAATTTGAATTGAACGGGTTAGTTCCGGGAGCAAATTATGAGTACAGCATTATTCCTCTTTGTAGCACTACAACAGTGTTCATACCATCACCAACATTGCAATTCGCTACCCCTGCCCTGGAAGGGGATATTTACATTCGATTATTCCCTAACCCCGTAATAACATCCTCTAAATTGGAGATCATTTCTTCAAAACCATTCACACTGCAATTGGCCACTTATGATAATGCGGGCAGACAGGTGATGAATGGAGGATTCGCAGAGAATTTCCAGGCGGGCCAGGTAATAAAGAATGTGAATCCCGGCCTGTTGGCAAATGGCGTATACTATCTGAGAGCAACCATCAATGGCAAGAATCACACAATAAAGATGATGGTTATGAATTAGCTTGGAACGGATGCCAATGTAGTTACTTAAGGGCTGCGATCATGCTTATCTCAACGTTGACCAACTTTGGAAGGGCACTGACCGCAACAGTTTCCCTTGCCGGGTAGGAGCCATCGAAAAATTTACCATAAACTTCATTCACGAGCGGGAAATCATTCATGCTTGTGAGAAAAATGGACGTTTTGATTACCGCATCGAACCCTAATCCAGCGTGGCTTAATATTGCTGAAAGGTTCTTCATTACCTGTTCAGCTTCTTCCTGCACGTTCTTATTTACTAGTTCTCCTGTAGCCGGATCAATGCAAATTTGCCCCGAGATAAATAACATACCACCCACTGAAACTGCCTGGCTATAAGGCCCAATTGGCGCTGGAGCTTTCTCCGTGTTGATTATATTCTTTTGCATGCTCTTTTTATTTGTGAAACACAGCGAATATAGGTTTATGCACTTTCTTTGCAAAAAAATTGCAATGAACGTATTATTGATTGCAAATCCTGTACAACGGGAAGAGCTAACTGCTGAAATAACAAGCGGAGATGTTGACATTACATACGTGGAAGATCTCATTACCCCTTCAATCAACAACTTCGATTTTTGTATCGATCTTCAATTCACCAATACCGTTGAAAGGAAAACAGAACTTCAAAAAATAAAATGCCCCCTCTATTGCATTAACCATGTAACAGGCACATTGGCAGATCTTCCTGCAGGGTTTATAAGAATAAATGGATGGAATAGTTTGCTTGGAAAAAAAATGATAGAAGCGAGCACCACCAATGAAAATGCGAGGTCCGATTTTGAAAAATTATTACTGTCTCTTGGAAAAACAGTTGAATGGGTGCCTGATGTACCCGGATTCATTTCTTGCAGGGTAATTTGTCAAATCATCAATGAAGCTTACTTTTCGCTGGAGGAGGAAGTAAGCACAAAAGACCAAATTGATATTGCCATGAAACTGGGAACCAATTATCCCCATGGACCTTTTGAATGGAGCGAAATTATTGGCCTGGATAATGTTGCTGAACTGTTGAGCTTGTTGTCCAAATCCAATACACGCTACCAGCCTTCCAAACTATTATTAAAGGAGTCAGTGGAATAATGGCTACCATCTTAAATATCGAGACTTCAGGAAATACAGCTTCAATTTGCATTTCTGGGAATGGAATTGCAGGAAAGGAAGTTTCCAATCCTGCCAGGAATGACCAGGCAGCCTGGCTACACAAAGCAATCCATGATTTGGCAGGGGAAGAAAATCTACATTTAAAGCAACTGGATGCTATTGCAGTCAGTATCGGCCCCGGATCGTATACCGGCCTGCGCATTGGGCTTTCAACTGCTAAGGGAATATGTTATGCACTTAAACTACCCCTCATCACCATAGGAACTCTTACCATCATGGCCGCAAGTGTTGACATGAGCAGTTGCGATTTGGCCTGCCCAATGATGGATGCGAGGAGAATGGAGGTTTATACGGCCCTTTATGACAAACAACTTTCTGAAATCATTTCACCAACCGCCATGATTTTACATGAAGATAGTTTTGCTGACTACCTGATAAATAATAAGATAAAATTCTTCGGCACCGGAAGCGCCAAGTTCAAAAGTATCCTTTCACACCCCCACGCAAGTTTCCTGGAGTTTGAACCTTCAGCTGCTATGATGGCAGGTTTGGCAGAAAAATTTTTCACAAATAAAGAATTTGCTGACCTGGCATATGTGGAACCTCTTTATTTGAAAAATTTCTATTCTTCTTCACAAATTAAATAAGGAGAAACCACTACTTCTTAACAAATTTTAATTCCAAAAAAACACGGATGGAGTTATTTTTGCAGTTGTAATTTCTTTAACCTTCAAACACTATGAATAACTATATGCTTACATTACAAACAACCCCGGACAGTGACACTGAACTGAAAGTAGATTTGCTGAATGTAAAAAAGGCTTCTCTCATCCTCAGGGCAATAAATCACAAACTAAGACAACAGATCCTCAAGCTGATTTCAGAGCAGGGTAGGATAACCGTTACGGAATTATACGTGAAGTTGAGGCTCGAACAATCAGTTGCCTCTCAACATCTCGCCATCCTCCGAAAAGCTGGTTTTGTGAAGACAGAAAGAGATGGGAAATTCATTTATTATTCAGTCAATAACACTCGACTCGATGACCTTAATAAGTTCGTCGAATCGCTGCTGAACTAATCATCATCAACGTGTTACGAAACGGAAGCCATGGCTTCCGTTTTTTCTTTTTTATAGAGTACTTTTGTACCTCAAATCGAACCTATGTACATCAAACAATTATATACAGGATGCCTGAGTGAAGCCGCTTATTATATAGAAAGTAATGGAGAAGCCGCCATTGTTGACCCCTTGCGTGATATCGAAGTGTACCTGGAACTCGCCGCCGAACGTAAAACCCGCATCAAATACATTTTCGAAACACATTTTCATGCTGACTTTGTGAGCGGGCACGTTGACCTTGCAAAAGTTACAGGTGCCGATATTGTTTATGGTCCCGGTACCGAAACAAAATTCAAAGCCCATATTGCTAAAGACGGAGAACTTTTTAAGATTGGACACCTCACAATAGAAGTATTGCATACCCCCGGCCACACTCTCGAATCAAGCTGCTACCTGTTAAAGGACGAAAATGGTAGAGACAATTGCATCTTTACGGGCGACACGCTGTTTGTGGGCGATGTAGGTCGTCCTGACCTCGCTCAAAAAGGCAACGAGATCACTATGCAGGACCTCGCAGGATTGATGTATAATAGCCTTCAAACGAAGATCATCCCGCTTGCTGATGATGTGATTGTTTACCCAGCCCACGGCCCCGGCAGCTCCTGCGGGAAAAATCTGGGCCCTAATACCAGCAGCACAATTGGAGAAGAAAAGCAATACAATTATGCACTCAAAGCTACCAGCAAAGAAGAATTCGTTAAGGCTGTGACGGATGGAATTCCGCCACCCCCTCAATACTTTCCTTTAAATGCGAGGATCAACAAAGAAGGATATGACAGCATTGAAGAAGTGCTCACCCAGGGGCTACGGGCCTTATCCATACAAGAATTTAAAGGATTAACTGAAGATACTGACACTATCATACTTGATACGCGGCGTGCTGATGAATTCACCCGGGGTTTTGTTCCCGGCTCAATAAGCATTGGCCTTGAAGGCCGTTTTGCAGAATGGGCAGGCAGCCTGCTTTCCTTTGATAAAACAATTGTTCTCGTAACCGAAAAAGGTAAAGAAAAAGAAAGCGTGATTCGCCTGGCAAGAGTTGGCCTGGACAAAGTACAGGGATTTCTCGATGGCGGATTTGATGGCTGGAAATCTGCCGGAGAAACAGTTGATATGATCATTGACGTAGAACCTGATGAATTACTCATGGACGTTCCGTTTGATCAAAACCTCGTTGTACTCGATGTGAGAAAACCCTCAGAATATGCCGAAGGACATCTTCCCGATGCGCTCAATATTCCACTCAGCGAGATGATTGATCCGGGCAGCATGGCCAATATTGAAGAACAACAAAATCTTTACGTTCACTGCGCGGGAGGCTACCGTAGCGTAATCGCAGCTTCCCTGCTAAAGCGCCAGGGAATTCATAACCTCCGTAATGTAGTGGGTGGATGGAATAAAATAAAACAACAGGAGAAAGTGGAGATCGTTAAAGAAAAAAGCGTTCTGAACTAATCCGTTTCTTTAATACCTAGGATATGGAATTGGGAATTAGTAATTTGGAATTAGGGAGTTGCTAAATATTCAGGGAAACCGATGCTTTATTTAGGAAGGGGCAACCTCAATCACTAGCAACCCCAATCCTAATTCCTGTTTATACGCGGCTTCAGCTCGTTATGGGTAATCTTGCAGGCGAACATCGATCACCGATCAACGGTCTTGACGGCTACACAGGGCGATTCCACTTCCAGCGCCTGTGACTCCACAGGTAATTCGCCGGGTCCAGTCTTATGGTTTCTTCTACCGCATCACGATACATCATTGTCAATTGTTCAGGTGTATAATCAGCCCCACGTTCGGCAATTGGTCTTACTTTGAACTCATACCTGCCCCTCTTTACCTTGTGAAAGGAAACAAAGACAACGGAGGCATTATTCTTTACCGCGCCCTTTGCAGGGCCTGAAAGAAAAGGCACACTCTTGCCAAAAAAATCCAGCCAATACGCTCCTTCCGGATTACCTGGATTCTGGTCCGCCGCCAACGCCAACGCATATTGGGAAGAAAATACCTGGTGCTTTTTGTTCTTGAAATCAGGTGCGGAAATGAGAATGGTGCCATAGCGAGCCCTGATCCTTAAGAATACCCTTGACAACGCCTTATTGGCAATCACCATGTAAATTCCTACAAACGGAGCCTTTAAGTTTTTTGCATACTGGAGATTTGCAAATTCCCAATTAAACTGGTGGCATGCCATCACATTCACGTTGTATCCTTTGGCAAGCAGGGAATTAATATAGTCAAATTCACCTGTGCTCCTTCTTTCAAACTCCTTTGTGCTCATTGAAATGAGCTTGATTGATTCAATAAATGTATCCGTAAAGTTTAAGTAAAACTGGCGTGCAATTTTTATTCGCTCCTGCATCGTCATCTCGGGAAATGCCAGTTGCAAATTGCTTAAAACAATTTCCTTCCTGTATCCTCGCACATCATAAAGAATGAAGCGTGCGAAATTTGAAAATAGATAAAGGATTTTCAGAGGTAGTAGTGATAACAGATACAGGATAGGATAAATGATATAATACATTAGTTGAAATTAATGTTTTCAATTTGCCAGGCATTAATTGCCCACCCAAAGACGCTTGTAGTCTTCATTCCATGTGTGTTTCCATCTCCTATGGCTCCATAAATAAATCTCAGGTTGTAGCCTGATATTTTCCTCGATGTGCTGCACATATCTCCTTATCAATTCACCGTCAGGTAATGATTTAGGGTCCTCTGCAAGCATAAAATACTCAAAATGGTAATATCCCCTTCTTGGCCTTGTGGTCGTCATCATTACCACGGGTATATTCTGTACCCTGGCAAATTTCTCAGGCCCTTTCACGAAAACCGTTTTCCTGTTCATGAAATTCAACCAGTACCCGCCATCAGCATGGGCAGGACTTTGATCAGCTCCCAACGCAAGGAGGTATTGCTTCTTTCTCCACGGCAAGATTGCCCTTGCCATCTCTGTAGCTGGTAATTGTGGATTGCCCCAACGCGACCTTAAGTGAAGCAATAATTTATTCATTATAGTGCTACTCTGCGGAAGATATACCGTAAGAAATGTGAAAGGCTGATTAATTCCGGTATGAAGTGTCATAATTTCCCAATTAAAAAAATGACCCAGGTTTACCTGTACAGATTTATTTTTTGAATAAAGCTCATGGAATACAGCAAAATCTCCGGTCACCCTCTTATTAAGCGCTTTTTCACTTATTGAAAGAAGCTTTATGGTTTCAATCCAGTTGTCAATGAAATTGCGGTAAAATCTTCGTGCTATTTTTTTTCTCTCGGCCAGTGTTTTTTCCGGAAATGCAAACGCCAGGTTTTCCATCACCACCTTTTTCCTGTAACCAATTACAAAATAGAATATAAGAAAAAAGAAATCTGCCATTCCATAAAGTATGAAAAAGGGCAAGAGCGAAATGAGATACAATAATCCAAAAACAATGTAATACATGGTTCAAAGATAAAGGGCTACAAAACTATATTCTGTACCAACGCGCTCTTTTCAGGATAATCAGTGTTGTAATGTAACCCACGGCTCTCTTTACGAAAAGCAGCCCCTTTCACTATCAGGTAACCCACTGAAATCAGGTTCCTCAATTCAAGGAGATGCGGGGAGAGTGAGGTATTCTGATAAAGCTGTTCGGTTTCCTCCCACAGCAGGTCAATTCTTCGCAATGCCCTTTGCAGTCGCACATTATTCCTGACTATCCCCACATAATCACTCATTACCTGTTGCAGTTCTTTCAGGCTTTGGGTAATGAGGATCATTTCTTTTGGCTCGCTGGTTCCCTGTGCGTTCCAATCAGGTATTGCTTCAGCCAACTCATCAGGAGAAAGCCCCTGTGGACCTGAATGCTCAGAGATCCTCGTCATAGAATCAACGTAACACCTGTGTGCAAATACCATTGCTTCCAGCAATGAATTACTTGCAAGCCGGTTTGCGCCATGAAGACCCGTACTCGCACATTCACCGCAGGCATAGAGATTTTTAATAGAGCTCCTTCCCCATTCATCAGTCTTTATACCCCCACAGCTATAGTGAGCCGCCGGTGCCACGGGTATCATTTGCCGTGTAATGTCAATCCCATTGCTCAGGCATTTCTGGTAAATGTTGGGAAAATGCTCAATGAACGCTTCTCTGGTAAAATGCCGGCAATCTAGCCACACATGCTCCGTTCCTGTGCGCTTCATTTCGCTATCAATAGCGCGGGCCACAATATCCCTGGGGGCAAGATCCTTTCGTTGATCATATCTTGCCATAAAGGCCTCTCCTTCGTGGTTGCGCAATATGCCACCATCCCCTCTCACTGCTTCGGTGATCAGGAATGCCTGCCCTTTCATGCCCGCTTCATATAAAGCCGTCGGGTGAAATTGAATGAATTCCATATTCTCAATCCTTCCTTTGGCACGGAAGACCATTGCCACACCATCACCTGTTGCAATAGAAGGATTCGTAGTAGTACGATAGACCTGCCCATTTCCTCCTGTTGCCAGAAGCGTTAATTTTGAAATGATCTTTTCTATCTGGTGCGTTTCTGAATTATAAACGTAAACCCCGTAACACTCAATGTCAGGAGTTGACTTGGTTACCAGGTAACCCATGTGATGCTGGGTGATGAGATCAATGACAAAGCAATGTTTGATCACCTCGATGTTCTTCTGGATGGCCACAGCTTCCAGCAATGCTCGCTCCATTTCCCAGCCCGTAATATCCTTATGATGAATGATCCTGAATTCAGAATGGCCGCCTTCTTTTCCTAATTTATAATCACCATCCTGCTCCTTATCAAATTGCGCACCCCATTCTATTAATTCCCTGACCCTGTCAGGCCCTTCCCTTACTACAATTGACACCACGTTCTTATTACATAGTCCATCACCCGCCACCAACGTATCATCAATGTGTTTCTCAAAGCTATCCTTCTCCAGGTCATTCACAACCGCCACCCCGCCCTGCGCATACTTGGTGTTAGTTTCATCCGCCGCTGACTTCGTCATCACCAATACACGTTTGGCAGGATACTCCCGCGCTATCTTTAATGCATACGTGAGACCCGCGATCCCGGAACCAATTACCAAAAAATCTGTTTGCTGCATCCCGTTACTATTTATTCATCCCGTCTTAAACTCCATTCTCTCATTGAATAATGGAAATATATAAAGTTACAATAAAGAAAAAGTCCCGTCACCGGGACCTTAAGCAATATCTTTTGTTTTGAAGGGCATTAAACAGCAAAGCTTTCACCGCAACCGCATGTACGGCTGGCATTAGGGTTGCTAAAATAAAACCCCTTTCCATTTAATCCATCAGAGAAATCAAGGGTTGTATTTACCAGGTATAGAAAGCTTTTCAGGTCAGTAACGATCTTTACCCCATTATCTTCAAATACCTGGTCCATAGGCTTTGATTCATTATCAAAGTCAAGCTTATAACTAAGCCCTGAACATCCACCACCTACCACGCTTACGCGCAGAAAGTAAGATGGATCATTTCCAATACCCGCGTCAGCCATTAATTGCTGAACCTTGGCTTTTGCTTTATCGCTTATATATACACTGTTTTCTGTTGAGACCATAGACGTTTTAACGTTTAAGGTTTAAGTCGCTTTACCCACTCCTCGGCGAAGATGAATGTACCATCGCAATTCGGGCGTCAAACGAATTCTCTATTCCTTCCCGTTTAGTGCACAACGCTTTCCTGGAACTTTAGTTCAGGAAGGCCGTTCTTTTGCCTGTAATCATTGATTGCGGCCTTAATGGCATCTTCTGCCAGTACGGAGCAATGGATCTTTACAGGAGGCAGGTTAAGCTCTTCAACTATCGTCATGTTGTCAATAGTTACAGCTTCGTCTACTGACTTTCCTTTCAGCCATTCTGTTGCCAGGGAAGAAGACGCGATCGCGGAGCCGCAACCAAATGTCTTAAACTTTGCATCTTTGATTACGCCGGCTTCATCTACTTCTATTTGCAGGCGCATCACGTCACCGCATTCCGGCGCACCAACCAAACCTGTGCCCACGTTTTTCTTGCTTTTATCAAGCGTCCCAACGTTTTTTGGGTTCTGGTAGTGATCTATCACTTTTTCTGAGTATGCCATAATTTTAATTTGAAGATGAACTAATTTGAAAATGGGTACTTCTTAATTTTGGGTACTTCTTAATTTTTTGTAGTCAATTTGAACCCATTTTCTAATTTTCAAATTGACTAATTCTCAAATTGATCAATGGTGTGCCCATTCAATCGTATTCAAATCAATTCCTTCCTTATACATTTCCCACAACGGGCTCATGTCTCTTAATTTGTTCACCGTATTGGTGACCTGCTCAATCGTATAATCAATTTGTTCTTCCGTTGTAAACCTGCCCAGCCCAAAGCGAAGCGAACTGTGTGCAAGATCATCGCCAAGCCCTAATGCTTTCAGCACGTAGCTAGGTTCGAGTGATGCAGAAGTACAGGCAGAGCCTGAGGAAACCGCAATGTTCTTATTGAAGCCCATCATCAAACCCTCTCCTTCCACATACTTGAATGAAATGTTTGTAACATGAGGAAGCCTGGCTTCTTTGTCGCCATTCAAATATGCCTCTTCCACCTTCAATAATTCTGTTTCCAGTTTATTTCTCAGCTTCATTACTCTCTCCGTTTCTTCAGCCATTTCAGTACGGCAGATCTCACAAGCTTTACCAAAACCAACAATGCCGGGTACATTCAGTGTACCACTACGCATTCCACGCTCATGACCACCCCCGTCAATCTGCGCCGTCACTTTCACGCGAGGATTCTTTCGGCGTACATAAAGTGCGCCAATACCTTTTGGACCATACATTTTGTGCGCGGAAAATGCCATCAGGTCAATACCATCAGTTTTTACATCAACAGGAATTTTACCCACTGCCTGGGTGGCATCACTGAAAACAAGAATTCCTTTTTTCTTTGCGAGTGCACTGATCTCTTTCATCGGCATTACGGTACCAATCTCATTATTGGCATACATAATGGCGATCAAAATGGTATTAGGCTTGATGGCCGCTTCCAGCTCAGCCATATCAATCAGGCCATTGGGCTTTACTTTCAAATAAGTGACTTCTCCGCCTTCCTTTTCAATGTGCTTGCAGGTATCAAGTACTGCCTTATGCTCAATATTGCAGGTGATAATGTGATTTCCCTTGCTCGCATACATTTCAAACACGCCTTTGATAGCCAGGTTATCTGCCTCAGTAGCACCCGAGGTGAATATGATCTCTTTGGGGTCCGCACCAATCAGTTGGGCAACTTGCTCCCTGGCATAATCCACCGCCTCCTCAGCCTGCCAGCCAAAAGGGTGATTACGGCTCGCAGCATTACCGAAATTATTGGTAAAAAAGGGAATCATGGCGTCAACTACCCGCGGATCGCAGGGCGTTGTGGCGTTATGATCGAGATAAATAGGAAATTTTAGCATATGATATAGTGACTTTTGTCAGTGTTATTATTAAACGCAAAATTAGCTCAAAAGGTTCTATTTTACCGGTTTATTTTACCCTTCCCGCCGACTTTAACGGACTTCCGGCAGGAATTGTAAGATGCTGGGAAACAAGGATTCTCGTTTGGAAAATCGGAATTGGGAATTGGAATTGGGAATGTCGGAATTGGCAATTGGAAATTGGAAATTGGGAATTCGGAATTTGGTGACCGCGTATAAGCATCGAACTTTCACCTGGCCACATCGTACAGACTTTCCCAGATTAAAGGTCTTCTCCCAATTCCCAATTCCTGTCTGGTCACCTTGTCAGCTATTCCAGCTTGTCAGCTGTTCAGCTAGTCAGCAATTCAGCCTTTCCAAACTCAGCAATCCCCGCATAGCTCCACGAGCACGCCATTCGTACCTTTGGGATGCAGGAAGCAAACGAGCTTATTATCCGCGCCTTTTTTTGGGGAGTCGCTCAGGAGAACAAAACCTTCATTTTTCAATCGCTCCATTTCCGCGTAAATATCTTGCACGTGAAAGGCCACGTGGTGAAGCCCTTCGCCTTTTTTCTCAATGAATCTTGCAATCACGCCATCAGGATTAGTGCTCTCTAACAGTTCAACCTTTGATTCACCTGTCTGAAAAAATGCAGTAATAACCTGCTCTGATTCCACATTCTCTTGTTTATAACATTCAGTGTTCAATAATTTTTCAAACAAAGGAATGGAAACACTAAGGTCTTTAACGGCGATGCCAAGATGTTCGATGTTCATTTGTAGTTGTCGGAAGTAAGTTTGTTAGTTGAAAGTTATCGGTTGTCAGGCGAACCCGATTATGACCGAACCTTTACATTTGTTGTCAGTACGCGGTTGCCGGTTGTCAGGAAAACCTGAACACCTAATTCCCAATTCCTAATTCCCTCATAATTCGGCAGCTCATACCCAATAAGGTTCTCACCCCAAATTCCAAAACTACTCCGCCTTATCTGCTCCATTCTCCCCCACTAAGGAATCTGAATTAATAATACCCATTTTTTCTACAGCCAACTGCGCAGCGATCTGTGATGCATCTTTTTTGTTGAAAGCTTTTCCTTCGGCTATATGTTTGCCATCTATTACCGCGGCAATGGTGAAAAGCCTTCTTCCATTTTCGAGGCGTTCATTTACTGTTTCAAACTCCAGCACCTTACCGTTCTTATTTGCCCAACCATAAAGTTTATTCTTGTGATTGATCTCGAGAAGCTCGAGATCGTCCATGAACATGTGTGGAAGGATAATGCGATCGAGTACCCATTTACTGGTCTTCTTATAGCCTGAATCCAGGTAAATGGCCCCCACCAATGCTTCAAGGGTGTTACCAAAGATCTGGCTCACTTTGAGAGAGCCATCCATCTTATTGAACAGCGTGATTTTCTTGAGGCCCATGCGAATGGCAATGTCATTCAACTGCTGCCTGTTCACCATCTTGCTTCGCATTTCAGTAAGGAAACCTTCTTCCCGGTATGGGTATCGCTTGAAAAGGTAGTCAGCTATCAATGCACTCAGTATGGCATCGCCAAGGTATTCAAGCCGCTCATTATTCTCATCAGCACCTTCACGCACTGAACGATGGGTAAGGGCAGTTTTATACAGTGAAATATTACCAGGCTTAAAGCCGAGAAGGTTCCTCAGCTCCTTTTTGAAACTAGTGCCGGTGTGCTTCTTAAAAAGATTACTCAAAAAATCCACAGAATTCAAGCTACGAAAAAAAACGAACGAAATAAAATCATGTTGACCATAATCAACACCCGACCGGTTAAATACAAGTTGATTGTTAGGCCCGGAACTTTTTAACGATTACACAAGCATTGTGTCCGCCAAAGCCAAATGTATTGCTCAAAGCCGCTTCCACTGTACGGCGTTCAGCCTTATTGAAAGTAAAGTTGAGTCGCGGGTCCAGGTCAGGGTCATCAGTGAAATGATTGATGGTAGGAGGTACTACATCATTTACCACTGATTGAATGCACGCTATAGCTTCTATTACTCCTGCCGCACCCAGGCAATGCCCGGTCATGCTTTTGGTAGAACTTATGTTCAGCTTATAGGCATGTTCACCAAAAACATCGATGATGGCTTTAGCTTCTGCAATATCTCCAAGCGGGGTGGATGTGCCGTGTGTGTTGATGTAATGTATTTCTTCCGGCTTCATACCCGCATCATCAAGAGCGACCAGCATTACATTCTTTGCACCCAATCCTTCAGGATGGGGGGCGGTGATATGATGCGCATCAGCGGTTGCGCCTCCGCCAACGAGCTCGCAATAAATTTTTGCTCCACGTGCAAGAGCATGGTCAAGTGATTCCAGCACAACAACGCCGGAAGCTTCACCCATTACGAAACCATCACGTTCCTTGTCATACGGTCTGCTTGCCGTTTTAGGATCATCGTTCCGCTCACTCATCGCCTTCATGGCATTGAAACCGCCTACTCCTGCCTCGCTAATTACTGCCTCGCTGCCACCGGTGAGAATGATATCAGCTTTGCCGAGGCGCAAAAGATTGTGTGCCTCGATCATTGCATTAGTGCTGCTGGCGCAGGCACTCACTACGGCAAAGTTGGGACCTCGCAGGTTGTGGCGCATGCTGATCTGCCCTGCAGCAATGTCAAGGATCATCTTTGGAATGAAGAAAGGATTGAACCGGGGCGTGCCATCACCTTTAGCGAAATCAGTGACTTCATGCTGGAACGTGATGAGGCCACCAATCCCACTTGCGAATACTACTCCGATACGGTCAGGATTTATATTGTCTTTATTTAATCCCGCGTCCTTCATTGCCTGGTCACTGGCAACAAGCGCAAACTGGGTGAAGCGATCAATCTTACGGGCCTCTTTCTTATCGAGGTGCTGCACGGGATCGAAGTTCTTTACTTCGCATGCGAATTTGGTTCGGAACTTAGAAGCGTCAAATTGTGTGATCATGTCAGCTCCGGACACTCCATTGATAAGACCATTCCAGTATTCATCTATCGAATTGCCCAGAGGGGTAAGGGCCCCCATTCCTGTAACTACTACCCTTTTCAGTTCCATAGAAAATAACGTATTCGGTTAAGATAAAACCGCCTTCGCTGTACGAACAGTCAGAAGGCGGAGTTTCTTTATTCCTGCCACAGCAGGCATTGCCATTTTCCGATATCATCGGTCAATTGTGCAGGCAAAATAGATTCATTACTTAGCATGCTCTTCCAGGTAAGCTACGGCCTGACCAACAGTAGTGATGGTCTCTGCCTGCTCATCGGGAATAGAGATGTTAAATTCCTTTTCAAATTCCATGATGAGTTCTACCGTATCGAGAGAGTCTGCTCCCAGATCATTGGTGAAGGAAGCTTCGTTTGTTACTTCCGCTTCATCCACACCTAATTTGTCTACGATGATCTTTTTTACTCTTGATGCAATGTCTGACATGTCGTAATAGTTTAGTTATTATGGGTGCAAAAATATACTTTTTGGGTAAACCAACATCCTAAAGGCTATTTTTTCCGGTTTTATGGCAATGACCTGAAAACTAGTATTTAATAGCATTTTGTAAATATCATGCCGATAAAATTAAAGGCTTCAAACGGTTGGTGGTATCCTTGGTTCTTAGTAAATTGAAAACATTCATTACAATTCACTTCCTCATAATGGCGTTGAAAATCATTGATCACGGCAGCCCCGAATATGCGCAAATGGTTAAGTTGCGTGATGACATACTGCGCAAGCCATTAGGATTGAAGTTTACCCGGGATGAATTGGATGCCGAGAAAGACAACATTCTTATTGCCGCTTTTGATGATGACCAGATGCTGGGCTGTTGCATGCTGGTGGAAGAAGAACCGGGCATCATCCGCCTTCGCCAGATGGCCGTCCTGAATGACCTGCAGGGAAAAGGAATTGGCAGAGCGCTGATGAATTTTGCTGAAAACCTCGCCCGTGACAGGGGTTTTCGTTGCGTGAGAATGCATGCGAGGCTAAATGCCCTCGGCTTTTATGAAAAAGTGGGATACAAAGTGAAAGGTGACCAATTTGAGGAAATCACAATACCGCATTTTGTGATGGAGAAAATGCTCTGACGCTTCAATAGGTGTTTCCAGTTTGGAATTTGGAGCCGAACTGGTTTTCAGGAATCCTTATTCTTTTCCATGGGAAAAATGGTAAATTCCGAGACACATCTTTAAACAACGAACAACGCTAATTGCTCAAATAAGCCGCCAAATTCCCAATTCCTATTTAATAAATTCCTTTACTGAAACGCCTAATGAACCTTCTTCCTCAGCAACCCCCTCAACTCCACCACCTCCTCCTTATCCTTACAACCACTTTTAGGCACCAGAAAGAATGAACGGCTGTCAAAATACAAGTGAAAAAAATGCGGGCTTTCTATAAAGCTGGTCAGCGCCTTCCATGGCCATGTTCGTGAACCCCTGTCATGCGAGAGCGTGAAATCATCTTCTCCAAAATGCATGGTGAACTGATGTTGAAATGTCTCTGCTCTTCGGTATACAATCCCCGGCATTACAAACCAAAAGCTGATCATCAATATAATCCACAGCAATGAACCTACAAGGAAGGCAGTGGGGGTGATCTTATTTAATGCATACAACACTATTGATGCAAGAGCGAACACATTTACCAGTATAAGCATGAATTTTATTTCTCTTCTGCTAATGAAATGGTATCGCAATGCCTGAATTACCTGCTGCTTGTCATAGTCGAAGCTAATCGTCATAATGGTCATTTAATATCGCAATTAACTAATTAATACAATCCACCCATGTTATAAATAAAAAAAGCCGGCTCGTTGTTACGAACCGGCTACAACGATTTAATCGCAATTTATTCTGAAATATTAGATCCTTCGCGGGGAATGTTGAATTCTCTTAGTATCTGCTCATAACTCATTGACTGCAGTTCAGTGACGGTCTTTCCCTGTGCAGGACCACTCATCATCCTTCCACCGGCAACGCCACCAGGAATGATCACGTAGCGATATTGTATACCAGCAAGCTGTGATACAGGACGAATAGGTGCAGTCTGATCAGGATCGTATGTGAAAACTATTTTTCCAATATCGAGAACATAACCATAGCTCTGTCCATTAAAACTTTCCCTATAAGGAAGCACCTGCACGTTTGGCAAAATGGTAGCTGCGCCAATGGTAAAATTCTTACCAAAACCGAGCACTACTCCCTGATCAAGAATTGCCTGGGTGATACCGGCAGCAGGGCGGTTGTATACGCGTTCTACGTTATAATTGTTAGGAGCAACAAATCCAAGAACCCAATCAGCCGTAACGCTTGTTGACCAAGATGAATAAATAACATTTGCGGAACCGGCAGGACCTGCAGGACCGGCGGGGCCGGCGGGACCGGGAGCACCAGCATTTCCGGGAGGGCCTTGTGGACCAGTAGCACCAACAGGACCTTCAGGGCCTTCCTTGGTACAACTGACCGATAAAAAAGTTACAGATACAAGTAAAAGGGAAAGAAAATTCAACTTTCTCATAACGTATGTTTTGGCAATTAAATGGTTTCAATTTTAAAAGTAAACGGAAATTTTCATTTTACCAACTGTATTTGACCCACTAAAAAATCAGGTAAATAACTACTGTGCCATACGGTTGGCTGGCAGGGCAGGAAAGCGATTAAAGATAAAGGAAAAACTATCATTCTATTCAACACCTGCTTTAAATTGCTCATTTTTGTATCCTTGGCCTGAAGGTCTATTTTTGCGAAACCCAAAACTGACTTATGCTCCGTCAACTGCTGTTATCTGCGATTCTTTGCATGTTCCTCTTACCCGTTTCAGCTCAATTTTCAAAAGGAACCCGAATGATTGGTGCCACTATTGCCAGTGGTTTTTTTAGCTCGGGTGACGCTACACACCGTGTAACGGATATTGGCTCGACCAGTTCAAAGCTCAACGCTTATGAGTTAAAGTTATCACCCAGCCTGGGTTGGTTCCTTTCACAAAATACCGCAGTGGGCATCTCTTTCAATTTGAACCCGGGAGGGGAAAAAGTGACTTTCCAGGAAAATGGAACCACTTTTCAGAAAGACGAGACCCGAAAGTTCACCATTTCCATTGGAGGGTTTGCCAGGAATTATTTTAAAAGTACCGGCTCTTTTCTCCCCTTTGGGCAATTTGGTTTCGACCTGGGCATTACGAGCCAGAATGCGGAAGGTTTCTTTTATGGGGGAACAGGTGGCAATGTGTACCGTGAAGCGTATTCAAGCAAATCATCTGCTGGCTTTGCTGCGAATGCCACATTGACGCTTGGGGTAACGAAAATGATGGGCAGCCAGACAGGACTCGACCTCTTCATAGGGTACAATTATTCCAATAATAAAATTACTATGAACACTTCGACCACCAGGGACGAAGGTAATGACGGATCGATTGAAGAAACGGGCACACAGGAAACGGTGAGCCAGTTGTCAAATCACCGGTTCATTATAGGCGTGGGCTTCCAGGTGTTTCTATCCCGGGCAAAAAAATAAATCCCGGGAACGCCGGGATTTAATAATATCAATAAACTTCCGATTATTTATTCATCATCTGTTTAGCCTCGATGCTCAAGGTAGCATGTGGCACTGCACGAAGACGTGCCTTGTCGATCAGCTTGCCAGTGACACGGCAGATGCCATAGGTTTTGTTCTCAATGCGCATCATTGCCTTTTCCAGGTGATCGATAAATGTGATCTGGCGACTTGCCATCTGGCTAAGTTGTTCGCGTTCCATACTCACACTTCCATCTTCCATGGTCATATAACGTGCTTCATCGAGGTCACCGCCTTCATCCCTGCGGGTGATGAGACCTTGCAGGTAAGCCAGCTCTTTCTTGGCGGCGTCAAGCTTCTTGGTAATAATTTCCCTGAACTCGATAAGATCAGAGTCAGAGTATCTCATTGTAGGGCCAGAATGTTCGTACATAGGGGTATCTAATACAGATTTTGTGAATTCGGGTTCATACTTCACCGCGCTGCGGGTAGTTGTTTTCGGGATCACCACTTTGGTCGGCCTCGGAGGTTCCTTCTTTACTACTGGCTTTGCCGTAGGCTTAATTGACACCAATGACTTTGGGTCAGGAGCACCATTCTTCTTAGCCAGAGGCTTTACTGCCGGCACTGCAGGTGCAACGGGTTTTACTTCCGGTTTTGCAGGAGCGCTTTTAGCAGCCACCCTGGCCGGCGTTTTTGCAACTACTTTTGCTGCAGGTTTCGCAACTGCTTTCGTAGCCGGTTTAGCAACCGGCTTCTTAGCCGGCGTTGACTTTTTAGGAGCCGGTTTAGCGGCTGATTTCTTTTGGGGCACAGATTTAACCTTTGTTTTTTTTGCAGTTTTCTTGGCGGCCGGCTTTGCAGCAGGCTTAACCGCTTTATGCGGAACCTTTTTAGGGGCTGGCCTGGCAGGCTTTTTTGAAGCCGTTTTTTTCTTGGTAGCCATACAATTAGCCTTTTTTTGAAACAATCACTTTTAGGGAAACATCGTTTATTTCGACTTCAATACCATCATTAATTTCCGGAACAATTTCCAGCCTATCTGCCAGAATTTCGGCGCAAATATAGGTATTAAACTGAGCCAAAGAGTTTTTCATTCCATTGCTTGCAGATACTTTAACTTCTATCCTGTCAGTCAGCTCAAATCCACTGTCCTTACGGATCTTCTGGATTCTGTTGACAAACTCTCTGGCATTTCCTTCGGCTAATAATTCGGGTGTCACAGTAATGTCAAGCGCCACGGTCAATCTACCTTTGTTAGCCACCGTCCAGCCGGGAATGTCCTCACTTGTTATTTCAACTTCGCTAATTTGTAATATTACGGGTTCGCCATCAATTGTCAAATTATACTGACCTTCTTTTTCCAAGCTGGCAATCTGTTCCTGAGTAAATTGTGCCAAAGCATGTGTTACAGCCTTCATCTTTGGCCCGAGTTTTTTACCCAGCGCCACAAAATTTGGCTTGATCTTCTTGCTGATAAAGGTATTATTTGGCTCCAGGTATTCAACCTCCTTCACATTCACCTCGGCCTTGATCAGCTCCTCCACTTTCTGCAATTGCGTTTTCATCGTTGCCTCGAGTACGGGGATTAGAACTCGCTGCAAGGGCTGTCTAACCTTGATGTTAACTTTCTTTCTTAATGAAAGAATGAGAGATGAAGCATCCTGCGCAAGTTGCATTCTTTCTTCCAGCGCTTCATCAATGGCTTCTTCATTTATTTCAGGGAATAGCACATGATGTACTGAATCTTCGCTGAATCGTTTGGTAACAGCATTCAGGTTTTGAAAGACAGCATCGCTAAAAAACGGGGAAATAGGAGCAATTAATCGCGTGATGGTCTCCAGGCATTCATACAACGTCTGGTACGCGCATATCTTATCCTGCTCATATTCACCTTTCCAGAATCTTCTCCTGCACAATCTAACATACCAATTGCTTAAATGTTCATCCAGGAAATCTTCTATGGCACGTCCCGCCTGTGTGGGTTCATAGTCTTCCATATATGCGCTCACCTTTTTCACGAGTGAGTTCAGTGATGAAAGAATCCACCTGTCAATTTCCGGCCGTTGGTTTACCGGGATATATTTCTCGCTAAATGAAAAACCATCCACATTGGCGTAAAGAGCAAAGAATTGATAGGTATTATATAACGTTCCAAAGAACTTACGTTGCACCTCCCTGATCCCATCGATGTCAAACTTCATGTTTTCCCACGGAGATGCATTGGTCACCAGGTACCACCTGGTTGCATCCGCTCCAAAATCCTCGATTGTCTTAAAAGGGTCCACTACGTTGCCCCAGCGCTTGCTCATCTTATTCCCATTCTTATCCAGCACAAGACCGTTTGACACACAGGTTTTAAAGGCTACGCTGTCAAATAGCATTACGGCTATCGCATGTAAAGTATAGAACCAACCCCTCGTCTGGTCAACGCCTTCGGCGATGTAGTCAGCAGGGAAATTTTTTTCAAATGCTTCTTTATTCTCAAATGGGAAATGCCATTGCGCATAGGGCATGGCTCCGCTATCAAACCACACATCAATCAGATCCGGCACTCTCCGCATTGGTCGCCCCTTGCTATCCACAAGAATGATCTCATCAACGTACGGTTTATGCAGGTCAAGAATGCCCTCATGGAGGTAATTCTTATTTACTTCGCCCCCAAGCTTTTTGTTTGCTTCGCGAATGCCTTCATTCAATTCATTTATGGAACCGATGCATTTTATCTCTCCGCCTTCCTTTGTCTCGATAAAATTATTTGTTGCGTCAATTGTTTTCCAGACAGGCAACGGCGTTCCCCAGAAACGGCTGCGGCTAAGGTTCCAGTCAACCAGGTTCTCAAGCCAGTTGCCAAATCGGCCTTCACCCGTTGACTTCGGTTTCCAATTGATGGTTTTATTCAATTCCACCATCCGGTCCTTAACTGCGGTGGTCTTAATGAACCACGCATCTAATGGGTAGTATAACACAGGCTTATCCGTTCTCCAGCAATGGGGATAGTTGTGTTCGTATTTTTCTACCTTAAAGGCGCGATTTTCTTTCTTCAGTTTGACGGAAATGTCAACGTTAACGTCAACATACCTCTCTTCGTCTTTATAATTCTTTACGTATCGATGGCTGAATTCACCCAGGCCGCCAACAAACTTCCCTTCCCTGTCAACCATAGTGAGAATACCAATGTTGTATTTCTTACCTACCCTGTAGTCATCGGCTCCAAATGCGGGAGCGGTATGCACAATGCCCGTTCCATCTTCTGTAGTTACAAAATCACCTGTCAAAACCCTGAACGGGTCAGCACCCGGGGTTAATTCTTTTATTTTATCAGGTGAATTTGCCTCATAGGGAAGCAACTGTTCATAGCGGCATCCTTCCAGCTCTTGACCTTTGAATTCACCCAGGATCTTCCATGGAAGAATTTTTCCTTCTGCCGTGTAATTATCAAAATTGCCATCCTTGCCTTCTTCTTTGAAATATTTTCCTGTCAGCGCTTTTGCGAGTATCACATTCACGGGAAGATGAGTATACGGATTGAAAGTTTTTACCAGTACATAGTCAATGTCAGGACCTACGGTCAAACCCAAATTTGAGGGCAGCGTCCAGGGAGTGGTGGTCCAGGCAAGGAAAAATGTTTCTTTATTTCCATCCTCTTTTTTTACTGCATCAAACAGGTATTGACTTCTTTTATCTTCTATCACCCTGAACATGGCTACGGCGGAAGTATCTTTCACATCCTTATACGTCCCGGGCATATTCAATTCATGTGAGCTTAACCCGGTACCTGCCGCAGGAGAATAAGGTTGAATGCTTACACTTTCGTACAGCAAACCTTTGTTGTAGAGTTCTTTCAACAACCACCAAAGGGTTTCAATGTATTCGTTCTTAAACGTGATGTACGGATCATTCAAATCCACCCAATAACCCATTTTGCGGGTAATGTCATCCCACTTATCCTTATACCGAAGCACAGCCTCCCTGCACTTCTGGTTATATTCTTCCACTGAAATCTTAATGCCTATATCTTCCTTTGTAATTCCCAATTCCTTCTCCACTCCCAACTCAATTGGCAGGCCATGCGTATCCCAACCGCCCTTTCGTTTTACCTGGAAACCTTTCATGGTCTTGTATCGGCACACGAGGTCTTTGAGAGTTCTGGAGATCACATGATGAATACCGGGCATTCCATTGGCGCTGGGAGGACCTTCGTAAAAAACGAATGGCTGAGCACCCTGCCTCAGGCTCACGCTTTTTTCAAAACTCTGACCCTCAGACCATTTCTTCAACACCTCCCGTTCTATGGAGGGCAAATTCAGTCCTGTAAATTCCTGGTATTTTGTAGCCATTTTTGAATTGAGGGTGCAAAGGTACTAAAAACCGTTTTCCGTTTTCCGTTTTCCGTTCAGAACCTGAGCTTTGGAATCTCCTTCTCAGAATTTGGAATCTCCTTCTCAGAAATGGAAGGAGGAGACTTTGAATTTCAGGTTCCAAACGGAAAACAGAAAACGGAAAACGGAAAACGATTATAGCTTTTTTCCTCTAATTCGACTAAGCGTCTCCAGCGTCATTCCCAGGTAGGAGGCGATATATTTGAGCGGTATGCGGTTAGCGAGGGTACCCTTGGTTTCAATGAAGTGTTTATATCGTTTGCCGGCATTGGGGATTCGCGAGATGAAGGCACGCTCCTCGGCATCACCATAGTATTGTTCGAGTAATTTCCGGGCCACTATATTCATTTCCGGATATCGCTCATATAAATATTGCAGCGTTTCATAATCTGCACACACAAGGGAGCAATCTTCGATTGACTGCATATTTTCCAGTGAAGGTAACTGCTGGTTAAAACCCCGAATGGACGTGACGATCTCGTTCTCCGAAGTGATCCATGTAGTAATTTCCTTGGTACCATCCTTAATATATGCCCTGATCACGCCTTTTTGAATGAGGTACAGATGCCGGCAAACTTCGCCCGTCCTTAAAAGATAATGTCCTTTTGGGATATTGAGTGAAAAAGTGTTCTTGTTAATGTAATCAACAATCTCATCATTAATGGGATAGAAATACCTAACGAATGAAACCAGTGGCGATTCCATTCCGGCCTTATCCCAGTTTATCAATGTGTTCTTTCTCATGATGGCTATAAGTGTTGAATTTACCGCATAATAATTAAAAATCCCCTCCGTGCTGGAGGGGATTTCAGTGTAAGAGCTACTATTTTTTATGTAGAAGCTGGCCTTCTACCCTTTTTCAATGAATTTATCGAGCAATTCACCAATTTTCTTAGTGTCGTCTGACTGTTTACCTGATGATTTCGCCAATTCCTTTTCCAGGGCGTCAAGGTGCATATACAGTGGCCGACCGTCGACAGTATTCAATAATTTAATTGACTGCCTGCCCTTCATTTTCTCCGTCCAGGCTTCCCTTACGTTTACCCAGAACCGTTCATGTTTTGCCCAGAAGGCTTTGGCAGCTTCGCACTTCCTGTCATCTGTTCGAACGTAAGTATTGTACCCTTTCTCTTCCACTAACAGCTTATCTGTTCCGTTCTCGCGGATGATCTTTTTATTATCCTGCTCATGCAACCAACCTTCATGGGTGAGCATGATGCGGTTAGTTCTTTGAAGTACATTGTAATCATTGCGAACGGTGTACTCGCGGCGTGGAAGGGGAGCATCAGAAGTATTCTGCCAAAAAGTTCTTCCGTCAAGGTTTACCCATTCACCGGCACCCTGGTACCTTGGCGCATCACTCACTTCCCACACTGATTGCGTCCATTTTCCTTTCACTTCGGCGGGCGTTACGGGCACTTTTGACCAACGGCGGTCACCGCTGTACGTCCAAACTTCGGGATTTTCATACGTCCAGTCTTCTCTCCAGTGCTTAATGATCATGGAATCAGTGATAATCAACAGGTGTTGCAACACAATCTTATTATCGCTATTTTCTATAGGTACAATCAGTTCTAACCCTTCACTCATGTCATCCCTTTCATGGTACTTATAATCAGGATCAGGAGAAAATGTTTCGGCATATTTGAATTTCACTTCAAAGCAACCGCAAAGCTTTTCAATATTCTCTTTTTCTTTAGCCTGTTGAGACAATCCTATGGAGCCAATTACTAAAATCGCCACAGATAATAATAAACTTCTCTTCATTCTTTTCTTATTTGATGCAAAAAGAATGAAATGATGTCATGGGATTGTTACGGATAAAGTAATATGGTTTACGAGAATGGAAAAACCTTTCTTACGTTTTCCGTTTTCCGTTCAGAACCTGCACTTTGGAATCCCCTCCTTTGTAATGGAGAGAGGAACATTGAATTTCAGGTTCCAAACGGAAAACCGAAAACGGAAAACCGGAAACGGCTAAAGTCCCCGCTTTACCAGAGAAGCCTCAAAAGAAGGATATCCCCGTTCCCCATTATTCGTAAGGGCAGTGAATTTCACTTTGTAATAGTTCTCATCACCATCCTTTATAATATAGTATCGGTCAGTACGAACGGCCGGGCCGGAAGTAGGGCCGCCCCCTGAACGCCAGTCAGAACCTATTGCAACCTGGCTGGTAGAAAATGTTAGGCCGGGCAGGTCAGCCTCAGTGAATTCCGCAAAAGCCTTTGTTGACGTCATTACTTTAGCCACTGATACATTACGATTTTGCAAAATGATGTCCTGGAAAAGATAGGGAACTTCTCCACCCCCGAAATTGGTAACATTTGAAAAATATGTCCAGGCAAGGTCCCATTTCTTTTTCTCCGGTTCCACGCTTACGGCACCATTTGTAAATGATACATATTTAAAGAAATAATTCTCATCTTTTGATATCTGTATTTCATTGAATGTGGTGGCTGCAATATCTGCGTGTTGCAAACTGTATCCTCCCGAAGCATTCCTGATTATTCTTATTTTTTTCCAACCACGTGCAGGAGCTGGTGTGCCTATTCCCAGTCCGAGGTTAACAATATAGACTTTGTTTTCGCCTGCATTCGCTGAAATAGAAGCAATGGCAGTCTTTGTGAGATCACCATCAGGATAGTCAATATATGGTAATGACGAAATGGAAGGGGCAAACTGGCTAAATGCAACCTCCGCGCTAAAACCGGTGGTATCAAGTGCCGTGACCTGGGCAAGATCATTTTTGTTGATTTGTTTTGCCATCATTGCCGCAGATGAATTCAAAATAACGCGGAAATCATCAGCACCGGTATAAAACCCAAGGTCCCAACTTGTGCGTGCTACCGCGGTTTGCCTGTTCGCACTTAAATCAATAAAGACCTTATTGGGAAAAGAAGCACCGCCACCATCTACCATCAGGCTGACAGCATTCGCAACCAATTCAGAAAAACTTAAAATGAATTCCTTCCTTGCCCCTATCAACACGGGCGAGCCGGAACTATACAATTGAAACCTGATCTTTTCATCACCGTCAAACAAGGCGCCGGGAGACTTGGTGATTGTAAAACTTGTTTCATTGTTTCCTGACGGAATGATGAGTGAAATAGAATTATTGTTCGCTTCAGGAGTAGTAGTAAAGTCAGTTCCGTATGTTAATCCTTCAGGTGAAAAATTAATGGTAACAGGAATGTTCTGGTCTGTTCCCCTTGAAAGTTTCAGTTTGACCGTAATACTATTTTCCTGTTCATTTAAACCCTGGGCATCCGTTTCAAAATTTACCAGGTTGTCAGCCAGAGCCGCGTCTCTCTTACGACAACCGGTGGCTAACAATGCAATACCAAGGCTCATCATTACTATTTTACTCAATACCTGTTTCATCTCGTTATATATGTTTAAGTTGGCTAATTATTTTTCCTGATTCTATTTTTCCAATGTAAATAAAAGTCCGGCGAAGAAGGATCTCCCCGAAGCGATGCTCCTGCTTCCTGCATTGGTATGCACGCCACCCGAAATAGCAGTACTATTGATGTTTTTTACATCAAAAATGTTCCTGATGCCGGCATTTAACCGGAAATGAGAAGCAATGGCTTTATTGATGGTGAAATCTGCGAGGTGATAATCCTGGAGTTTTGTAAGCACAATTTCCTGGTCGGCATTCCTGGTATAGGAAGGTTTCTTACCAGTGAACTTGTAGAATATGTTCACGTCCATTTTTAATTTAGAAAAATGGTAGCCGGCGGTGGCATTGGCTTCAGGAGACCATTGTAATTCCGGCAACTGCTTATCTTCCTCTGAGAATGTATTATAGAAACCGGTGTATGAGGCACCAACTCCCAATTGCCAGTTTTTGTGCCGTGCGGTGCCTGATAAGCTGCCCCCACCAGTCTTACTGTTTGCAACATTGCCATAGATGGCCAGGTTAGGATTAGTAGCATCAAAAACAAAATCAATGAGGTTCTTTACGTCATTGTAATAACCGCTAAGTACCACGTTTATTACCCATGCGCTTTCTGTTGATCTTGTCCAGTTGACGGAACCCGTAAAACTGTGCGATTGCTCAGCTTTTAAATCGGGATTTCCAATGATGTCATGATTTGCATCCTGGAAATCAAAATACAATTCACGCAGTGATGGAGACCTGAAGCCTCTTGCATACGCAAGTCGTAAATCAAGAGACCGGGTAAGAGAAATACGTGCGTTCACGGATGGTATTACCGGTGGGGCATCGTACACGGAATTGTGAATGAAGCGGAGCCCTGGCCGTATGCTAATCCACTTTTTCGGAGTCAATTCAGAAGTTATGAAAAACGCGTAGTCATTTATCTGGTTATTTCCTGATTTCAAACGTTCTCCTTCCCCAGCTTCAAGGTTGATGTCAACACCGGGTTGAAAAGAAACTGCCGGAGAAAGTTTATAAACCACCAATGCCCGAACCGTCACTCCATTTATTTCAGATGCACTCTGAGAACCTTCTGCAGGATCCAGTCTTATGTCCCCATTGCGTTTATTTACTGTAGTAGAAAAGACCTGGCGATTATAATTTGAATGAGCTGCCTGCAATTGAAAAGAAAGTTTGTTGTTTGCAAAGAAGGAGCCTTGTAATTGTTGCATCAAACGTTGAGAGAGATACTCCTGGTCATGAGCGAGTGTGTCACCTGATGAGGGCTCGGGTGCGAGACCAAAATTCCCGGGATTTGTTATTATTTCATCGAGTCCGTCAAGTCGATATTTGATTGAAAATTTTCCCCTGGTGTAACCTATGAATGCGTTTCCTACAATCTGGTCTTTTTTGTGCCAGGTCAGTTCTCTGCCGGTTGCCTCTCCTTTCCATCCTCCGAAATAATTTCTTCCAAGGCCCCCACCTATTTGCCAGCCATTTTGTCGCCATGATGCGGAGGCTGATTCATTATGCATTCCCTGCCTGATGCCATATTCACCGCCTATCGACTCTTCGTGCAGCCGCGCATTTATAGAAAGCTTTGCGGAAGCGGCCCTGGTAGTGATAATATTTATTACCCCGGCGAGAGCATCTGCACCATAGATTACTGACATAGGGCCTTCAACAATTTCAATACGTTCAATTGAATTAACGTCAACCTGGTTAATATCAATTTCATTAGTCGAGCCCTGGCGTCCAACCATGGGTACTCCATCTATGAGGATCTTTACATTTTGCCCGCTCATACCGCCAATGGTTATTCCTGAACCGCCCGTGGCTGCATCATGGTTAAAGCGTATGTTCAATTCATTCTTCAATACGTCTTCCAACCTGGTTGCGGCCTGCGCCTGTATTCTTTGTTTTGAAATAACCTTTAGCTGGTAAATAGAGTTCTTCAGTGACTGAGGTTTGTATTGTCCCGTAACTACAACTTCACCTAATTGTTTTGTACCGGCCGTATCTTCCTGTGCGTTCGTTATGACTCCTGTGAGAATTAGAAGAGCCAAAGTAAAAATTCTATTCATATTGTTTGATTGCGGGTGCAAAGTTTTGTCTCGAAAAACTTTTATTCATCATGCAACTGTCAGGAAAGAAAGATTTTATAAGCTTTGACAAAAAAATGACAGGCAGTTGTATGAAGTCATGCAAAGAGGTGACCAGCGTCAGTAAGAAATTCACTGTCGCCAATAATGGAATGGAAAATTGAGTGAGAGAAGTTTATAAAGCCTTCCGAAATCGGAAAATCAGATTACGAAAATGGGAAGAGTGATTTTTCCTTTCCAAATGAAAACGTTCCGGTCGAAGTTTAATGCAGCATAAAATGGATAGGATGTTGGCGAAATGCAACCAAGGCTCCATAACCCGGAAAACCGATTTCGACCGCGCCGTTGCGAGATAATTCAGGATGAAATTTTGGCAACCCTGTTTCCAGGAAGAAATTTCCCGCATCCGCGCGGAGACGCAGCAGGTGATTTTTCAAAATATGAGATTTGAGTGGTCTTAACTTCCCGGAAGAAAAAACATCTCGCGGCGGCGCAACGCGAAATTATCCTAAACATGAGATGGGAATACCTTTAAATTTCAGAAAAAAAATGCCCCAGCGACGCGGAGGCGCAGCGCGAATTCTTGTAAACATGAAATTGTAGCTTTAATTCTCAGAATAAAAATCCCCCAGCGACTCGGGGTGCATCGGCGCAGAAGATAAACCTGGTTGTTCAGTGAATTTGTAGCATAGAATGCAATCCATACTACAAGCATCCATCGCAATTAAGCATTAATGACATTTGCAAAACCCCTAACCCTAACTGTCGGCGCTTACTCCACAATCGTAATCCCCGTGGCCGTAAAGCGAATTTCACGTTGAGGTTTAGTGATAGCCGCTATTTCTTCCTTGGATTTTTTCGCATCCTCGGCATAATGTTGCAATTCAGCTACTGAAGTTGTCTTGATTTTTGCCTCGCCTTCCAGTACAATGGTCTTTCCCTTGGCCGCTAATGGCAGAAAGAACGCATAGTCCTTCATCTTCACCATGGCAGTAGTGCTGTCATTTACCTGCAGGGTCAGCCAGCAGCCTTTTTTTGGGCATACATCCAATACTTTCGCACGAATTTTGGTATTGATGGCCTCCTTATCGTTCAATTTTGCAGGAACCTCAGCAATACTCACAGCACCTTCAGGATCCACCTGCTCGCCATACCATTCTCCGGGCCTCGCCTCACCGGCCGGAGGTTGCGCATGACTAAACAATCCGAGGCTCACGAGGCTTAAGGCAAGTAATATCTTTTTCATAATGTTGATTGATGAGGAACGCAAAGATAAATTTTTCAATTGGCATTTCTTAACCCGGAATCACGGGCTTCTTAAATTCAATGGGAGGAGCTGAAATCGCCTTCAGAAAAGCAAGCAGGTCAAGGAGTTCCGCCTTGGATAGGCCAGCGCTTTGAATAAGCGCATCGCGCCCTACAATTGTTCCCTCAGTGTTGTAAACTTCCAGTATTTCTTCCATACGCGTCATCTTCCCGTCATGCATCCACGGACCCGTATTCATTACATCGCGTAATGAAGGGGTCTTCATTTTACCCACGTCATCCGCCTTATGAGTTACGGCATAAAGCCCTTTATCATTTCCTGCAAAACCATTATTATGAAACGCATTGTCAGAAAACAACGGCCCATTATGACAATTCATGCAACCGGCTTTGGTCCTGAATAAATGCATGCCTCGCAACTCTGCGTTAGTAAGTGCATTTCTATCGCCTTCCAGGAATTGATCAAACCTGCTTTTATTGCTAACGATGGTGCGTTGAAAAAAGGCTAATGCGGTCGCGATGCGGTCAGGATCTATGGCAGGGTCCCCAAACGCTTTCCGAAAAAGCTCCGGATAACCTTTAATTCTCCGCAGGTTTCGGGGCAATTCGCGCATGTCACCATGCATTTCGCTTTCACTGTTTATTGGTGAAAAGGCCTGGTCCTCGAGGCTATGACTCCTGCCGTCCCAGAATAATTTATCATAGAACCATACATTATGCAGGGAGGGAGAATTCCTTTTATTTACCTGCCCTTCGTGACCGAGTGATTTTTCCTTTCCATCACTCCAGGATAATTCCGGGATATGGCATGAAGCGCAGGATATCTGTAAAGACCCGCTTAGTCTCCCATCAAAGAAGAGCGTTTTACCCAGGTTTATCAAATGCCGAAGAGAATCTTCCTTCCCTCTTAATGGCGCAGCTGGCAAGGGTGATAGTTCTTTCCATTTCACATCCCTGTGTACATGGGGCGAAGGCCACTTCCCTGATGGGCGTGAATATATTTTCCGAAGCCGGTTTCCTGAGATATTTGAAGGGTGATCAGTGAAATGTATGGCAAGCAAACCGGCCAGTACCAGGCAAGATATTGTACACCATTTTCTCATTGTTGTAAATATAGAAAATGATGCTATTCAGTAATCCAGGTGGTTACCTCTTCCGGTGCCTTGCGAGTGGCAAGTGTAGAGGGTATCGCCACATGACCGATATAGAAAAAACCCATGAGTTTGTCATTTTCACCAAGACCGAACAACTCTTTTGCCCGTTCCATGTAAGTAATGCCACCAGTGGTCCAATAGCCTCCCAGGCCATAACTGGTAACCGAGAGATAAATGTTCTGAACGGCGCAGGATACCGCTGCCATATCTTCCACTTCAGGAATGTTTTTGTGGGTAGTGCGCTTCATTCCAATAGCTATGATATGCGATGCTTTCAACGGATTTTGCTGAAGTTTCCAATAAGAACCTTCCTTAAAATTGATCCCCGATTCTTTCTTATATAGCTCACTTTGCATATCGGCAAAGCGCTTCAGGCCCTGCCCCGTGAAGATGGTAAAATGCCATGGTTCGCCCTTTCCATGGTTGGGTGCCCACGTGGCATTTAACAGTATTTGACGCACAATTTCGTCATCCACTTTCTTACCCGCTACAAACTGATCCGGGAACACCGACCGCCTGTTTCTAACCAATTCATTAAAGGATTCCGGATTCATTAATTCTAATTTTTCGCAAATGTAATTCTTCTAAACCTTTTCCCTGCCCGCCGCAGGCAGGGAAAACGTTAAAGGAAAAGTTTAATTCCGCCATTTACTACAAACCCGTCAACCGGCGCATAAATATCTCTAAACACGGGATTTGAAAGCGACCCGGTATAAATTGAATCGAATCTCGTCTGGCGACTATCCAGGAAATTTTCAAAATTGATGTATAGCGAAAATTTCTCCCATAACCGTTCTACCATGAAGCCCATTATCCAATATGATCTGCCGTTCATTCCATCACTCAATCGCTGATCATCAAAATAATAAGCCTCCAGCCCGGCCTTCCATTTTTCCTCAACCTCATAAAGTAATACTGAATTGATGCGATGCCGGGGAGTAAGAAAGTTCTCCATTTTGCTGCCATCCACGTGCATATATGCTTTCGTAAATGTATATCCAAGAAACAATTTGAAATCTCCATACCCTAGTTTCGCATTTGTCTCCATTCCTTTGCTATCCATGTGCCCTTCATGAGTAACAAACTGGTATACCGGGCCGTTTGACTCAAGTACGAGAGGATCGTTAATTCTTGTATAGAAAAACAGGTGATTGATGGAAAAACTCCAGTCGCCATCCCCAAACCTCGTCTTATAATTAATGTCAGCATTTAATCCATAGCTTTTTTCCAGGTTTACATAATCATCATTTATGGCATTTACATTCCTGTAATAAATTCTTTCTGATTCTTCGGTAAATATGGTGGGCGTTTTATACCCCAGGCCACCGCCTACACGTGACGACCATTCATTTGAAAATGTAAACAGCGCCGAAACCCTGGGCAGCACCACTAATCCGTGATCCCGCACATGATCAGCACGTAACCCCGACTCAAGGGCAAATTTTTCATTTACCCTCCAGTTATTTTGAATAAACGCACCCGTTGTTATGCGATCATAGTTCCTTACCTGCTGGGGCAAGATTTCAGTCTCAGAAAAATGATCCGTTACAAGGTTGAGCCCCCCAATCCATTCATGCCTTTTGCCATGCAGGGCATACGTTGCCTCCGTAAACGTTCCATGTTGACGGCCCTGAAATACATACCCTGGCAACTCGATTCCCCTTTTGAAAAAATTATAACTATTCCGCACCGTCAGGTAGGCTTTATTACTTAACCGATGCTCAAAGTTTACCTGGGTGCTGATCCTGTCGCTCTCATTTTTCTCAAAAAAGCCTGACGGCTTTTTCTCTTTAATAAAGTCTATGTCGCCACCAAGCCGTTCCTCGGTGGTAAAGTTTGTACCAATTGTAAGCGTGGTGCGGTCATTGAAATAAACAAAGAAACGGGGGTTTATGGTATACCGCTCAAACTTTGGAATTGCACTGAATATAACACCGTCAGGTGCATACACGGTATTACTATTCCTGGAAGCAAAAACAGTAAGCCCTGTCTTTCCATATTTTTCACCATAAAATCCGCTGGAGTTGATTCCACCTGCTGAAGTGAAATCAAGATGAAACTTTATTTCTCTTTCCTCACCAGGGGTTTTTGATATGAGATTAACGAGACCGGCAATTGCACCTCCTCCAAATAAAGTGGAAGCAGATCCTTTGATCACCTCAATTTGTTTGAGGTCAAGTGGTGGCGTCTGCAACAATCCCAAACCTCCACTAAAACCGGCATACAATGGAAACCCATCTTTTAATACCTGGGTATATCTTCCATCTAGTCCCTGGATCCTTATCGATGAATTTCCAGAGGTGGCGGAGGTCTGCTGCGTTTGAATTCCCGTGCTTTCGGTCAGCACCATACGTATATCTCCCGGCTTCATATTGGCTTTTTCATCCAGTTCCTCCCCGGCAATAAACTCCACGCGTGTGGGAATATCACGAATGGTTCGGGTACTTCTCGTTGACTGAATGAACACCTCCTCTTCTTCTTCCTCTTGTGGCTCCAGGCTGATAGTTGAAATAAAGTTATCGTTTGGCTGAAGGGAAATACTTTGACTGGAAGTTACAAAGCCTATATGCGATACTTCCAGGTTTACATTTGTAGCGGTTATACTTTTAAAGATGACAATTCCATTTGAGTCGGTAACATTCGCCAGGTTGCCGGGTTGAATCAACACGTTTGCATTTGAAATGGGCGAATTACTTTGCGCGTTAATTACTTTTACTGTAAGCGTAGACTGAGCGCATGACGCACAGTAAATAAACATAGAGATGGCCAAGGCCAGGATTCTGGTCATACTATTAATGATTGCTTGAATGAATGATCAAAGATGAGTGAAGAACAAATTTTCTATCCAAGCATCCTTGGAGGCTGCCAGATCGTGCGGGCCTCAAACAGGTCGAGCCCGTTTTGAAATTGACCTGCAGGTGAATTAATCATCATTATCAAGTGAGCATGCGAAATTGGAATATGCAATAATGCGGAATAAGAACAACAGGCGCAATAGCAAAACGGCGTACATGATTCAGTTTCCTCTTCATCCTGTTCATCATGCCCCGGGAAAGCAGCCAGGGTGGCTAAGTCACTGCTTTCACTATCACATTCACTGCCATCATTGCAGGGAACAACGGGAAGAGCGAGCAGGTAAAGGGCTAATATGAAAAACAAAATTTTCACCAATCAAAAATAGACAGTTCCGGAATCAAAAAATACGGATCAGCGGAATAAAAGTTCGCAGGGTTTGAGCCCCGTATGCTTCTTGAATGCTGTAGAGAAGTGGGAAATGGAAGAATATCCAAGCATTAATGATACCTCGGTCACGCTCATTCCTTTTTCATACAGGAGGTACCTGGCGTGTTCCATTCTCTGGCTTTGGTAGAAATCAAAGATGGTAGAGCCAAACATTTCTTTAAAGCCTTTCTTTAAATAACATTCATTAATGGCCACTTTCCGGCTGAGCTCCTTGATAGTGATGGGTTCGCCAATGTGTTGAATGAGTAATTCTCTCGCTTTGACTATTTTCTCCCTGTCTGCCTCATTAGTCAGGAATTTGCAATTAATAGTATTAATGTCCTTCCCGCCAATCATGCAATCGATGCTATAGAGAAGCAACATTTGAACCTGAGCATTGATATATATATTCTCGAGACTGTCGCTATAGTTATGATTAAGCAGCGACTCGATCACCATCCTCGTCTTGCCACAAAGCGGCAGCATTTTAGTAAATGATGAAGGATGATTAAAGTTCAGGATTGACTCGCCAACACTACTATTTGAATGGCGTGGTTTAACAAACTGTGATAATAATGAAGGAGAAAAGCGAAAACTCAGCACATCCACGCTGTCAGATTTCTCTGAACAGTTCCTGGAAAGTCCTGAACGACACATATTACATTCCGTATCCTTTTGTTTACAATATATATTACCTGACAGGCAGAATTTGAGTTCGAGATAATTGTCAGCCGGTTCAGTTCTTTGATAATGGTAGACCATCATTCCGGTATCCTCTATCTGTAATTGAGGATGTCTGGAATACCGCCTGATGGAGTACTGAACTGATCCGGGCATTTGCTGGTCACGCTGATGCATCAGCAACAATTGCTCCTGCATAGGCGGCTGTTTATAGGCCAGGGTAAGTATGTCAGGGGGAGTATGCACGGGATGCAAAATTACAGCGGTAAAGCCAATTTTCCCGAAACAATTGAGTTTGAACTGGTAAACGCTGATTTTTAACTTTATATAGCTAAAAAAAATTTCGTTTTTGGCGGTAACAATTACCTTTGCAGCGTCCACGTTAAAAGCGTGGTTTTTTTGTAACTGTTCATGATTCATCCGCATACATACATTCATCCCAATGCAAAGCTGGCCACAAATGTGAAGGTTGATCCATTCACGGTGATCCACCAGGATGTAGAGATTGGTGATGGAACCTGGATCGGCTCCAACGTCACGATCATGGAAGGCGCGCGCATAGGAAAGAATTGCAGGATCTTCCCGGGTGCCGTAATTGCCGCTATTCCACAGGATTTGAAGTTCCAGGGCGAATACTCCAACGTATATATTGGCGATGGCACCACCATCCGTGAGTTTGTAACGGTTAACCGTGGGACCAAGGACAGGGACAAGACGGTGATTGGAAAAAATTGCCTGATCATGGCTTATTGTCATTTTGCTCATGATTGCCTCGTAGGCGATAATTGCATAATGAGTAATAATACCCAGGTAGCAGGCCACGTCACCATTGGTGATTGGGCTATAATTGGTGGCATGTGTGCCGTTCACCAGTTTGTGAACATTGGCCAGCACTCATTCATTAGCGGTGGATCACTTGTAGGAAAAGACGTTCCTCCATATATTAAAGCCGCAAGAACCCCGCTTAGCTATGCAGGAGTTAATTCTATTGGCTTAAAGAGAAGAGGCTTCAGCATTGAGCGGATCAATCACATACTTGATATTTACCGCATACTTTACAATAAAGGAATGAACACCAGCCAGGCAGTGGAATACATAGAAGAAGAAATGCCAGCCACTGATGAGAGGGATGAAATTGTTACGTTCATTAGGGAAAGCGGAAGAGGTATCATTAAAAGATTTACCAAAGGCAATGGGGATGACGATCTTCCTATCTGATGCCGGAAAGCGTTTCAACCGCGAATGGATATTCCGCCATTTAACTTACACTTTTGAAGAAGGCAGATCTTATGCAATAACGGGACCGAATGGTTCTGGCAAGAGCACTTTGCTCCAGGCACTCGCCGGCTCCATGCATATCAATGAAGGCAAGTTAAAGTATGACGTTAGAAACAGGCATTATAAAGTGAAAAAGCAGCCGGGGATAAACCCGGGCATCGAAATGAGGCAGGTTGAATTTGATATGCCCCATGAAGCTGTTTACAAATATGTTTCTTATTGCGCCCCTTATCTCGATCTGATTGAAGAGATGACCCTCGAGGAGTTCCTTCAATTTCATCAACAGTTCAAGCCTTTACTTGACGAGGTTTCTATCCCCGAAATAATTTCTATTGTTGGCCTTGAAAAAGCTTCCCACAAACAGATCAGGAATTATTCTTCGGGAATGCGTCAGCGGGTAAAACTTGCACAGGCTATCTTCTCTGATACTCCTGCTATCTTTCTTGATGAGCCCTGTACAAATCTTGATGTAGCAGGTATCAAACTCTATCATCAACTGATTGATACCTATTGCAAGAAAAGATTGATCGTGGTGAGTAGTAATGATGAGGTAGAATATGGGTTTTGTAGGGAAAGGGTTAATATTCTGGATTATAAAGGCGTTTAATGTTTAAGATTAACGTTAAACCCAAATCATCCAATACAAAAGTCGTTCGAGTGGTTCGAGGTCGTTCAAATCCGCTTGATTAATGCCTTGAATATGGAATTAGGAATCATTACTGTCCGGAATAATTTTTTATAAGAAAGGCCCTTTCTATTCAGATTGGGCCTTTTCGTAGTAGCTTCAGTTTACCACAACTAATCTACTATGAGTAAAAGTAATCACTTTTTTGGGCAGA